>Ga0307942_1000074_pt1 | contig 49200 bp, 55 predicted proteins | sample OrgLakmetagen175_FD_201846 | JGI IMG/M metagenome (GOLD analysis project Ga0307942, IMG submission 201846) | Saline water microbial communities from Organic Lake, Antarctica - #175 | ecosystem: Environmental > Aquatic > Non-marine Saline and Alkaline > Saline | place: Antarctica: Organic Lake... | reverse complement strand
CACACACACACTCACACACACACACACACACACACACACACACACACACACACACACACACACACACACACACACACACACACACACACACACACACAAACACACACATACACACACACACACACACACTCACACACACACACGCAAACACACACACACACTTACACCCTAAACAAGATTATATTTCCTGCTGGGTTCACTCTGTTTCAACTGTTTTCATCACCCATTTCTACATTCCACAGGACTTTTGTGCGCCACCCAGAAGGTACGCATTTACTTTTGACTTTTGGACACACAAGAACAATGAGTTTACAAATGGCTCATTCTCAACACCTCAACCGCTACATGCAGAGAGCTCGTTGGGTAAATATGTCCTCACGCTTCTTGCCCAGAGGCGTGAGCTCCGGCTTAATGACATCCAGGAGCTTTTCAGCACAGAGGGCGAGGAGGTCCCTGCGCCTCTTGCCCAGAAGCTGGCTTTTGAAGCAGCGTCCAGTGCCATTTTAGAATCAGAGAGGCAAGGCCTGCAGGCGGAGCTTACACTGCCCATGGACAGTGGCTATGGAGGAGGAAGCAATGCTGCGGATATTATGATGGATGACATCACGAGATCTCAGGCGCCATTAGCGGGTACTTTTTGAGTGCAGGCCTCTCTTGCAATGTTGGCTGAGCTGTGCAATGTTGGCTGAGTTTGCAGGGAGCTGACCAGGACCTTTTCGTGACATGCCTCCCCCAGGTGTGCCTGAAGCACTCAGCTTGCTCTGGTTCTGCAAATCCAGGCAGGCTAGCTTGTCAGTGGAGCAAAAGCAGCTCCACATCCACATCGCAGCTGTGCATGCTGCACATCTCCAGCATGTGGAGCACGTTGCTGCTGAGGATGCAGGCAATCCCGTCCCCCATTTACCATGCTATCATTTAGATCACGTGGGCGCCTTAGAGCCTAATGTCACGTGTGGATGTCAGCAGGTAAGATCAACAGGGTCTAGGGGGCAGGGGAACAGGGAATAATGGAGACAGGAATAGAGAACGAGAGAATGTTTGTAGGTGGGTGAAATTGTGATCAGTGCAGATCAGAGGGTAATGTCAAGATTAATGTTGTTGAGTCACTCAATTGGTGCCGTTGGATCAGCAACTTTTTCCGCACCTGGAAATTGCGTGTTGTGTGCTATGGTGGTGATATTTTTGACGATGATCTTATGCTGCATTTTATGCTTCATTTTAGTGGTACGGTTAAAGCAAGACTTATTTGCGCGTGTTCATGCAGGAGCTCATCGCAGCAAATCAGTGCATGGCTGCTATCCTTAAGGCTCAATCTGACATGGCTGCACGTGTGACACGCTTGGCCCAAGGCTTCTCCACACACACAGCTACGGGTGAGGAGTTGTGTATAGAGGAGTTGTATAATGATGTTTACCAAAAGCCGCAAAGACATCCAGCGACATCTGTAACTTATTTTTTTACTGGTTGGCTTTTTTTGAAGCGTGGGCCAAAAAGCTTCATAGCAAGTCACACAAGGTCTTGATGTCATGAGTTTGTTTTTTCCAGTCTTTCTTAGCAAGAAAGGAAGACTTGTCCATGCACGCACAGGTGCCCAATCCACAATCCTAGAAAGCGACTGGCATGTGGTTATGCTCCATGCAGCATGGATAGCGCCAGGTAAGACCTTGTTGCTCGTAAATTAATTGTTAGGTACGCACAGGTATGCTACGTGCTAAAAAGCCAGCTCTAGGAAGCTGATGCCTCTATGCATTTCTCACACAAACACAACTCGATTGATGTAGAAGGGCAAGTTGTTGTGTCGTACAAGCAAAACATGCATGGACAAACAAAATTACGTGCACCTATGCAAACATCAGGGGGACGTTTAGGAAAGCGGCTTGCTGCTCGTATCAACCTCCTGCCACACAGCCATCACCACAGGTTCCCTGCCCTTGAGCAGGTAGGTCTGTGATGCCTTTTTGGTACTCTTAAAGCTACGCTAGTTGTGTGCCACTTTGTTGCTTTAGAAGTTGTGAAGGCCGCAATCTACATCTTTGTAGTGGGCTGTGCCAGCTAGACAACATGCCAGAGGGGGCCGACTGACCTCCAAATGGGCATGCTTTTTTATGTCCCCATGGTTTGCAACTTGCAAGCTCAGCTGCTCTGCAATTACACGACAATGCTGCGTTCCAAAATTGCAAGTCTTGGGGCCCATGCTTATTCGGCTGTGGCATGAACCCCATTATTTGCTGCCAAATCCTCATAACAGTTCAATTATTGCATGAACTTCCGTATTTTTTGTGTTTTGGAGTCCCTTCAACCAATGAATACCATTGCAGAAAATCTGGAGTGAAAATGCGGAGTGGTTGGCGAGATATGCAAATCAACACGCCATCTCCCATGGGAAGCACCTATCTAGGGTGGAGTTGCCCTGCATGTGCGTTTTATCCTGTCAATCTGTACACAGAGCGACTAACTTAATTTGAGCACATGCTCTGGCAGCTTATAATGTCAGCTTTAGTTTGGAGCTATACTGGTCCAGTTTGATGAAGTGTGTGTGTGTGTATGTGTGTGTGTGTGTGTGTGTGTGTGTGATTAGTTGCCCCTTAAATGTTAAAAAGAAGCAAATTTGGGCGCTAGCTCAGTTGCCCCCCTCTGACAATATGCGTTGCTAATTAGCAAGAAGTCGGAGAGAAAGTCTCAGAAGTCTGGCTACATGGAAACCCTAGCTTTAGGCTTTAGGCATGAACACTATAACACTCAACAATATAACATTTGACATATGCCCATTTGAACGTTCGACCCTCTTTTCTGTGCAAGACAAGGTCAGAATGCAAGGTGTGCATCAAAGCAGGACATATTTTTGTTAACAAGACATGTTCATCTTATCAACCAAGCTGTCCCAAAGCCCAGCAAGGGCCTGAACTCAATGCCGATGCATTTCAATTTATTTTTATTGTATAAGCTGCGTCCATAGCTGTGCTTTTTACCTTACACCCTGGATTAGGTGGCAGGAGAAGACTTGGCTCGTGACTGGAGAATGGCCAGCCTGAACCTCCGCCACCCTCCTCGTGTTGTGCGGCACACCAGTCAAGTATCAGGGCTTGTGGTGCGTCCTAGCAGTGTACGATATTACACAAGTAACCTCAAAAACGTCTCTGTCACAGCTAAGCATTGATTGTAGGCCACAGTAAACTTAATTTAAATACAGGAATGGATTAGAGTACTGGTTATTTAGCCTTCTTAAAGCTGCTGAGCAAGTAACTCTACTCTGCTCTGTCCCCCTCGCCCACACCTTTCAGGAGGGCTTCATTGAAAGCATGGACTTGTGCACACGCTTGACTGCTGCTGGGTCCTCTAAAAATGCGCCTTCAGAGGTAGGTTGACTGTCGCTCACCCCTACCCTCTCACAGGCCAAGTAAGATGCTCTGATAACAAGGCACTCCTTACTTTGTTCGTCTGGAACCTGTTTTAGAAACTTGTTGACGCAGGTTGACCTCGTGCGTGAACTGCTGATGCGCACCGTGCAATGAGGGCACAGTAACACATACCCGTGCAATGAAGGCAAAGTAACAAGCGGGCAACACAGAGCAGTATATGCACTAAGGCAATGATGACCCGTGATCTCGTCTTGTAATATTCATGCTGCCTTTAATTCAGGATGCAACCATTCAGCACATTAAACACGTTTGCCGTTTGCTCGTTCCTGATGTTTGCGGCAGGTGACTGGTGGTGTTTGGAGTGGATCGGATGCAAGCATTCACCACAGACATCTGTACATTGCTCGTCGTGCGACGCCGCTGCTGCTGAGCCGCCAAGATCAGCTTTGGCCAGAAACCCCACAGCCCTTGGAGCAGGAAGAAGATCAACGGGCAGAAGGGTGAACCAAATGTCCCATAGTTTTTGGTTTTTAGCTTGGCTTACTTGAGTCCTCCTTGATCACAAGACAGCAATTTAACATCGTGTTTGTCTTAAGCCTTAATTGGGGCAGGCAAATTTCTTAAGAGATACCTACGTGCCTTACTTACTTTCAAACTACAGCCCTCGGAGACCCGCTCACTGCACCACACCTACATGTCCATATAAAAACAGATGCTACACTTGGCTTACATACAGCTCTATACAGCTGTATATACTCTGTCGTTTATCACTAACTATACAATATCACTCACCATACACACTATATATACTCATCACTCACTCACTATTATACATTATAGCTCACCATACAGTTGTACACTGCCGTTTATCACCGCCACCACAGGCAACCTTTGAAGGCTGGGAATGGAGGCAATAAGGGTTCAGATGAGCTCGCCAAGGCCACAGAGAGTGTCCATACTGCACACAAGGATCAGATATACGTGGAGGAAGTAATGCCAGGTACTTTGAAGTAAATTTAAAAAATGTATTAGACACACGGGAGCAGACAGTTTGAAAGATAGCTTAGAGGATAGGAAGACCACTTGCATGGAGGCCAATTTTGCAAAGAGATTATGGTTTTAAGCCGCTCATGCCATGCTGCACAGAGGTTCACCCAGATGCTGCTCAAAGTGTTATTGGAGCACCTGCATTAAGGCTTTTATATTTAATCTCAATTGAAAAAGCAGCCAATGTTGGGTGTTGAATTGTTATAGTCTGTTTCCTGCACAAGGAGATTGATGTAGAAGAAGCAAAGCATGCTGACTGGTCACAGCTGTTTTGCTACATACCTTCCCAAAGGCAACCTCTCAGTGTTCGTTTCCCATCTCATGCTAAAATTTCAGAGGAACTAGCCACCTGGTACCATCCATGTTAAACAACCCCCATTGTAGTACCCGCAGTTCTTCACCTTTTTTCCACTTCGCCTCCAGACACCACCAATAAGTTGCAAAACTTTTAGCTTTTTTCATAGGATACCTCCCTAAACCTGTCATAAAAACCCTCTTCATCATTATCACCCTTGCCTCCTGCTTGCTCGTAGAGGAGCTGGCAGCTTTGACCCCTTCCTTAAAGGGGGATGACAGTTCAAGCAGTGTGGCTGCTCTGAGAGCCTCGTGCCTGCACGTTGATGAAGGGCTCAGGGCAGAGGCAGCTTATTTAGAAACGTGTGGGACGCAGATTGAGGTGGGGGGAGTTCAAGTTTCACAGAGATAAAGGAGAGAGAGAGAGAGAGAGAGAGAGAGAGTGTGTGTGTTAATACGGGAAAGTTAAGGACTAGAGATAAGAGGATACCATGCATGATTTCTGGCAAAAGGCTTTGAAAGTGTCCACTCAGCCATGCTCTTCATGCCCACAGGTGTGCACACGCATGCAACTGCTGGCACAAGCGCATGCTGCACGCTGGTCTTTAGAAGACCCTGTGGCCAAAGCAAAGGCTCAAGCAGCAGCCAGCACAGGGGGCGCCCTTGCGTCGGCAGTGGCAGCTGACACAGCAAGGTCTCTGCCTATTCACTTAGAGGTGTGTGCACGAGAGATTTAGAATGGCAAAGGGGCGCGTGTTGAGTTTTTGTGCACTTGTAGTTGTCCTTGTGTTTGTCTTGATAAGTAATTGTAATTATGTGTGTGTTAGTCTTGTATGTGCGATTGTGTTTGTGTTTGTATATGCCTTTGTGATTACTTATGGGTTTTTGGTGGTAAAGTGCCTCGTTTGCAGTCATTGCATCTTGAAAGCCTGACTTGAAATCGCTTCTGTTACTTGCTAATCCGCAGCCCAAAGAAATGGAGGCCTTTTACACCCTTCGATTCCTGAAAACTAGGGGCGACCGCTTAAAAGTGAGTAGGGCCCAATTACTAAGTCTTGCAAAGAATGTGCGTTTTTTTGCCTGTTGGGTACCAAGTGTGATCTGTTTCCTGACATCCACAGAAGTAGGTTGGAAACAACTTTGACAACTAGACAGGACCTTTGCTTTACACAAAAACGCCTGATATCTTTGAGCATACTTGCAAATACACCATTGTGTAGTACAAACCTTCAACGTCTGCCTTTACACTAACAAATACACACATACGTGCACGCATGCATACAAGTAGAAAAATAAACGCATGTATAAACTGCAGGTCCTACACTACCTCAACGCAACCGTGAGCCTGCAGCTGCAACTCCTCTGTGACGAGCGTCAGGAGGCACAATGGACAGACCCCCTGATATCACGCGCCCACAAGCCCTTTACTTGCCCTTTCACGCTTGCCCATGCAAACAAGCTGGAAGCAGACACAGAGCCTGGGGATCCTTGCAAGGTAGGAGTGTTCAGCCTGGTGTGGGCCTAAATGTAAGTACAGATTTACTATGTTGCTGTTCCAGGCATGGTATGGTTGTAAGTACATGGTTTTTTATGGTTGCAGTCATTATGGTTGCTGTAAATATATGGTTTATTATGTTGCTGTTCCAGGCATGGTAGTAAGTGCAGTTGCTGATGCTCAGCGTTCCCTTGCTGCATGTGTCGCCAGAAGGAGTGCCCACCCTTGCTGACAGTTATCCCCCCTTGTAACATTGTGTTTCTTGAGGATTGGAGATTCATTGTGGCTATGCAAAACCCCTGTTAAATTAAACTGACTGTGTGGAAGCAGGCGTATTGCTATGTTGTCATGCTCCTTCCATGATGCTGTGTATGATTACTGTAAGAAAGTGAACTTAACGTCGGTTTGTCCAGTACCTTGCTGCAACAAGCTGTGGCCTCCTCCTGGGCATACCTACATCCACCAAACATAAACACACAGCCTGTGTACATGGAATGGCCTACAGACCTGCTGGAAAGCCAATATTCTGGGTATGCAAATGCTGCCTGTATGGCTGCATGATGACGCGCACAAAAATCCCTGTGCACCTGTTTACAAGTGACACACAAGCCCACGCACCACCAGCAAGGGCAAGGGGAAGGGTCTAGAGAGGAGGGCTGTGCGCCAATGTCAGAGCCCAATGCATCACCTGGGGAGGGAAGACTACTTGGCATGTCAGTAAAAAATCACGTTCACTACCTAATCTGTTGCTCTAGGAGCAAGCTTCAAGCCTGAGTGAGGGGCCAGGGAGCGTGTCGGCCGTTACAGGAGGAAGTGCGGATCGACAGGAGCTTGAGGCTGATTTCTGGGAGGCAGACAAAGACGCAGGTGTAGCTGTGCGGCGGAGCAACGGCAGGTTAGTGCTGCATGTGTTTGACGCTACAACGTCCGTGCCTGGCTTCAGCGTCCTCTGGCAGGCGATTGAGGTGTGTGTGTATTAGTCGTACGTTGGAGGAATGGTATGGTGCTTGTGCTCTTTTGTGCTGTGTATGACTTGACAATGTTATGGCAGGCAAGGATGCAGGTATGGCATGCACTTTATTGTGCCTGTCAGGCAGGTGCAGGAATGCATATGGGATTAAGGAAAAGCAGGTAAGCCAATAGTCTCGTCTTGCATACGTCAATTCCAGTGACAAGCAAGCAGCTTGACCAGGTATCCTGTGCTGTGGGTGGTACCAATTTATCTTCAACACGCAAGCTGTGACACCAGCAAGGAGTGCCTGCAAGAAGTTCAGGAAACTGTAAGTTTACAGATCAGCACTCCACGTTCTCCATCTACATACATTCAAATTTTTTGGGCGCAAAACATGTATTGTTCAAGCATATTGCGTGCACAATCCTAACAGACACCAAACAAGTATCGACCCTATTGAAAAGAAATGACCAAGACCATTGATATGTACTGTGTATGTATCATGTATGATATATAGGTGCTGTAACATTGTATAGTTAATATATCATTTATATCATTTATGTCATTTATAGTATCTATGATCACATACAGTGCAAGTACATCATTCTAGCCAGCCCTGGCCAAACACTCCTCAAACATTTAGGTGGGTGGTATACCGCCGTGCACTGAAGCTGTTTCGTCAGCTGGAGGAGGAGCTGCTGCGTGTGGGCACCCACCACATGGAGTGCTACGCCCACCAGCTCCACGCAGCAGGCCGAGGTGCAGAAACGGAGGAGATGTCCAGGTGAGGACGCTCCATGTGTTCGAACTAGTGTGTTGTGTGTCTGCAGACAGATTGGCGCTTGAAGCTTGGGCCACGCAATTTGATTATGATGCACATCCGACAGCCAGAAAACAATCTCCATCTCCATCCATTGCTGCTGATCTTCATGCTCCATGATATATCCATCCACACTCCAATCAGAACCTGTACGCTTATCACAGGCAGTCCCTACTCATCGACATGTGGCATCATGAGGCCCAGTTCATGGGCGCGCGCCACCACCTCCTAGTTGCCTACTCCTCTGCCTATCGCCACGCCACAACCTTTGGTATAGATGATCTCTTTGCTCAGGTAAGACCAATTTGGAATGTTGCTAAATATACTGTGCAGGTGAGTAGTTCTACATGTGTACGTGTACTCGGTCTCCGTAAGAGGAGGTGTTATGTCATGACTTCGTGATTAAACCATTTCAAGCAGCCTGTGCGTACACACACGTTTTGCCTCACACGCAGCTTGATCAGAAGCGCACCTTGCAGTCCGGGATGGCTGCTTCTGGAGGCAAAGCAGAGCCCTTAGATGCTGGGTCAGGGCTCCATCGTCCCAAGTTTGTACCAGGTTTGTCAGTCTGACTCTGTGTCTGTGTTATGTTATTGTGATGATGCTGTGCTCATGTGTGTGCTTTTGGCATGCTCCTTTTCCTCTCGCGCAGTATGTTTAACTTACTAGGCCTTTCTTTGCCCTATGTACTCAATCAATCGTCCTAGTCGCTGCTAAACCTCCTGTGTAAGTTACATGCCCCACTCAGACTTTTGCACACATGCTTGTGCATAGGGCAAATAAGTGAAACAAAGCAAAACAGAGCTGGAACTGGTCAGCTGCTCTTCCTGGCATGTTGAGCAGTAAACAAAGGCTTGCCCAGCCTCATGGAAGCGCCGACAACTTAGCCTGGCGCACATTTAACGTCAAAATTGGTAACGAGCCGTTGCTGCAAACTTGCTATTTGCTGACTCCTACAGGATTCAGAGGAGGAGGAGGGATCGAGTGCAGCAGCGGGACCAAGGTAGCCGCAGATGACCTAATGCGCGTCACAGCAAATGAAAGCCAGCCGCTGCTGCTTGGAGCACGGAGGCAGCTGAGGCGAGAGATAATTGATATTTGTTTCAGGTGATATGATTCACTCGTGCATTGCACATAGATTATGTGAATTATGTGACGTAATTTAAGCAAGGACCCCAAGCATTTTTCTCTTGATTTGTCTGCAGCATTCACACGACAGAGTGGTCGGTCTTCCCCTCTCTTGCCCAGCATTTCACCAGCTGTAACTGCCCCTTCATCTTTCTTGGACCATCAAACGGCATTAGGCATCCCAGCCAATCAATAGGCACCAGTTCTTCCATCAAAAGTTGAATAACTTAAAATCCATTAGAAATATTTAGAATGTTTCTTTTAACGCAGTATGCACTTTTGCTCCCACTGCTTACTTGAACAGTGGCTGCTTTTGCCTCTCCATGCCAGCATTTAGGATACTTCCATTTCAATTTTGGCCAAGGCATTTCAGTCAGTCGTAACAGCACCCACCCCGGTCTGTCCTACAGCCCCAGGCCTACTAACCCCCTACTCCATGACTGATAATAATTTGATTTGAAACCTGGCTTCCTGCTTATTCCACCGTGCAACCGCAGGCGCCCCAAGCACTCTGTGGACGACGGCTACTTTGTGGGTCGCTACTTCCGTGCCACAAAGACCATAGAGATGGAGACAGATCTTGTTCGGCGCTTGTGCACTGCATCAGCTCAGGTACTACGCCATTCAGTAATCTGTGACGGACGGGAAAGGTTGTTCACTAATTTTTTTGTCCTCTTTGTTGAACCAAGACTCAAACCCTTGTATGCACATGGAGTCAGGCTCTGCCTGATCTTCTTCTGGCCATCCAAATTTTGGAACTGCAATGAGTGGGCACAGTGACAAAAGTGTGATTCAGAGACTGCACTTTGGTAGGGCTCTGGCAAATGCGAATAATCTTGTATCAGACATATTTCTCACTTATCCATTTCAGCGCAGCCATTAATAGAAACTTGCTTTCAATCGCAGACAGATAGTGTGAGTCTGGCCATGCCATCTATTACTAATGTTCACAGCAATTACAGTTATGTATGTATATATGGGCACTTCAGCACTCATGTTTGAGTGCAATCATAGGCCGACCGTGCCAGCCTCACCGCCATGTCTTGGACAGCGCTTGCTGGAATGGCTGGTGGTGCAGCAGATGCAGTTGTCGGAAGTGCACCAGCTCAGGAAGCACAAACTGTAGGCGGAGCAAGTCATAAGGGATCTCAGCCATCCCCTACTTTGCAGCAGTGGCAGCCTGGCTTACCGGCAGGCATTGTGTATGGCCCCTTGCTTGAGAGCAAGAACGCTCAGGTGCGTCGGGGGTCAAAGTCCGCACCTTTACGGAATGCAAGGCCAAGGGTCCATCTCCCCCTTTTATTTGGATAGCAGGAACACTTTGGTGTAGGGAAGGCATAAGAGAGGGGAAAGGTGTAAGGAAATTCTGATCGTAGGTATGCTGTGTGCGCACATGAGTGTTCAATTAAACAGTATGGGCGTTTGATCTATTACAGTGAAGAATGCTGCATGCTTCTTCCAGATCGACTTGAGCTCGACGTACTTACTAGCTCCATGACTTGACCTTTTGCTCACTCACCCGACACACCAATGCAACCCCAGGTTCCTCCGCAGCACCTGGAGGATGATCGAGGCGTGATGCAGGGAGGAGCTGTGCTCCCCTCTGTAGGTACTGCAGCTGCAGCCTTGCCTGGCCTCATACGGAAGGTCGTGAACGAACTGGCAGATGTGCACCAGGTAAACGCCAAACAAAAGCAGAGGAACTGCCAGGCTTGGCGGTGATCACTCTCATGTGTTGAACAAGAAGGAAACACATTGCTGGGATTTTTAAGGCTTATAAAGCAGTGATTTTTAGTGTTAGACATCAGCACAAGTTGCACAGCATGTGTTTGCCAGAAGTGCACAAGTTGAGAAAACAAACCAAATTTCTAAATTAATAGCTATGTGCAGAATCTCACGTGGGAATAGGCGGTCAAGAAAGGAATGAAGTGTTGCTTGTTAGAGTACCTCGACTATATACTAAATGTGGGTTTATGGGCTGCAACAGCTGCCCTGCCTGGACTATGTTTAACTTGCTTTGTCCAAAAATGGCCTGCAGTGTTTGCTTTTGCCACCCTTGGTGGGGGACTGGACGAGACAAATTGCTATGGTGCACAGGTGCACGATTTGCATAGACACATAACACATCACAACATGCACAACTTCCGACCAAACTGACAAATAGATGCATACCTATTTGCATGCGCCACAGGTGCGGCATTATCTTGAGCTGGCAGAGCTTCGAAGGACTGTGCTGCAATACGCTTGTGTGGAGATGGGTGTGCTGCTTCAAGAGGAAGCGCATCGTGCCTTTGCAACATCCAAAAAGGTCCCAAAGGATAGTAAATTCAGGTGTGTATGGTGCGCTGAAATATAATGTATAGGTGTGGCAGCAGCACCTGGAGCACCCAGGATTGCAAAGGTTCCAGAGTACAGACAATCTCGTCATTCAGTTCGTCACAATTCAATAAAACTCTTAGGATTTTACCCCAATGATTTTACATGAACGTCCTTGAATGCACATCAGGACGATTATGACCAAAAACTGCGTGGGCCCGGGTTCAAACCGACTTCACAATGAGTGGTCCATCGGCCAAGGCTTTGATTACCAATGTAACAGCGCGTTGTAAAAGGCATACTCAAATTTAAGATTAGGAATTGTATTCCTACGTGAATCGTTACATTTGTCCCACCCTCTTGTGGCTAACGCCCTCGTAGACAATTCATATAAACCTGTTTGAATTTTACCCCCAATGATTTTACATGAGCAATCCTTACCTCTATGTTAACATGTGCATGCCTGTAGACAAGAGTGCAATAATGAGCAGTTAGGCTTCCGTCTTACGTTATTATGATGCTAAATATACTCTGCTTGTGTTTGTGTCTTGTGACGGCACCTTGGATATCGAGCAGTCGGTGTAACAGCCGGTAGACAAGCACATCCATAAGACAAGCCATAAGACAAGCACAATCATAAGACAAGCACATTCATAAGACAAGCACATCCATAAGACAAGCACATCCATACTGCATGTGTTTACCTTGGACGACAGTTGATGGCATGGTTGCAAGCCCTCCTCTAATCATCAATGATGAAATAAAGAGTAATGCAGCTTGGGGGCAGACATAGTCTTCTGATAAAGCTCTACAACCACGGCTCAAGCGTGTGTCCGAACTACCTACTCTGTCTGCGTGCTGTCACAGGTCACAAGCAACAAGCATTGGAGACACAGAAGCAGATCAGGAGCTGCAGGATGATGTCACCCTTCAGACGTTACAACTCAACTGGATGCTGCGCTCTCATGTGGCTGATAACCCGCTCGTGCTTCAGGGTGTTGCTGCTGAGGTGAGGATGTGCACATTAGCAGGGGTGATTTGAGGTTTGAGGTGTGCAGTAAAGGAGTACTAGCCACTTGTGTTCACGTGTATTCATGTACCTGCCTTGAATACTTAGGTGTCAGGTCAATATAGTGTCCTCGTCTTTAAAACTCGACCTGTCTTTCACGGTTCATCTGAACAGTTGAATGCTTGTACGTGCCTTGGATGCGCTTCCAGGTGGGCTGCACAGGCAAAGCTGCTCTGGAGTTTGTGTTCTCCAAGGAACTCCTCGTGCAGCAGCTGTACAAGAGCGAGGTGCAGGGCCTGGTGTATCACAGCCAGAGCCGTGCTTTGGGCAAGAAGATTGTGACTCAAGAGATGCCGGTAGGGACCGCTTTAATCTACGCTCTGCTGCTGATGCCGTCAACCGACGCGCTTTCCTTCTTTATGCTCAGGGATTGGGTTGAGGTCTTTGGATGAAGGGGAAATAGAAGCACCTTGGTTCCAAACAGTGCTTGAGGAGAACCACAAATCTGACATAGAAACGTGGTGTAGATAACAGTAGCAAATGTAGATAACGGTGTAGGTAACAGTGGCAAGTGTACCTGAAGGGAGGTATACGGATGATTGCAGCAATAGGGTCTGGGTGGCAAATTGAGATACAGGGTTTTAGGAATATGTTCAACCGGTCATGCCTCAATGCCTTGTGCGCGTCTAACATGTACTGATAATGCACAGACACAGCCTGGTTTCCTTTATAGCACTACCTCCCATGACCTTTCTCCTACTTTCCTCCTATAACCATCCTGTATCCTGCTTTTCCTCATGCCATGCTGCGTCCTGCGTCCTGCTGCTTTTTCCGTACTCATCCTGCTTACTACTATGCGGTGCATAACTGCAATGTACCCTGCCATTTCCAGGGCATTGATTGGGCCAGCTTGAATGTGGAGGGGCAGCCGTTGAAGCCAGACCTCCTGACAGATGCTTGGACTGCATGCGAGCCAAGTGACGCTCCTCCCCCAGGTAAGATTCCAATATATATATAATACGTTGGAAGGCCTCTAGTTCAATTTTAGATCCTGCAGACACCAAACTGTGGCAGCACAAATTCCTGCTCGTGCACACATAAAACCTTAGGCAGGTCGAACCAAGGGTGAGCAGTGTTCTTATGCACTGCAGTGTTAATTAATTTGTATTGCAAGTGAGAAGCGTTGGGGTCAGAATTACTTACCTGCGTGCGACTAGTGTCTTTGAAAGTTCATCTCAGTCGCAGACTCTTTATCATTCCAGCATTTATGATGCCCAAAATTGCTCCACCTCTGACTTCGATTACCTTTTTGGCCGCAGGGTCGAGCGGCCCCAATTTTATGCCTGGCAGTTTCTGCACGCCCATGCAGAGTGCTGCACAATCTGCAGGAGATGAAGCTGCAGGTAAGAATGTGTGTGTGTACATCTGATTGTGTGTGTATTTGTTTGTGATGTTCATAAAAGTGTGAGCACACGCCTGAATAAAAAGCATGGCTATATGAGGTGTGTGTGTGCAGGTGCTTTTGTGAGGAATCATGTCTGTTTCTACCAACCATGTTTGCTAAACGTGGTATTGTCTGCATTTGTCATTTAAACCTATTCCATGTTAGGTTCCAAATGTTACATTTGCCATTGGTATACACCAGTGCGTTGTTGTCAATCACTCTGAGACACTTTTGCTTGCGTTCATGCTTGTCAGAGAAATTTGGCACAAAGCATTCAATTCCAATTGCTGCTGTGCATGTGTCTTTCTGCTGCCCTGCAGAGAGCTGTGTGATGTTAGGCGTGGGGCGTGCTGGCGTGCTTGGTGGTGTGTGGCGTTCACCTCCGCTGGCCATTGCTGAATTCTGCACGTCAATTGCTGAGATGCTGCAGGTGTGTGTAATGTTTCTGTGTGGATTTGTGAATGCGGGTACGTGGGTGTGTGTTTTGAGCAGAATAAGTCTCACTTGTGAGTTCCCTGCTTGGTACTGAGAGTCCTCACTTTCATGTCAACAAATGGCCTCACGAGCTACCGCATAAAGGAGGCATTGGTTCTTCCGCCCCTCAATTGCCAGAGCCAGCTAACCTGTGTGAAATTCACTGTACCCAGCACCGAATGCCCAAGCCAGCTCACCTGTGCAAACTTAACTGTACCCAGCACCGACTGCCCAAGCCAGCTAACCTGTGTGAGCCGACTTGCACCTTGCCCCAGGTTCATTCTCTGGTAGGCTTGGGTAAACTGCTGCATCCCAAGGGAAGCTGTCATGGTCTCCTGGCTGCTGCTGCACAAGCACAGACGTTGCAGAGCTACACTTTGCACACAGCCATCACCCACAACCAGGTGGGTAGGGATGGTCAGGAGAGGTTGCCATACAAGAGGGCAGAAGAATGCATGAGGGATTAAAAATAAGTATACTACAGAGGGGGGAACAATGCATAGGTACGCACCTAATATCATGGGATTGCTCCTTGAAATGTATACACACTATTTTTCTGTCCTCATTGCTTGCACCTATACACAGGTGTTACTTGACTATGTGGTCAGGAAACTTGATCTTCAGAGGCGCATGCTCCTGGCTTCCTCTGCAAGCGTGGAAGGCATGCAACCAGGTAAGAAAAGGATCCTGAAGCCCCAGCTCCTGCATCTAAGACGGCAGTCCGTAGCCAACTTTGAGCTTCTTGATTGCCTCCATCTTTGTATTGATTTGTTTCACCAACTTTTACAGAAACCTGAAGTTCAGGCAATTAACAGTTGTAGAAGGCCGAGAGAGTTCATTGCTTCTTACTAAATATCAAGAGCAAACACTGTTTGGGAGGCTGCGCTGAGCTGGCTGTGGTTGTATAAGATTGGGAAAGCAAGACACTTGCCCACAGAAGTACTCTGTATCACTAGCATCGTAACACCAGGCCATTTGTACGTTATTCACCTGTCTATTCCTCAGCACGTTAGACATAAAATCAGCACGTCAGCTACTCACCTTTCTATTCCGCAGCACGTTAGACAAAAAATCAGCACGTCAGCTACTCACCTGTCTAATCCTCAGCACGTTAGACAAACAAATCAGCACGTCAAGATCACATCTTACAAACACCTCTGTGTGACAGATCAGCACGTCGAGAACAGTTTGTGCATACACCTCTGTGTTAACGGATGAGCATGTCAGGATCAGTTTGTGCATACTCCTCGGTGTTCACATATCAGCATGTTTGTTTGTGCATTCCCCCTGTGTCCACAGATGAGAGCATGGACGTCAAAGTGGGTGCTCCTCCTCGCTCCTACCGTCCGTCATTTTGGGTTCCCACAAACACTGTCCAGCCCTACGAGCTTACAGCAAAACCACCCCCGCTGCTGGCTGACCCTCCCTTGCCATCCACAGCTGCATACCGACAGGTCTGTCGGTTCAGCTTCATTCAGCGTAGCTTCATCTATGCATTCTCTCAGTTCTCGATTGTACCTTATACAGAATACCATACAGGCGTGTTTCAGTGCCTACCTATACCTTAGTGTATCCGTGATCATGCGTGGAAGAGGGGCATGTCTGCCCTTTGTACAATTGCAGCTCATCAGCCGCACATATTTCTCACAAGCGTACCTCAAATAGGTTTAAAGGAGACAAGCATGTGCGCCACCAATGACCACAGTGTTGCACGCTTCTGTGCAGTACCTGGTATAAAGGCTTCTTCTTTCTTTGATGTGCAGGCATTTCCAGTGCGTAAGCTACACAAGGGAGATGCTCAGAGTGAAGGCAAGAAGGCATCTTCAGCAGCCAAGGTCAGTCTCAGGGCTGTTGTGCCCATCCTACACTAAAAGTTTCTTTAGTCGATTTAGGGTGTAGCTATTGTTGCTTTCACGGAGGTGAGGGAGGCAGCCCAAAACCAAATGAGATGTTATATAGCTGCATGCAATATTAATTGTGTAAAGTGCATCATTGTAACTAAATACTTAAGTGCTTGTCCAATCACAAAAAGGTTGAACCAGAATCAATGTCATTTGCTGCTGTGCGATGGTTACCAAGGAACGCAGGTCCGTGGCAGGCGTACACATTTGCTGACATAACACACAACAACATTTATCTTTACACATCATCTGTTGGCGTTCTTACACCCTGATCCAGGTAGAAGAGTCCCTTCTCAATTCTGAGGCGCTTGCCACCTTTGCTGAAGTCCGGCGGCGGCTGGTGGACTCAGTTGGGCTCCTATGGCTAGACATGCATGCCTTGAAGATTAGAATGCGGGACATTGCATGTCGGAACTTTGTCCAGTGTATGGAGAGGGTCACTGAGCAGGTAAATATTGGGGAGAGAGGAAGGCGTTCAATGTGTTGGTGAGTGGGATGAATATAAAAACTGACCTGGGACTCTACATACGTCTGGTCGGTGCCAGGGCACTTTGCTCAAGCACACCGTTGCAATGTTATTGTAGCAAATGTGTAAATGTGCAAATGTGGCACCATGGACAGTTTGCAAGAAAGTGAGGGTCTTGGGGAAGGAGAAACTAAGTTTGGTTTCCCCTGGTCGTCCCCTTAAATCCTTTCATCTCAGAGCAGCAACGCTATTTGAAGCGTGAAAGTGTGTTACAGTACGATTCAAATCAAATGCATCACGTCAAACTTATTAAGCACCGCACTCATTCACCTGAGCGTACCGGTATATGAACTTCTACTAAGATTTTACACTAGAAAAAGCACATTAATAGGTGCCCGGCCAGAAACTGACTTCAAACTCCAAGCCCATGTTCCTGCTTTACAAGCATCACACATGAACAACAACAGAGGCATACTGGCTTTGTTGCTCGTGCAGTCACGTCAAATGAATCGGTCCTCCTCTCTGTCAAGCAATCGCTCGTCTTCCCCCCTTGTCAGTCCCTTTCGAGTCAACGAAGCAGCTGGCACAGCGGTCAATGATCTGCCTGACTGGTTGGAGCCCTTGAGCGAGTCTGATGCTGTGAAGCTGGAGGTGGGTCTGGACCCAGTCAGGCAAGAGGAACTGTGTCATGTTATTGTTTAGTACGTACTGCAGCAAAGTGTATGTGTGTACCGTTGTAGTGGAGGTGAGTCAGTTGTGTCAAGATCAGGATGGTGCTGTGTCAATGCCCTCAGGGTTGAATATGAATATGTTTGCCTTATTTACACAGTAATGGCGTCCTTAATGTGATGTGGGATGCAACAATCTGCAAGTAGCGGTCACTTGCCCTTACTCAGGGAGTCAGTCACAGTCTCTTTCACACGTATTGTTATCCAATCAACATCCAGGTCAACACTGAAATTGACACATTTCATGGCTGGCATGCAGGTGTGGGATAGTAGCTACGTCAGGTCCATGGCTGCGGCTTTAGAAGGTCCTCTTCTAAGGACCGAGCTTGCAGCTACCGCACGGCAGCTAGCCTTAAACGTCCTTGGCTCAACAGGAGGAACTGGAAACAGGTGATGTCTGATAGGTGGTTTACATGTAGGCAACTGTCTTAATCCAATCTCTTTTCCTCTGTTTTGTACCACCTCCAATTAACGAGGTGATGCTTAAATAAGTGGCTCAACAAGCTTTTTTGTGTAAAAGCGCAAATACTTGATCATCATGGCCGGCTAAGCCACCAATTTTTTTGCCAAAGACGTGCGCATTTGCCTTGCCGATGTTGTGGGGTTTTCTTTGTGTAGGATTTTACGGCACTAGGTACCAGGTGGCACATTTTCTAAATTGATGTTGGTAAGGGCTCTCACTGCCTGCATAGTTTTTTCTATTTTAATATGTCCAAAAAAAACGTGCATGAGCTTGAAAGCTGTCGTACATGGAGATTTCTCAAGGGTCACCTGACCACACTAGCAACGCCCAGCCCTGCTACAGCTAAGGCAGCTTTACTCCGTTGTTTCTATTAAGCTCACGTCTTGTGTGTATTTTCACATGCCTGCAGGTGGGGCCTGCGGCTGAATGCCGAGAAGCAGTGCATGGAGGTGAACCCTAAGGAATTTGGGCCAGGCATCCATTGGGTGACTGCTGTAGAAGGGGAAGGCGGAGCAGTACAGCTGGAGCGGCTGCTTAAGGACTATGGTCCCTTGTGGCAGGTGCGTTCGTGTCATGAACAGAGGCATGGACAAGGGATTATAGTCCCTTGTGGCAGGTGCAATCTTGATTAAAATACAGAGACCTGGGAGGAGAGAGGGGAATGTTTCGGAGCGAAGGTCACTAAGCTGTGACATGTTGTGCATGTTCTGAATAGAAGGGTTGCCTGGGCATGTTGGATTTCCAAGCCGATGTGGCGAGCAGAGTTCCTGCCACCTCTGTGCGGAAGCCAGATGCGTTTAAGAGGTATAGTGTTCCCAACAAAGCACAGTGTGCAGAACAAAGATGCTGTCAAAAGAAGCATGATCTTCTTATCTATGATGATCTGCTGGTACCAGAGCTGCTCCTCAGTGTCTTTAAAAACATGTTGTCTATGTGTTGGCTTCCACAGGCCGCAGATCTCAGCCCTATTGCAGAGGAGGCTGAGGCATGGGAATACAAGCCCCCTCCGTTGGGACATGTACCTCCTGGCCTTATGTTCTTAGACAAGCAGGTAATAGAACAACACGGCACTGCTTGTGGGTTGTGGGTTGGATATGGGTAAAACATAGCTGGGCAAGTTCTATGGCGGATTAGTAGATGCACTGGGGGATTAGTAGGTGCACAGGCATAAAACGCAACAGACATGAAAAGTCTATATCTTCAAGCGAATCCTGAAACACAAAAAAGTTGCTGATGCGCTATCTAATTTGCATACCTGGTAAAGTCTCCACTGTGGTTCAAGCAAGCCCCAACAAGCTTATGGGTATTGAAGATGAGCTAGAGGCAAGCTTGAGATTCGGAAGGTTCAGCACGTATGTCAAGCTTTGGTGGCCAATCCACGCAACATGCTTACAGGGACAGCTGCGCTTAGACCAGATGTGGCAGCTTCCAACACAGATGGAAGTCCTGGCTATGGGCCTGACACCTGCAGACAAACCTGCTCACTTGAACTTAGGTGGGTGGACGGCCTCACACGGCATCTGCACAATCACTGTTCAGTTTAGATGTGTGCATTTCAAAGTGGACATCATGCATGCGGGATGCGCCCACACACGTCCACATACGCATCTATACACACGTCGAGAACACTGCGGAAGACGTGCTGATATGAATCTCATGCACACATACACACAGGATTAATCAAACTGGGCACACAGCACTCTCGCTCTGGATCTACCGTGCCCTCCCCTTCTGCCTCTACCCCCTTGAATGCCTTCCTACACAGTCCTGGCAGCATTCTACCCCCATTAAGTGAGCTTGGCGAGGAGGGCAGCGTGCAAGTAAGTGGGGTGGAAGGAGGAAAGGAGGCTAGACTGTGTTGTCGCTGCTTCAAGGCAGACAGCAGACGTCTGATGTAATTGCATTATTGCAATGCTACGCATGATTTGGGTTAGATGTTGATTTATAGTTGAAGTGTGATATAATGGTTTTCAAACCGGTAGATGGTTTTGATGCACAACAAGAAAAGGAGAAGTGAAAAAACACGCAGGCAGTGAAGCACCACTCCCCTCATTAATAAAGGAAAAGGAGCTACAAAAGTGCGCTCGCGTAAGGTAAATTATAACCTCTAAGGATCTCGTGCCCTCCCTGTTGTCTACCCTCACCAAGACCAACTATCTCTTATCTCGATGTTTTGACCGCTAATTCCAGGCTTGCCCGCACAACCTACTGTTACCCCACGCCCTGTTGATGATACCAATGTAGGGCAAAATTGCTGAGGAAGGAAGTGAAGGAAACCTCTCAGAGAAGGTGACTCCCAAGGCTGCCCGGACTACTCTGAATGCAGGCCGTAAAAAACTGGAACTAAGGTGCGAGCGCGAACAAAATGTTATGAAATGAAACCACGTCACTCCGTGTGCCTGCCTGTTGAGGGCCCTGTCTTCTTATTTGTAAGGCTGGGGTACTAGAATGCTAGCTCAGGCTTTCTAGGGACAGGATTCAGGAATGACAGGCCGTGCCGTGCTCTAAATCACACTTCTCTAGGTAGCCACACGCCACACATGAGCGTGCATGTTCTGCAATGCCAATGTTATTTCCGATTCACGCATAGAGTTATCTTGAAAAATTCAGGCTGTCTTTTTGTACTCAGGCTGGAGCCCCTGGAGCCACTTGCACGGCAAAACCTGGTGCAAGGCATACGTGTGGCTCAGCTGCTGTGGCAGCACATACGTGCAGCTTTGTTACAGGTGAGTCACAATGCATACAAAAGTGCATGCACACACAAACATATAAACACACGTGCACACGTACTTGACACTGCTGTACGACATGCTGCTTTTGCCCTGGTGGGCCTAGCTGCGCCTCGTACTGCCTCATGGCACCTCTTTGCCTGTGCGGCACCCCTCCAAATTTGCACAAGATCATTTTCTTTCAAACTGTCATTCCTTTCCAGTTGCTGGCATTCTCACCTTGACCCCTTTGAATGTCCAACAGCAAAACTTGCTTCTACTCTTTTAAAAGGAATTCCTTCCCTCTGCACCACGTTAACCGAATTTTCTGCCTTTCCTCTCCTCTCGTTACACCCACCCTGCCCACTGTGCCCCACCATTGCCTCCCACTAGGCTCTGCTGTTGGCCCCGTCAGCCCAGCTTGCACATGGAGGGGATTCCAGCCATGCTACTAGCATGGCACCATATATGCCGGAGGAGAAGCCCTTAGCTGCTGCTCTGTTGGAACCCAAGCGATGGAAGTCGTCCAAGTAGGGTTGCTTTGTGTCTTTATGGGACAGAGACATTCGCCCGAGCTCGCAGGCTGATCCATGCTTATACCCAATAGCCTGTAGGAAGATTGCTGATTACAAGTAACACACAATGAATGGCCCTTGCAGTTGGGCTTGTTTAAATGAGAGAGGGTCGTGTTCAGTGTCAGTCCTCGCTATACTCCGCCCCTGATGTATAACACACAGCCACGCGCCCTCCTCCCCCCTTTTAAAGCACAAAACACACATGGAAAGAGTGTCAAAATTCAGATCAGGTAGCTACCTTGCATGTGCCTCTTCTTGTCTGAAGCAGGACGTGCAGCCACCTCCTGTTCTTGTACTGCTAAGTGCACCCTGCATGTGCTAGAAGGCGTGCCAGAGGGGCAGCATACATTCACCCTGCGCCGGTCTCCACACACTTGTAGCAAGTGCATACAGAAGTGCACGCTGCTGATGTAGGGCATACTGCCACATCCCCAATTTATAGAGTTGGCCAAAAACGTATATATACACCGTATATGACCGGATATCTGGTGATTTCCCTACCAAAAGTACCAAATATACACCGTATATATATGGTTCTGGCCAACCCTAGCAATTTGCCTCCTGCAGGCGATGCACGCAAGAGAACCTACCAGAGGGGCATGCACTGACGTGTACGTGCCTCCTCTTGTGGAAAATGTATGAAGAGGCTGATGCACACCCTCATCCTATCCTGGCTGCCTTATGCAGAAGGCACGTGCTGGAGGACGTACCAGATGGGCAAGGCATGCTGCCTCCTGCACAGGGTGTATCAAGTGCGCCTGGAAAGGACAGTAGTGGTAGCGGTGATGGGCTTGATGCAGAAGGGGGAGGGGCTTCTGTGTTGGGGGGTGCCACAGCAAGCAACCGACATGCTGCTGCAAACAAGAGGCGGGTGGAAGAGATGGGCGCAGGTGCTGGGGGGCATTCAGAGGAGCAGTTGAGCAGCAGGGGGGAAGAGGTCGTGGGGGAGGAGGAGGGGGATGGGCAGTGGTATAAAAGAGAAAATCTGAGCGGCAGACCGCTGCTTGATCATATGGGTCAGGTATGTGAAGTTGTGTGTGTGTGTGTGTGTGTGTGTATTTGCAGTGTTTACGTATGTGTGTGTGTGTGTGTGTGTGTGTGTGTGGTATGGCTATTTGTGTGCGGGCGTGTCAAACAAGGCACTGCCAGTTACAGGTCGAGGAGTCAAAAAGGATATGTTAGGCATGAAGTGTCAGCAGATAAAACCTGGTTGCGTGGAATCACTTATGTATGTGTGTAAGAATGAGGGGGGGGGGATGTGGGTGTGCATGTAGGTGTGGTCATGAAATGGTGAGTAAGATGACAAGTATATGTTGAGGGACATGTGTGGGTGTTTAGACCTTGCAGAACGTACCCAAAAATTAGAGTAAAGGCAACAGGTCAGACAAATGTGTGAGGTTGCGCTTGAGCTGCCGCAGTCCTTGATTGCAAAACAAAGAATAAAGAAATGTGCCCTGTACGTCACCTACATCATGCGAGCAGGTGGCTGAGTCTCGTATGTACCCCTTTCTGCCCGGCGCTCTTTTGGTGTCCAGCTTGAGTAGCTTACACAGCAAGCTGGCCCACTTGATGCAGCCCAAGGGCAAAACCAAGGGTGCGTGAGCATGCATGCCTGGCCCTACTGACCACAACGTGCATGCATGCTTGCATGTATACTGACATGCATGATTATAATCCAAGCCCACCCTGCAAGATTTTTCAAATACAACGGTGCATGAGTAGGTTTGAACTACTACTTGAATATCTATCTACATGCCTCATTTGTAGGGTTGGCCAGAACCGTATATGTACACCGTATTTGACTGTATGTATGGTAATCTCCTTGCTAACAATAGCCATATGTTTCATACATTTATTCATACATGATATATACGTATGTATGTATGGTTTTGGCCAACCATACTCATTTATTGAGTTGTCGCGTGCGGCAAGCACCCCCCCCAAAGCACACAAATATTTGCACTGCACACCTCCTTACAACCTCTCTCAGGTAAGGGGTGACCTCGATCTTCAGTTAACAGCATGTGCTATTAGGTCACTGATACTGCTGAAACATTCAAACTTCTTCATATCAGCAGGAGACAGACACACACACATGAAGTACATATGCACACCATGTAGTATTAGGGGTGCATGCACTCAAACAAGAAGAGCAGGCATAGCTGCTGTGGCCTCCAATGTTGTGCCGGCCAAAAAGGCCCTGTACTATACATACACGCACAGGGAGAGCAAGCACTGCTGCTGTGGCCTCCAATGTTGTGCCGGCCAAAGAGGCAATCCAACATCTACAAAGAGAAGCAGGTGTCCTGGGAATGACAAGCTTGCTGGGTGTGGTGCGAGCAAGAGATGCTTTCACCATGACACCTACTCGCCATGCAGCCTGGCACTTGACAGGTGGGAGTGTGTGTGTTCAAAAGTTTCAACCGCTTTATGGGTGTAGGTTATATTTTGATATGCTCTTGATGGGGAATGTATTGCCAAGGAAATAAACAAGTGGAGAAACAGGAGAAAAAGGTGTGAAAGCATGGGTGATAATGTGACCACTTATGTTTTTATACATGTGTGTTTGTTACCACTTTTGCTGCATTGCAAAAATAAGAGCTCATGTGTTTCACATTGCCTAGATTGTTATTTCACAGAGGGTCATGCATGGTCTTGTTCAACAGCGTCAGCTTGATCACTATTCCTTTTCATTGCGTACAAACATTTTACAATGCTACTTTCATATGGTAGTGTGTTTTTTGCACTTCAAGCTTCCTTCTTCCTTCTACATACCCTCACACTTCCTACATACCCTCGCACTTCCTACATACCCTCGCATTTCCTGTGTGCAGGGTCCTTGGAAATGGAGCTGGCTCACACCATGGTGTCTAGTCTCCCTCAGCAACCTACACTGCTGGCCCTGGCCATGCTACGGATGAGGGATGCAGAGCGTGTGGCTCTGCACAATGAGATTGAGCACGTCAAAGTGCGTATGTGTTGCAAAGCAGTGTGCATGATGCATTTCAGTAAGCATGGGCCCCAAATTGCAGAGTAGAGTGAAGCAGGTCAGCTGGTGCTAAGCTCATTTTTTGAAGTAAAGCAGTTGATAAAGCAGGTGCAGTAAAGAAGGTACACCTGAAATCCTGGGCTCACTTCTTTCTACCAGTAACGAGCCAGGGAGAGTTACCTTGATAAGGGGTCATCGTGATCAAGTGTGAAATAGTGCACCTGTTTTGCAAGGCAGGCTAAAGCAAACTGAAAACATGTTTGCACAGGTGCGATCAAGTATTAACAGTGCACCTGTAGTGCAAGGCAGGCTAAAGCAAACAGAAAGCATGAGTACACGAGCAAGTGCCGCCCACCCAAAACATCCCATGGCCGCCGTTCACATGCACGCAAGTAAACAACCGTAAATATCACACCTTGCAGTTGGTGGTGGAGCGCGCTGTCCAGGAGTGTGGCGTGTCAGCTGTCCTGCAGCCAACTGCGGCGGTCAACCTGGCAGAACGGGTGGTGGCTATGTTGTGGTCGCATGACAGGATGCGCGATGGTCTGGTTTGGAGAGCCATGCTGGTGAGGGAATGCGTGTTTGGTGTGGATGTGTGTATTTTCCGTGTGTTCTGGGGAGTGAGGGTGGTGTGTTTCCATTGCAGGGCTGTGTGTGTGCTTGTGCTTGTGGGTGTGTGAGTGTGGGTTCCTTGCAGGGTGCAAATGACCTGGGGTAGGGAGGGCCGTTTTACATAAGGCTGGATTTGCAACCATTTGCGTCCTCATCAACATGTTCATGAATGAACCAGTTCCACGTGCAAGCCATCTCCAGCTCAGGAAAAGTTCATTTTTTTTGTCTGGATTATAGCCTCATTACGTTGTTTCATGTGCAATTCTGGTCACACCCCTTTCCCTCTTCACTTTCTTTCTCTGCTTGCTGTGAGCGTCTGGACTAGACTCTAAGTTCTTGGGCAAGAACATTCCCCCCAAATGCTTATACATCCAGATGGAAACTCCAAGAAAGTATCCTGGAGCTACTCCCTGCGAATCCGATTTCCTGCGTCGATACCACAATGCTTCCCTGGGGCTGTTTCCTCCGGGCCCAGTCCAGCCCGTGTCTTCTGCAGTGAGGTCCTGGATGGAGCGAACGTACGAGACTCGTGTTGCTGGCAAGGTGCAGTCAGCAACCCATAGAGATGTAGCTAAAATGGCCTCTTGCCATGCTCATAATGTTAGTCCCTCTCTCTGCAACACTGCATCAGTGCACCTTTTCTCACTTGCACAGCTGTTTATTTGTTAGTATGATTATGATGTATCTAGTTAAGCTCCCTAGTTGCACTAGCAAATCATTCCTGGCAGGAGCAACAAAAGCTGCACTTTTTGTTTTGCCTTTGTCACCTACAAGCGTATCCTTTCCATTTTGCACACCAGAGCTGGTCGGCATCTGAATCTAGATAGTTCCAGCTAGTTTATGAAATACAATTAATCTAGGCTACAATTGCATGTGCATGCAATGACAGGAACATGTGCCTAAACGTGAACTGCCACCCAACTTGCACAATGGTGCAGATGCAGTCACTACTTTCTAACCCTATAAAGTGCGAAGGCCTGACTCAAATGCCATACTTACCACAGATCCTGCTACTTACATTTTGCTCCCTTTTGGTGTACTGTACTGCCACTTAATGAAAACACTGCTGGATTCTCTTTTTGGGCCATTACGCAACCTGCAGAACCAATCCCAAATGGCCCGCTTGTTGCCGCTGCCTTTACCACCACCTCAATAAAAAAATGCATGTCACAAATTTCCAGTTTCATTTACGCGTGTCCAACCCATGCTGGTCTCTGCTTCTACCTTTCTAGCCCGTGTATATAAAAAGAGCTTCCATGTCCCCTGTTCAACCTCATAAATACCACGCAGGCCCAGTCCCTGCTGGCTTCTGCTGCTGCCTTTGCCCCCCCTGCGGCCCCTATAGAGGGATCGTCTAAGCTAGCCAAGATCCCTGGCAACCCTGCTTGGGTGGCTCAAAGTCCGCTGTGGAAGAGCAGGGAGGGGAGGTCCATGGAGGCAGCCTTGTGCATTATGAAGCAGGAGGTGGACATGCAGGCCATGCAGGTGAGTGCTCGTTTGTACATGTGATGGTTTTGGCAAAAGGAAGCGCTTATGTGGGGGAGGTGACTGATGTTTGTGAGCATGTATGCGCGTGTACACATGCGTGTGGGTGTGTGTGCACATGTAAGTTTGCCTATCGTGCATGATCTGGCAGGCTTGTTTCTTCTTTGTGAAGCAAACCGGACCAAGCAAGCAATTTTGATGTGGATGGGTCCTGCCAGGATGGGGTGGTGCTTTACTGAACCTGAAAGTAGATTTGCAGATGCTGTTTATACTTCACAAGCAGAAGCACTTGCTGTCACTGCTGTGCATGCGTACACAATACATTCCACTATCACTGCTGCAACATGTATGCGCACCCATGCACACACATACACATGTACACATTTTACGTATTCTTGCAGGTTGCCCTCCTGCGCCTCCATAAGGACTGCGCGCTGTTGGCTGGGAACGTCATCAAGCTTCCCACTCTCATCTTGCATCCCAGCCAAGCCGCTCTCTCTACAAGTCTAGCTTCTGCCACCCCACCTGCTTCAGCTGTCGCTGCTGTGTCTGCCGCCTCCCCTCTGACTGCTGCCCTGCAAACTCTTGTACGACAGCTGGTGGCACGCAAGCAGCTGTCACCTCAACAAGATGCTCAGGGTATTGTGTATGAGGTGCGCTCCAATGACAAGGTTGGTGATGGTGGCGGCGATGCTGCAGCTGCGTGTATTCATAGCTGTCATTTGCAACTGGTCATTGCTACAGTAGTTGCTGCTAGCCACCCTAGGACATGGCAGCTGTCACTGTCTTGGTGTCTGACTGGCACTGCTTCTGGTGTCGACATCTGTCCCTCTCTTCAGTCAGGTGTAGGGAGGGAACAGTCCTATTCCAGATCCTAGTCACTAGTCAGTTGCAGCCACCCATGCAATTCAATGACCGGACCTGACACATGGCCCTTCCCATCTTGCTCTCCTCGTAGCCTGCCCAATAGCCAGCAATGGAAAGATGGCAAAAGCAGTCCCAGGCAAACATGGAACAGCCATATATATACGGAGTATATACAGTGTATATAGGTATATAGGTATACGTTTCTGGCCAACCCTATATATTCGCCACTTCAGACACACACTTCTGACGTACAGAACGGCTTACATGTCACGCAGGTGTGTGCAGAAGACATGGCAGCTTGGTTGGCCGAGGCAGTGGCTGCTGCATCTGCTGAAGGCGTAAGTGCAGCGTCTACTGCCTTTAGGGTGGTGTCACAAGAGCGGGCTGAGCTGGCCCAGCTTGCAAAGCAGCTGACTGCAAAGGTACGTGTATGGGTAATATATGTGAATATGTGAATGTAAATTTGTGTATGACTATGCATCCTCATTTGATTGTGCATTCTCTTGAATCTGATTTAATCGTTATCAACAAAATGCTTACAACAGTGCCATCATTCAAGAAAGCGCCCAGAACATTTAGAGGGTGCGTGGACACTCACACACAAAAACGTACACACCTACACATACGCACATATTACCTGTACTGCACGTGACACTCAGCTTTGGTCTCAAGCGCACTGCACGAGCTGTGCCTTTCACTTATGTACCCGCCTGCAAACGCTTCTTCCTTATTTCATCAATCAGGTGCACCACCTTGCATCTGAGCAAGGCGTGCATATCAGGCGCCATGCCATCAGGGTGGAAAGCCACCTTGTCGATCGCGCCATGCTGCTGCTGCAGGTGGGCAACACTTGTCTTTACTACGGAAGTCTTTGAAATATGGTTGGGGTTAGGTGCTGGATGGCAGTCAAAAGTCCTCATCTTGTCCTGACTTCGTCGCCTGTAAGCTGGTTTAAGCTTGTGTCAGACAGCAGTGTTTTTATTCTGTGGGATGGTCCAGCTGACTATCGACAAACTGCTGCAGACATCAGCCCCACTACCTGCAAACGCACCTGAGTCCCACACACGGCCCAAGCCTTCCCCTACCTAAGTTCAAAATTGAAATGCAAGGGTTGTAAAGCTTGCTCATGTCACGCGCAGGAGCTATCTTTTGTTCGCCGCGCTGCCATTCGTAGCCAGGAGGATGCCGTCTCTGCTAGTGAGCTGGCTTACATGGCTGCCCAAACCCACCACGCAAATGTCATCAGGGATCTACAAAATGCACTGCTGGTATGTGCTGCTGAGCATGTACACACAAGGAGGGGAGGGGGGGAGGGTGTCAAGCATCCTTGCTGCCTTTTACATTTAGCTGATGGCTGAAAGGCATATTATAGTTATAATATGTGTGTTTGCGACACAGGAGAGGATCGCATCTTGTCTGTCTGGTGCTTGACGCAAGAGTAGGCATAAAATTATGGGTCTTGTAATTGAGGCTTTCAACCTACGCACCAAAAGCACTTTCACTGTTTCAAATACTATTTCAAATGATAAGACGTTTTTCCTTACCCAGTCTAAGCTAGTACAAGCATGGAGATGGAGTAATTATATGCAGTTGGTTTTCCAACGACAAGTGCTTGATTATGATGTAATTCAGCCTTGTGTTTCTTCATTCAAAAATCACCTCCTTTTTGGCTATTCTGCTAAATTTGACTTAATACTGACAGCCAAATGCTCTGCAAACCTTCTGGTCGTGCTGTCATCGTCCCCTACTAGGCACTGTCGCAGTCGCTCAAAGCCTTTCATTTTGAGATCACAACATACCTCATTGCACACTTGCTGCATCCGTGCAGGTGGCACAATCCAACATGCAGCTCCAACGCGCAGACATGCAGCGTGCGGCCTTGGAGGCTATGATAGAGGTTCGGCGCGAAACACTCACAAAGGCCTTTGGGTCCTCCACTCTATCCAGGGCTCCCACTGGTCTGAACCCAGGTATTCTTACGTTGGTGTGATTTCTTCGAGGCCCTGCTTCGCTAGGCTGACACGCAAGTACTTACTTACTGGTTGCAACTGGCAACAAGGGCAAGGTTTGGTGGACTAGTTGGGGTCCACCTTGCAAGCCTGCAAAACAAACGACTCATAGTGCCTAAGGTTTCACCTCTCTACCCCCTACCCTCTTTAGCGGCTCTTACTACAGGATCAGATATTCTGAAACTTAGGAATTTTTAAACTAAGTAGTATATCGAGCATAAATGGAATCAAGCTACAAATATCAAGAGTGTTCGTGTCCTGTACGATGCACAGGCGTTATGCCATCCACACCCTTCACTCCTAGCACGCCATCGGCATAAGATGCTAGCTTTCAACAAGCAGAATTACTCTCTCTCCCTCTCTGGGCTCTCTGTTCTTTCCTTACTACCTCATAAGTGCCCAGACCTATCTGTATGGGCTAAGCATAAGGTTTGCCAGACCTTTTAAAATGTCAATAAGGGTTCCTAGCCAAAAACCCAAGGCGCTATGCGCTATACATGTTTTGGTACTGGCCAACCCTTGTTAGCCCATACACTGTAGTCTCACGCAAACCTACAAATCAGGCCCACCATTTCCAGCCAAATATGGGCCCTAAAGCGAACCTCATCCTTTTTGACTTTTAATGGTTCAGGGTAGTAAGAAACACTTCTGCGCCAAAAAAAAGGGTATGGGGTCTGCTGTGTGCGTCGGGGGCTGGATTTGTGCCCTTTCCCTGCCAAATTAGCTAACCATAGTGACATGAGTGCAGAAGTGCATGTCCAAGCACAAATTTCCCCATTTTCGTTCCCAGGTAGTTTTTAGGTTTAACCTTAGCCGTGGGGCCAAAAAAAAGGAGGGCAAAATATTTGCTCCAAAGGACTTAGTGCGTGGGCTTGTTTGTTAGGCAAAATTGTGCATTTTTTTATGGAAGCACGGTGTTTGGACTCCATCTGAGTATCAGAAGTTTTAATAAAATTCCCAGAGGTGTTCAGCCAAGTTTATTGGTTTGGGATGCTGGGGGTGGGCTGTGGTGAACAGTGACAGGTGGGAAGTAAACAAAACACTTCAGGCTTCGCCGGAAGGCCCTGGGCGCAACCTGTTTTGCTGGAAAGGCACGGACCATAGAAATAATAAAAGCTCAACTTATCAGATTTTAATAAGTTGAACATTGTTTATATACTTACATGAGCCCAGCCAAACAATCGCGACCACAAACGGTTCAGTGGTTGATGCCTGATTGTGAATCGTATTTTTTGGTAGGGATCTCCACCCAGGTCCACCCTGCCCACCTGGGCCCCTCCCGCCACAAACTGAGTTTGCAGGGGTGCTTAGAATACCCAACTAAAGGTCCTGGCTACTTAAAAGTGAAAAGCAGTGCAGGTTCGTTTGAGCAAACAGGCATGGTGGGCCTGACTATAAACCAGCTAAACCTGAAGGATGTAAATGGCTTGTGCCTGGATGCATACATCACAATCACAATTATGGTTCGGCCCACTTTTTGAGGTTATAAGACCTTTGAGCCGTGGCATTCATTGGCATCCATGGGTGCGCGCAGCACGGAGCAGTCTTGGGAGCCGAATGCCCAGTACAGATGGTCGAGGTATGGCCTCGTTTGAAGATGGGGAGTCGTCACCCTTGCGCTCTTCGCCTACCATGGCCTCCAGGCTCAGCAATGCACCCTCTTCTTCTTCCCTTGCTGCAGCAACATCATCAGCTTCAAACCTGGCTTACAGGTGGGTCGGGTATTTGGTTGTATGTTTATACTCTGTTGCTGCCTGAGTTTCTTATGTGTGGCCATCGTTATTTGTCGCTTGCCTGCAGAGTTTTGTGCAAGCACACTTACAGAAGTTTCTACCAAAAGATCTTCAGTTTTAAAAGGACCTTACTTTCAGAGTAGTATACGACAATGTGTGTGTGTGTGTGTGTGTGTGTGTGTGTGTGTGTGTGTGTGTGTGTGTGTGTGTGTGTGTGTGTGTGTGTGTGAAGCATCGAAGGAAAGCTCTGAACACCTTGTCTTCTCAGCACACATGTTTAAGCTTTTGTGTGGGTGTGTGTATGATTGTATGTGTGTGTCTGGGTGTATGTCCAGGCGCTGAAGCCGTCACAGCGCCAGTGGTTCGATTAGATCCCTGTGCCAGTCTCAGGAGCACACGCAACTGATAACCTTATGGCCTTCCATGATGCTCCTACATTTTGCTTGCAAAGACACGCCTGCTTGTTGCATCCAAACCCGTTGCAACTTCTCCAGCTGTGGATTCAGAATTTGATGCAGCACCTGTGCTGGCTGCTGTCCTCTTACAACAACCACATGATGTGATCTCATCTTACCTTTCAATAAGCGTTGCTCTCATCTTAGCTGTGTGTGCGTGACTTGACGCAAGCGCCAAATACACTTGCACACAGTCCCAGTGGGCGCAGCCATGGAACGCTTGCACGTGCAAGCAGTCATGCCCCGGACGGTGCTGGGAATGCGTCACAAGGTATGTACAGGCTTTTCTAAATTTGCACGTCTGCAATGAAAAGGGTCACCACGGGTGTTTTTCAAAGCTGCCTGTAGTAGGGCTGGCTATGAAATGCGCGTTATATGAGTACTGCTTGAACTGGTGCCTGTTGACTAAAGCAGCTGGCTAATAATCAGGTTCCGTTGTTACACCAATCAGGGATGCTGTACGTCAGTACACTTGTGTGCTAATAATCTCACCTACACACTCCCACCTACGCATGCAAGGAATTTTATAAGTTAAAATGGGCTACAAAGATGTGTGTTCTGGCTGCAATGAATGAACACAAATGCAGGAGCAAGTAGGGAGGGCGGAGGAGGGGCAGTCGGTGGTATTGCGCGCATTCTGGAGTTAGAGAGCGAGGTGGAGGTGCTGGAGGCAGAGCTGATTGACATGCAGGTCTGTGTGGGGGGTAAAGGGTTCCTGTGGCTCTAAAATTGTAGTTGGGGGGATGCCCGTGCCTCTGTTAGGTCTGAGGATGCTGGAGTCAAGGAGTACATCTGAGCAGCACGAGTTGGTTTCCTGATCTTGCGACTTGTGACACTTCAGGCTATGACACAATGATATGCTTTGTGTTTACAAATGTGCAGTGGACTGGGAATCACATTAAATGCTACTCAATGCAACATTAGCTTGACACGTTAATTCAGCACGTAATCTTTCTGACCTTGTGGCCTGCAGCGGGCCATTGTGAAGGTGCAGACGTGGTTCAAGATGCGCAGCACCGCATTCCAGGCCGCATGTATGAGAGAGGTGCGTACTGTTCTATTCTAGCTCAGAGTGTTGTAGGTTGTGTCACGTTCATTAACTCAAGCATAAGTAAAGGCTCCAGGCAGCATGTATGAGAGGTGTGTTATGTGTAATGCTTCAGCAGAGCTGCACCACAAGCACAAGGGGACTTTAGTGGAGCCTGCTTTTTATATTTTGCTGGTGGATTTCTGCTGCTGCTTTACACATACACACACACTGCAAAGCAATGAGGCTTAGGAGAGGAGGCGTGTGAGTGGGTGTGGTTGTGTAATGTGGTTGTGAAGACAGTGTGGATACTTGCGCTTAAGAATGGTGAACACTTTGCCTGTGCACAAGCCAACTCCTTGCCTTCCATCATGCAGGCTGTCTATTTGTGTGTATCGTTAAAAAACAAATGTACGATGGAGACGAGTATGTTTAATTGATGGTGCCAAAACTACCAGTACCGTAATTCCACTGTGCCTTTAAGAGGTGTAAAACAAGGTTGTCCTTTATCTCCTCTCCTCTTACCCTTTTTATCAATGATGTGGATGATGAGTTTGGGACTGGCTTTATGGGTGCCGTTACTGGCACTGAGGGGCTCAGGGTAACTCACATGCTCTATGCTGACGACCTGACCCTGACAGCTAATGACCCAGTCCAATTGCAGAAAATGTTGAGACGACTTAAAATCGTATGCTGCCAGGGAAGGACTTACAGTAAATGTGCAGACATCCTACATAGTTAGTTTAAATGCGTACCGAAATTCCGCAGTTCCTGTTTTTCGTCTCTACAATCAGGAGCTTGAAGAGAGAGATTATTTTACCGACCTGGGAATGTTATTTGATAAGCACATGAACTTGCACCATGCTGCGACCCATTCTTTGAGGCCTTCTAATGCAGCTTTACGTAGAGTGAAAGAGTTTGGTATTGAAAAGAGGATTTCTGACAGGCCTCATGTGATTTTGTAGCTTTTCAAGACATATGCGTTGTCAGCTGGCATGTATGCCAGTCAGATTTGATCTACGTAACTTCTGAAGCATGACAATGGTTTCAGCAACCCTTTGCAGGTCGCACACATGGCGTTTTTAAAGAATTTTGGGAATTAAATCTACTTCTGCAAACTGGTGTGTGCTTCGAGAATGCGCGCAGGAACCCGTTATGTTTTCATGTATCGGTACCGAACATTTACGGCACCAGTTCATCCATTTATTTGATAATATTTCTAAAGGTGGTATCAAAGGTTTTGTTTTTCAACATAACTCAGAAGTTTACAAATTTATTAGTGCAGCTGTCGATCTCTTTGATTGATTTCTTTGTTGGGACCTATAGGTTGAGCAGCCATGGTAGGCTGGAGGCCTTTGTAATCCAAACTAAACTACAAACTGTATTGTTAAAATTTTGTTTGAATTTGTTTGAATTAGACTAAACAAAAAATCGCAAGTAAGCTATTCATATGAAGAGGGTAGACGTTTGTAGCCAAAGCTTGCAACTGAGTCCGTCCCCCACCCTTGACCTTTGTACACGCAGGTGGTTGAGGGGCGAGAACGAGTGGCTGCAATTGAAGGGTCGCTGTGGGAAATGCGTGAAGCCTATGAGCTGAAGCTGGAAAATGCTGGGATACAGCTCAAAGCAACACAAGTGTGTGTTTGTGTACATAGATGGCAAGGTTTCTTTGATCTGCTGCTTTTCTATTAAAAGAGCTCAGGGCCACTTAAATTTGTTCTGTTGCTCTCAAGTTCAAAACACTGTTTTGCCACTACCACCGTTTCCCCGACTTTCTCAACGCATCAAACCTGCCTTAATCTGTGCACAGGATGAAGTGCAGAGTGCAGCAAAGGTCACCCGCTACCATCACCCTCGAATCATGTTGCTCGGCGTCCTTAATTGGCTGGCTCTACTCACATCTTCCTGTGCCCCACACACAGGCTGATCTAGAGATCGCCGTGGCTGGTCTTGAGCGTTCATCTACGAATCTCACACATGCTTTATCCTCAAATAACCGCCTCCTTATGTTGAAGGTAAGCAGCACTGGTGATACCTGCTTCTTATTTTTTCAGTCCCAAAGTGTACTGTGCTGAGTAACCCTCTGAGGCTAGCACAAGTTTTTACTGAGCCTCTATCTTTGATGCTCAAAACGAGCTCTGATTCTAAATGCGACAAAAACTAGTTGCGTTTTATAGCCCCAAGCTCATTTGAAACCAACCACAGAAGGAGGCAGCACGTTCCTTTAGTCTGTCCCTTCTAGGAGTGATGTCCTACTTACTCATATACACAAACGACTACGTTCACTTGATTACGCAGGTCACTCAGGCTCCACGTGTAGAGGCAATGCGCATGAGACTTGCGGCCCAGAACTCTAGCAAGGAATCATGGCTGGAATGGATTGGGAGCAAGGACGGCCTCTTGAACAAAGAGCCCCTTCTGCAGCAGCAGCAGCAGCAGCAGCAGCTACAAGTGGGCGGCAGTGACACAAGCAGCCAAGGTCTGCATACAAAAGACTCGGATCAGCCTCCACAGGTAGGAGTGTGCTGTTTTGATGAAAGCAGTGATTGAAAAACTGCATTGCAGTTCTTGCCAGAGCTTTGCAAAGGCAAAATGATATTTCGATTTAAACATTATGTGTGGCTGATTTTGAAACAATTGAGAAGTAGCATGATTGTTTAGACATTGGATTAGTTTAAGCACATGTTTTTTTGCACTTCAGGGTTAACCAGATAAAGGGTATCCTAGGGTTCTATGCTACAGTTCGCTGTAGGCTTCGTCATTACACCAAGCTGCTGTGGAGGGAGATCAAAACCAAAAATGGGCTGCAGGCCCTCACAAAAGCAAAACAACGCAAAGAAGCAAGTGCCAAGTCCGTAAGGCCAGCAAGGCCCTTACAACTGTTCAACCAGCAAGGCCTCTACAACGCCCGGCCACCAAGGCTACAACCAAAAATGGGCTGCAGGCCCTCAAAAAAGCAACACAACGCAAAGAAGCAAGCGGCAAGTCCATAAGTCAGATCCAAGCGAGCTTAGATGGGAGCACCCACAAGTCAAAGCACAAGCTGAGGGGGGGGGGCGGGAAAACAACCCGAGCAAAAGCAAGGCATAAAAGGAATGCCTAAAACGAGAGTACACAGCACTTTATGCAAAGTGCCTGCCAGATCTCAGCCTACGCTCACTACGCAAGAACTCCAGTTCTACAGCTGAAGCAGAGAACTGATGATTTCTTAGGACACAAGAAATGCAAGGCCAAACATGATTGCCTGCTTGCTACTTTTCCCTGCATTTGTGCTCAGGATTGGCTAGTAGAAAGGCATGCCCTCAAAAATGAGGTTACTGCTCTGCGGCGCCAGCTTGTCCAGCAGCAGGAATTATCACAGGTAGTGGAGCCCATCCTTCTGGCCCCGCCTTGTGAGGAGGAAGAGGAGGAGGGGGAGGAGGGGGAGGGGGAACAGGAGGAGTGGGGTGCTCAGCATGATGCCACCACCGCTCATCAAGAGCTGGAGAATGCCTACCACAAGGTATATGTGTGTAGTATGCATGTGTGAGCATTTTCTGGCCACATATCACATATCTCTTGATTATGATACATGAGTGCGTGGATGTGTGTAGGGAGGGAGAGGTATTGAAGTCTGCGTGCTGATGTAGGCGGCTGGGTTTTGCTTTGTTGGACCGACAAGCACTCAGACGTTAGAGTCGGAGCTAAGCTAGGTGGTCAACACGAAACAAAATGAATGAGAAAAACTGCATGTTTCTGTTTAGCTCTCAGGGGCTCCAAACCCACACAGATACATAAAAACACCTACAAAAACGCACACAGGCAAACAAATGAATAGATGCTTGGTTGTAAATCATTCCATTCACCTATACACACACACAAATCATACCCATCCACCTATACTCACACAAATTTTCCAGGCCGTGTGTGAGCGTGCCGAGCTGCGACACATCCTAGAGGCTGTGCGTCATCTTGCACCAGATGCTCTGCATTCTGTGGAGCAAAAGCTGGGCAGAGAGCTGCATTCTGTCCTTCACCCTCCGCCACAGTCACACTCTCTCCAAAATCCTGCTCACCCTCCTGTGAGTACCAACCAAATCCAGTCATCTCAGCAGCAAGTTCATCAGCAGCCACAACAGCAGCCGCAAGTGCAGCAGCAGGGCAGAGTGCAGCAGTCCACACCACAACAAGCCTCCTCTCTATCTCCTCGCTCTACCCACCCACCCTCTCTCCCACAAGGTGCCCTGTCCTGTTTTGACCCTGCTCTATCTCTCCCTCTCACCCAGCACGCCACCACGAGCCCCATCTTAGCACCGCACAGCAGTAGCCCCAGACCCACTTCGAACCCTCACCCAGGTCGTCCCCACGTTGTAGTAGCCCGACCCACCAGCGCCCGTCCCTTCGCCCCCTCTGCTACCTCGTCCCCTCAACCACCAAGAACTTTTTCTGTTGCCGGACCGCGCCACTCCTACCACACCTCCACAAGCCAAGGGTCTGGAGCTCTGCAGGCCATGAGGTTATCAAAAGACTCTGCAAGAGCACGCCCGGGCTTTGCCCTTAGCCGAAGCAGCACCAATCCTCTCCCCACAGCACTCAGCTCAGGGGAGCAATCAGTCATTGAAGTGCAACAAAGGGACCAGCGGCAGCACCAGCAACATATTAGGGGGCAACAAGGGGTGCCAAAAGAAGCAGCTAGCTCCTGTAGCACTCGACATGCAGAGGTAGATAGCAAGTCCTTTCCACCGCCCAGCACACAGGCCGTGGCAGGGTTTAAGGCGACCCCCTCTAAGCGCCCTTCCTCCGGTGAGAACAGCAGCTTTCCTCTAATGCTGCACATGAACAAGTAAACAAATCCAATTTAATGAACGCCATTGTCATTGTGTTGTTTGATCCAGAGTGATCTAGCTGACTCGTATGGCTGTGAAACTAAATTTGCTTTCAGTGCTTTCACTACAACTAAACAGAATGCCTTTGGGCCATTTCCCACACAGAGACAGCAGCAGCCTTTAGGAACTCCCAGCAGGCTTGCTATCAGGCAGTCCTACCACCGCAGCCATCGTTACAGGTGCAGTCTATTATTTCTTGTTAGAAATAAAGTCAGGGCAATTTGCTCCTTTTGGCCTCACTTATTTAAGTCAAAATCTAAAGGATCAGAGCAAGAAGCAAACCGAGGACTCATTCTGGTGTTATTGAATTCTTATCAGTCCAGCGCCTTTTCTGTTTTGCTCTTGCAGGTCATGGCTACTAAACTGCGGACGGATCCGGTGCTACGAGAGAGGGGAGATCACTAAGCAAGGACCAACATGATTCCTCGCTGCCAATGTCTGGCATAGCTCAACTAATGACTCTGATCTAGTGCCTCGTGATTTTTGCCGATACCTTTTTACCGGTCTGACAGTTTTTTTTTTACCGCTCATCAGTAGTTTTCTGCTGATCTCAATTCGCCCTAGGCTAGGTAGGGCCTGCTCTAACCTACCCTGCCTTGAAAGCACAAGAGCGAACCACATGCAGTAGTCAGTTGCAACTGTGGCAACTCAATTGGCCCGGTTTCCAGTTTTGGGGCCTTGAGGGGCCACTTTAGTCCCAGTCCAGTTGCCAGTTGAGCATCATCTGTTTCGGAGTGGGAATTTCCGATTTCAAATTTTAGCTTAGTTTAGTTTGGATTACAAAGGCCTCCAGCCTGGCATGGCTGCTCAACCTATAGGTCCCAACAAAAAAATCAATCAAAAAGATCGACAGCTGCACTAATAAATTTGTAAACTTCTGAGTTATATTGAAAAACAAAACCTTTGATATTACCTTCAGAAATATGATCAAATAAATGGATGAATTGGTGCCGTAAATGCTCGGTACCGATACATGAAAAAATAACGTGTTTCTCATCTTGAATATAATCCCCGTTTTCACACAAATTTCACAAAACGTGCACTCCTGTCCGGACTCCTGCCATACAAACCATTTTCACACTTCAACCCATGTCCAATTTCTACTTTGCAACTACGGCGGTGCACAGTCAGAAGGGCGAGCAGTTTTATAAAATAGTGACAATCAACATGAGCCATTTTAAAAAGGCAAGGATGCAAACAGGTCAAGCTCCAAGCATGCTGGTGTTGTCGGAGCAATTGGCACCACCTGCAAAGAGCGCACAGATAAATTCTCTCCAGATCTAAGGTCTTATAGGTAAAGTAGTAACCAAGAAAACAAGCCGAACAACACTCTCACCTGCAACGTTTCAGGGGAAACCTGTCCTGGCATTTGCAATTATGGCAGTTGCCAGGTGGGGGCGTCATTCTCACCTCCCCTTTTTGATATTCTTGTATTGTTTAATTTTGTTTATGTTAAATATTGCTTGTGTTATTAGGGGGAGAAGGGGGAAATCTAATTGTCATAGTGTACTCACAGAGTTTACAGAGTTCCAGAGTAAGCCATCATTCAAAACGTGCGACTGCAAACGTATGTAAAATAAGGGTGCTACAAAAACAATTGTATATTATATATACATATTGTACATGATGTACTCACACACCCTCCTGAAAGAAGCAAGCAGCCTAGACCTCTCTGACTCCAGCTTGCAGTTTGCGCAACAGTCGCTTCCAGTGTTTCACAATTATAGAGAGAGGGTCGAAGATGCGGGCACAATCTTTACGAGTACACAGGGGCAGGGCTATGTGGAAAGGTTCTAATGCGCGAGTGCACACACGCAAGCACGTATGCACACACGCACACACACACACACACACGCACACGCACACGCACACGCACACGCGCACGCGCACGCGCACACACTCACACTCACACACACACACACACACACACACACACACGCACTCACGCACGCACGCACGCGCACACATACATACACACACACTCACACACACGCACACACACACGCACACACACACACGCACACACACACACACGCACGCACACACGCACGCACGCACACACACACACACACACACACACACACACACACACACACACACACACACACACACACACACACACAAAAACAAATCACGTACGCACACATGCTACATGCAGACACGCTTGCTACTATCGCAGTTTCATTGATGTAGCGCTTTTCCTTGAATCGGGCGTGGGCTTGCTTCCATATTATCCGCTCCCTCCCAAAGACGTGATTGCACGTTTGAAGGCCACCGTTGACACTCTCACACCAGAAGGTTACCTGGAGGCCATCATAACACGCGTTTTTGGCAGGTGTGATGAACAATGAAATGGAGCAGAGACTACTGGCATCAAAAGTGGCTGTCCTCTTTAGACCCACTACACATGTAAAGGAGGCCATAGCCGCAATTGGTGCATTTGGTCTGGCCAACCTTATCTTACGGCAGACAACTGGTTCTAGCTGTACATACATTCTCAAGTCTGCATGCATTAAAACTACTCTGACTGACAAAGAACTCCGTAATTAAAATACCCGCGTCTGCACACAACACAATTGCTCACACAGACACATGCACACGTGTACGCACGTGCAGGGAGCAAGGGGATTTCCTGGGCTACTACTTTAAGAACGCTGAAGAGGGGCCCGCACCCAACACGCCGCACCTGTCTGACGCGATGACCACAGCACCCCAGCTGATGGATGATGTGCTGCCGCTGCTCGTCGGAGATGCGTCTGGCCTCACCCGCTCTTCACCTTGGTGGTACTACGGAGGCAGTGGGGTGGCAGGTGCGACGAGTTTTTTTTGTGGTGATATGCTTGTGCTTCTTTTCAGGTAGCTTATTGCTTGTGCTTCTTGTGGCAACGTGATTTGTGTGTGAAGTGACATGTTTCCATGCTTGAAAAAGCGGTCTTCTCTTAAAGTCTAGTGTGTGGACAGAGTTACAGTGTTGCTTATCACAGAGCCTGCTGACTCAGACGGCATTGCTCACCTAACAAAGAAATGTCGAGAGCAAGTTAATAATCAGTAGCGTGCTGCCAATATCTCACATGGTGCATCTATCCACGTCTAGCTGCCCATTCTTTCCTTAGATGCAAAAATTTGCTGCAGCTCGCCTTCTATTAACTCCTTCGGCCGGTTCAGGCAAATTGAAGTTATGGCAGAGTTGGCCAGACACTGCAAGAATTACTTGAGTGTCTTATGGAATGGGCACGAGACGCTTTAAAGTGTTGCTTAGTTGTAGTGTTAAATGCCAGAGTTGCATGGCAAAGGTTCATTGGCAGCACTCTGTCCGTGCAAATTGTTGAGCACGACAGGTCCTTTTGTTAATTCTCACAAGCACTTATTACATTGAGCATACAAGAACCATATACCAACACTGAGCGTGACCAATCATGAAGAGTTCCTGCCCTAAGAAAAGTGCGATTGTGTGTTGAGTCCTGTCTGGCTTCATGTTCATTGAATAGAGTCATATCCATATCCATATCCAAGTGTGACACGCATGCAATTTGCAGGCTTGCATTTTGAGGATGCATGGCTGCACTCCGTAAATGCTGCTGTCCAGCTGAGGAACCTCGATGCAAGCTCGTTAGAGAGGGCTATTGGGCAAGACGGGGCTTGGGCCATGGCCTCCATGGCGCGCCTGTGCTGCCTAAAGCTTTGGACCTTTGCGCCTAAGTGCGTCTTGTTTGAATGTGTATTAAAGAAGGGATCCGCAAAGATCTGCGGCCGGGATGATCCCATAATGCCTTTAATGCTTAGTGATCCCATGATGTCTTTTATGGTTGATGACTGTTTGGTAAGGCCTTAAGGTTTAGGCTTATATAGGGTTTAGGGTTCTGTATACATACAGAAGTTGGTGTTGAGTGCAAGCCAGTATATATGCTTTACATGCTGGTCAAGTCACTGTAAACTGCGAACACAGCTTACGCATTTTATTGACTCGGTTGAGGGGTTGAGAAGAGGCATCAAGAGAAAAGGCCGTGCTGCACTTTTATTTTTCAGTGAACAATGACACACTTTCATCCACTCTCTCCATCCACTTAAACACTTTGCCGACAACGACCCCCCTCAACCTGCTCAGGATGTCTGCTCCAGATCTGGGCCGGCACCTTGCTGCTGTGTTTGCCCTGGAAACGCCATGCGGCTGCGACAGACCACTGGTCAATCGTGGCCTTGCCATAAATCCAAATTGGGCATCCAACCCTACTCAAGCTGCCTCAGGGTGGGAGGTCGTGCGTCAGGAAGCAGGTACGGGCCAGCTGGGCTAAATCCAGTGTGTAGCTCTTGTTTCATTTCCTAATGGACATTTAATCACCGCCACGTCATTACTTCAACGAAACAAAACTTAATCTTTGTTTTCATCTCTGTGCGTAACGTTCATGGGAGACGAAGATAGCGCTCAAATTGCCTCATGGGGTTGGTGGTCTACACTAGGATTCAGGTTCACCAGGAAGCAATTACATGCCGCTCTCACATACTTGCTCATGTTTGTGCGTGCGTTCTGTGATCTGTCTGTTATACCTTTGAGCAGAAGCGGGCATAGCGTGCCCTAGGCAGTAGCGGAGTTACGGCAAGCACCAGTCAGTGGCGGCAAGTGCAAGAAACAGAGCCCATAATGTTGGAGCAAGATAGTGGTGAATATTGAGGTTGGGCCACAGGTGCAGTCAAAAGGTTGGAGGCTTTGCAACAAGAAAGCAAGGGTAAGCGTACTATCCTTGTTAATGCAGGTGATTGCATCTGGGCAGACCGTGCCCACAGTGTGTGCGGAGATTTGGCTGTGGCCTTTTCATACAACATTGCACGCCCACACAGGTGATTGGTGAAGGCTCACTGCTACAAGCTCACTACGAGTGACGAGGAAGTGTGGAGAGCCAAAGTGTTTTGTTTTATGGGCAAGGCCGTGTTATTCAATTTGAAAAACGTGCATAGCACAAATCCTGCCTTCCCTCTCCACTGCTCCTGCTCTGCCATCACTCTGCCACGTCTGGCCCCCACAAAAGAGCATACTAGCATACCTCAACTATGTGAGGTAGCTGAATTACAAATTCTCTCTTTATGGCCTTGCACGTATGCAGCTTGCCTGCCTATGTCCAACGCGATCTTGAGGCTAGCAACGCACTGAGGGACAGGTATGTGCGGTGGGACAGGGAGGGATGTGAGGGTGGGTGAGTTGGCAAGGGGTATTAAAAGAGGCGGGCATGCAGCGCTCCTTGCATATAGTACAATTCTGTTGCAGCCCAAGTCAAAGGACACTATATGTGTGAATCAGAGTCAGATACGTGCACTATCATCCATCAGGATGGTGGCAGTTGCTTGTGTGGGTGTGTGCGTGGGGGGGGGGGGGGATGTGGGCGTGTGTTGCATCACACGATTGCACAATCAGCAATGAGCAGTTGCCAACGCCTTGCCTGTGTGTATACATCCCCGCCCGCAGTGTAGCGGATCAGGTAGTTTGGGGTGATGAGCAACGCTCCTTTTCCCTTGGGCATCCTCTGTTGAGGGCGACCATCCAGAACTCAAGGTGAGCCCTGTGGCAATCAAGTCATTGCTGGTCCGTCATTCAACCCACGTGCCCTGTGCTACTGATGACCCTTGCTGTTGTTTATCAACGGTCTGAGCTCAGCACAACGAGCGCAATGCACTTTGGTGCTGGTGATATGTCCAGACTGAGATGTTTCGAGCCCTTGCAGTGTAGGGGAAATCCACACGTTGTGTGATGGTTACATCTATCCTGGAGTTCACACACCTTTGCTACTGGAAAGCCGCTTTTTTTGCATTCAGCCTTTTTTTGCGTTGCTGCCTTTTTGTCTTCTGTGTTTAGCCATTTTGCTGTCGAACATCCATGTCCAGCTTGGGAGATGATGCACACAAATCTGCTTGTGCAGATGGCTCCAAACCCATCCTCTGCGCGATACCTTCTACAAAGCAGCAAACATGCTGGTAGCCAACGAGAATACTCAGAAGGAGAAGCTTAGTTGTGAGCAGCAGGCTGCCGGCCCACCCCCCCCTCATGTACAGGTAACTACAAATGTTGTTAATTGAAGATGCTGTTCCTCTGTTTGAGAATTTATGTTTTCCCTGGGATTGTCAACGTAACTAAGCAGCCAGCACCCCCTTACCTTGCATGCCATCATTTTGTTGGACGGGCAATTTCTCCCTCGCAACAAGTCAACATGCCTGCTAGCATGTCTGCACTCATACACACAAATATGTGCAAACATGCAACGTGCGCAGACACACATACACATAGACATGCACATTCAATCAATATACACGCACAGGAGCGAGAAGTTGACGAAGATGTGCCGGCAAAGTACATGTGCACACGCTGCAGGGGTGCACTGTGCACAAGTGCATATGTTCCCCTTTTTCCAGAAGAAGGTAGGTGCAGCAGCGCACACACGAACACGCACACACACACAAAATGTCAGAGCCCCAATACTCCCCACTAACACTTGCAGTCAAAAGACACCCACACAGACACATCCACATGCAGTCACACACATGGGCGCACGTGCACACACTCACACACAGTGTCAGAGTCCCAATGCTCTTCGCTGGCCTCTTGCAAACGACAAAAGATGTGCAGCATTGGAAGCAGTCAAGAGAATGGTGCTGTTCTGCAGCAACAACAACAGCAGCAACAACAGCAGCAGCAAGACGAGCCCATGCATGAGAGGGTGTGTGCAGGGTGCCTGCGCGCAGGAGAGCATGTGTGGCACGCACACCTGGTCTCTATAGAGTCCTGCTTGAAAGTAGGTTTGCAGCCGATTCGGTAGAGGCGTATTTCTGATATTGTGTACCTTACCATAGTTGTTTGAATGTTTTTGGCCTGCATAATTTGTAGCAATCTTTGTAGCAAAAACATTGTAATAATGGTCACAAGCTGGCCTGATAATTGTTCACAAACATTTGAAAATAATTGGTCTTGAATATCATGATGTGACGTAAAAATATGTATGCTTGTCATGCTGTGGTTTCTTTGGAGCTGTCCGCAAATAACACATTCATATCACTACCCTACATTTTTATTGAGAACTATGATTGTATTCATCTTGACTTTAACATTAATGCTGATGTTATGTGGGCCTTTCCAAAAATGGTGACAAAATTCCTCCTTCAAATTTAGATCCAGTTTGTCAATCATCTCTCTAAACAAATCCCCAAGTTCCCCGTCACTGCCACAATGGTCTGATTAGTAGTAATTATTTTTACAAGGGGGCTACTGTGCCTGCTGCATCAAAGCCTGAACCTTAACCCCTTAAATCCTCCCCCCTTGCCTCCTTTTTCCTGTCAAACCAGCTTCTCTTGCTGCCCTTCTTCTTTCAGTTTTCCTTTATTTTCTCACGTAGTAGGGAGTTTGTTATCGCCCCTCAGGCTCCCATCAAGACTTGATCTATGTAATACCCTCAAAACCAAATCAAAGCGTTGCTTGGTCAAGCTAGATTTGTCTGGGTTACGAGGTTGGTTTACAAGGTCTACAAAAAGACCTTCTGTCAAGAAGTGGGACTGTTGTACCCATTCAAAAGCAATAAGTTACGAGGTTGAAAAATCGGAAGAGTGGATTTTAAATTCACATTCAAATCTAATAGATTTTAAATCAGACAAGGTAGATCAATTCCGTTTTGCATCTTGCTCTCTGGTCCCCTATATCTCAGAACTTTTACATTGCACTGCTTCAAATCACCTACTAAAAATTGAATAGGAATATGCTGCGGCATAAAAGAATATAGCAAACATCACGCATGCATGAAATGAATAGCATTGATAGTCGAGGAAAATAACTCCAGAAAGGGCTTTAAAGAAAAGTACCGTAAATCTCCGCTACAAACCGTGCAGATAAAGTGCCATGTGCCTAGTATTGTCATAGCAAAAGACATGAGTGGAAACAAAAGGAACTATTGCAAAGAAAAGTCGAGCACACAAAATGCAGCAATCGGTAAAAAAGACAGGGTAAAAGGTATCACGTGGAAAAAGGTCAAACACCAGATTGGAAATCCTGCACGATTACCAGAATAGCTATCATATATCAACATGACATTACAATGTCACGTGGCCAGTACCTCAAATTCATTACGTTGAATTTGTAATAGTACAGGGTACTATATAGGAATACAAGTGCAACCAGACTCGGAAGAGCACAGCAAAAATTCAAAAAACCTCGCGCCACTCTCACGCGCATGCATGAGGGTCTGCAAAATCTAGGCCAGTCCCCTATTGTTTTTTAGGCTTGTATGCCAAAAGGCCTTCTAAGAAGCCGGTAGAAGCACGTAGAAATGCCCTGGGCCTAGCTGGTGCCTGACGTGTCAATTTAAAAGCGTTCTGCAGCTCCAGCATACAGGAACGTATCCAACAAGTTCACATAGACCTTGGGCAAGCCATGTGGGAAGTAAAAGAAACAAGGAAGAGCATGGTGCCAGTGCATGCTGCCGACTTCAGTGTGTGATGTCATGGATGCTGGCACGGCGCTTGTCCTTTTTGTTGAGAGAGTTGAGCCGGATGAAATACTTCTGAGCATGGCTTGCTACCTGCACGCACAACCATGCATAAGCTTTCAAGTGGACGACTTGTTGCTCATCCTTGCGGTAATCATTTATTTGATTATTTGATTGCACCATTACATTGTGAGCTGTTGCATCTGTATTAAGCACCGTGCAATTACAGTGCAGTCAAGGACATCTTTGAGGACGGTGGATTGAGCATTGCACATCAATAAGCCGTATACATAGGGTTGGCCAGCACCATATAGGTATGTACACTGTATATGACCGTATGTATAGTAACTTCCCTGCTAAAAATGCCGTATATACACCGTTTATACGCATGTATATATGGTTCTGGCCAACCCTAAATATACTGATTCAGAGGCGGGAAAAGAGCGAGGTCTGCAGGTGTGGAGGAGGCATAATGTTTCCGGAAATGTGTGGTGTTGCAAGCCGGAACTGTTTACGCCAGTCGCCGGTCAATTATACTTGGTCGTTTGATGACTCATTTGATGACTCGCCAGTCATCTTCAATGTACTGGCAACAACTCAGGTAACAAAAAGGGTAGCACAAAGCAGCCCTTGTGCTCTACATGAAATAGCAGCAAGTACAATAAAAAAGCTTGCTTGCAGCACCATCTGCAAGCACCCAAACCCCATCAAAAAGCTCGACCACGCGTGCACGCACACGCGCTCTCATACGTTCAAACTCATAAGAGCCTGTTAACACTCGAAGCAGCTCATTTTGTCTTTAACACCCTCAACACCATTCCCATTTGCCCTCACCCTTTTAAATCCACACCCCCCACCCAACCCCAACCCATTCAATTCTCTCTTACCCCCTAAACACACACACACACCTGGGTAGGCGTGCGCGTTGTCACGTAATTGCGCGAGATGTTGCGCCAGTCGCCCTTGCCAAACTTGGCCAGGCCCTGCAGGAACAGTTTATGCTCCTCCTCTGTCCATGGCACACCCTTCTTCCTGTCTGCTGCCGCTGCTGCTGCTCTGCTTGCGTCTGTCTTGTTGCTCTTTTTCGGTGCAGCCTGTACGTGTGTATGCGTGTGCAGCTAAGAAGTGGGCACTACCGCACACTAGGTGCCGGCCTTGTTAGAGGCAGGGGAAAACATTTGTGTGCAGCATTTTTCACAGGGCATGGCGAACTAAGGGAAGGGCATCCTTAGATCATGCACACATAAGATGCATTTTCCTGTAACTCCCCTTAAACCAGAAAGCCCAGCACTCAAAAAGGAAAGCCAGGTGTGCGAAACATTCAACTGGGACTTATCATTGAGCAAGTTTGAAACCGTGGGTGGCCTTCGTATCCAGAGTGAAGCTCGAACTTTGACGCTTCTTGCAAGGAAGCAAGCGCAAGAACATAAACACGGCTGTCAGCTTGCGGGTGTACGGGTCACGTTTACAGATGGGGATCGCCATTTCAATCTTTGAAAATAAATCTACTGATAATAGAGAGGGAGACATACACACATGCGCTCCCTCTCTCTCTCTCTCTCTCTCTCTCTCACACACACACACACACACACACACACACACACACACACACACACACACACACACACACACACACGAAACACACACACACACACACGCGCACACACACACACACAAACACACACACACGTGCGCGCACAATAACAAACCACACATCACACAAATACATATATCGGTACTCACTCACACAGCACACATACAACCCCATGACACACATACACACACGTTAAGAGGAAGCACCAAGCACTTACCGGAGGGCGGTGCATGAACGCCTCCTCTTTCAACAGAGGCATGGGTGGGTAAGCTGGCAATACAACACTACCGTCCTCCACACATTTTAAGTCATCCTGAACGTTTTATTACGAGAGGTATGGGAGGAGGCAGGTGTCACAGTATGTAGCAGTTTTGGCGATTGTACGTGTGTGTACGTGCGTGCGTGCGTGTGTGTATGCATGTATGTGTGTGTATGTATGTATGTGTGTGTGCAATCATGTGTGAGTGTGTGTGAGTGTGTGTGTGTATGTGTGCACAAACGCATACTTGTGCACGCACCTCAAGCTGCTGCAAGTAGGACTCCATCTCGTGAATAGATTTGTGCGGGAAGCACGTTTGTATGTGCACCCATCTGCAAAGAAGCATGGCTGCAGGATGATCGTGGCTTCGTGGCTCGCCAAGGTTTTAGGCGCACTGCAATAAGTGCATACCTGTCTGGTTTATTGAAATGCGCAGCCAAAGCTGCCTCAAAGGCCTTTGCCTCAGGAAATCTGTGTGTAATAAGGGTCTTGGATGAGTTCCTGGTGTCTACACATCTACGCGAGTTTGAGAGGATACACTCACGTCCAGTTCATTTCACATAGACTTCTTGGCATAATTAATAATATTTAATATACGCTAGTTCAACACACGCGTAAAGGGCGACGACCTATCTCACACAGCAGGAACGGTTACTGGATACTGCACCTCAGCTCTTAATTCAAAAAGCATTCGAATCAGTAATTTTTACTGATTCAGATGACACTCTTAAAAGTGGGGGTTGACCCGAACACCCCTGCCCGACAGGTTCGTTCAGCACTAAGGCATTTCAGGCCAAAAACAGGTAAAGGTGAACTTTATGGTTTTCCCTGAAACTTTCTAACTTGAGTAGTAAGGGTGTTTTAAAAACATCTGCAAGGTCAATCTTTTGAAATTCTGCTGTCTTGAGATGGTGCATGCTCGGCTGCCCTGTCCTGGGTACCTAAACGGCCAAAAGATTGACAACTTACATTTTTCATTTTTAAATTTGTATGCCAAGTATTATGGGTATTTCAAGAATACCTGCAAGCTCAGATTTGTGAATTTCTGCCTCCTTAAGATGATGCATGCTTTGCTGCCCTGTCCGTCTCAGGCTGTGAGCTCGATCCGCAAGCACTTACAAGTAGTATAATCAACCAGTAAGACTGTCAAAATAGTTCAACACACACAAGAGAAGTGTAGATCCAGTTTGTCCATCAGAAAGTCACTATGTAAAAAAATTAATCTAAGCTGCTCCTTGTGTGCTCCTTGGGTTTAGGGTTTAGTTTCATCTAGCCCTTCATCTAGCCCTCGTGTGCCCTTCATCTAGCCCTTCATCTAGCCCTCGTGTGCCCTTCATCTAGCCCTTCATCTAGCCCTTGTGTGCTCCTTGGGTTTAGGGTTTAGTTTCATCTCAGCTTGTGATTTGTCAATGGAAAAAAAAGTGGGGTTGAAATCAGGGTTCCACTCCCGTAACCTGCAAGGATGTAAGAAAGGCAAGTATGTCAAATGGTACCTTAACATTAAGAAACCAACGTGGTGTGCAGCAAAACTTACAAGTTAAAAACCTCTGAGAGCTGTCCTTTTTCCTCGCTTTGTATAAAAGCAGAAGCAATAGGGTAACCATGGCCGTGATTATCAGCAACAACAATCAAGAGAAGAGGAAGTCCCCACAAATTAGTCTTGTAGG
>Ga0307942_1000073_pt1 | contig 49603 bp, 67 predicted proteins | sample OrgLakmetagen175_FD_201846 | JGI IMG/M metagenome (GOLD analysis project Ga0307942, IMG submission 201846) | Saline water microbial communities from Organic Lake, Antarctica - #175 | ecosystem: Environmental > Aquatic > Non-marine Saline and Alkaline > Saline | place: Antarctica: Organic Lake... | reverse complement strand
TGATCCTTAACAAGCGCGCTCTGGCCTGTACGACAACAATGGCTACAAGTGAGTGAGCAGAAACACGTTGAGATTGGATCACGTGATCCTTAACAAGCGCGCTCTGGCCTGTACGACAACAATGGCTGCAAGTGAGTGAGCAGGGTTACGTTTGAGATTGAATCACATGTTCCTTAACAAGCGCGCTCTGGCCTGTACGACAACAATGGCTGCAAGTGAGTGAGCAGGATTACGTTTGAGATTGGATCACATGATCCTTGACAAGCGCGCTCTGGCCTGTACGACAACAATGGCTGCAAGTAAGTGAGCAGAAATACGTTGAGATTGGATCACATGATCTTGACAAGCGCGCTCTGGCCTGTACGACAAGAATGGCTGCAAGTGAGCTGGACTGCGTTTGAAGTCTGAAAGGAATTAACACAGCCATATAGCACATCATAGCGCATTGATTGGGTGTAAAGATGAGTTGGTGTGCCAACGAGAACTGTTATAACAACAGCCTGTGGGCAACAAGCTGAAGGAGCAGCAATGACCGCTGTTGCCTTCCAGGCCTGCAGAAGGAAGCAGGGACAAAGCACCAATCACCGTGAGTAGAAAGCGTCCAGATTGGGACGCTACTGCTTTTATTCTGATGATTCACCGCGTGGACTAAGTCAGGCATTCAAGAAGCAGTACGTTATAGTCCAAGGCTGTTATTGTGCCCCTTTGCCCACTCCTGTGTCATTGCTGTAGCAAGTCACAAGCATTTCAAGGGGCGAGCAGGGCTGGTGAAAAAAGGGAGTGTCATTGCTGTCATAAGCAATGCAAGGGCGAGCAGGGCTGGTGAAAAGGGGAGAGCAGGAACGTTTATTCCAGTAGTGCAGGCGCATCCAGCATGATGAAGGGGAAAACGCTAGTGTTCCAGCACGTTTGAGCCCCTCACCGAACTGTGCGTATGTTTTGGTACATATATATCATATACACATATATATACATATACATATATATCATATGAATACATATATACATATACATACTAAAGCAGACATACTTCACTCCAAACCAAAAAGAGCGACTGGCCGGGGCGTCGAAGTCCATACCCTCTATTAATAAATCAGGACAAGGGATCAAATTAGCCAGGGGTCTGCCCTGTGCAAAGAAAGTCCTGTGGAGTCCATCCTTGTAAACCCCACCCCGTTAATGTCCATCCTCCTTGCTTTGCGCCCCTGTGATCTGCTCTCAGGACTGAAGTGTATGTGTACCTCTAGCTACCTCCTCTCTTTCTCCTTCATGTGTACAAGCAGTTGTTCTCTTGTATTCCTATAAAACTATTATATATTATATGAGCTGCTACCTTCATCCCTCCCCTCCTTCCCGCTGACAAGCAGATTATGCACACACACACACATTCTTCCCCTTCAGCATGCCGCCCGAGGTGAGCACCAACTTAAAATTGCCTGCACACTGAGCTCGTCTGCATAACTCGTTTCCCCACATGTTTGTTACACCCCTGCAAACACACACACCCCTACAAATATCTTCAGCGATCCTGTTCAGTTGCTTTTGCTGTACATGCTCAACTGCCGTGCTGTGCTGTGCTGCTGACTGGTGCTGTGCAGGGACTACTCCTTGGCGCTGGCCAACCCTATGAGTGAAATGGCCATCCTGGAGTTACGTCTTGCAACCTACAGGGTGAGTGAAGGAGCGATAAGCAGGATAGGTGGGAGAAGTGGGTTGAGTGAAGGAGCGATGAGCAGGGTGCATTAAGGAGCAAGGTAGGGAAGAGGCAGTGTGATTGAAGGAGCAATGGGCAGGATGGGTGGGAGAAGCGGGTTGAGTGAAGGAGCAATGAGCAGGGTGCGTAAAAGGGGCAGGTTGAGCAAAACAAGCAGGGTAAGTGGGAGAAGCGGGTTGAGTGAAGGAGCGATGAGCAGGGTGCGTAAAGAAGCAGGGTGAGTGAAGGAGCAATGAGCAGGGTGCGTAAAAGGAGCAGGGTGAGCAAGAAAAGCAGGGTGAGTGGGAGAAGCAGGGTGAGTGAAAGAGCAATGAGCAGGGTGCGTAAAAGGAGCAGAGTGAGTGGGAGAAGCAGGATGAGTGAAAGAGCAATGAGCAGGGTGAGCAAAAAAAGCAGGGTCAGTGAAAGGGACAGAGTGAGTGAGCGGAGCAGGTTGCGTGTAGGAATGGCATACAGGGTGAGTGAGCAGGGACTACCTTGCCTCTCTTTCAATAGAAAATACACGTCTCACGTCCAAGCGGTCAGCCTGCGTCTTGTGCGTGTTTTGCTCCGTGATGGCAAAATGCTTATAAATTGTGGTGTCTCGTATGCAAAACATGAAGGGTTACCAGCTACCACCTTTTGATTGGAGGCTAGGTGGCTGAGGATGACAGCGATCATGGTGCGGTGGTAGACCGAAAGTTTGTGAAGAACCTTGTCGAAGCTGGTAGACGCACACCAGCACAGGAGATGATCAGAGCAATGCCTCTCTCTCTCTCTCTCTCTCTCTCTCTCTGCTTGCAGGCCTTTGAGGCACAGCGCATGCAGTACCTGGAGTCGGAGAATGCTGAGCTGCTGCGCCAAGTGGAGCTCATGGCCCAAGATGCAGCAGAGGCAGGGCGTGTGGAGTACAGGTGTGTGTGTGTGTGCAGGCATGTACGCAGGTGTGGGTATGGGTTTCGTGGTGTGTATATGAGTTGTGTGCGTGTGAGTGTGTGTACGTGTGTGTGTGTGTGCGAGTGTGGGTGTGGGTGTGGACTGTATGCTATCTAATCTTGACGCGCGGTGTAAAGCTTGGCCTGAGGTGCAGCAGAAGCAAGGTGCGTGGAGTACAAGCGTGTGTGTGCTTACGTATGTGAATCTTGTGTTTTTCTAGTACCTTCGCTGCTCCATGTGAGGTCCACAGCTTAAGCCTTGTATGAAGACTGCGTTGTTTGCACTGCTTATTCCCCACAGACATACAGGATAGACAGAGAATGTTTGCTGTGGATGAAGCCGGAGTCTGAGTGAAATATATGCTGGCATTTTACTGAAGTCTCGAAGTTGTCAAAGCCGCGCATGTTACACACACACAGGAAGTCTCAAAACCGTCAGAACCGTGCATGTGTCACACACACACACACAAATGAAAATGTGCCTCTGTAAGCTCTCAACACGCACACTAGCAAACTTGACAACTACACTTGGTTACATGTGGGGCACACGCACAGGAAGAACAGGCAGGCTGCGCTGGCAGCAGAAGCCAAGGCCACCCTGAAAAAAGCCACCGTCAAAGCAGAGGCAAGGCGCCGGCCGGAGGCCCTGAAGGTGCAGAGCCAGATAGGGAAGCGCGGGCACTTCCAATGGACCACCCCTGTGAGGCCGGGACAGGAGGTGCGAGCTGTGTGTGTTGTGTGCCGTGGGTGTGCGTGTGGGTGTGTGCACGGCTGGGACAGGAAGTGCGGGCTGTGTTTGTTGTGTGTGCCGTGGGTGTGCGTGTGGGTGTGTGCATGGCTGGGACAGGAGGTGCGAGCTGTATGTGTGTTGTGTGTGCTGTTGGTGTGCGTGTGGGTGTGTGCACGGCTGGGACAAAAGGTGCAAGCTCTATGTGTGCCTTGGGTGTGCGTGTGGGTGTGTGCACGGCTGGGACAGGAGGTGCAGGCTGTGTGTGTTATGTATGCCATAGTGTGCGTGTGGGTGTGTGCCGTGGTGTGCGTGTGGGTGTGGGTGTGTGCACAGCTGGGACAGGAGGTGCGGGCTGTTTGTGTGTTTTGTGCCGTGGGTTTGCGTGTGGGTGTGTGCACAGATGCGGGTGTGGTTGCAGTTGCGGGCTATTAGTGTGGTGCTGTGCTGTGATGTATGTGTACGCTTAATTGCGTGCTGTTGCGTTTGTGTGTGTGAAGTTCTTTTTTTTCTATGCCTGACCTGTGTGCAGACTTTTCCTGCAACATTATACAAGCTTGTTTCTTGTTGCATGCACACACAGGCATACCTGGCATACAACAAGGGCCAAGGGCCTCTGTCAAATGCTAGCTCGGTGCGCATGCACCTATGGTGCGACGGCTGGCTGGCAGAGACCAAGCAGGCGCGTATGTGTGTGTGCGTGTGTGTGCGTGCTGTGTAATGATCTTTGTCACTTGTATGATGAAAAGCGTCATCATACAACAATTTAGTACAGGGGTGTATGTGTGTATGCGTACATGTGTTTGTAACTTGACTGTGTGTGTACGCCAGCGTGGTTATGTGCCTGCAACAACCTGTTATCTTTCCCACTGGCTTATTGTTTGGACGTGTGTAAGCGCTACGTTGTGCAAGAATCATGTTGTATGCAAGGGCACTGCTTGTTCATTTACAACAAGAGCACTCAACACTTCTCTTTAAACTCCTCCCTCATTTAATTTGTTCGTGTGCCTTTGCTGCTAAGCCCCGTGCCGTGCCTCCCTTTTTGCCTGTGTGTTTTGACTCCTCCCTCGTTTTGATTGTACGTGTGCCTTTGCTGCTAAGCCCCGTGCCGTGCCTCCCTTCTTGCCTGTGTGCTGCTTTTGGCCTCTCGCAGATCACATGGCTCTTTCCGCTCTACTCAGTTCCACCGAATGGAGGCCTTCCACTTTCACCCCCACTCACAGCTCTGCTCAATTTTCCCCCCTGCAGTTCATTTCCAGTGTCTTGTTACCCCTGACTCACATTGTGTGCATGCTATTATTTTATTCAAGGCTCTTCCACTCACAGCTCTGCTCATCTCCACTTACTGCAGGCCGTAGGTCGTTGGCTTTCACCCCCAGTGTCACCCCCACTCGCAGCTCTGCTCATCTCCACCCACTGTAGGCCGTAGGTCGTTGGCCTTCGCCCCCATTTTACCCCCGCTCACAGCTCTGGTCCCTTTACCTCGCTGCAGGTCATTGATTTCACAAGCATGCCTGGGGGTGCTGTGGACAAAGCCGGGCTGAGAGAAAACGTGGGCGGAAACCACAATTGGATGGGCAGCTGGGTGCAGGTGCAGAGTCGTGTGTATTTGTGCGCGTATGTGCATGCGTGTGTATGTGTGTGTGTATGTGTGACAGCTGCAACCTTGCAGAAAGGTTTATATGAGCTATATTGGCAGCTTACTACGTGCCATGTACTTAAGGTATGGGACCATTGTATGTCACACAGGTGCCCAAAGAGAGTGCGGTACTGGACTTTGTGTTCAGTGACAAGGAGCAAGTGCTGTGGGATAACAATTGGAACCATTGTATGCCACACAGGTTCCAAAAGAGAGTGCGGTACTTGACTTTGTGTTCAGCGACAAGGAGCAAGTGCTGTGGGATAACAACAACCAGCGGGACTTCCATACCAAAATAGAGGGTGAGTGTTTGGTGGAGGGATAACACCAACCAGCTGAACCTCCACACAAAAAATGAAGGGTGAGTGCTTGGTGGTGGCCGCACCAAAATGAAGGGCGAGTGCTTGGCGGAGGTTTGATGGAGGCCACGGCAAAGTAGAGGGTAATTGTTTGATGAGAGGCCACACAAAAGAACAGGGTGGGTGCTTGACGGAGGGAGAAGGTGCTTACTTATGCCTTGCCTTTCACAGAGGGTCGGGTGCTTTAAAGGGGGGTAGCCGAGCCTTGATCAGAGGTGGTTGAGATTGTTGCGGGACCTGTTGCTTTCCTTTTTCTGTTTGAATGCCTTTAAAGGCAAGCCAGTCTGCGCGGTTGTGCCTGGGAGGAAGCCAGCTGGCTGTTTAATGCAAAAGTGCACACGCATACGCACAGGTGCAAACAGGGGTGTTTCATACCGATTTTAAGATGGTCTTAAAATGCGCACAAAAACGATACAGTGTATTATACGAATACGCTGTATGAAATGTCTCTGGGTGCAGATATACATGCTTTCAGACACACGTGCACACATGCATAACAGACGCCTTGAATGGTAGTTGCAAGTGTGCATGCACACTGACACACATGTCCACACACGTACCACATGTGCCTTCATTACACGTGTTCACACACAACACACGCACACGCACGCACGCACGCACGCACAGGTGCCTTGAATACACACACAGGTGCCTTGAATACACATGTTCACACACACACAAACACACACGCGTGTGTCCACTCATGTCCACTCATGATTACACACGTACCACAGGTGCCTTGAACTTGTCTGACCTTGCAAAGCAGATGGCACAGGTCCAAGGCCAGAGAGATGACATTAAGGAAAAGGTAGGGGGAGAAGAATAGTGCTCAGAAGAAAATGTATAAGTTATAAGAACGAGCAGTTGAATTCATCACCTGGTGGTGAGTCAGCAAAAGTGCATGAGCCGGTCACTCTGCTGTCTTGTTTGCTTGAGTGATGATCAACAGCTTGATTTGCACTTTAGACATGCTTTGGATGTATGCCACATGTGACGCATGTGTGGGGTGCATGCATGCCGTGTTTAACGCATGGAAGGGCACGTATGCCACATGTGACGCATGTGTAGGGTGCATGCATGCCGTGTTTAACGCATGGAAGGGCACGTATGCCACATGTGACGCATGTGTGGGGTGCATGCATGCCGTGTTTAACGCATGGAAGGGCACGTATGCCACATGTGACGCATGTGTGGGGTGCATGCATGCCGTGTTTAACGCATGGAAGGGCATGTATGCCACATGTGACGCATGTGTGGGGTGCATGCATGCCGTGTTTGACGTGTGGAAGGGCATGCCATATGTGCATGTGTGGCGTGTGGAGGTGCATGCATGACCCTTGCAAACGGGTTGGGGTGCGTGCTTGCGGTTTGCTTCATGCAGGAAGCAGAGGAGAGGGCCGCCCAGCGTGCTGTAAAGAAGGCCTACATCAGGGTGAGTTTTTTATTATTTTCAAGGAATGATTTGCATAGATGTGGTAATTTATTCAAGGATGTCTGCATCTGTGCTTATCGGGTCATCACACCTACGGTCATGCAAGCGTCTGCAAGCGGTTAGTTTGCCACTGTTTCGGAGGAGGCATACAGCGTGGAGCAAGCAAGGGTGCAAGCTTGATGGTATTGGTCAAAGGATGTGTAAAGGGAGTTTCTTGGTACACCTTTTTCATGCCAATATCTGTAAAGCACATGAATGTGGGGTATGGAATGGTACCTGCACGTGCTTCTGCCCCTTTGTCGGTGCAGTTGCAGATCTATGGTTCACATCTCTTGTTACATTTTTGGAAGCACAAAGGGTGAAATTAATTCCTTGCCTGTGTGTTCCACAGAGGGGCCGCGCACCTGTTATCTAATGCGTAATATAATGGGATGCAAATGATGCACTGCTGTGTGTGCGTTCTGTGTGCCTGTGTGTTCCACAGAGGGGCCGCGCACCTGTTATCTAATGCGTAATATAATGGGATGCAAATGATGCACTGCTGTGTGTGCGTTCTGTGTGTCTGTGTGTTTCACAAAGGGGTCGCGCACCTGTTATCTAATGTGTAATATATGGGATGCAAATGATGCACTGCTGTGTGTGCGTTCTGTGTGCCTGTGTGTTCCACAAAGGGGTCGCGCACCTGTTATCTAATGTGTAATATAATGGGATGCAAATGATGCACTGCTGTGTGTGTTCTGTATGCCTGTGTGTTCATACAGGGGTCTGCGCTGCGCCAGCGTCGTGCGGCCATGAATGAGTTCCTGTACACCGTCCCCTATGTCCCTATGCCCGGTCAGAAGGTGCGGTTGTTTCATTGTGTCTGTGCGTTATGTATTGTGTAGCACTCGTTTTTGTTTGTCTGTGAACGCGCTGTGCGTGTATGAAGTGCACACTCAGGGTGACCCTGCTGCATCACAATCATTTAGTTCTCGCCTACCATGGCACCAGTTTGTATCGGCAAACATAACCCAATTCCCTTACCTACTCTTCTACAGAGTTACATCTGTCTTTAAATCGGAATTCAGAATGCCCCAGAGACGTTTCAGCACAAGTCTTGCTCTCACGTGTATATGCTATATACACACACACTTACGCAAACATACACACACTCGCACCTACTATCTCACACACACACACACATTAATACACATACATTTTCGCACACGCACACAAACAGGTGGAGGTGTTCTACAACCCAGAGCACACAGGCTTGAGAGGAAGGCCTAACATTTTCCTGAAAGCTGGCTGGAACAGGTGCGCTGCCCAATTCTTGAACTAGTGTCCAGCGGGCTCTCTTTCAAAAAATACGCATGCATAGCCAGGCACACGCCTACGTGTCTAGGCTTGTATGCACGTACGTGCTTGCGTGTGGTTGTGCAGCTGTGCTGAGCCTACCTGCGGCATGTATGCTCTGTTGTTGTGTGTCATGCACTGTTGTTGTGTGTTATTCACTGCTGTTGTGTGCTATTCACTGCTGCTGTGTGCACTGTTGTAGTGTGCACTGTTGTTGTGTGTCATGCACTGATATATGTAGGATGCGTCATACTATGCGTACGTATATCCTGTGATGTGTATGCTGCTGTTAAAACTACAGCTTGCCTGTGCATGCTCATTCTTGTGGCTCTGAGACCCAGGCATGCACGCTCTGTAGACGAGCATGTGGACACACACACACACATACACACACAGACGAGAGCACAAGGGAGCTTGCATGGCACCGTGACGTTCACCCAGAACATCTTGTGCATGACATCATCCACGAGCTGAAGAATGATGTCATGCACAAAAGATGTTCTGGGTGAACGTCACGGTGTCATGCAAGCTCCCTTGTGCTCTCATCGTTTGAACATGATACTGTACTTTTTTATTCATGTCATGTCATGTAATAACCTTTGTTTAAATCACGTACCTTCGCTCGGCTGTGGACGAACGAGGAGGTACACACACACGACTTTGCACCTGCACCCAGCTGCCTATCCAGTTGTGGTTGCCGCCCATGTTGTCTCTCATACAGAAGTGGGTGTACATTGATGTACCTTTATGAACATTAATCAATTGATGCAGTACGTAGTTTATACTGATGAACGTTTTAAACGTACTGAAAGGCGGTGTGTAGTATGCCAATATCGAGGTTTTGAATGAAAGCTTTTTCTGTTATCTGTATCATCCGTATCATCCGTGTTATCTGTGTGTGTAACATCCGTGTTATCCGTATCTTCCGTATCATCCGTATCATCCGTGTTATCTGTCGGTATCATCCGTATCATCCGTGTTATCTGTGTGTAACATCCGTGTTATCCGTGCAGGTGGTCGTACAACAACCTCAACCCTCGTACCGCCCAAGCCATCCCTATGGTACGTACAGCACTGACACACATACGCACATACACATACACACACGTGCAGTCACGCACATTCTCACACACACACACACACACACACACACACATATGGACACACACACGTATGCACCACGCGCCCTGAGCAGGACACCCACCCCCACCCACACTGTGTGCTGAGCTGCCACCTCTGCTCTGTTGCCCCTGCCACATTGACTGCGCTCATAGCCATAATCCCTTGACTCCACACAACTGAACAGCATTTGCAAGCTCACGCGCACAGCACAGTCACATGTACGTGCACACGTGCTGGGCGTTTACATGATCAGCTCAGACGTAAGCAAGCACACATAGTGACGTGCACACACCACGCATACACCCACAAACCACAATCCCGCAAGAGCAAAGCATCAGTGCAAACCTGGGCTTCTACATGGCCACCTAGGACGTAAGCAAGCACATGTAGTGACGTGCACACACCACGCATACACCCACAATCCCGCAAGAGCAAAGCATCAGCGTAAACCTGGGCTTCTACATGGCCACCTAGGACGTAAGCAAGCACATGTAGTGACGTGCACACACCACGCATACACCCACAATCCCACAGGAGCAAACCATCAGTGCAAACCTGGGCTTCTACATGGCCACCCTAGACGTGCCTGCGGATGCTTGGTGCATGGACCTCATGTTTGTGGACACCAGAGTGGTGTGTTGCTCTTGTTATTTCTCTCCGTTTCCTTGAAGCGTGCTTTTTATCACCGTGCTGAATGGACCTCATGTTTGTGGACACCAGAGTGATGTGTTGCTCTTGTTATTTCTCTCCGTTTCCTTGAAGCGTGCTTTTTATCACCGTGCTGAACGGACCTCATGTTTGTGGACACCAGAGTGATGTGTTGCTCTTGTTATTTCTCTCCGTTTCCTTGAAGCGTGCTTTTCATCACCGTGCTGAATGGACCTCATGTTTGTGGACACCAGAGTGATGTGTTGCTCTTGTTATTTCTCTCCGTTTCCTTGAAGCGTGCTTTTTATCACCGTGCTGAATGGACCTCATGTTTGTGGGCACCAGAGAGGTGCGTTGCATTGCATTTCCTCGTGTGCAAGGCTGTGCGAGCATGTTGCCAACTCAAAGATGGCACATGGGATCATGCTTGCAGACATGCATGTCATGCTCATGTCACAGCTTGTGCGGGTGTGTCCTGGTATTGTGGGCCTCTTATGCATGTGTGTGCGTATGCATGTGTGTGCGTATGCATGTGTATCGTGTGCGCAGGCATCATTTTCGTGGATAATTATTTTCGTTCTGTCGGCTGATCGTCGCCCAGGACATTTATTCTCCCTATTTGAAACATAACTTTTTTCCTATAACCAACCTTGACAGTGATTTTTAACCCCATCCTCAAAATTCCAATTACTCGACGGCTGCCTTGCACTGTTCTTCAGCCTCCCTATAACAACCTGCCTTGACACACACATACACATACACATGCATACGCACACACACATGCATACGCTCATGTGCATACAGACACGTGTACACATAGTGGCAACTGTTGCGGCCTGAACTAACGTTAAAATCATTCTCTCTCTCCTGCCTGCGTAAAATCTCTGACATCCTCTTGCCTCTGCCTGTGCACAAACGCAATCACTCTAAAATGCATTTGCATTTGCATAGTTTCTAACATCTCCCTCCATCGCCTGTTTATATTCTCTGACATCCTCCCTCGCATATGCATCGTGCATAGTTTCTAACATCCTCCCTCTTCCACCTGTGCACAAACGCTGTCACTCTTCCTCCCCTGCCTTTTCATAGTACCTAACATTCTCCCTCTTCTGCCTGTGTATATTCCCTGACACACACACACACACACACACACACTCCACTGTGTGTGCATGACTTCTCACACATCCTCCCACCTCTGCCTGTGTTTGCAGCCTGGCCAGCCCACAGGCTTCTTTGACAACAACGGCGGCCTTGACTACCATATTGCGGTGACGAACCCTGCATCTAGGGGATCACTGAGTAGCCCTGGAAGTCTGTCGGTGCAGGCACCTTTGAAGGTGAGCACTCGCGTGTGCGTTTTATGGTGCATGTCTGTGTGAGGATTCAAATACTTGATATACACACACACACACACACACACACACACACACACACACACACACACACACACACACACACACACACACACACACACACACACGTGTGTGTGTGTGTGTTTGTGTGTGCATGGGTATACACATGTATGTGAGTATGTACATGTTCATGTTTGTATGTAAGTGTATGTGTTTGTGTGCGCGTCTATGTACACGAGGAAGGCGCTCATCACTTAGGTTTAGCACAGACCAGTGCAACACACATCCAGCGTGCGTAAAGCAACTCCCAGATAGTGTGTATAGCAGTAAAGGTAGCGCCCGTCGTGAAAGTGGGGAACATAACTAATGACTGTTTGAAACATGCCTTTTTGTTTGCAGGTGGTGCATGTGGCAGTGGAGGTGGCGCACATTGCTAAAGTGGGGGGCATGGGTAACAAACAATTTGAGAAACGTCTCTTTATTTGCAGGTGGTGCATGTGGCAGTGGAGATGGCGCCCATTGCTAAAGTGGGGGGCATGGGTGACGTGGTCACTGCTTTAGGACGTGCTGTACAAGAAGAGGGGCATACAGTTGAGGTGGGTGCGTCCGTTGTAATTAGGGTTGGCCAGAACTGTATATACACACCGTATATGACCGTATGTATGGTGATTTTCCTGCCAAAATTTCCGTATGTACACTGTATATACCTATAAATGTAAGGTTCTGGCCAACCCTAGTTTTAATGACTGTAATCAGCAGTGCAGGAAATTGAGCTCAATTGTCGTACTCAAAATGGCACACAGCTGCGGTAGGTCTGCCATCTTAAAAGTCGCGATGTAGCTTGCATGAGTCGTGAGGGGTAAGGCAGGTAAGGCCTTCTTACTCTGTGATAGAGTAGGTACCCCACTATTTGCTGCAAGTATAAACATGTACGGATTGTAAGGTCCATGCGTTTCATTCAGCAGCCTGCCTCACAACACATTTGCATACTTTGTCCCGCCCATTTGTCCTGAACCTCTCGCAGGTCATCATTCCCAAATTCGACTGTATCAAGTACGAGCAGGTGAGTGAGCACACACACCAGGAAGGCCTTTGCTGCAGGCAGCGACATGTGCTGTGCTCCGATGTCTGACAAGCAGGCCTTTCGTGCAGGCTGCGAGACTTGATGCCTTCAAATACACGGTGCTCTATTTGATGTGGCGTACATGTGTACGGGGATCGTATGCCTTGTTCATACCTTGAGTGTGTGTGTGTGTACACATGTGTGTGCATGTGTGTTTGTTTGTCCATGTACGTGTGGGCACATGCGCGTGCGTGTGTGCGTGTGTATGTGAGCAACATGTGTGCATCTATTTGCATGCAGGTGGTTGATTTACGGCAAGAGGGTGCCTTTTCGTTTGGGGGGACTCAGGTGAGTGTGGAGGATGCCCCTTCTACTCAGGAATCAGCTTTGAAAACCTTTGACAGGTGCAAAGCTGATGTTCGTTATCACACTTGCTTTGAGGCGCTGCTCGTCCCATATAAAAAAGTATCACTGCCTTTGGTGCTGATTGTCACATAGGGTCAGTCATCACACTTGATTACTTCATCACACTTGATCACACTTCATCACACTTAATTACTGCGGCTTAGCGCCAGTTTGAAAACCTTTGTCCTTGCATGCATCACTACTTTTGGTAGTTCATATACAAGTATGTCAAGAAGCAGGTCAAATAAAAAGATCTGAGCACCACCCTTTTACAATGGAAGTTTTGGAACAGGAAATCCATGTTTGCCAGCCCTAATTGTGCATGCCTTGGTCACATGTATGTGGTGGCTAGGTTCGTGTGTGGAAGGGTCAAGTCGAGGGCTTGAACACCACCTTCTTGGAGCCCGAGAATGGCCACTTTTGGCGGGGCTGCATCTACGGGCGAAATGATGATGCTGTGAGGTGCGCGACTTTGTTTGGGTGGCATGCATGTTGAATTCGCCAGAGACGTGCAGCTCTTATCACTCCAAGTATCTCACAATCTCACACATGCATACAATAGCGCACACGCGTACAGACACACACATATACACACACACACACGCGACTGCACTCATGCCCCCCTTCCTCCAGGTTTGACTTCCACTGCGGCTCCGCACTCCACTACCTGAACACCTCTAAAGTGCAAGCTGACATCGTGCACTGCCACGACTGGCAGTCTGCCGCCATTGCTTGGGGCAACCGCGGCAACTCCCGCTGCATTTTCACCATCCACAATCTGAGCTACGGTGCTGACTTGGTGGGGCGAGCCATGGGTGCCTGTGACGTGGCAACCACGGTGTCCCCCACATATGCACAAGAGGTGTGTATGAGTTTGGGTGTGGGTGTGGGTGTGGGTGTGGGTGTGGGTGTGGGTGTGGGTGTGGGTGTGGGTGTGGGTGAGGGTGTGGGTGTGGGTGAGGGTGTGGATGTGTGATGTGGCAATCACGGTGTCCCCCTCATATGCACAAGAGGTGTGGATGTGTGATGTGGCAACCACGGTGTCCCCACATTTGCACAAGAGGTGTGCATGAGTTTGGGTGTGGGTGTGGGTGAGGGTGTGGATGTGTGATGTGGCAACCACGGTGTTCCTAACGTATGCATAAGATGTATGTGGGTTTGGGTGCGGGTCTAAGTGAGGGTGAGGGTGTGTGTCTGTGTCTGTGTGTGTGCATGTGTGTGTTTGCTGAGTGTGAAAGGTAGAGGGTAGGGCGGTTGTGTTATGGTTGTGTATGTGGTTGCAACTACTGTGTCTCCCACATACGTGCAAAGAGGTTTATGCAGTCTTACGGCATTGCATTATGCTTTCAGTTTGGTTGAAGGCAGGGGTGTGTGTGCGAGTGTGTGTGCATGCGCGTTTGTGTGTTCAAGAACAGGGATTTCTTGGTTACCTTTACAATGTTTGATTGCAAGATGCACGTATGTGTGTGCATTTGGCACCTGTGCTCTGCTGCACACACCAGTGGAACGTGTCCCCATGCTACACACACACACACACACACACACACACACTCCACGTGCACAGATCAGTGGGCAAGGACCCATCGCCCCCCACCTCTCCAAGTTGTATGGCATTCGCAACGGCATTGATGCTGACATATGGGACCCTGAGGACGATCCCTTCCTGCCCATGCCCTACAGCGCGGACAACTGCATCCAGGTGCGTGCATGCATGCACGTGTGTGTTTGTGTGCATTGTGTGCATTTTTTGTCGTTGAGTTGCTATGTGTGTGCGTGTGTGTGTGAGCGTGCGTGTGTGTGTGTGTGTGTGTGTTTGAGCGTGTGTGTGTATTCATAGGCTGCTGTCGTCGCTGCGCATTATTCCATGATTGTGTGTTTAGGGTGTAAAGTGTGCTGGCCCAAATCCCCAGCTGTGGAATTACATGTTTGCATGTTTTTCCCTTTATCATACTCTCCTTCTTCCGAGCATCTCTCCCGTTTTTGAACACCCCCTTGCCGAGCCTGCCCTGCTTTTGCCGAGGTTGCCCCTGATTCCAGTTTCAAAACATAATCACGATGTAGATTATCACGTGGTCGTTTAAAGCAAATGGCTACACGTCTTATTTCTTGAGCTGCCGAGTCACTCTGAGCTGATCCTATTGAGGCACTCCGAGCTGTCAAGTCCCTCTGAGCTGATCCTGACGACGAGCTGAATCTGAGCTGACCCTGAATCTGAATCTGACCTGAATGTGAGCCGACCCTGACCCTGAGCTGTCTAGCCTCCGCTTCAAGGTGACCCTTTAGTGCACAAAGCTGACCGTGTCAACATAAGCTTGTGTTAACGCTGACTGCAGGTAGGCTTTGATGTTCAGCAGCCCACACAACTAGCTCATTGTTATGCAATTGATTGCAGGGTAAAGCAGCGGCCCGGGCAGAGCTAAGGAATCGCTTAAAACTGGCCCACGTGGATGTGCCTGTGGTGGGGTGTGTAACACGCTTAGTGGCGCAAAAGGTGAGAGAGCCTCCGTTTTCTGGGTCAGATGTATAATTTTGCTTTTAGTTTGTGCGGTGCTAGGCAAACTCTGCTGTGCGAAGGATTGAAACCTTCTTGCAAAGCTGTGCTATACGTTGCGTGGTGGACTGTGCATGCGTTTCTAGGTGTAATTGTATGGGCATCGAGAGTTCAGCGAGCCTCTTGCCTAGTAGAACCTAAAGGGGACACAACGGCTGTGATTTGACTGCGCTGCCAGATTGTAATGCTGTGTGCCTGTGGAACAATCTGTGGTGTGCAAGAGAGTCTATTTTGTTGTAACACGCACGCACTCCTTGTGCACATACGCACACAAACATACACATGTGTGCATACAATAATGTGCACGCAAGCACACACACACTCGTTCACACACACACACACACACACACACACACACACACACACACACACACACACACACACACGAGGTGTGCATACACGCACGAGCACACGAGCTGCACCCACTGCTGCAATACGCAGGGCATGCATTTGATCAAGCATGCGGCCTGGCGCACGTTGGAGCGAGGGGGGCAGTTTGTGTTGCTGGGGTCCGCTCCGGATGGCAGAGTACAGGTGTGTGTTGTGTGTGCATGTCGTTCATGTCTGTGCGTGAGAGGCGTGGATAGCTTTGTGCTTGGGTGTGGTTGGGTTTGCCTTAGGTGTAGGAGGTCAAGTCTGTAGTTGGGTGGGTGCCTGTGCCTTTGCATTTAAGTGCATGTAATTTGCTGTGGCTGGACCCATAAGGTAGAGTTCCAGGTTGTTGGATGGCTTTGTGTGTGTGTTATAAATTGTGCTCAGACACACAAGGAGATGTACTGCTGGGCTAGGCCCTGAATGGCAGGATACGTAAGCATGTGTATGGGTTCATGGGCGCGCGTGTTATTGGGGGTGTGAGCTTGAGAACGTGCCGCATAAGCCTCACCCACTGCCTGTTGCCTGTGCTGCTTGAGAACGTGCCGCATGAGCCTCACCCACTGCCTGTCGCCTGTGGGGGTGTGAGCTTGAGAACGTGCTGCATGAGCCTCACCCACTGCCTGTCGCCCTCACCCACTGCCTGTCGCCCTCACCCACTGCCTGTCGCCCTCACCCACATGGGCCTCACCCACTGCCTGTTGCCCGTCTGAAAAGCAGATTGTGTGCAACAGTACTCGCTATAAACAGTAGAAGTGAAATATGTTGTAGGCTCAGTCTGTGTTTGCTTGCAAAAATGTATGTAGCAAGTGAAATGCTCTGACCTCGGAACAGACCCTTGGTCTCGTCCACAGCTGGCTTATCTTTTGGTTACACACAAACACACACACACACACACACACACACACACACACACACAACACACACACATGTATGCTTGCACACTACGTACACACACAGGCGGAGTTTAATGCTTTGAGAGACCAGCTAGTGCAGCAATTCCACGGGCGCGCTGCCCTCATCTTTTCCTACGACGAACCGCTCAGCCACCTCATCTACGCAGGCTGTGATATGTTCCTGGTGAGAAGTCACAGACATTGATGTTTCATGTGAAGGTGGAATGGGAAAAGTCGGCATAAATGTTTAGGGGAGGGGTGGGGAGGGGAGCGGACTGTTGATGCTGGTGTTGCAGGTGCCTCTCAAAGACAAATAGTGTATTATTTCAAAGACATATAGTCAAAACGTGTTAGGTTTGGTTAGCATGACTGGACCTGGGTCATGACAGCCTTGCGCTTGTTGTCAGTTTCTGGGAGCAATGATACAGTGTTGTGTGTTTGTTGACAGTCATGAGCTCGCACCATACTCAGGTGACTGCTGTTGCAAGGAAATTAAATATTTATAAGCTTATAAGTGACTTGCTCTGCCCTTGCAAGGACAAAAAGCTGTTATAGGTTACTTGCTCTGCCCTGCGTATCACTGCTTCATACCTCTGTGATGAAGTACACATATAGTTCATATTAAGTGCAAATGTGCTTGTGCGTGCACACACATACACACACACATACACACACACACATACACACACACAATTGCATCAGGCTCTCATATGCATGACGTGCTTTATAGCTGGACTGCGTTTTGTTCAGAGCAAATGTTCTTCTTTGTGCAGGTGTCTTTGCTGTGTGTTGTCCACTATGTTCATTGTTCAGTATTGTGTGATGTCAGCCCTGAAACCACCGTTACATTCTCCATGGATGAGCCATGCAGCTTAATTTAGATGATTTCCATTCTTCAAACCGTTCAGCCGTGCTGATTGTAATGCAAAATGTGTGCAGGTGCCATCCATTTTCGAGCCTTGTGGCTTGACCCAGATGATTGCCATGCAATTCGGCACTGTACCTGTGGTGCGACGTACTGGAGGCCTAGCTGACACGGTTTGGGATGTGGACCATGACGACGAGCGTGCCGCAGCTGCAGGTGTGTGTGTGTGTGTTTTTGATGTTGAATGACTAGGGTTGGCCAGAACCATATATATACGGTTTATATACGGTTTTTTTGGCAGGGAAATCACCAAATATACGGTGTATGTACGGTGTATATATACGGTTCTGGCCAACCCTATGAATGACGTTCCTTGATAATTTACCTCGTGCAGCCTTTTTGTGTTGGTTGTGTTTGCGTGGTACAGGTGTGCAGGGTAGGGGCCGTAAACGTCCAGCGTATGTGTGCTGTGTGAAAACCGTGATACACACATATGTTTGTACGTTAGCGGATGCGTAGGTCTGGGGTATGTTTAGGAGTAGGGATGTAGGGGGAAGGGAGTGATATGCGGCATCTGAGTTAGTTTCCTTTGCAGTGTGGGCTGGAAGACATTAGGGGAGAACCTCTTATGTAGGCCTGGGTGCTTACAACTGATTAATCTGTATACATGTACGTGCATGTGCAGGACTTTTGGTTGCAGGGTATCTGTGACGTGCGTGCTCTGAGTGTTTGCAGCAGCTTAGTCCTTGGGTGTGTTTTGATGTCTGTACTCGTTTTTCTCTCCGGATATGCATTCCAAGCTGCTCCCTGCTTGAGCCTCTTATTCTTCTATGGCGTTTGTAAGAAGCAATGCCCACGTGCTTTTCTAGCCACACTAGACCATGATTCTTAGAAAGGACAAACTGCGCAGGCAGTGAAAACCACTCCCCAACTCCCCACATTGATTAAGGAAACAATAGCCACTTTGGTACCGAGTACCGTTCTTGGTATCATTATTAAGACACGCACACTCCCACACTGTGTCCCCTCTGTCCACACTCTCAACAGCCCGTCCACACTTTGTCTACTTTGCCCACAAATTACACTCCCATTCCTCCCAGGTACCCGGACAAATGGCTTCATGTTTGATACCACAGATGCTGCTGGCATGGACTACGCCCTAAACAGGTAATGCTTTCACACGTGCGGGGCTAGGGTTGTTCGTCGCATCGTACCTTGTTTTTAGAAACCTCTCTGCATCATTCAGCCCCCCCCCCTATCTGCCTGCCACACTTGCAAGCATGCGCTCTTTGACGTTTACCCTATCCACGAGTCGCTTGACAATGATGACGCACTGCCTTTTAGCTAGTTAGCCTGGCTCATCTGTTGATCAAGCCGCACATCATACATGGTCAAGGTGCGGGTCTGGTTGCCACAGCACACGACCCCGTTGGCCCACATTCTTGCTTTTTGTGTGTAGTATGCATTCTTGTCAGTGTGGAGGGGTGTGGGTACTCACGTAGCTGCCCCTTCCTTCAATCATGTTGGCTACTGTGCTATCACAATCAGCTGAATTTTCTTCTTTACCAGCCACTTTCTCCTTGTGTGCCACTCAATCACCTATCAATCATCCTCATGACTTCACTGCAATTCATCCCTCCTTGCCTGTCAATAACAGGGCCGTTTCCATGTTTTACAATGACCGGCCGGGATGGGAGGCCCTTGTACGACGCATCATGCAGCAAGACTGGTCGTGGTATGCACCAGCCCTTGATTATTGTGAACTCTACTATAAGGCGCTTCAAGGCTGATTGCCTTGCTTCCCTCTTTTTTTGGGCACATGCAGCCCGTTTTTGATGCACTCTCTCATCGTGATTAAAAACGGCTTGCCTCTTGCATATTTGCTAGAAACCCTCCCTGTTTGCACCTGTATTTCCATTTCCACATACCGCTTTGCGAGGGCCAGAGCTGCAATGAAGCGCTGCCTTGTTTTGTTTTATGAGTGAACCCCTATGGTCAAACGCAGCTTTGTTACCCGGTGAATTTGGGCTTCCGTTATAATGCCTTAAATTATTGATGTCCCAATGCCAAAGGCATGACTGAGAACATCCGACACTGATTCCATTAGCTACCTTAGAACATGTAAACTGTCCATACACACAAGCACCGCCAGGTGTTTCAGTGTCTATTACTACGAAGGGGTGAGTACTAGGGTTTATGGTGGTTGTTCCATCTCTGGCTGGGCAACCAGGAGGCGGCTGTCAGCCGTACAGAGGAGGCTGTCTTTATTTTACATTGGGACAAGATATTTGTTGGAGCACATGCTGACAGGTTTTGAGAGCAACCAGGAGGATGGCACTAAATTATTGATAGGGAGTTTTTCAAGGCCCTGTTCCGCTATTGTGCCTGCCGTTGATGAATATTTCAGCGAAGGCAATTTGGTTAATCTAGCAACAAAAATGCCTGAGCAGCAGTCAAATACTATCAATTAGGATCATGAACGAAAGTGATCACAATGCATTAGTGAAACCTGTCATGGTTGAATCCATTTCTAGAAGGGCAATTGTTAAATGCACTCCTAGTACCTTAGAAATAAAGGGACCTTGAAGCACCTACGCAGCACGCATCAGCTCTGATATTACTTATATGCCAGCAAGCATGCATTGGCATACAAAAAGTGTTGGTCTTTAAGAGAACATAAGTAACCTCAAATATAATCTTCACGGCTGCTGTGACAATGAGAAGCCTCCCCCAGTGAATCGTGCTTGATTGCTGCTTGGTGCCGGAGGTAGCATTGGCTTTATCCCTTTCTCCCGCTCCATCTGGTCTCTTCGCTTCTGCTCAAAGTAGCGGCGCTTCATGTCGTTCAGCTCACGCACTAAGCGTTCAATCTCGTACTTGTACTCGTTGACCTGCAGTGGCAAGCAAGCAGGCAGAAACACAAAGAATGATAACGAGGAGGAGGTCGAGGTTAACAGTTCATTACACAACTCTCTATTACACTGTCCTTTGCAACATTCTCCAAGGAGCCTCCGTTACTCTCCACATCATCCTTTTGGGTGTGGGCGGCACCATCTACAACACCCACACTCTGAAGCCTTTCAAAGAACTGGGTCTCGATTCTCAAAGAGTTAAGAAGCTTGCCTCCAAGCTCCACGTGCACTCTGTGAACTTTGCTGCTAAACTTGTCCATACTAGACGTGCCCTTTCCAGTAATGTTATCAACTCTCATCAGGAGCCGGTTTCAGGCCAAGCCTGCAACCCTCCTGATCCCCATTAATTTTTCCTTACTTTTTCGCGGTGGAGGAGCTTTACGGTACTTGGTACCAAAGTGGCTCCTTTTCCTTAATTAATGTGGGGAGTGGTTTTCACTGCCTGCGTAGTTTTTTCTTTTTCTCACTGTCATCTAATCTCAGCTGAACAGGAGCAAGCACACAGGAGCAGAATAATCCTCTTTGCTTAACCGGACAAGGATGCTTCTTTTCAAGTATGGGTTATTGCACTTATCTTTTCTCTGCACATGTTGCCTCTGCACACCTCTGCACATTTGCCTCTGCACATGCGCCTCTGCACACCTCTGCACATGTGCCTCTGCACATGTCGCTTCTGCACATGTTGCCTCTGCACATGTTGCCTCTGCACACCTTTGCACATGTGCCTCTGCACACCTCTGCACATGTGCCTCTGCACATGTTGCCTCTGCACACGTTGCCTCTGCACACCTCTGCACATGTTGCCCCTGCACACCTCTGCACATGTGCCTCTGCACATGTTGCCTGCTTACCTGTGCTTGGTACATATTGAGCTCGCTGGCCATCGCCTTCATCTGCTTTGTCTTCTCTCTCAGGTTGGCCTGCAAGCACAAAGGAGGCCAGATCGAGGTTTTAGAAGGAGTGTCAGCCAAATCTTATAACTAGCATGATGATATGATGTTCCCATTGCCACAATGGTTAACCTTGGCCCTCGTATCAGACTGTATTATTTTACCACTCATAGCACTTCTTATAAATACTACTAATTGCACTTCTTATAAATACTACTAATTGCACTTCTTATTAATACAACTCACAGCACTAGCATTTCTTAGTATTACCACTCACAGCTTTTCTTATTATTTCCACTCATAGCACTTTTCATTTTTACCACTCATAGCACTTCTTGCGCCAAACTGCGTAGCCATTTGTCCTGACACAATATGTGTGTGTGTGTGTGTTTGTCAGGCTCACATGGGTGTTGCGAGCTTTATTTGATACACACACCACTCTCAGTGCAGACGAACTTCAGTGCCCCCCCTGCTATCCTCGTCAGCAAAACTCAAGCAAGCAGACGCAGTGAGCAACTTGCGTGTGCTTTCAACACAAGCAGCTCTATATCCACATCCTTACATATGTATGTACGCCCTTTTAGCACAACCACCCCTCTCGGCAGATGATACGATGCTCTGCATCTGCACACCCAACTTTCACAGTGCCTTGATTGCCACCACACTGCCTAATCGAATAACAGCTGCTCTGCCTCCGCATTCCCGTCCTGTACATAGATTGATAACAACCACACACCTGGTAGATGCTGAGCTGCTCAGCCACCTCAGGGCCTGGTTGCCGTGAAAGTATGTTCTTGAGCTCCATGTAGAGTTTCTCCTTCTCTTGGATGAGCAGATCCTTCTCCACCACCTGTGCAGACAACATAAGTGGTGATGGGTGTCTGTATTCAAGCACAATTTGTAGCAGCAATAAGTTCAAGCATGCTTTGTAGCAGCAAACATCAAAGTAGGGCCAAAGAGCTTCCTTGGACAGTCTCCCATTATTTGACTAAAGCAGGATCGTACAGAGGCTTAGACAGTATCCCCCATGCCACGATTTTCTTTTAAGCGTTTCAGTCATCCCAGGACAACACTGTCGCTTGCCGACGCCCTCATATAAAGCAAAACAATACAAACTGCAACATCATTACACACTTATGATTAAAAGCAGATTTCTCGGTATCCAGAAGCACATGACGCCCACCAAACGCCCCAGAGCAAACAGCTGCTCACCTCTTCAGTCTTGGTGATGAGCCGCTTCTGCAGAGTTTGGATCTTCTGGATCATTTCGTACGTCGAAGGGTCGCTGCCCTCCAGCTTGCGCCACCGGTGCACATTCAGAGGGTTCTCCAGCTCTTCGCTCAGAGCTTTGACCTTTGTGCGCTCCTACGAAGCACAAGGGGAGTGCACACAAAATGTAAAACTATGTATTATTTATCATTGACACGCACGCCTCCGAAATGGCCATCCTGTGCTCACACGCGCTGTGCTGTCAACTGTGCGTGTGAGCACAAAATGAATGAGCTAAGGCAAACATCAACTGTGAATGCCCTGTAGAGCTTAGTGTACTCTTACAAGCAATACCACAGGGAGGGACAAGTGCAAGAGTCGTGCGCCCATTGACTGATGTTAGGTTCCTGCATCATCCTGCTCTTTGCTGAATGCTACATGTGCAGCTCAACCGCAAGAGGACACAAGCAAAGTCTTCCACATCCACATCCACAAGACAGATTGCCGGTCTTGCAGGGCATTGCTGTGGTTTGCATGATTGTAGGGTTGGCCAGAACCGTATATCTGCACCGTATATGACCGTATGTATGGTGATTTCCCTGCTAAAAATGCCGTATGTACACCGTATATACCTATAAATGTAGAATTCTGGCCAACTCCAAATGATAGGCAGGAAAGGACAACAACAGCCTGCTCGTCCTTAAAGGGTGCACCTTGCCCATGACCATTTAAACTTGTGCATCTAGGGTTATGCAGTCACTGTGCATATACGCAAGAAGGACTGTCACACACGTCTTGCTAGTACCTCCAAACAAACACGTAGCCGCTTTTGCCACTACCTCACTAATAACACTAGCCCGGCACTCAATCACCACACATGCAAAAGGGCTGGCACTATCACAAGCCTGCGCAAGGTTCTGCACACACCTGCAGCAGCTCATGTCCCAGTTGATGCACCAAAGGCCTGACTAGCACATCAGGCCTAACTTGCACTAACTAGCACATCAAAACATCCCTGCATAAAGCACCGCACACACCTGCAGCAGCTCGCGCCCTAACTGGTGCACCTCCCTCTTCAGCACGTCAATGTTGGCCACGCTAGACTTCAGGATGTGCAGCTCTCGCTTCAGATCGTTCAGCTTGATTTTAAGGACCCTGATTTCGTTCAGGCGGTCACGGTACTGCGCTTGACCCTTGGACAGCGTGGAGTGCTGGATCTTGATCTTTTCGTACAGCAGTGCAAGCTCGTCGTTACGGCGGATGAGCTGTGAGAGGGAAGGTGAGTATCCAGGCGTTAATAGAGTTGCTTGGATTCATGGTTCTATGGAGCATTGACAGCCTCTTAGCACGCCAAAACGGCCTGAAAGCCCACCAAATCCTTTGATGCCGCAGACCTGGATGCTGCACAGTCATACACACAATACACACAATCACTCACACACAGTACTACAGCACACACCTGTGTGCCCAGAATGTCGCGCTCGTTCACCACGATGTCATACTCCTTCTTTTGTCTGATGCGCTCCTGGTCAGCCTCGTTGATGATGTGGTTGAGCTTCTCAATCTCAGCCTTCTGGCTGCCAATGGCTGTGTCTGCCTCCTTGATCTGTTGCTTAGCCTTATTCAGCTCCATACGCAGAGCCTCCTTCTCTTTCTCAACCTGATGCATGTTGTGGATGTTTGCATGTGTGCACGGCTCTCATAAATGCCTCCTTGCTAGTGCTGAATGATGTCTCGTTTCTGCATTAGTCCTGATGCTATGTACCCCACCTTTTGCAAGACAAGAAACGATACTAAGTTATAGCCAGTCCATAAAAGCTAATCCTATAAATGTACAACAACCTTGTGTGCAGCACTACTTCCCTCAGGTGCGCGGGCCTTAGGATAATGTGGTGTATGTTCACAATTGCGTTGTACATACCTTCATGTGGTCAAAGTGCTCCTTCACCAAGGCCAGATCCTTGGCACTGATCTCCTCCTTCAGCTGCTCGATCTGATGCTGCATGATCTTAAACTTGCGCTTCATCTCCTACACACAGCAGCACAATGATTGGACACAGTTTGGTGCAGCAAACCTCCGGAGCAAATTGTCAAGCACAGAGGCAGGGTATGCTCCAAACTGCTACAGCCACAATCATTCCAACCCGTGTGGATACGTGTGTGTGTATACGCGAGTGCGTGTGCGTGTGCGTGTGTACCATTTGCATCTCCAAATCCTTACCTGGATCTCGTCCTGGGACTCGATCAGGTTCTTGCTGTACAAGTTGCGGTCCGCACGCACTGCCTCGTACAGATTCTGCTGCTGCTTGAGCTTGGTTTCCCCCTCAGTGATCCGCTTCTGCAAGTCGATGATGGCCATCTCACGTAGCTTGACCTCCTCCAAGGCCTGCAAAGCAACCGCACGAGTAAGATGGTTTTGTTACCTGGGAAACCATGATGGCCTGTGCACAGCCAGACCGTGTCCTTCCAACCAGCTCGTTACAAGCATGCGTGCAGGCAGATCCATCATGCAGGCAAGCTGCTGATGTCTCAGGAGTAGGGTTGGCCAGAACCCTACATTTATAGGTATATACGGTGTATTTACGGTATTTTTGGCAGGGAAATCACCATACATACGGTCATATACGGCGTGTATATACGGTTCTGGCCAACCCTACTTAGGAGTCAAAACAGCATGCGTGGGACTTTATACTGATCATACACATGTGTTGAATTTGGCACACTACCCGTGAGTACAGACCTCTCATCTGCATGTATAAAAGAAGCAGCTGAAAGGCACTGGAGCTTTGCTTCTTGAGAATAGGCATTGCACAGCAAATTGAACAGGTCCGCTTCAGACACATTACACACTCGCTCTAGCACACTCCCCATGCCTACTAATTCCCCCTCCCTGCACCACCCCTACGCTCCTCACCTGCATGTACTTAGAGGCAGCCTCAGAAGCTTCAACAGCATACTTCTCTCGCTCCTTCTCCAGCTGAAAGATGAGCTTGGACTGCTTCTGTGCTTCCATCTTGTAGCCCTGGATCTCTTGCTCTAGGTTGCGCTTAGTATTGTCGTTAATCTTGATCAGGTCGAGCTGCTTCTGGGTGGAGTTCTCCGCCTGTTCGTGTGTGCGTGTAAAAGGGGTACACGTGTGCATGTGAGAGTAATTGTGCAAGCCTGTTACCATCTCTTGCAACCAAGATATCCATTTTAACCTATGTTGGCAAATTTCTCTGTCACTTCTTTTACATTCATATACACATCATACACTCGCACAATGCAAGCTCAGGCAGGCAGACCTATGAGCACATGTACGTAAACACACACATACACCTGTGATCGCAGACCTATGAGCACATGTACGCAAACACACACACATATGATTGCAGACCTATGAGCACATGTACGCAAACACACACACATATGATTGATTGCAGACCTATGAGCACATGTACGCAAACACACACACACCTGTGATCGCAGCTTGGTCAGGATGTCCCTCTCACGCGTTAGCTCTTCCAGCTTCTTGTGCTCTCCGTCAGCGGTTTTGCCCTTGAACTCAAGCTCTGTTTCCAGGCCACTGACTTGTTGCTTCAGCATGTCACGTTCATGCTCAACCTGTATCAGGAAAGCGTGTGAATGTGAACGTGTGTTCATGTGTACATAGGCACTTGTTTTTCATTGCTTCAGCATGTCACGTTCATGCTCAACCTGTATCAGGAAAGCGTGTGAATGTGAGTGTGTGTGTTCATGTGTACGTGTGCATGTGTGTGAGTGTTTGCGCGCAGAAAAAAGGCCCTACGCATCCTGCCTACAGATGAGCTCATGCAGGCAAGTCTGGGAATCTTTTGGCATGCTCACTGGGTGAAAAATCAGAGTGGAGGCAAGCCAACTGTTTAGATGCTGTTTGTGCAAATGCACCACACCATCAAAACAAACAGCTCAGTCTTCAGCGTGCGCGCACCCCACAGTGGCACGCACTCACCTCGGCTTTGCTGTCATCCAGCTGCTTGATCTTCTTCACCGTCTGCTCACGCATCTTGTTCACACGCATTGCCTCTGACTTGACCTGACTGATCTCGTCCTCCTTCACTTTCAGCTCAACCTGCACGGGATCAGGGTGCGTGTGTTAATCTCATCATCCTTTTTGTTGAGGGTGTGTGTAATCCATCCCTTGAGAGCAGACTTCAGCAAGCCAGATGCAAAGTGGTCTGTTTGTCACTCAGGGATATTTAGTTTATATACCTGCAAGCGTTACTTTGTGACTCAAGATCACATCCCATCCTCCTTTGCTTTCAGATCGGACTCTGAACGTTGTAGCTGGTGGTGTAAGCCCTCACAAACTGGGAACCTAGACAGGAAGATCAGAAACAAGGCAATTGCCTGCCACGTGATCCCTCCTCACCAAGCTACCTATACACTGATTCTGTGAATATAAGAAAGGACTGACTCCTGCAAGCTCTCAGCCACTGCTGCGGAGTACGGAAGTGGGCATGTCATTGCAAAGCTTGCAAGTACACACAGCCACACTTACCGCAAAGCCCAAACGCACACAGGAGAACACACACACAGGAGAGCACACACAGGAGCACACAGCCGCAAACACACAGGAGCACACACAGCCACACACACACAGGAGCACACACACAGCCACACAGGAGAGCACACACACACCTGCTTCTGCGAGTTCTCTGCCAGCAGCTGAGTGTTGGTGTGGATCTGCTCCTCCAAGTCATGGTGCAGCTTCTGCACCTTTTCGTTCAGGTGGTTGTATTCCTTTTGGACTTTTTCGCTGGAGAACTTGGCGTCACGCATCATGCCCTCCAACCTGGCCACAGACTCCTCATTCATCAACACCTGGAAGTTCACAAGAATATGAGTGTGTGTATGTGTGTGCATTCATATACTGGTGTGTGTGTGTGTGTTTGTGTGTGTGTGTGTGTGTGAGAGCAAGCAACACCAGCCTAGCCAAGACTCCTCATTCATGGACAAATTTGCGAGAGTGAGAGAAGATTTTTGCAACCACCTGTAATTATGTGTAAGCAGTGTTCCATGCACGCAAGCGTGTGTTTGCGTCCATTTATATGCACTTGTGTGTGTGCGTGCGTGCTTGAGTGCAAACTTGTGCGAGCGATATGTGAGTAGAAGTGTGTGATTTAAAATCGACAGCCACAAATGATGAACATATGAAGTATGAGGTCAAGCACTGCACGTGAGCACAATGAAATAAACAAAGTTCAAATTATGTGTGTGTGATATATAATGATCATAGCTATGCAGGAGACCAAACGGTGCACGGCCAATCACTTCAGAGGAAGCAGCCACCACAGATCTCAAGCTGTTGCCCTCTGATTCCCTCTCTCACACGCACACACACACACACACACACACACACACAGAGGCACACACACACCTACAGGTACACACACAATTACACACAGGCGTACACTCACAAACACACAACACACCTGCTGCTGCTTTGCCTTGATCTCAGACTGTCGAGCATCCAAGCTCGCACGCAACTCCTTCATCTCCTTCTCCATGCGCTCCTTCTTGCGTGACTCCCGCTCAGCTTCCATCTTCTTCTCGGACACGGCATCTCGCAGAGCGTGGTTGTCTGCCTCCATCTGCAGCTTGCTGCTGTCAGCACCCCGTAGCTTTTCCTGGAGTTGGGTTCGAAATCTCACAGCGTCATTAGGGATGCCGTTGGTCGAAATGCGATTTCAGACACATCACCAAACACAAGAAGCACGCACAGTCGAGTACCAAGGCACCTGAGGTCAAAAATCGAAAACGCATGAGACACCATTGTTGTCGGCAGTGCACAGGCGTGTGTCCCATCCTCACACACGCATCCAGAAACAAGTACAAACTCTCTCTCTCTCTCTCACACACACACACACACACACACACACGTGCTTCAGCACACCTGTGTGTCCATGAGCTCTGCGCGGATGGCCATGATCTGGTCCACCTGCGCATCCCTCTCTTTCACGAGCTCCTCTTTCTGCTTAATGAGGTCGTTCAGGGTGGACTCCTCACCTGTACAACAATTTGTGTGTGTATATGTCTGTTTGTACTTGCATGTATGCGTTTGAATGTGTGTTTGTGAGTGTGTGTGTGTGTGTGTGCTATTTTATGCACTTATATGAAATTGTGTGAGTGTGTCGCAGTAACGCAGCATCTGTTCTTGCTACAAGCTGAGAAGAAGCACCACAGCTATGCCTACTAGACGATGCTTGAACACCAGCCACCTACACTGACAGCAGATCCAAGTTTGGAGCAGCCTGCGCACACTGCTGCTTTTGCGATGCTCACAGCCTGTCTAAGATCCCTGTGTAAAGTGGGCACACAGCACCCCCTTGATCCCCTCACCTAGAGCTAATCCAGAGCCCTGCTCCACTAGCCGAGTCAGGTTGGCAATCTCCATCTTCAGCTGCTGGATGGTCTCTTTGGCCTTTGCCTCTTTCTCATGACTGTGTGTGTTTGTGTCAGATAATCAGGAATCGTCTTTAAGTTGTGTGCAGTTTTCAATATTAATTGATGGCAGGCTCCTGGGAGGGGCACCAGCAAACGTGCAAAACAACTTCTATCCACCCTTTTCAAGTAGAAGTGTATGCGTGTTCACTCATGTGCTGCTGGCCACTCATTTGCAGCTCTGCCCATGGACAATCATCACGGGAACAAAAACCATATGCAAACACGCCCACAGCACACGGACCTGGCATCCACCATCTTCCACGCCTTCTCAATCTCTTTTTTGAGGGCGGCGATGGTGCCTTGGTCCTCTTCATTGAGCTTAAGGGCTGTCTGCACCTTTGCTGCGTTGGCCACAATCTCTGCGTTCAGCTCCCGGCATTTCTTGTGCAGGCGCACTTCGCTGTCTGCACACACGGGGGGGAGTGAGGGTGTGACGCACACACGGAAGAGAGTGAGGGTGTGACACACACACGGAGGAGAGTGAGGGTGTGACACACACAGGGGAGAGTGAGGGTGTGACGCAAGGTGTTGATAAGGTACACATTCAGCTCCCGGCATCTCTTGTGTGTCCGCACGTTACTGTCTACACACACACACACACACACACACACAAACGGTGGAAAATGAGTACAAACGAGAGTGTGGCAAGAAGGCAAACATGGCGCACAACGACGTGTACGTACTGTAGCTTGACAGCGTGCACGCACTTCCTTTTCAGTTGCATGTGTAAGTCTCATGCAACTGACCATCATCCCCTGTTTGCTGATATGCTGATAAGGGAACTGCTTGCATACGTCATACAATGTCACTATTGTTTTGCAGCAGGGTTCATCTGTACGCACAAGCTGTTAGAAATTATATTGCACTGTGTCCATTCAAGTCATTGTAGATGCATTTGATTATTATCACAAGATAGGAGCGCCTCATTCACTTGCAAGTGTCTTAGAGTGAGCTCTGGGCGCGTGTAAACACGACAAGGTGCACATGTAATTTATATGCGGGCACAATGGCCCTTGCTTATGCATGCTTATATCATTTGCTCAGTACCCTATTCAGTCAAAAGGTTGTTCATTGTTGTTCGTGATGAATAGGTGGGTACACACACTTGTGTTCTTGTTCGCATATGTATGTGCGCAAATGTGTCTCGTGCATATTTGCATGTACCTGTGCATTATGCGTTCACATGTTGTGTGTTTGTATGTAACACATACAGTATGTGTGTATGTTTGTAAGTGTGTGCGTACATGTGTATGCGGGTTTGTGCATGTGTACATGGGTGTTCTGTGTGTGCATGTGTGTCAGTGTGTCAGTGTGTGCATGCCTTATGCATGGGTGTTTGTGTTTTTTTGTGTGCATATTTGTGTGTATATATATGTGTGTGTATGTGTGTGTGTGTGTGTGTGTGTGTGTGTGTGTGTGTGTGTGAGTGAGCAATGCCTACGTATTTATATACGTGTGTGCGTGTGCGCGTGATATGCATGTATGTGTACGTGTAAGTGCACGAGTATGAGTACGTTTAAGTGTGTGTGTGTCTGAGTGCTTGTGCATCTGCACACCCACCGTGCGACTTCTTGAGGGTCCGAAAGAGTTTCTCGTACTCCACCCTGAACCGCTCCAAGCTCTTATCACCTACCAGCTCTTGCAGCACCTACGGCAACACCCAACACCCATGGCAGGCCTGAGCACTCTTGTCCATTGACCTGAGCAGACATGTGTGTGTGCTCCAAACTCCAGACCCAATCTGGCCGCGTCTAACAATACTCACATCGCTGAATTCTCTTTCGAGAACGTCATATGCCCTGTCTGGAACACTGTCTTTCCCTGCCACGTCCATCCTTCTAAGGACCACGGGCCCGGCTACGCTGAAAGCGGTTTGATTTAAATACGAAAAAGCAAGGGACTATATAAGGAGCATTAGCACGAAGCCACACAGCGAAGCTACGCAGTCATTATATTGCCTATCGATAATCAACTTTCATCAAGATGTGTATTAAATTAATATATCAATAAGAACATCCTTCTGAATGTACGCCCAGCTTTTTCAGTCTTGCAAGCCCGAATATTAATATAATCATGTTTTTATCCAGGTGTGTGTTATTCCGCCACACTCCCTCCATGTTGGAGTTCCATGTTGGAGTTCATCCCACCACACTCCCTCCATCCCACCACACTCGCTCCATGTCGGAGTTCATCCCACAACTTTGTATGATTTGCACAGGTCTCCCTTGGTTGTGTCAACTCCCTCTCCTGCTGAGCCATCATGTTCATACACAAGTACTAAACTGGGCAGGCAAGCTCGGTACGCCTCACCCTCCGTCCATCCACACCACCTCCACACAAGGTATGTGGCAACCCATTGCTTGTGTCCTAGTAGTCCATGCACTCTTAAACAGGACTAGATTATTCTTTTGCAGGCCCAGCATTCCCCGCGCGTCCAGCACGACAGAGGAAATGAGCACCTCAGGGAGAGCAGCAGATGAAGTGTACATGAAGGTGAGGCACTTGTTGTGACACTCACGCACGCACGCACGCGCACACACACACACACACACACACACACACACACACACACACACACACACACACACACACACACAAACACACACACACACACACAACACACGCACACACGCACACACACACACACACACACATTCACACACATAGGTGCAAACAGAGGCATAGGCTTGGCGTTATTAAAGCATCAATTAGCCCGTTCAAGGCTTGAACTACCCAACGTAGGTTCAAGCAGGCGCACACCCTGCTTGTACACCTGAACTTATGACTGACCATGTGGTCGCTTTGTACATGGAAACACAGCCAAACACATACACACACATTTTTTCCCGTGACAACAGGCAGCAGGGCTACAAAAACTGTTTGCTGTGTGTAGAAATCCCAGCGACGAGCTGCGCAGTCTCGCAGCAACTACTCCGCGCCTAGAAATTCTGAGGGCAAGCCTCACAGATTCCGTTGCTCCAAGCCAGCTTGCTGAGTCCATCAAAAGGAGCTGCGCAGAGGATGAGCTTCACCTGACTGAGCTGTACAACGTTGCTGGGAGTGGGTGCTTGCTCGTGTGTGAAAGCTTAAGTGTTGGGTTGTGACCAGAACCCCCCTTTATGCACAGCGTATAAACGGTAGGTCTAGCAGATCTGCATGCTGTAATGTGCAGTGCGCGTTTACGATCCTGGACCACCCTACTCATTTGATGATCAGGACCTTCATGATTTGAATTCAACCCTTGCTTGCAGTTCTACATGAAGAAAAATTGGGGGTCGAGCCAGAGCGCAAACTTGGTGGGTCTAAGTTTTGTACATGCTTGGTAAACGTCCTCCCTGCTTAACAATGAATTTTCTGACAAGCATCTTTGCTAGTTAACCTTGCATCGAGCAGCTCACTGGCATGCGCTATTACATAGTCTGCACTGACATCTTACAATCATCTAATGTCGAACGAGCACCCCACAGAAGACCTGGACTTGGAGGCCATGCACAACATCTTTGCCATCAACACCTTTGCTCCCTTCCGATTCATCGGTGCGCTAGCTCCTCAGCTCTGTGCACATGACCAGACCATACGCATTGCGACTTGGGGTGGTGAGTCGCGATTTTGATTGCATCAAGCAAATACAGGACTACTGAACTCTCACTAGGAATAAGGAGAAGAGCTCTTCGGTCCTGTTCAATGATATCGAACCATGCTTATTGCGGCTTAGACTGGGTGTTGTTTTGTTGAGGCCGACGTGCTTTGCAGAAGTCAACATTTAAATTTTCAATGGACAAAGGATTTGGCAATTTGCCGTCAGTAGGGAGGGGGGGGATTGACAGATGATGTTGGCCTCGAACCAGGAACTGAGGCGGCCAACAGTTCGAGTGCTTTGACGGTTTGTTAGTGGCATTTGATGAAAATGTATCTTTTAATTTAGGTGGACAAAGACCAGCACGCGATTTTTTACCTTTGGACATAGAGAGCCTCGCAACAGTAATTGGTACACAAGAAGCGCTGCACAGAGGATAATGCTATTTAGGGAATATTTCCCTCTAGATTCTTTTATACAGCAGCTGAGATGCAAATTTGTTCCTCGCTGTTTATAATTCTTCACCTGCCTCTAGCGCGCGTTGGGAGCACGACTGACAACAAGCTGGGAGGATGGTATTCATATCGTGCCTCCAAAGCAGCCCAGAACAGTTTGACAAAGAGCGCGTCAATAGAGCTGCAGCGCAGGTGACTTGCTCAAGTATTTATGTGTATTGCATGGCTGCTTCAAAGCTACTTTGCTCGCTTGTTGGTGTATTATGTTTGGGAGGATGAATGCGCCTTCCCTTTTACCTTGGCTAATCTGGATGTGGCCATAAAAACTCCGTTCCAGTTTCTGCAGGTATGGCTGTTAAAGGCATTTACTTTGTTTGTCACGCAGGAAGCACCGAAAGGGAGGTGCTGTAGTCGTGGCGGTGCACCCAGGAACAGGTCCGTATGGATGTGTGTGTGTGTGTGTGCTTGTGTGTGCTGTGCTGTGCTATGTATGTGGGGGTGGGGGTGTAGGTGTGTGGGTGTGGGTGCATGTGCGTGGGTGTGTGGGTGTGTACATTTAGGAAAAGATCTAGGTGCTGACCTGTGGATCAATGGGAGTAAGGACGAGTGTGCCTAAGGAACTCAAGCTGCAGCAATTATTTTCTTAACTCTCTGGTTGTGACCATGTGTGGAGCTACGAATGAACAGTCTGTAATCTTGTGTGGCTTCAAGCAGGGACAGATTCGCTGAAGCAATTATGTGCACGGCTCTGAGTAAACACTGCTTTTTTGGTCTTGCACAAGGCACTTGCTTCATATGGTGTAGACAGATTAGAGATGTGTTCTAGTTTCTGTTACTTCAACCACTTTATTGAGCCAAACCTTGATTTCTTTTTTCGCAGTTGACACGGGACTATCAGCTCCTTTTCAAAAGAATGTCAAGCACGAGATCCTCACGTGCGTCCTGTCACCACACTTGCTGTGCAGTTATCGTTCTCAAACTCTTATTTGATAGCTAGTAGTCCTAGCACAAACAAAACGGATGTCTGTAGCAAAAGTTTTGCACATACATGTAAGCACAAGACTAGTGCAGACAAACCCCCCCCCAAAAACACATAAACACAGACACACACACACACATACACATTCACATTGAAAGGCCCAAAGTGCATTTGCATCGCAATATCGCAATATGCATTACAGGTATGTTATTCACGTTGGTACACATATGTACGCACATGCCTGATGCAGATCGGAAACGAGCTCCAAGATGATACTGGATCTGGTTCTGCAGCTGCGGCCTGAAACAGATAATGGGAAGTTTTTCGCATACGATGGCACTGAGATTCCATGGTGAAGAAGAACAATAGCAATTGTGGTCCATAATGTGGATCTGTAGGTTATAGTTTTGTTACTTAGGATGGGTTAATGACTTTCTTACCTTTGTTAGTCCAATTGTTTATCTGATCACTTGGTTTCGCCACAAATACGTTCATCGGACAGCTGTAGTGTGCCAATTTCTACAGAGGGGAGTCGAGCGTCTCCTTCAGTTTGTGTCAGTTCTTTGGAGAGAAATGGACACACATTCACCAATAAGGTTGCATCACTATATATGCCTCAAAGGGCATCTCAGCGGAAGCTTGGCAAAAGTATGAAACCACACCTGGCTAAACAAAAGACACACTGAGGAAACATGAAACAGATGTATATAAAGAAGAGAAAGTGTATAGAGAAAGAGGACGTTTGTTTTGAAAAAGCGCAAAGAGAAGGCATCAAGAATACAGGATTTTCACCAATAAGACTGGAATTGACGCTGCTCTCAGCTCCCACTTATAATTTAATATGTATCTAGTTGTGCATAAAACTTTCTTTATTGATTTTAAGATAGGGACGTTCCTGTCGAACTCTACACAGAGATCAAAAACATTAAAATATAATCTTACCGTTATAAAGACAAGATTTAAGGTGAATAAATAATGGCGCTGAAAAATTGCTCCGCATATGTTCAGCTTCTTGCCCAACTGACCGAAGTCGGTGCACATGCACACCTTGAAGTTCCGAACATTGGTGAGATCCTTGTTCCACGGGTCGTTGAATTTCACGGTATCAGAGGTTGCCGTGGAGACCTAGCCGGTTAGTAGATAGATTAGATGGCTGGGAGGGACCATCTGCTTGTTGTAACACGAGTGGTGTGGTAGAGCCTATGATATATAGGAAGCACTGGCGTGACCGGCGCAAGCAAAAGTTCTGAGCATTGCTACAGCACCTAGCTCCACACCTCAAAATGTTATACTTGCCTGCGAATGTGCTTTTACACTCCTTCCTTGCAGCAATAATCGGGGACCAGAGCTCTGGAAAAAGCAGGTGAAATGAATGATGGCAAGATTGCTGGCATTTGCAATCCAGATGAATGAGTCTGCATATCTTAGTCGCACCATCTCCTCATCACTCGCTTACATGAGCAGCTTCATGTAACCTTGGGGCTCATTACTGATACTCTCTGCACAAACATGCGCTCAACGGTCAACTCAGCCTCATCCAGCGCATCTGTGGTGTGGACCTGCCCCGATCTGATGGCACCTGCACTCGTTGCCCCATGGAAGTTAGGCTGATGGCTTCTGAAAATTGGTCGTGCTGCCTCAAGATCAGGTAGCGGCAGGATCCTACTGACATCTTGATGTCTTGTTGCTCGTCTTATAAGCATGTCAGTGGCTTTTTACAAACGTTCGGAGCAAGCAGGTTACATCTAGGAGTTTGGGCGAGGAAAGGACACGAGGGTACAATATGATTACCATCTCAAGAAGGAGCCGGATACTTCTGCTGTCTTTCATTCGAAGACATTCAACCTTTCATTTGTTCATTCATTGGAAAGATCTCTTGCCACTTTTGGGCAACCTGTCCGGGAAATACCCGAAGTATGATTGTTTCCCCACTACTTGCAGGTCAGAGTGGGACGTGGCAGGGGAGAAATTGAGCCGGGTGGAAGAGAAGCAATTTGGAGATGTCATCACTGAAAAAGACGGCGTGGAGCAGCAGATCAGACGGGCCCAAAAGGCAGTGCTGAATCCAAGTAAGAATTGTATACACCTCATGTAGTGCTCTCCTCCAGTGCTGAATCCGACCCAGCAAATTTTGACTGTGCGCCTGCATAGCTGTTGCATCCACAAGTCGTCAACCAATAGAAAGTTACTCCGATTGCAGGCACTACAGCCGACAATTTTCAGAGCTGCCAGCTCAAAGATGACCATATTGAGGAAGCACGCAGCAACGAGTTGAAGTTTTCCAAAAATCTGGTTTGTTGGATTGCCCCAAAACTGTTTCAGAGATACTACAAACGTTTTGTTTTTCATAACTTTTCTACATTTTGACTCAGGTGGTGCTGGAAGTGCGGGGGGTCCCATTCTCTCTGACTCTGATTGATTTACCAGGTAAGAGTTTTCTCTGGGGATATTGCTGTTTTGTCTTCAATTCATCATGTGGCGCACCACAGGTTCATTGCTACAAGATTATTGCACAATAAACTTGCTTTTGGTTCCAGCTACCGATTGAGCATACAAGTCAAGAGGAACTTAAATGTCGGTATTGCACTACTTTGGGCACAGGCATCATCAGCGCAACTGAAAGTGAGGAAGACGAAGGTATGATCGGCCTCATCAAAGATCTCGTCCACTCATATATCAGGTAAGGAGGTAACAATGTTGTAAGTGAGGGACTCCTGTCTGTGATCTACATTTTGCATGTTAATTAAAGGCTTTATAGGTTTAGGGTTTGGGTCTAGGGGTCAAACACACGCAAAGGTTTCAGCAGATTGAATACGCTCTTTACATGTGTTTGCCTTCTGGCTTGCAGTAAGCCGCGCACCATCATAGTCACTGCCATCAGCTGCAAGAACGACATTGACAACCAAGGTATGATACGCTTGCCATCATTCCACCTCTCTGCATCATTCCATGCAAACAAGCTCTGCATCATTTCATGCAAACAAGCTCTTGCCATGCACTCTTCACACAGTGGCCATTAAAATGGCAAAGGAACAAGATCCTGGGCTACAGCGTACATTAGGAGTTCTGACCAAGCCGGATACCATTGAGTCTGGGTGCCATCACATCTGGATTTCAGTTATGAATGGCTCGTCATTTCCTTTGAAGCTGGTAAGTTTCAATCTAAACAGTAGTTTTGTGTTGCAAGTAAGTCCTCAAGCTTGTCCACTTCAACATCGCTTGTTTCAGGGCTACTTCATGGTCAGAAACAGCAACAAGATTGAGCTCACCAAAAGAATCAGCCACGAGGTATGGGTGATGAAAGGGCTGAGCTACCTATATGCCCAAGAATTATGAAAGCATTGCACTCACCAATTAGAAATCCTTTTTATACTTGGTTACCTATACTCACCCTTTCTAAAACCTATTTTTAGGATGCGGAAAAGGTGGAAGCTGTTTTTTTCAAGAAGTCAGAGGCGCTGCACATTTTCAGGGAAAACGAAGGCCACCGTCTGGTACGCACCAGTATACATGCAATCTTTTTCTCAGATGGTAGTTGCATCAAGACTGATTGCTCCCACCTTATTGCCTTGCAGGGAGTCCAGAACTTGGTGAAGGTAATACATATATGTGCTGTGCTTTTTTGCTTGATTTGCGCTTTCTTTGCACGTCTGGTTGACTTGTTTTCACTAGTTGCAATTCACATCTACAGGAGTTGAGCGCTTTGCTGACATCAATGATCAAGGGTCAACTGCCAGGGATGAAGAAAACAGTACGTACTTTGTTTCTGGTGGCAATGTCAGGTTACGCCTCATCTTAATTCAGCTAATCTCAATGCTATTCATTTTCAATCACATATAAACTGCAGGTAGATGAGCAGCTGAAACAGACGCGGGGTGAGCTTACCTCCCTCCCTCCCTCAATCCATCCAAAGGAGCGCGCTGGAGTGCTTAATAAGGCTTTACGTGCCCTAAGCAAGGAGGCTGAGAACTTGGTACAAGCCCCAAACGGGACCTGCAACAAGTCTTTTGTGCAGAACAGAAACGCACTGTACGCAGCATTTGCCAGGTGTGTGCAACAGCTTACGCTTTGACTGCTGCATAAGTGTTCTCATTACGCTCCTTCTCTCTTTTTCTCTATGCAGTTCTGTACTCAGCACCCGCCCACGCTTTGTTCTGATTGAACAAGAGGACAAACCAAAGGTGATGGCAAGCTATTGCGATGCAGACGGCATGGAGGGCGAATCTGGCGGCATGCAGGAGCTGGCGATTAACGAAGTCAAAGGTACAACTCTGTGATTCTCATTGGTTTGTTGAAGAGAGTAGTTGCTACTTGCATACTTTTTAAAAGCTTCACAGTGAAAAGCACAGTCGCCATATTGTTCTACACTTTGGCTGCAGATATGATTGCAAAAGAGCGCAGCTATGAGCTGCCTCACTTCCTCCCTTACACAGCGTTGATTGCTGTCGTTGAACGCTTTCAGGGTGAGGGGTAAACGTGACTTGACTTAATTTCAGTCCTTTTGAGGCTAAGCACAAGTCAAAAACAAAGGAACTTAAACCAGCTTTGTTTTATCACCCCTTGCTTTCCTTTCCTATTTCTTACTGTCCTGCTCTAGCAACTTAAAGTGATTCCTATTGTTACAAAACCAACAAATCACGCTGTAATCTTCCGCTATTATACAGGATTCAATGTTCAATCTCAAAATAAAATCCAATTATTATAGGCTTTGCCATCTCTAATCGTACAATCGATTGTTCAGGGAATTCAATTTAAAATATTTATTTGCAGGAATGTGGGATGAGCACGGCTTTTCCTGCCTGAGAGATTGCACAGAGATGCTAAAACAAAAGCTCTGTCTTATTGCCAATGCACACTTTGGGCGCTTTGCATCAACACAGTTGGAAGCCCAGGTCAAGTGAGTCTGCCTTAACTGTTTTTCAGAAGTATTGCGATTACGGTCAGCATGCATTAAGGAAATATTTCTAGCTAGTGCACCTAGCCAGAGTCTGTCCCAACAAGAAAATAAGAAATTTGTTGGCTTAAATAAGGCTAACAGGTATCCAGGTTGTAGCATTACAGATATTCAGGGAAGCTCAAGTGAGCATGACCGAACGGGGAAATGAAGAGAGGGGGCCTGAGGCCCAGAATGTCTGCTGCTCATCTTATTGTCCACGGCGTACCTTTAGGTTTCCACTTAGGGTTTAAACCCATGCCACACACAAACAACTGCAGTTCATATTTGCCAACTGAGGATATGAGTCCATGTCCTGCATGAGCTCATATCCTGCAAGAACATAATTTGCGTTTGCAAATAAAAGAAAAGAAAAAACTACGCAGGCAGTGAAAACCACTCCCCACATTAAATAAGGAAAAGGAGCCACTTTGGTACCGGTTACCGTAAAGCTCCTCCACCGCGAAAAGGAAAAAAAATCAATGGGGATCAGGAGAGTTGCAAGCTTGGCCTGAAACCGGCTCCTAATGAGAGTTGATAACAGTACTGGAAGGGCACGTCTGGTATGGACAAGTTTAGCAGCAAAGTTCACAGAGTGCACATGGAGCTTGGAGGCAAGCTTCTTAACTCTTTGAGAATCGAGACCCAGTTCTTTGAAAGGCTTCAGAGTGCGGGTGTTGTAGATGGTGGCGCCCACACCCAAAAGGATGATGTGGAGAGTAACGGAGGCTCCTTGGAGAATGTTGCAAAGGTCTTTGTGCTGTTCCTTTGCGGCGTTTTGCGGTGTTCAGCTGGTTCTGAGGTCTGGTGTCCTCACAGTACTTGATCTCGACGAGGTGGATGTTGCGCCGAGTTTTGTTGAGGTCTTTAGGTCGGTGCTGTCTGGGGTTGGTGGCTGTACTATAAGTGGCTGGCGCAGCTGCTGAGGTGCTCCCAGTCTCCCTCAATTGCCCCCTGCCACTCCGAAGAACCCACCTCCCTACATTAGTTTGTTGTTTTTGTGTTTTTGCAGCGATGGGAGTAACAAGCACAAAATCTGGGCGGTTGGTAAATCTGTCTTTATCTGGGAATTGGGGTGGGAAGAGCCATTTGGAAACTATTCTACTTTCAGTTGTTTCAGAATCTGGAGATTTTGCATGGTCATCCGTTCGTTGCTGTCTATATCCATGGAGACAATGCATGATCCTAAGGAGCCTGTATTTCTGATAGCCTTAAGGGTCATGTGGCATGCTATGTTGTGTCTTTCGGTGATCATGTTCCTTATTTGCGTGTGTTGGCACCCAGAAAGGATGTGCAGGGCACTGTCTACTTGTGGGCAGAGGGGGCAAGTTTGACTTGTTGAGAGTTTGAACAATACTGCATTTTTGATTGTATAGGGTGCCTTTTCTGTATTTCATAATGATACATTTGGTCGTAGAGGGGAAATTGGATGATGTTAGGTAAGCATTGCTAGTGGCTCCATTGGCAGTGCCGTCCTTGATGAGGGTCTGGTAGTACGCATGGTAGTTCGCTTCAGTTTTGGCATTTCCCAGTTTATGGAGAAGATGCATGTGTGCTTGAAGGGCGTCACGGTGGTTTGGTAGGTACCAGAGCTTTTGGGGAGGAGAATGGGCCATGTTTGTTGTATGGGTATGATTATGGGTCTGTGTTTGGTTTTCTATGTCTTCTTCTTTTGCAAGCCAGTGGATGTTGTAGAAAGGATTCCCCTCAGGGCCTGCTGTTTTGATGGAGGGGATAGCAATGTCGGAGTAGGTGGTGGCTGACTTTTTAGCAAGGACGTCAGCATGTTCATTACCGATAATACCGGCATGGGACATTACTTTGAAGAAGTGGATAGGCGATGGTGATTGGCGGATTGCTTTAGCAATGGATTGAAAGACATCTCCTTGGATGTGGTGGCGATGGAGATTCGGGTGTGACAGCTGCTTTTTGATTTGGTGCAGTGATGAAAGGCTGTCTGTGGCTATATGTGAGTAGCCGTGTATGACTGCAGCTGCTATAGCTGCTAGCTCTGCACGTGAGATGGTGTTGGTTATACCCATAGGTTTACATAGTGGGAAACGTTAAAGTGAGGGTGGTGTACACCTGATCCGGTGTCTTGCCCTACTTCATTCTTTTGGAGGCTGCCATCAGTGTAGGTCCAATCCCGCCATTCTTTACTTTACAGGTTAGGTTTTGGCTGGAGCTATTTTGGGGTGCTTCGTCGGTATTACAATTATGAGGTTGGTCAGTGCTAATCAGGGCATTTGCTTGATCTGGGTCTTCTGGGGCTTGAGGGTGGTCATTGGGTAGCTTATTAAATTTGTTGAGTCCTGAGTGTTGTCCGGAACCTAAGGCTGTTTGGTAGGGATGGTTAGGTAGGGATGGTTATGGTAGGTATGGTTTGGTAGGGATGGTTTGGTAGGGATGGTTTGGTAGGTATGGTTTGGTAGGGATGGTTATGTATGTTTTGAATTTCCGACTTTGCCTCAGGGATTTCTTGGCAAGTTCTTTCAGTCAGTCTTTGTTGTGAGCATTGAGGCAGACCCTGCCCTTGGTGGTGCGTTTGCATTTTAAGTAAAGCATCTTTTAATTCTGTGCACACAATTCTTGCCATAACATACATCAGGGAACTCTGGCCCTTGCCTCGTTCCGTGCAGGATGTGCATTGAGGAGCTTGTGGACGCCCAGAATGCAAGGGCATACGAGCACATTCAGCTGCTGATTGAGATGGAGAGCTGCAACGGTTCCGGCCCCTTTACTGTGAACAAGCGCTACTACACAGACAGGTTGTTCACACAGGGACAGTTTGGTTGCATGCTGATGCAAATCCACAAATTCATTACGCAATTTAATTGAATCAAGCCTGCTAAGTTGGTTTGCCGACAAGTCATGTATACCATTCTTACAGAAAACGATACTGAAACGTTGCCAACGTTCCCTTGAATGCCCTTGCAGCCATGAGAAAATCCTTGAGAGCATGAAGGGAACACTTCAGAAGCACAAGATGGCGTCTCAGGCTTCTCAGGTATTCATACTCAAATCAAGCCTTCAACTGAAAAAAGTATGAAGGTTGTAAGCAGCAAGTGTTTTCCCTTTTTCAACTGTGTTGACGCAGAAACTTGAAGAAGGGATTAATCGGGCAATCTCTCACCTGGCAACGGTTGGTGTCGAAGGCCTTACTGCTGAAAGCCTCTTGGGCAAAGTGCAAAGTGCCTCAGCGGGGATTGAAGAAGAGCTGACCGTCATGTCTGCGACAATGGCTTACTTCATGGTAAGAGTGTTTATTGGACACACTCGAGTGCACCAAATACAACGTCTATGATTTAAACAGTAATCACAAAGACATGATGTGACCTATACCAGAAGGAAATGTTGTGGGCGGCAAAAAGATCAAGCTGGCTTATAGTTTAAGAGTGCCTCTGTGTCACGCTAACGACAGGTGGCCTCAAAGCGATATGTGGACTATGTATCTTTGGGCATCAATACACTGCTGTACGATCGTGCCGTTTGTGGGCTTGAAGACCATATTGAAAGGTGCGGAGTGCATCTGCCCACGCGTTGTATCTTTTTAGCCCTTAGATAGTCACCATATGATATAAAGTGTCGTCATGGGTGTAGTCCTCACTTAATATGAGCTATCAGTTGTAATTGCCACCACCAGGATCCCAGGACGTCCGTCTGGGGTTGTGAGTGGTAACCTTGATCTGCATAACCCTATTGCGTGCTCACAGCCAAGCCTTGCTGCCTTTTATCAAATAGAACTATTTATTTTTCTCCCTGTCACAAACTACCGTATTTGTTGCAGCTACCTCAACAAGCTGGCTTCTGGACCAAACCCTGATGCAAGTGAGGGCAGCGACCTCTCCAAGCCGTGGCAGGAGAGTGAATCAGTTCTGAGCCTGGTCTGTGATGATCAGCGCCTATTGCAGAAGCGTAGCCAGATGGAAGCTAAGCTGGAAAGCCTCCAGAGCACACGCAAAATCCTTATTAAGTTTGCCTAGTAAAACTAATTTGATACAGAGGATATTTCGTGCGTCATGCTGGAGTGCCTTGCTTGCAGGTATCTTTGAACTGAGGATGTATGCCTATGTGTTATGAGCTGATTCTGTATGCCTTTGTTTTACGAACTGAGGATGTGAGCTTACGTATTGGAGTCATTAATGCCACTTGCTAAAGTCAGCATTCTTGTTAAGCTTATTTGCTAGGTTCCAGTTCTTCCGGTTCTTCCGGTTCTTTCGGTTTAAGCCGGACCTTAGGGGGTTTTGTGCAGCGTGTGCAACAGATAGGGTTACAACACAGAGTGAGCCACACATTCAGGTTAGTTCAAGTGGTTTTCAGGCAGGTTGTTTGAGTCGACATTGGCCAGGAAAAGAGGCCAATTTGGTCTGTGAAAGAATTGTCCACAAAATTGTTGTTGGTGTCTGCAAAGGAAATTTCCACCAAATTATTTATGTAAGTTCAAATAACTTGTGGGGAAAATTAAATCTTCACCAAATCATTTATGTAAGTTCAGCAACTTGTGGACTCTGAGAATTTTCGCTGCTAAACTTCCATACCAGACGTGCCTTTTCCAGTACTGTTATTAACTCTCATCAGGATCCGGTTTCAGGCCAAGCCTGCAACCCTCTTGATCCTTATTTATTTTTCCTTTCCTTTCCGCGTTGGAGGAGCTTTACGGTACTCGGTACCAAAGTGGCTCCTTTTCCTTACTCAATGTGGGGAGTGGCTTTCACTGCCTGCGTAGTTTTTCTTTTTTTTCTTTTCTTGTGGGCAATCTCGAAATTGCATCTGGCTTCATGCATATTGAATATTATCCTGCATCTGCAGAAAACGCGGGTGAGAAAGTGTCCCTGTATCGTCACAAATGTTACTAGAGGTGGCAGGTTTTAAGCAAGCCGATAAATTGTTGCATTAGACAGCATGTGTTGATGATGACATGTGTAGGACACTGTTAAAACCTGCAGTAGGACATGCAGTAGGACATGCAGTAGGACATGCAGTAGGACATGCAGTAGGACATGCAGTAGGACATGCAGTAGGAGTGAGGAGTAGCATAGTGAGGACATGCAGTAGGACATGTAGTGCAGTAGGAGTGAGGACATGCAGTAGGATATGCAGTAGGACATGCAGTAGGACACTGCTAACACCTGCGCACCATCCTTTGCGCGTGCACAGCTATTATCCCTAGTCTGATCTATGCCTATGCTGTTATACAATGCTCCTACCCAGACCTGAACAAGTGGGGTGCAATGAAGGGTGAATAAACGCAAGCACAATCTCTGGCACAGCATTTGTGAAATTGTACATGAATTTGGGTAAGGTGCCCCCTCCTTTTACGTAGAGTGCCACAGGCGCTCAGCAATAGCACTTGTAGCAAGCCGCCATGTGCCTGTTGTGAACGTGCGGCTCTCTGGTTGGGGGAGCTTTGCTCCCTTGCTCCAAGCAGGCTAAGTCCTCACAAGCCTAGAAGATCCTTCTGCTTGCCACCGTTCGGTAATTACCAACCTCTCACCCACCAGATCTCCCATCTGAAACGCCGTATTACTACGTTCCTAATCACAAGAGGAGGAACGTTGGTACCACTTAAGAGGCAACTCAACCACCATATGCAAGCATGCCAACTAGTTTGCATTCACGACAGTAACCGAGCCAAGGATTGCACAAAATGATCTCCATCTCATCTCAGACATCCCTTCTGTCCGCACCCCCATCCTCCCAACAATGACCACCCTAGTTTACTGCATTACCAATCACTTGAGAGTCTGGGCATTACTGTTTTTCACGATCTCCCACATCATCTCTGGGGAAACAACATGTAATTAAGTACATTTGAGCGTTTTAAAAGCACATTGTAGCACTAGACAGGCTTGCAACCATCGCTAACATACCAGAGACAGAAGAGCTACGCACTGCCTCCATTACACAACTTTTTTGTGACAAAAACACATATCAAATCGCCCTGCTTGTCCACCGCAAAATAAGAAATTCCTCCTTCACAGGCTCATAAACACACGTATGAATACATCGGCTCATCATAGGAGGGGCCCCCTAATTCCACCAACACCCAATCCCAACAGAGTGTGCCCATACACACAACACCTGCGCCACAACCGGCAGATACTAGGCGAATTAACCAATCTTGAACCTTGCTCAGATTCACACGCGTCCCCTTCTCTCGCTACAATATAGCCGGACATCCATCATAACTCCAAGGTTATGCCACTTAAAACGTATAACCACCTTCATCATTACAAATTGTTCCCCTCTCAGATGCTAATGCTTGACCCATAAAACACACAGCATACAACAACACACCGAGCCTTCTCAAAGACAGCACCATCCTACCACAGTGGTGACAACTGCCTCACCCTCACAAAAGCAGCCAGTAAAAAGTGCACGGCAGACACAATATCCCAACCTTTGGGGATACAGACGACACAGCACAGACTCCAAAGAATAAGAAGATGCGAGCTTCTTGGTGTAACCCAATGTCTACCTGGCCTTAGTCTGACCCCCTTGCGCAACACACAGATCAACAAGAACTTTGGACGTGCAAGAAAGACAAAGACATGTTCTATGACACCCACTGAGGCCATTAACACGCTTTACCATAATGATCTGAATGTCCGTCGCAAAGATGACTAGAATTTTTACACCTGCAACAAAAGTGATTCCCCGTAAAGTTTAAACATACTACGCCCCTATGATTATATAAAGATGGGCTCTGACCTTTAATCAGTTGGATTGGTGCTTAAAGCTACTGGAGCAATGCACGACCTGTGAAATATGCTTCTACCGCTTAGGACTTGAATCACCGGATCTCCTTTCTTCTTTAAAAGACATGTACATATGCAACATCTGCGATTGCGCCTACCAATGGCAGTGCCTACTTAAAACCAACTACAATGAGAATGAGCGAGCAAGCAGCTATTAATACCAATGACACATGGGCCTACCTCAACCTAAATGAAAATGAAATGAAAGAACAGATGGACTTTTAGATCTCCAAAAGAGAGTTGGTAAAAGTCTTGTACTTGTGTAAAAGCCAACCTGGGAACCAGCAGAACTGCAAAATACTTGTAAAAGTGTTAGGCACAGCCTTCATAATAATGGAGATCATATCACCGCACCAAACCTACCTCAGCCTGCATAAGATACACACCTTGATGATCTTAAAATACAAGAGTTTATTGCCAACCTTGCAAGAACTCTCACCGGCCCTATGACGTCGAACTTTTGAACAAGGCTATTTTGACATCCAGCCCACCAACCCTCAAGCAGACATTGTTGCCACTGGGCGCTGCCGTTACTGGATCACTGACATTGATCTCAAAGCACCAAGAAATCGTTACCAAATCCCCCTCAGACGACCCTATACTCCCAGAAGAGTACAGTGCCACAGTAGCTTGCATCTATAACGTAGACGGAAAATGCAAAGGCATGAGCACCCCTCAATGTTCTACAAAAGGCCTTTGATAAGGCAAAATGCAGAGGCTTACATGACAACACCACCACCCCCAGCCTTGCATCAGAATTTATGGGCCTATCATACGCAAAGGTATTGCTACTTCCAAACATACAAGCAAGCCAAAAGATCAAAAATACACTCTTGTGGATGCTTACCCTCTACAAAACTGCCGCCCTACAATAATGGGTTGTCTTTTAAAAAGTGGCATCCCCTCTCGACCATGACTCCACATTCCCCCGATACTGGAGTGAACACCCAAGAGACAAGGACTTTGGGGTAAACTGCAATTCCTCCTCCTCCAAGTTCTCTGGTTTCTCTATTTGCCATCCCATCTACCAAGAAAACACCAAGTATTTAGCAACAAGACGTGCTATCTACTCTGCTGCCCTTAGCACAGAGGCAACGGCTGCCTTCTTCACGTTTCTTCCCTCCTGGAATAAAAGATGACCACAAATAATTGCGCATCGCTTTGCTGCAGATTTTTGCAAATGTGCAATTTCTTGGGTTCTGTACCATTAAACCTACTCCAATATGCAGGTCATTGCCATATGGAATACTCAAGGCAGAAACTGCCACAATGCCTACAACAACAATTAGGTGAAAGATCTTGCCAAAGAAAATCCTGAGGCAAAGTGGGAAATCAATGGCAGACATAACGACCCCTACCCCTCTGCACTTTGCAATGAAAGACTCCAGGCTTTATGAAAATAGGGTAGCTACCTAGCGACCACCTTCATCATAACCCACAAGGCCCCCTAGAAACGATCAGTACCCTGAACAAGCCCCAAAGCTCTGACAACGCGACCCGACACAGGTTCAGACTGAACCTGACCAATAAAATATAGGATTTGGCGGGGCTGGACCTACACTGATGGCAGCCATAAAAAATACAAGAAGGGCAAGACACTGGATTAGGTGTTATATTTATACCCTTAATGTATCCCACTGCGTAAACTCAAGAGACGTAGGTATACACAATATCATTTCACGCGCAGAGCTAGCAGCTATAGCAGCCGCAATAATTCACGGCTACACCCATATAGCCACAGATAGCCTAACCTCACTGCACCAAACTGAAAAGCAGCTCTCACACCCAAACCAGCACCGCCACCACATCCAAGGAGATGTCCTCCAATCCATTGCCAAAGCAATTCACCAGTCACCATTGCCCATTCATATCCACAAAGTCAAATCCCACGCAGGCATTATAGGCAATGAATATTCCAACGCTCTTGCTAGAAAGTCACTCACGACCTACTCTGACGTTGCTGATACCTCCATCAAAACAGCTGGCCCTGAGGGACATCCCTTCTGCAGCATCCATTGGCTTGCTAAAGAATACGAGGAACATTGAATCATACAAAGCCACCAAAACACAGCCCAGTCACCTACCTCAAGGCTTTGGTACCTATTCAATTACCATGACGCCTTGCAAGCACGCATGCACCCCCTCCACAAACTAGGAAATGCCAATACCGTAGCAAACAACCAGACTTATATAAAATGGCACTGCCAATGGAGCCGCTAGCAATGCTTACCTAACAACATCCTATGTCCTGTTAAAACCAAGTGCATCACTATGAAGCAAGTACAGAACAGGGACCCTGTACAACTAAAAACATGCGGTATGGTTTAAATGCTCAATGAGCCTAACTAGCCCCTTTTGCTCTCAACTAGACAGTGCCCTGCATATCATATCTGGATGCCATGCAACACGCAAACAAGAAATATGATCACTGAGAGACACAACTTAGCATTCAGCATGATCTTCAAAGCCATCAGCAAAACAGACTATCTAGGATCCTACTTCGTCTATGGATCCTGCTTCGTCTACGGATGGCAGCAACGAACGGCTGGATATGCAAAATTTTCAAACTTCCTAGGAGTGGCAGGGGGCAATAACTGAGGGAGACCAGGGCACCTCAACAGCACCGCCAGCCATTAGCAGATCCACCTAATGCTGGTGAGGAGTGTATACTTCGGAGTGGCAGGGGGCAAATGGGGGAGACGACCAGGAGCACTCCGAGGTGTCAGCAGCAGCGCCGCCATCCATCAGCAGATCCGCCTTCTCCAAACAGCACCTGCCTAAAATATAAATATAGTATCCACCTCGTTAAGGTCGAATCTTTAAGGACACTATACCTCATGGCCAGTTGACTACCACACAGAAACAGCATATTTTCCTTGTAAGAGAAGTTTCACAGAGTTGGAACCAGGATGGCTCCTTTCACATAATACATGTGGGGAGTGGATTTGACTGCCCACATAGTCCCTCTTTTCTTTTTTCTGACGTCCATCAGCATACAGGTCTGTTGTCCTTGATAGCGCAAGGCTGTCCAGGCTGACGGGCTTTCATTTGAGTTTATTACTTCAGGTTGTTGTCAATATATTGCAACATTTGACCAGTTCAAATGCCAGCCGTGCCTAATATGCTCTCACAGAAAAAATGAGCATTGCATATTGCTTTAAAGTGTATTCCTCTAGTCACATCCTGTCATCTGTTGCTGTCTCCACAGCCACCTTAAAATAGCTTCTGGATCAAGCCCCGAGAGCAAGGTCAATGTGACCAAGAGGAATAATTTATACTAGCCAGGAGAGTTAAATCAAGCCTAGATTACGCCAATACTTTCTACTATTGACTGTCACCTATGAGTTAACCACTGCTATTGATACACGCCATAATGTTTATTTTTAGCCAACAATCCAAGTTTTGTGCTAAATCGACTCAGAGAGCAGCTTTTTGGCGGCGTTTTGGTGAGCGGCTTTGGCCGTTTCTACTGGATCTCCTACTGCTGTGTGTGTTGTAGTATCAGGCAGTTAGTTAATCAGGAGCCTTTTAGTTTCCCTTGGTTGGCTATTTCCCTCTCTGTAAATAATCCTGATATCACAACAGGTTATCGGCCCAGTCACGCTAAACCACTGCGCGAGACATGTCAGAAGAGGCCGGACAGAGCACAGGAGGAGGATATTTCAAGATGCAGCAGCTGGGCGCTGGCTGCAGTTGGAGAGACTGAAGCGGCGATTTCAAAGCAAATGCGACACTCAAGGATTTTGGATCAGCGCTGGAAGAGATGCCAGTAGCAGCAGCAGGAGCGATGGTCGGAGGGGAGAAAGACGCATGGGACGAAAAAGTGAAGAAGGCTCAAGCAGCATTGAGCCTTCTTCACTTCGGTGGGCCCAGAGTACAAGGATACAGTACGGGATGCAGCTACAGCAAGGGAAGCATGGCTAGCACTGGAGCAGGTGTTCCTGGGGGAGAGCAAAGCAAGGAGAAGGGCCACGCAGACAGCCTGGTCAAACATAGGTGCCAAGAACGGAGAGGGGGCACAAGGAGCAGCA
>Ga0307942_1000067_pt1 | contig 52239 bp, 71 predicted proteins | sample OrgLakmetagen175_FD_201846 | JGI IMG/M metagenome (GOLD analysis project Ga0307942, IMG submission 201846) | Saline water microbial communities from Organic Lake, Antarctica - #175 | ecosystem: Environmental > Aquatic > Non-marine Saline and Alkaline > Saline | place: Antarctica: Organic Lake... | reverse complement strand
CCTTTGCACAAACATGATCAGTTTTCCTTCGCGTATTGATTCGCCTCATACTTCATGACCGTGCCAGTGTTCCGTTACTTTGCACAGGATGTGCCCCTGTTCAACGGCATTTTGTCAGATCTGTTCCCTGGAGTGGCTCTTCCAGAGGTGCGTTGGAATAGCTTTTACACTAACATATTTACCTGATACATGCGTGCGCATCAATCCTTACTTTAAAGTGCGTGTAATTCTTGGTGGCACATTTCTACCCTTGCTCCACGTGCTTTGCAGTGCCAATGTCTCATTTTTGGTCGCCACCTCGCATTGTTCATTCCAGGTCGACTACGACAACATCAGGAACTCCATCATTGAGCAGTGCAAGGCCTCGAACCTGCAACCCCTTGAGTCTTTCATCACCAAGATCATTCAGGTAGGAGTGAGTGAGAGTAGGGAGCATTCAGAGGTAGGGGCAAGTGAGAGTAGGTAGCATTCAGAGGTAGGGGCGAGTGAGAGTAGGGAGCATTCAGAGGTAGGGGCAAGTGAGAGTAGGTAGCATTCAGAGGTAGGGGCGAGTGAGAGTAGGGAGCAATCAGAGGTAGGGGCAAGTGAGGGTAGGTAGCATCCAGAGGTAGGGGCAAGTGAGAGTAGGTAGCATTTAGAGGTAGGGGCAAGTGAGAGTAGGGAGCATTCAGAGGTAGGGGCGAGTGAGAGTAGGGAGCATTCAGAGGTAGGAGTGAGTGAGGGTAGGTAGCATTCAGAGGTAGGGGCAAGTGAGAGGAGGTAGCATTCAGAGGTAGGGGCGAGTGGGAGTAGGCAGCATTCAGAGGAAGGGGCGAGTGAGAGGGCATCCATTTTGAGGCGAGGCTCGGCTTGGTTGCATGACAAATGACTTCAGGATAAAACTTTATCGTTGAAGTCTGTTTGAGGTCGCTCCGAAGCAGCGTACCGACAAAAAGGTGTCAAGATAATTTATTGAGCGATCGTAGACTGTCGTCAGCAGATGAGACTGTCGTCAGCAAATAAGATGACAGACCGGTGCTTCGATGCTGTGGCGAACACACCTCGACGCACATGTGAGGGTGGCGTTGTGTGTTTGCCATGACCCTTCGAGTATGCTTACCCTTCGAGCATGCTTGTGAGTGTGTCCATGATGACAGGTCGAATTTAACTGGTCGAGAATGACTGGTCGAAACTTCCATTCTCTTTGTTTTTCCCCCTTGAATACCTGTGCGTCCCGACATTCCTGTTAGGCCAAACCCATGTAAGAACGGTGCCTTTTTAGACAAAATGTCTTCAACTTCACAGTCAATGCCTAAGTGCATATACAAATGTCGTTAAGGCAATGCATTGTGTATCCCAGCTCTTTTTTTCCAACCTGATGATTGTTGAGTATGTTACACTGTGCGTCACTAAGTGCCCACGCCTCTTATTCACCTGCACACTCACGGCTGTACGAGATGATCATTGTGCGTCACAAAGTGCCCACGCCTCTGTCCTCATTATTCACCTGCACACTCACGGCTGTACGAGATGATCATTGTGCGTCACAAAGTGCCCACACCTCTGTCCTTAATATTCACCTGCACACTCACGGCTGTACGATATGATCATTGTGCGTCACAAAGTGCCCACGCCTCTGTCCTTATTTTTCATCTGCACACTCACAGCTGTACGAGATGATCATTGTGCGTCACGGACTGATGCTGGTGGGCTACAGCTTTGGCATGAAGGTGGGTGCGAAAAGTATGCACCGTGGCTGTCTTGCTTGTCGTGTTTGTGTGTGTGTATGTGTGTGTGTGCGTGTGTGTGTGTGTGTGTGCGTGTGCGTGTGCGTGTGCGTGTGCGTGTGCGTGTGCGTGTGCGTGTGCGTGTGTGTGTGAGTGTGTGTCTTAACGCACCAATGCTACTTTCCAAGTGACACGCATGCACACATGGTATCTGGTATGGCTGTGTACCTGATGTCACTTGATTTTCAGCATTGTTAACTGTGTGTTATTAGAATGAAATGCTCGTATCAAAAATGAGAGCTTGCAAAACAAGATGCACACCGCGTCGTGCACACCCTCTGCTTACTCGTATGCAAAACATGATGCACACCGCGTCGTGCACACCTGAGCTTACTCATATTGACTTCACACACCCACACAGACCTCTGCCTACCAAGTGCTGGCCTCCGTGCTGACCGACCTCAACAAGCGTGGCTTGAACGACGAGTTTGCCACTAAGTTCTACGTGCTCAATCCCAAGTCTGTCTCAATGGGTCAGCTGTACGGGCAGGTGGGTTTAGCAATGTGTATGTGTGTGTCGGCAGCTGGAGTTATGTCAAGAAAGATAAGTTTACAGTCGAGTGAGCTTGTTAGACATATATATACGTGCCTGACTATTAAACGTGCCTGACTATTAAACTGAAATTCACGCTTCCTTGGTAGATTTGAGGATGCTTGCGCTCATACATCGTAAAAGCCGGAACAGCTATTTGAACTCCCGTGCATTCGACGTTGACTCAAATACAAAGAAAGCTATCGTATGTTGGAATGAGTAGGCTTCAAATCCATACTCCATGAGCCAACCTGTTGCACACGCAATTTCCCTCTGTAATGTACATATGTGTACGGTTGCTCATGTCCTAATCAATATGCATGCTTCTTTGTAGGAGGACGCTGTTTCCAAGGAGTGGACGGATGGTGTCCTGGCCGTGCTGTTTCGCAACGCCGCTCGTGACACATCCCCCGATCGCAAGTGGCTCATCTTTGATGGCCCTGTGGACGCAATCTGGATCGAGAACATGAACACCGTGCTGGATGACAACAAAAAACTGTGCCTCAACTCAGGTGCGTTAGTGGGGGACGCTCTTGATGCGTTGGTGTGGGATGAAGGACGAAATAGGTATGCCTCAACTCAGGTGCGAAATGGGGGGACGCTCTAAGGTGCTCTTGGATGCGTCAGTGGGGGACGCTCTTGACGCGTTGGTGTGGGATAAAGAACAAACAAGCAGACAATAACAAGCTTGCTTCTATTTTGCTTTGCCAGATATTTTCGTGGGAATGGTTTTGTACAAACTGTCACTTCATATGCCACACTGCCAATTTGCTCGCAACCAAGGCTGTGGCTACAAGCCAGCAAGTCGTACTCAAGGCTTTCAATGACGCATCAACTTGTGGCTCATCATGCAGGCGAGATCATTGCAATGCAAGGCCTGATGAACATGATATTTGAAGTCCAAGATCTGGCCGTGGCGTCGCCTGCCACTGTCAGCCGTTGTGGCATGGTGAGTGAATTGTGTGTTTGTGTGTTTGTGTGTGTGTGTGTGTTTGTGTGTGTGTGTGTGTGTCGTCGCCTGCCACTGTCAGCCGTTGTGGCATGGTGAGTGAATCGTGTGTGTGTGTGTGCCGTCGCCTGCCACCATCAGCCGTTGTGGCATGGTGAGTGAATTGTGTGGGTGTGGGTGTGGGTGTGGGTGTGGGTGTGGGTGTGGGTGTGGGTGTGGGTGTGGGTGTGTGTGTGTGCCGTTGCCTGCCACCGTCAGCCGTTGTGGCATGGTGAGTGAATAGTATCATTGGTAACTTACCCAATAAGCAATGATGAAGTTGAGTTAAAGCAGGATCATGATATTCAGAACATTGCAAACATGGCATCACCCGCATCTGTAAGAGCTGCTGTGGCATGTCAGCCTTATCTGCAGAACAGTTGGCAGGCCGGTAATGCTTGCATGGCTCCACACACTGCAGTGTACGCATGCAAAGTAAGGCCCAACCCACGCGCAGGTGTACGTGCAGTGATGCTTTCATTGCTCCACACACTGCAATGTACGCATGCAAAGTAAGACCCAACCCACGCGCAGGTGTACGTGCAGTGATGCTTTCATTGCTCCACACACACTGCAATGTACCCATGCAAAGTGAAACCCAACCCACGCGCAGGTGTACGTGCAGTGATGCTTTCATTGCTCCACACACTGCAATGTACGCATGCAAAGTAAGGCCCAACCCACGCGCAGGTGTACGTGCAACCTGCGCTGCTGGGCTGGAGGCCGGTGCTGCTGTCGTGGCTCAACACGTTGCCCTCTCCAGGCATCACCCCCTCACACAAGGCACACATCACACACCTGTTTGACTGGTTGATGCCGCCCATGCTGAGGGTGGTGCTGAAGCAGGTGAGGTGGGGGTGGGTGTGTTTGGCACTGTCGGGGCGTCGAACAGGGTGGAGAGGCACAGAGGTGGAGATGGGTACAGTTCCCTTTTTTGTTATCACTGAGTGCGTCCTTGTGTTTGTAATGCAAATGGCAGGCAGGATGAAGTGAGGTGGAGATGAGGCTCACACCTTTATTGTTATCACCAAGTGCGTATTTGTGCATTAATGCACTCATCTATTGGTGCTTGCTGTGGGGTGCTTTACAATGTGACATTTACATTAGTGTGACATTCACATTAATGTGACGTTTGCATCAGTGTGACATAAGTGTGACTTTTACATGAGTGTGACATTTACATTAGTTTGACATTCACATTAGTGTGACATTTGCATTAGTGTCACATTCACATAAGTGTGACATTCACGTGAGTGGGACGTTTGCATTAGCGTGACATAAGTGTGACTTTTACCTTAGTGTCACATTTACATTAGTGTGACATTCACATTAGTGGGACGTTTGCATTAGCATGACGTTAGTGTTACTTATACATTAGTGTGACAATTACATTTGTTTGACATTTACATCGTGCTGTGCCTGCGCGTGGATCAAGAGGCACTCGCCAAGATGTGCTACCATCAGAAGTTCGCGTGCCTGTCCTGTGCCATCCACACCTGACATACACGCCACTCATGCTTTGCTCGTAAGAGGTTGTACTGACAATGGCAAGTACACGTGAGCGTGAGCGTATGATAAACATATGACCACAACAGCAAACACTTGCAAAATGGCATATAACATGACTCCAACAAACGCCCACACTTGAATACAAATCAAACACACACAATCACACACAAACACACACAAGCACACACAAACACACACAAACATGTCAACAGTTGACACCATGTGCCCTTTCCCTCCATCCTAAACAAACACAATTGTGTGATCCCCTTTGCCCATGCAAGTCATCAACCTGATTGCAATTACACAGTCACACATCAACAAATGATACCATGTCCCCCCTCCCTAACTACACACACACACACACACACACATACATACACACACACACATACACACACACACACATACACACACACACACACACACAACACGTTCACAGGTGCGATCCCCCTTGCCCATGCAAGACATCAACCTCGTGACCAGCTGCATGCGATTGTTTGAGGCCCACTTGGATGAGTTCAAGGGAGAGAACCCTGTGATTCACAAGTGAGTTTGGGCGCTACGTTCTTTCATTTATGAGCAGTCGTGCCTCTTCTCCGAGACCCACTTTTGATATCGCAAGGGCACAAACCTTGTTGCCTGCAATAGACACAGTTGTGGCTTGTATATAAATCCCCAAGGCTCTGGGAGTATGTTGTGGCTTACTTCAAAGGAAGGTATTTGGACGGCAAAAGAGGTCTGCATCGTTTTCTTTGCTTGCCAAACAAGCTCCGCTGCCCCCTACCGCATGCGAAAATCAAAAGCAAAACACACAATCAGTACCAATCTTGAGCTTACATTGTCCTTAGTGCATCCTTCTGACTATCCTTAGGGTTGTCCTTCTGACTATCCTTCTGACTGGATCAGCCGACACTTGATAGTATGCATGCCAAGGCCTTTGTACGCCGCCACAACTTCCCTGAACAGGAACAGCCATATGCTCCACTATTTTGCCGTGCATGCATCTAGCTGCATGCATGTGCTTACCTGTGTTTTTGGATGTGCACCATGCGCTGCAGTGACCTCACTGAGGAGCAGCAGCTGAACTTTTTGCCGTGCATGCATCTAGCTGCATGCATGAGCTTACCTGTGTTTTTGGATGTGATTTGGATGTGCACCATGCACTGCAGTGACCTCACTGAGGAGCAGCAGCTGAACTTTTTGCCGCGCATGCATCTAGCTGCATGCATGTGCTTACCTGTGTTTTTGGATGTGCACCATGCGCTGCAGTGACCTCACTGAGGAGCAGCAGCTGAACTGGATCACCTGCCAGTTCCTGTTTGCGCTGGTTTGGTCCCTGGGGGGCAACACCGACGATGATGGGCGCAGGCGTTTTGATGCCTCTCTCAGGTATGTGTAGGGTTGGCCAGAACCGTATATACACACCGTATATGACCGCATGTATGGTGATTTTCCTGCCAAAAATGCTGTATATACACCGTATATACCTATAAATGTATGGTGCTGGCCAACCCTAGGTATGTGTGCTTGGATTGAAGTGTGATTTTGGAATACCGGACGCTGACAGAAGTGTGATCGGATAATTTGGTGCCTTCTAACAGCTTGCGTGTGTGATTTGGGATGCCGTTAAATGTATTACTATCCCCAGACGGTGTTAATGAAGCTGATGATGGAATTGATTTGACTGGCCAATTCCTCAACCCTCCATGCTCCTGCAATTTGTAGGGCTGGCCATATTTGTAAATGTCAAAAACATGTTCAGACCATATTTGCCAAACATTTCCTACTAATATTGCCATGTATATGCACTGTATGTGTGTGTGTGTGTGTGTGTGTGCAATTGTGGAGCCAAATTTTATACATTACCATGCATGGCGACCCTGTAGCATAAGGCAGCAGCATCTGAGAGAGCTCGCAGTCTTCTAGCTATGATGAGAGCATGTGACGTCCTGCCGCCAACAATGACGAGAGCATGTGACGGCCTGCAATAATAAGAGCATGTGACGTCTTACCGCCAGCAATGATGGGAGCATGTGACGTCCTGCAATGCAATGATGAGAGCATGTGACGTCCTGCAGCTCACACTGATTCACATACTAACCGCACAGCTGTGTTTGCTGCTTACTGCTACGCCCCCATGGTGTGCACCCCTGGTGTGCAGGCACCCCTGGTGTGCAGGCAATTGCTGTTCTGCAGCTTGCATTGCCATACACAGTCCTGTAGCACCCGTGTCATGTTCTTTCCTTCTCCTTCTCCTTGATGTGCAGGCAAATGCTGTTCTACAGCTTGCATTGCCATACACAGTCCTGCCGCACCCGTGTCATGTTCTTTCCTTCTCCTTCTCCTTGATGTGCAGGCAAATGCTGTTCTACAGCTTGCTTTGCCATACGCAGTCCTGTCGCACCCGTGTCATGTTCGTTCTTTCTCCCTCCTTGATGTGCAGGCAAATGCTGTTCTACAGCTTGCATTGCCATACACAGTCCTGTCGCACCCGTGTCATGTTCTTTCCTTCTCCTTCTCCTTAATGTGCGGGCAAGTGCTGTTCTACAGCTTGCATTGCCATACACAGTCCTGTCGCACCCGTGTCATGTTCTTTCCCTCTCCTTGTCCTTGATGTGCAGGCAAGTGCTGTCCAATGACCCCCCCCCTGACCTCAAGGCATGGTGCACCGGCACACCCATCAAAGTCAGCACTCCGTTCCCTGAGGGGAAGCTGGTGAGTTTGGGAGTGCTTCCTGCCAAAAATTTCTTCTTAGGGTTATAGGGTTTCTTGCCAAGAAACCCTTCAAAGAAGATAAGAAGAGCTTTTCAGGGCCTCTTGCCAATGATCACACTCTTTTCACATCGTGTGTAGCTGCAGCACTCTTGTGAGCTTGTAAGTGCGGAACAACACAAAACGCAAATTATTAGACGAATGGCTGAAACTGTGAAAGCGTGGATGTGTGTATGCCTGAAGTGCTATAACCTAATGACCTGCATGCATTTTGAATTGTGCACTGCAGCATGCCAACAACATTTCCATCATGTGACTCTCTGACTGTGCCTTTTTTGTCTGCTGGTAAAGGAGTTTTACGGTACTCGGTACCAAAGTGGTTTTCTTTCCCTTAGTCAATGGGGGGAGTGGTTTTGCCTGCATGCGTAGTTTTTTTTATGCATCGTGACAGCACTGACCATTAATGCCTGCACATGCGTTGCACTGACCGGTAATGCCTGCACATGCGTTGCACTGACCGGTAATGCCTGCACATGCGTTGCACTGACCGGTAATGCCTGCACATGCGTTGCACTGACCGGTAATGCCTGCACATGCGTTACAATGACCGGTAATGCCTGCACATGCGTTGCACAGGTGTACGACTTTGTGTACGACAAGGAGCGCGGGAAGTGGCTGCCTTGGATGGAAACCATTGAGTCCCGGAAGATTTCACCTGAAGCAGAGTACAGCAACATCATCGTGTCCACTGTGAGTTGCTTTGGGTGCATCCCTGCTTGTGTGCGTGTTTGGGTGTGGGTGTGGGTGTGGGTGTGGGTGTGGGTGTGGGTGTGGATGTGGGTGTGGGGTTGGGTGTAGGTGTGTAAGTGTATAAGTAAAATGCATGTCAATGACAGTTTGATTTATACATCTGCCCAAATGCCAGTTTTGATCATTGCTGCTTGCCCCCTTTTGTCCACCTCCGTCAATTCTGTTGCCTGCGCCCTTCTTTACTGGTGCTGTGGCTCTTTCTCTCCTAGTTGTCGTTTGTTCATTGCTGCTTGCCCCCTTTTTTCCACCTTCGTCGACACTGTATGCCTGCACCCTTCTTTATTGGTGCTGTGGCTCTTTTTCTCCTAGTTCATCGCTGTGTGTCCCCTTTTGTCCTCCAGATCGACACTGTTGCCTGCGCCCTTCTTTATTGGTGCTGTGGCTCTTTCTCTCCTAGTTGTCGCTTGTTCATCGCTGCTTCCACCCTTTTGTCCACCTTCGTCAACACTGTTGCCTGCGCCCTTCTTTACTGGTGCTGTGGCTCTTTCTCTCCTAGTTGTCGCTTGTTCATCGCTGCTTCCACCCTTTTGTCCACCTTCGTCGACACTGTAAGCCTGCGCCCTTCTTTATTGGTGCTTTGTTTTTCCTCTCCTAGTTGTCGCTTGTTCATTGCTGCTTCCACCCTTTTGTCCACCAGATCGACACTGTTGCCTGCGCCCATCTTTATTGGTGCTTTGTTTTTCCTCTCCTAGTTCATCGCTGTGTGTCCCCTTTTGACCACCAGGTTGACACTGTGCGCTACACCTACATCCTGGATAAGCTGGTCCAGCACAATATGCACGTCTTATTTGTTGGCCCGACCGGTAGGTGCTGGGGTGTTGGTGGGACGTTCCAAAAAAACAAAACACGGCCTTCTGTCACTAGATCTACAGTGCACACACGACTGATGCAACCTTCCGTGTGTGCTTTCAGGTAAACAAATTGAACTGGTTGCATTTAAATACACCCACACAACTATGTCTTTTCAAAGGATTTGAGCACAAGTACGATCGTAGCAACCCTCCTTCCACACTGCGTACCAGCGCTGTATTGCCTCACATTTGAAACACAACCACAAGCACGGCTGGGTACATCTCTCACCATTCCATTGGGACAAGCGCGGCTTTGAACACAACCTCGGGCTGTCTATTGATGATTACTGGTTGATCCTAATGACACTGGCAAACATGTGGATGCAGAAATTTAATTGCGGTGTGGCCTACCCCTTTCCTACCCCACTGACACTTCCAAACGAACCTTGCCCACCAAATATGCACACAATCAAGTATCGCAACGCCTTCACTAGCACCGGCAGGTCTGTGTGCGGCAACAAGCAGCTACAGCATGGCCTGCCCATTTCTACGCCTCATGACGTTGTCTAATATGCGTGCACATGTTGATCTCAAAACGCCTTCACAGACACCGGCAAGACTGTGTACGTGAAGAAGCAGCTGCAGGGCGCCCTGCCCATTTCAACGCCTCATGACATTGTCCAATATGCTTGCACATATTTATAAGTACTCCAAAACGCCTTCACAGGCACCGGCAAGACTGTGTACGTGAAGAAGCAGCTGCAGGACGGCCTACCCATTTCAACGCCTCATGACATTGTCCAAAATGCTTGCACATATTTATAAGTATTCCAAAACGCCTTCACAGGCACCGGCAAGACCGTGTACGTGAAGAAGCAGCTGCAGGACGCCCTGCCCATTTCTACGCCTCATGACATTGTCCAATATGCTTGCACATATTTAAAAGTACTCCAAAACGCTTTCACAGGCACCGGCAAGACCGTGTACGTGAAGAAGCAGCTGCAGGATGGCCTGCCCCCCCACATGACCTCCATGTTCATGACCTTCAGTGCGCAGACCAGTGCGACCATGACTCAGGTGCGTTTTGGGTGTGGGATAGAAAAGCAGCCAGACGTCTGTGCAGATTTTCAAACAAAACTTCGACATACATGTTCTGTCCTTTTGCCACTTTTGCTTCCAGGATTGCCGTTAAAAAGGCGCAAGCACCCCTACCCTGCCTGAGAGAGCGTGCTCTTGTGTGTTGGTGTTATCATTCTGATTAAGCATGAGTTTTGTTCGCCTACCTCCGCAATGACGTGCAGACACTCCAACTTGTCATACCCAAATTCATGCCAGGAGTAGAGGCTGAGTATCTTAAACTGCGTCAACGCGCTTTGCTGTGCAGGAAATCGTTGATGGCAAAATGGACAAGCGCAAGCGTGGGGTATACGGGCCTCCTCAAGGCAAGCAAATGGTCATCTTTGTTGATGACCTCAACATGCCCCAGGTGAATTTTGTTGTGCATGTCACACATGTTTTGTTGTACATGTCACACCCATGTTTTGTTGTGCATGTCACACCCATGTTTGTTGTGCATGTCACACACATGTTTTGTTGTGCATGTCACACATGTTTCGTTGTGCATGTCACACCCATGTTTTGTTGCGCATGTCACACCCATGTTTTGTTGTGCATGTCACACCCATGTTTTGTTGTGCATGTCACACATGTTTTGTTGTGCACACCCATGTTTTGTTGTGTATGTCATACTCATGTGTTGTTGAGAACGTCATATGTGTTGTTGAGAACGTGAAGATGCTTCAAGTAATGACAAGTCATATGTGTTGTTGAGAACGTGAAGATGCTTCAAGTAATGACATGTGGATGCATAGCTTTGAGACCATGCCAGAGTAATGCCGCTTAAGCAATGATGTCCCAAAGCTCTCAGCTCTCAGCAGTGCTAAAATGTTCCGTATAACATGCTTTTGGATGTATTGTGTTGCTGAGCATTATAGTTCCACAGGGGCCCAAGTGTGCTCACGGATACATTTAATATGCATACAGTGATGTTGCTTTCAATTCAAGTGGCATACTATTCGGTCCCCTGCAGAGCTGCCGTGCCTGCTTATCTTGTGTACTTATACTTGCATATCGCTTGCTCATTAAGAACTTTGGTATGCAGTAATCTATGTTGTTATCGTGCAGGAGTATGATGGTCAGCCCCCTGTGGAGCTGCTGCGTCAGTTCATTTCTTGTGCTTGCTTATTAAACACTCGTCATGAATATATGTATGTATTTATATGTATATTCCAGGTTGAGCAGCATGGCGCTCCTCCCCCTGTGGAGCTGCTGCGTCAGTTCATTTATTACGCTTGCTTGATATACACGCATCAAGAATGTATGTAATTATATGTAAATTCCAGGTGGAGCAGTACGGTGCTCAGCCCCCTTTGGAGCTGCTGCGTCACTTCATTTATTACGCTTGCTTGATATACACGCATCAAGAATGTATGTAATTATATGTAAATTCCAGGTGGAGCAGTACGGTGCTCAGCCCCCTTTGGAGCTGCTGCGTCAGTTCATGTATTACGCTTGCTTGATATACACGCATCAAGAATGTATGTAATTATATGTAAATTCCAGGTGGAGCAGTACGGTGCTCAGCCCCCTTTGGAGCTGCTGCGTCAGTTCATTTATTACGCTTGCTTGATATACACGCATCAAGAATGTATGTAATTATATGTAAATTCCAGCTGGAGCAGTACGGTGCTCAGCCCCCTTTGGAGCTGCTGCGTCAGTTCATGTATTACGCTTAATATACACGCATCAAGAATGTATGTAATTATATGTAAATTCCAGGTGGAGCAGTACGGTGCTCAGCCCCCTGTTGAGCTGCTGCGTCAGTTCATGGACCACAGTGGTTGGTATGACCACAAGGAGCTCGCATTCAGAAAGATGCAGGTGTGTGCGGAGAAGAGGTACCAGGTGTGCGTGTCGTGAGAGTGAGAGTATGGCTGGGGGTGTTGGTTTTGGGGGGTGCAAGGGCGTTTTATTTATAACCTACATTTGTTGAATTCCTATTTGTGTCTTTTGTGCTTTGCACGCCACTATCGCCATTTTTCTGTAACATCTGGGGCTTGATGGGGAAGGGCATTATTAGGGTCGTCCAGAACCATGTACACATAAATAAACGGTGTACTTGCGGTATTCTTAGCTTGGAAATCACCACATATACGGTGTGTACGAAGATATTCAGTGCTGGCCATCCCTAGTCATTTTGCACAAATGGTGATGTGTTCCTGCAGTGGCCTTGCCCGTGAGTTTTTTCTGCATCTACAAACCAGCCGTCCGCTCGGTCCTGACATCAGAATCCGTAGCAATTTCTCGCTTGTGTGCTTTAATGTCTCAGGATGTGCAATTCGTGGCTGCACTGGGACCGCCTGGGGGCGGACGCAGCTCAGTGACCAATCGTTACTTACGCCACTACAGCGTGGTTTCAATCACAGCCTTTGACAGCGATAACCTCGGGTGCGTGGCTAGGGTTTCAGCCTTGAACATTATCTATGTGATTGCTTAAGCAGCTGAGCCCCTGCATGCCTTCCTCCTTGACTTGCCTGAATTTCCGTCTTTACACTGCAAAAACGTACACCACATTGATTTGTTCATGTAGATAAGGCAACTGTGCTTTGTTTTTTTTGCTGTTGGTCTATTACGGAGTGATGAGCAAAGGCATCTGTTTCGACTGAAGTTACAATTTCCTTGATCTGTTACATTGCCCTTGGATGTTATGCTGAAATATTAGCGGAGTCATGCCCGAAGGCATTTGCTTTACATCGAGTTTAATTCCTGTTGATCTTTTCCTGAAATGTTAACAAAGTGATGAGCAAAGGCATCTACTTTGACTGACGTTGCATTGTCCTTGATGTTATGCTGAAATGATAGCGGAGTCATGCCCAAAGGCATTTGCTTTACATCGAGTTTAATTCCTGTTGATATTTTCCTGAAATGTTAACAAAGTGATGAGCAAAGGCATCTACTTTGACTGACGTTGCATTGTCCTTGATGTTATGCTGAAATGATAGCGGAGTTATGCCCAAAGGCATTTGCTCTACATTGAGTTTAATTCCTGTTGGTCTTTTGCTGAAATGTTAACGGAGTGATGAACAACAACTTCAGCACTTTGACTTCAACAGGGGATGACCAAGTTCTTAATTGTTGCCTCTCTGCTTTTGCTTCCTGACCAAACTTCCTGACTTCCTGACCAAGTTCTTGATTGTTGCCTCTGTTTTCACTTCCTCTCTGTTGTTGCTTCCTCTCTGTTGTTGCTTCCTCTCTGTTTTGCTTCCTGACCAAACTTCCTGACTTCCTGACCAAGTTCTTGACTGTTGCCTCTGTTCTCACTTCTTCTCTGTTTTTGCTTCCTCTCTTTTTTTGCTTCCTTTCTGTTTTTGCTTCCTCTGTTTTGCTTGTTGCCCTGGGCCACCTTTGTTTGTGTCTGCTGTTAACCCTCCAACCCTACACCCATTTCACCTAGGGTTGGCCAAAACCACATATACGGTGTATATACACGGTACTTTTGGCAGGGAATCCACCAAATATACGGTCATATACGGCGTCTATATACGGTTCTGGACAACCCTACTTGCACCCTTTGGCTGATGTGCAGGCTGCTTCCTTTTCAAATCTGTGTTCTTTCCCTCACATTTAAACCACTGTGTGCTGTGTCACCATCAATCCTTGAGCAGACCACTGGATGCAAGCACTCTACCTGTACTTGCCCTGTTGAGTGCAGTACTATCTTCAATACGTTGGTAGAGCTTGTCAGTTTGGACATAAACATACTTTTTTTCAGGATCATACAAGCACACTACCTACCCAATGGATATAAACACCCACCTTCGCCCTTCCTGAGTGCAGTATCATCTTCAATACGCTGGTGGACCACTGGATGCAAACACACAACTACCCCCAGCCTATTGCCAAGCTCACTCGCTCCTTAGTGGCGGGCTCCATTGAGGTGAGTGTTTTGTTAGTTATGATACAGGAGGAAGCATTCAGCCTACAGCTTTTGGCAAACGTGTCAGCGTCATTGTGGCATGATTAGCCACAGCATAATTGTGGCAGCCAAATCGTGGCACTATTAACCACAGCGAAATCAGGGCATTATTAATAACAGCTTAGCCGTGGCAGCATAATCGTGGCGGCGTAAACGTGGCAGGATTTACCACAGCATAATTGTGGCAGCCAAATCGTGGCACCATTAACCACAGCGAAATCAGGGCATCATTATTAACAGCATAACCGTGGCAGCATAATTGTGGCAGCGTACACGTGGCATGATTAACCACAGCATAATTGTGGCAGCCAAATCGTGGCACTATTAACCACAGCGTAAACGTGGCAGCGTAATCGTGGCATGATTAACCACAGCATAATTGTGGCAGCCAAATCGTGGCACTATTAACCACAGCGTAATCAGGGCATTATTAATAACAGCTTAATCGTGGCAGCATAATCGTGGCAGCGTAAACGTGGCAGCGTAATCACGGCATTATTTTGCAATAGGCTATATGCGGGGTTTGAAAATGCATCTTAATATCTTGTGCGTTGTATGCACAGCACTTCCCTTACGAGCACAAAGCATGCAGGGAATCCCCACATATTGCTTTCTCCCTTCACTGTTCCGCACCCTGTAAGCCTGTAAGCAACTGCCAGGCACAGCTGCCAGGCACACAGCTGCGCTGCAACATTGTGTTTCACGCTACAGACGTGAAGGTTGAAATGATGCGTACAACCGCCTTTTGCCGTTATAATCTGGCCAGCTTATCAGCCTTGTTTATCCTGATTGGCGTTTTGTACTGGCAGATCTACCAACTGGCCCAACGAGAGCTCCTGCCCACACCCACCAAGAGCCACTACACCTTTAACCTGAGAGACATGTCCAAGGTCTTCCAGGTAATTTTGTGGGGCAGGGTGCTCTATGCTGGTTGGGGGTTTAAGGTACAATGCATGTTTGGATGTTCTTGGCCCACAAGAAGTATTTGCTCAATTTGTTATATATAGCCGTTGGTGAGGGACTGATGCATTCATCAAAAACTTGGTAATCTATGAAATTGACACTACGTGGCCCTGCCTCAATGTAAGTACAAGCAAAAATCATCATAAGTACAAGCAAAAATCATCATAAGTACAAGCAAAAATCATCATAAGTACAAGCGAAAATCATCATAAGTACGAGCAAAAATCATCATGGTTGTCCATTGAACAATTTGGCATTCTTTTCTGTCAATAACCTTTCTCTGGGTTATCTCTACAATATGAATCAAGAGCATCGTGAGTGGCCATAGCATGTGAGTATCTATTGCAAGTAAGTGGCCATAGCATGTGAGCATATGTTGCAAGTAAGTGACCATTCAAGATGGTTGTGCATGATTAGACATTCTGAGTTTAAATACATCGCGGTCAAGTAACCGTTGCAAGTGGTCTATCATTGCCTGTGATGATTGGTTGCAAAAGCAAACAAGTCGTACTGTATGATGCCATGTCTGTGATGATTGGTGGCAAAAGCAAACAAGTCGTACTGTATGATGCCATGTCTGTGATGACGAAATGTATAAGGAGACTAATTAGATACAGTTTGTATCAGGAGACTAATTAGATACAAATTGTACAAGGAGATTATTTAGATACAGTTTGTATAGGGTGACTAATTAGATACAAATTGTATAAGGAGACTAATTAGATACAAATTGTACAAGGAGACTAGAGCAACTGAAGCTGACACCTTAATCCTAGCGTGGCACCTTTTTGTTTTATTCTGCAGGGCATTACAGGGCACTGTAATGCGAATACCGATGCTAATACTTATGCTAATATTAATAATGTCAATGTGGCACGTTTTTGTTTTATCCTGCAGGGCATTACAATGTTCATCCTGCATGAAATCCTGTTTTATCCTGCATTGTAATTGTTATCCTGCAGGGCATTACAAAGGCCAACGAGCACGTGCAGGACGCGCTGCAGATGATCCGGCTGTGGACACATGAGGTGCTGCGTGTGTTTTACGACCGCCTCATTGACGACGATGACCGCATGTGGGTCGGCCACCATTTGTCAGAAATCATCAAGCTGCACTTCAAGGAGAAGGTAGGTGCTCAACTGAATGGGCACAAGAGACTGATTTGGGGTTGGTTCACCAAGTTGGCAGGAGATAGATGTATCCTAAATTTGGTGGAAATGTATTGCACAGATGAAGGTGTAGGTGCGTTCAACACAAAAGAGTGCGCTGATTTGAATTTGTAATCTGATTTGAATTTGTAATCTGATCAGGCGAGGATTGGACGTTTGCGGATTTATTAGAAAACGAGAAGAAGCATTGATAAGGTCTGTCCAAGGATTAGCTGCAACCCTCCTCACCCCTAACGGAGTGTTGAAGAGAACGATTTTTTGCTACGCTGGCACTGCAAAACCTGGAGTAAGGGTGTCATTGCAAAACGCCCATTACCTTGGGAGATCAAAAATGCATGCAACTTAGAAATTAAGGCTGCTTGTTGGATAAGGAGATAGAAAGGGGATGCATTGCATTGCTATAATTGATAGTATTACATTAGTAATAATTGCTCGGTACAAACTGAACGAGACGTAATTGCGCTGTAGTTGTCTACCCTGACCTCAATCCATAAGAGCCAAAGGTACTGTGGGGCCTATTAGAAAAAAAATAGAAAAACAAACGTCGTTCATGTGTGGTATGTATGTATACATGCACACTCACTACAAAGAGACTCTTAGCCCTAAAGCTCAATTCCAGCGTGCTTCTGGCAGATGGTGTGAACGACATATGCACATGGCCTTCCATGCACATGCAAAAACAAACTGCTACTGCGCACTGCGCTTCATGTTTATCTTTTTACGTGTTACGCCACCTGTCGTTTTCTCCCTCCAGCCTGAGCGCGTTTTTGACCAAGATAAATTAGACGAGACAAACATGCTGGGAGCGCTGCGTGGCCTTATGTTTGGCGACTTCATGGTGCAAGGCTCTGACAACAAGGTGGGTGTTGTTCAAAGGCTTTTTCTTCTTCTATAGAATGTGTGCAGTATGTATACGACGACGTCCTTGGCCTGTGCTGTTCTTTTTTCCATTGCGACAATCAACACCTTGTGCTCAACCTTCCGCTTGCCACCCTCCTGGAGAAACATGATTGCCAAAGGCAACAGTGTGTGTACAAGCTTGTCCGGCGCTGCTTTTTGCTAATGTATAGGGTTGGCCAGAACCATATATATACGGTGTATATACGGTATTTTTGGCAGGGAAATCACCAAATATACGGTCATATACGGTGTATATATACGGTTCTGGCCAACCCTACTAATGTACCTCCCTAGATGGTAGCACACAAAGGACATTCAGACCTGCTGACAGGGGTGCTTTCTCCTTTCCCTCTCCAGGTCTACGCCCAGATCAAGGACCAGACTGCCATGGCAGCTGTGGTGACAGAGTACCTCTCTGATTTCAACGCCATAAGCAAGAAGCCCATGCACCTCATCGTGTTCCAGGTGAGAAAACACCACGTCCCACTACCACGTTATGTGCTGGTATACAGGATTTGATCACATACTCGTCATTTGAGCTTCACCATTTCAATGGCAATCAACATGAATGCAACACACACACAACCTGTGACTTGGTTTCGTTTACAAGTTGGTGTTGCATTTGATATATAATTTAAACGTTGCCGGTCATCTGCCTAAGTGAAATGTCTGCGTCGCGGGTCAAACCTACAGTTTGCTCTGGAGCATGTGGCACGAATTGCCCGCATCATCCAGCTGCCTGGCGGGAACGCACTTCTGGTGGGGATGGGAGGGGCAGGCCGACAGTCCCTCACCCGCTTGGCTGCGTACATGGAGGTGGGTGGACTGTGGGATGTGGGTGTGATGATGCGTGGCACGGATTGTGGGAGTGTGTTTTAAGTGGATACGCGTGCTTATGGCGACTGTGTTCATTGACTTACTGCAGTATTTAATGCTTGTAGGGATGGCCAGGACCTTACACACATACCGTATATACGTGGTATATATGATATCTTTAGCATGGAAACCACCATACATATGGTCATATACGGTGTACATATACGGTTATGGCCGACCCTAAATGCTTGTGATACTGTGTTCATTGACTTGACCTGCGGTACGTAATGCTTGCGACTGTTGATTTGTTTGCTCTGCATGTGCCCTCACAACCAAACCCACACCCGCACCCACACCCACATGTTGCTTGTTCATTGTTGCACCACCGACACTGATGTGCATTATAAGACTGCAACGTTGCAGTTGCCTGAAACACGCTTTCAAAAGCCAATGGCACAGAAAAGGGGTGTCGATGCTGTACAGACGTGTTTGCTTGCTTGTGTGTGTGTTGCACTTATCACACACAGGAGTTTGAGGTGTTCCAGATCGAGATCTCAAAGGCGTATGGCAAGTTTGAGTGGCATGAAGACATCAAAAAGGTCCTGAAAATGGCAGGGGAGGCCAACCAGAAGGTAAAAGCCCTGAGTGCATCACGTGTTGTTGTTGCACCATTGGTGCCGCTGGCATGGACTGTCTTGATGCATTCCAGCATCCAAGCAGGCGTCACTTTGTCAAATACCGTGTGGTAACCCATTTGCTCTGTCTACCTAGGCACAGGACATTTTTAAGTGGCGCTAGGTCTATCTCAGCCGGATCGAGTGCAAGGCACTCTTTCTACTGAAGCACACGCATACCTCACCTTTCTTTTCTACTTCCCTCTCCTGATCGAGTGCAAGGCACTCTGTCTACTGAATCACACATATACCTCACCTTTTCGTATTCACTTCCCTCTCCCGATTCGAGTGCAAGGCACTCTGTCTAGTGAATCGCACACATACCTCACCTTTTCTTTTTACCCTCCCTCTCCTGATCGAGTGCAAGGCAATCTGTCTACTGAATCACACACATCCTCACCTTTTCGTATTCACTTCCCTCTCCCAATCGAGCGCAAGGCACCCTGTCTACTGAATCAGACGCATACCTCACCTTTTCGTATTTACTTCCCTCTCCCGTGCAGGTGGTCTTCCTATTTGCAGATACACAGATTGTGCAAGAAGGCTTTGTGGAGGACATCTCAAACCTGCTCAATACGTATGAAGTGCCCAACCTCATGCAGGTGTGTGTGTCTATGAAATGTTTCATATCTCCAAGAGATTAGGACATATTGCGGATTTTTACTTTCTGGTTATATAGGTAGATAGGTTGTCAAGCTTGAAGTTGCAGGTCGCCACATCTTTGGGAATCTGTCAAGCAAGACATTACGATGCCTTATGTGCCAGTGCCAAACCGTGCCGATAGAGTAACCTTGTGAAAAAATAGGGCTGCTGTTGTCGAAAGTGCAACATGAGCATGCGCAAGTCACGACTTAATGCACATTAAATTTAGACCTGCAGTGTGCTCTCATCATACCATACTGTACACAAATCACTGCATACCGCGGATGTTTTTGACCACCTTTGACCAAGAAGTGTCGCGACCATCTTCATTCCATAGAGTAAAATGCTTTGCAAAATTTGCGTTGGTGCAAAGTAACAGGTTTTCTAGAAATACTAGGTTCCAATCCTGGTCAAAACACCCAAGACGTGTTTTCTTGCTCCAAAGACATATTTCCTGCCTTTTGACGCATGTATGTATATTTTTGCTTGTGCCTGTTGTTGTGCCTGTTATTGTGCTCGAGGCCTGGCTTGCTTGATCATGAATGGGGCAAAAATACATTACACATGCTCGCATTGTGTCTATTAAAAGGTTCCGCATTAGTTAGTGAATTGGCTTTCAAACCTTTTGCATTACAAATGGCAAACACCATCTGCTCAAAAGCTACATCTGTTCTCGTGCTTCCTGCAGTGATCATAAACAGTGACCATCAAAAGCTACATTTGTACTGATGCACCTTACTGTTACCACAGAACAGTGATCATAAACAGTGATCATAAACATTGGCCATCAAAAGCTACATTTGTACTCATGCACCTTACTGTGACCACAGAACAGTGATCATAAACAGTGATCATTAACAGCGACCATCGAAAGCTGCATTTGTACTCATGCACCTTACTGTGACCACAGAACAGTGATCATAAACAGTGATCATAAACAGTGACCATCAACAGCAATATTTGTGCTCATGCACCTTACTGTGACCACAGAACAGTGATCATAAATAGTGACCATCAAAAGCTACATTTGTACTGATGCACCTTACTGTGACCACAGAACAGTGATCATAACAGTGATCAAAAACAGTGATCATACACAGTGATCATCAACAGTGACCATCAAAAGCTACATTTGTACGCATGCACCTTTCTGTGACCACAGAACAGCGACCTGTCCACCATATTTGAGAACATCCGACATAGGGCAAAGCAAGCAGGCATGGATGGCAGCAAGGATGCCCTGTACAACTTTTTTGTCCAGGTACGTTTACGCAGTCTGTTTGTCCAGGTACGTTTACGCAGTCTGTTTGTCCAGGTACGTATGCAATCTGTTTGTACAGATAGGTATGCAGTCTGTTTTTACAGGTTTGTATGCAGTCTGTTTTTACAGGTTTGTATGCAGTCTGTTTGTACAGGTTTGTATGCAGTCTGTTTGTCCAGGTACGTATGCAGTCTGTTTGTCCAGGTACGTATGCAGTCTGTTTGTTCAGGTACGTATGCAGTCTGTTTTTACAGGTTTGTATGCAGTCTGTTTTTACAGGTTCGTTTGCAGTCTGCTTGTACATATATGTATGCAGTCTGTTTGTACAGGTTATTATGTAGTCTGTTTATCCAGATGAGTATGCAGTCTGTTTGTACAGGTTCGTATGCTGTTTATTTGTACATAAACGTACGCAGTCTGCTTGTACATATACCTATGCAGTATGTTTGTGCAGATAAGCACACCTATACTGCCTTGTGCCTGTATTTGTTCGCTGATTCAGTCCAGTCGCATATTGCCAAACAAAAATCTTCCCAGGTGCCTATGCATACCTGTTTTTGTCTAGCAAAATGTAACATGTACATACATGCTACCAATACTGTTTTTGTCTAGCAACATGTAACATGTACATACATGCTACCAATACGCAACTTCATTGTCTGAGCACCATATACCTGCTGCCATATATATGCAAGTGTCCCGTCAATGTGTGTGTGTGTGTGTGTGTGTGCGTGTGCCACTCGTGTGTCCAGGTGCTTGTGTACAGCCACAATGGATGTAAACAGGTGGCTTGATGTGATGCTCCTGTTCTTATGTGCACGCTCTGTACTTGGCCAGCTGACGGCCTGGCTTGCTGTCTTTCCTTGAACTTTTCATATGTACACCAAAGCATCCAACTATGACAGATAACACAGATTGCTCCAGTTGTGTAACCAACCTTCCACACACACGCACATGCATACACATCCACACATACACGCACACACATGCGCACACACATATACACACAAGCACACACTCACACACACCTCACAGGAAGTGCGGCGCAACATGCACATTGTGCTCAGCTTCTCCCCTGTGAGCCAGGACTTCCGGGAGCGCCTGCGCAAGTTCCCTTCTCTTGTGAATTGCACCACCATTGATTGGTGGGTTTTTTGCTTTGTGCTGTTGTGCCTTTGAATCTGCACCACCATTGATTGGTGGTTTTTTTGCTTTGTGCTGTTGTGCCTTTGAATCTGCACCACCATTGATTGGTGGGTTTTTTGCTTTGTGCTGTTGTGCCTTTGAATCTGCACCACCATTGATTGGTGGGTTTCTTGCTTCGTGCTGTTGTGCCTTTGAATCTGCACCACCATTGATTGGTGGGTTTCTTGCTTCGTGCTGTTGTGCCTTTGAATCTGCACCACCATTGATTGGTGGGTTTTTGGCTTTGTGCTGTTGTGCCTTTGAATCTGCACCACCATTGATTGGTGGGTTTTTTGCTTTGTGCTGTTGTGCCTTTGAATCTGCACCACCATTGATTGGTGGGTTTTTTGCTTTGTGCTGTTGTGACTTTGAACCTGCACCACCATTGATTGGTGGGTTTTTTGCTTTGTGCTGTTGTGCCTTTGAATCTGCACCACCATTGATTGGTGGGTTTTTGGCTTTGTGCTGTTGTGCCTTTAAATCTGCGCCACCTGTCTGTGCAGTTCCAAGCGATCGTACTTCAAAATCACAGCAGCTCCAAGCGTTCCAAACGATCGCACTTCAAAATCGCAAGCACGCTGTACTGACATCACCATGCGCCTCTGCTTTTGCTTAAAACACTTACTCGCGACCATCGCTACTTGCTGGATTGCCAAGCTGTGAAGCCTCTGCCACAACTGTGCCACTTTCACACATTTGTTTGTCACGGCACTGCTACTCCTCGGACCATCTGGCACTTTTCTTGCCCTGCTTACACACTGTGCGCTGCTGCGTTCTGCACTGCAGGTTCACACGGTGGCCAAACGATGCTCTACACACTGTGCGCTGCGTTCTGCACTGCAGGTTCACACGGTGGCCAAACGATGCTCTACACACTGTGCGCTGCGTTCTGCACTGCAGGTTCACACGGTGGCCAAACGATGCTCTACACACATTGCGCTGCTGCGTTCTGCACTGCAGGTTCACACGGTGGCCAAACAGTACTCTACACACTGTGCGCTGCGTTCTGCACTGCAGGTTCACACGGTGGCCAAACGATGCTCTACACACTGTGGCCAAGTCTTTCCTCACGCACCTCAGCAGCAGCCATGACGATGGCAAGGGCAGGTGCGTTGTGCTTGACTGTGTAGGTCAACATGTTTACACATTGCGTTTAGACCAAATTAATAGCTGCACCTGGCCAAGTCCTTTCTTACCCATCTTAGCAGCAGCCATGACGATGGCAAGGGCAGGTGCGTTGTGCTTGACTGTGCAGGTCAACATGTTTGCACATTGCGTTTAGACCAAATTAATAGCTGCACCTGGCCGTGTCCTTTCTTACCCATCTCAGCAGCAGCCGTGAGGATGGCACGGGCAGGTGCGTTGTAACATCATCATGAGGCCCAAGCATTTCCTGCATAAAAAGGGTGCATTGCTTCCATGAGCCACCCCAGCAGCTGTTAGGGGAGCGCCAAGGGCCTGTGCTCTGTGCACTGTGTGTATGCCCGAAATTGTGTTCACTGTGCGCTGTGTGTATGCCCAACATTGTGTGCAATGTGCACTGTGTAAGCCCAACGTTGTGTTCACTGTGCACTGTGAGTAAGCCCAACATTGTGTGCACTGTGCACTGTGAGTATGCCCAACATTGTGTGCATTGTGCAGTGTGAGTATGCCCAACATTGTGTTCACTGTGCACTGTGAGTATGCCCAAAATTGTGTGCACTGTGCACTGTGTGTATGCCCAACATTGTGTGCATTGTGCAGTGTGAGTATGCCCAACATTGTGTTCACTGTGCACTGTGAGTATGCCCAAAATTGTGTGCACTGTGCACTGTGTGTATGCCCAACATTGTGTGCACCGTGCACTGTGTGTATGCCCAACATTGTGTGCACTGTGCACTGTGAGTATGCCCAACATCGTGTGCACTGTGCACTGTGTGTATGCCCAACATTGTGTTAGCTGTGCACTGTGAGTAAGGCCAACATTGTGTGCACTGTGCACTGTGAGTATGCCTAAAAATGTGTGCACTGTGCACTGTGAGTATGCCCAACATTGTGTGCACTGTGCAGTGTGAGTATGCCCAACATTGTGTGCACTGTGCAGTGTGAGTATGCCCGAAATTGTGTGCACTGTGCACTGTGAGTGTGCCTAAGATTGTGTGCTGCCTCTGTCATTGCTGCAAAACCTACTTGCACACACACGCACAAAACATACTTGCGCACACACACACACACACACACACATACACGCACACCCAGACTCAAACTCACAGCCATTCTCACTCGCACTCACGCAAACGCACGAAGCCTTGCCGGTGACGCGCTGCCGGACATGTGTGTGGCCTTCCACAACTCCGTGCACCAGCTGAGTGCACGCTTCCTAGCTGAGCAGCGCCGCCACTATTACGTCACACCCACATCGTACCTGGAACTGCTGGGCAGCTACAAGTCATTGCTGGGGCGGCGACAGGTGTGTTATGTTCTGGATGCTTCTCAGGCAAATTGTGCCTTGGCTTATACTGTTACTGTAATCTGTAATGGGCCAAATGCGTCGGGGCCAGAATCCAATCTGACACGTGACTCTTATCCTGTTTTGCAAAGTTGCTCCCTCCTGCTCACTCTCCCCTGTGCCCTTGCACTGTGTGTGTGTCTTTGCATGTAAGCTGGTATAAAGGTCAGGCTTTCTGGCACTGCTCAGCCCGCAAACTTTTACTCATTTGCGGCATTGTATTGCTGCCCACAGCTAACAGCACCTTTATGATGGCACTAGCAACCCACCTGCGCACTGTCGCTACGCTATGCAACACAATGACGGATATTAACGCCATTCCCGTGCATCATTGTGCTTGTGTGAAATAACAACAGATTATGCAATTACATCTGTTGTTTCGATCCCACAGGACGAGGTGCTGCTTGCAAAACGGCGCTACGAAATTGGGCTGGACAAGCTGCAAACCACAGAAGAGAGTGTGAGCGGCATGAAGGAGGAGCTCATCGCTCTTCAGCCTCAGCTAGAGGTGCGTACGACGGTTTAGCCTATTGCATTCCTCTACCTGCCCTCACACTGTGTATTCATGCTCCTCTCTTGCAATATGCTGCTCTTGTGTGAGTCTCTGTGTGTGTGTGTGTGTGTGTGTGTGTGTGTGTGTGTGTGTGTGTTTGCGTGTGCGTGTGTGTGTGTGCGCGCGCTGCTGCTGTGCAACCTCTGCCTCGGTTTATGCCATCATCGCCATCATGCTGCGCAGTCTCTCTTTCATTTGTGTCCAGAACATGCGTTTGTTTGCGTGTTAGTATGGATTCACGGTATTTGGTATATGGCTGTGGCGCAGGTGGCAGCAGTCGAACCCAGTGCTGCCCTAGATGTTCAGCTCATTGGCACCTGTTCATTTTCGTTGTTCAAGTATTCAGTTTGATACCACAATACTCACTGGCACCTGCTCATTTTCGTTGTTCAAGTATTCAGTTTGATACCACAATACGCACTGGCACCTGTTCATTTCCGTTGCTCAAGTATTCAGTTTATTCCCACAACACTCACTGGCACCTGCTCATTTTCGTTGTTCAAGTATTCGGTTATTCCCACAATACCCACTGGCACCTGCTCATTTTCGTTGCTCAAGTATTCAGTTTGATACCACAAAACTCACTGGCACCTGTTCATTGTCGTTGTTCGAGTATTCAGTTTGATACCACAATACTCACTGGCACCTGTTCATTGTCGTTGTTCAAGAATTTCAGTTTCATACCACGATTCCTGAACTGACAGGTGGCCGCCGTCGAGACCAGTGCCGCAATGGAAGTCATCACCCACGAAAGCGCTGAGGCAGATAAAGTGAAGCAAGTGGTCAGCCGTGAGGAGGCGGCAGCCAGTGCAGAGGCCGCAAAGGTGAGCTAGGTTTTCAAGTTGGAAGCATCGTCTGTGGAGTGGTAGATATGGTTTTGAGAAGGGGTTGAAGGGCGCACACACACACACACACATACACATAAATTCATAAAAATCATGTGTTCAGAGGTTTTTTTGTTGTCTGCTCTGTAATGCTCCTTTGTGTGCATCTGATCAAGGACTCTCACCTCCTCCCCGGCCCTGTCTTGCCCTTGCCACAAGGGTGAGGAAAGGAAGGGCACTTGTGTATGTCGCGCACTGGCCGAAAAGTTCCTGTGTGTCTACGTAGAGATGCACCCTGCACGCTGTCTGCTGTAGCACCATCCAATTACCGCCTGTGAGCTTGTGTTTGCGTGTGTGTGTGTGTGTGTGTGAATGTGCGTGTGCATGTGTGTGTGCGCGTGTGTGTGTGTTTGTGTGTGTGTGTGTGTGTGCATGCGCGTGTGTGTATGTGTGTGCGTATGTGTGTGTAGGTGAAGTGAACAGAAAGAGTGATTCAAGCAAACGTGCGTCCACCGACACATTGCTTGTTTGAATTGGCTGTGCAGGTCAAAGCCATCAAGGACGAGTGTGAAGCTGACCTGGCCGAGGCCATGCCCATGCTGGAGGCGGCTCTCAAGGTACGCAATACGCCAAAGTGTGTTTATGTGTGCGTGCGCCTGCAGTATGCTTCTGTGCTTCGCCTCTGGGTGTGTTCACTTCCCAATGCCGTGCATGTGTGCTTGCATTTATGCGTCGCCTACGATTTATGTTGGCAGTTGTAATTGAAACCTGTGATTTGCTGGCATTGTTGATGTGGATTCTACCTTTTGTTCCTCCTCATGGAAGGCTGCATAGCTAGCTTCCTTTTGGGATCCAGCAATATAATGGACGTACAATGGGTACCAAAACAATCACGCTACCACACAAGACACCAGCACATGCTGACATTAACACTCAAGCACTCACGCTCGTAACGTGTAGGCTCTGGACACGCTGACCAAGAACGGCATTCACACACAAGTACTCTCACACACACACACACACACACACACACACACACACACACACACACACACACACACACACACACACACACAGTGTAGGCTCTGGACATGCCAGCTCATGCTGGAAGTCACACTCACACACTTTCGATTGTAACAAAAAAGGTTGAACAAGCTGATTAAGAGCGACATTCATACTCAAGCACTTGCAATTCTAACAAGCAGGCACTGAATATGCTGACCAAGAACGACATTCACACACAAGCACTTACGATTGTACAAAGCGAGCGTTGAACACGCTGACCAAGAGCGGCATTCACACACAAGAACTGACGATTGTAACGAGCAGGCCCTGAATACGCTGACCAAGAACGACATCACGGAAGTGAAGGGTATGAAGAGCCCACCTGCTGGAGTGAAGCTCGTCCTGGAGGCGGTGTGCATCATGAAGGAGATCAAGCCGGTGCGTATACAGATGGCAGTGTGGTCAGCGTGCTTGCATTTGCGCATGCAGCGTGCTTATTTTTGCGCATGCAGCGTGCATCAAGAAGGAGGTCCGACACGTGGGCAGTTGGCAGTAAGAATAGAGTGGTTTGAGGGTGCACGGATATGGCCTTGCGCTGAACGACATCAGTTTGCTTCTTGGTATGACATCAATTCTCTGTGTGTGTGTGTGTTTGTGGGTGTGGGTGTGGGTGTGGGTGTGTGTCTGGTTTGTCTAAAATAGCAGTGAACCCGAGCAGGCTGCTCCAGCTATGTTCTCAATAGTTGCCGGTGTCTGTAGCCTTTCAACATAGTAGTGCATTAGAGCACCTTTCTGGTCTGTATCGCATTAACGATTGTGTCAAGACTGTGTTTTAAAATGCCCCCTGCTCCAAACAGCACGTACACGTGGTTGTGTGGTTTGGAGGGTGGGTGTGGGCTGGTGATAAGCGCAACGTTGTGTGCTATTAACCCTACACCACGTGCCTGGCGTTGTGTGGTTTTGTGTGCACGTAGGTGCGCATGAAAGATGCTCAGAGTGGGCGCATGGTGGACGACTACTGGGAAGCTAGCAAGCGCATGCTCATGGAGGATGACTTCCTGAACTCCCTGCGGGAGTACAACAGGGACAACATTGACCAGTCCATCATCAAGAAGATCAAGGTGGGCTTTGCTGGCCTTGGCACGAAATGAATAGGGTTGGCCAGAACCGTATGTATGCACCATATTTTTGGTGATTTCCTCACCTAAAATACCGTATATACACCGTACGTGTATGGTTCTGGCCAACCCTAGAAATGGACCTTTACTATGATGACCAGTCCATCATCAGAAAGATCAAAGTCGGGCTTGCAGGCCTCAAAATGAAAGGGTTTGCTACAAAGACGACATGACCTCAGTTCAGCCAGCAGCGCCTCTGTGCAGGCTAGGGAGTGATGCAAGGAGTGTGTCTGCTTAGCACTATCCAGCCTGTCTGTGCTACACTGCAGGAGCAGGTGCTACACTGCAGCCTACACTGCAGGCGCTACACTGCAGGTGCTACACTGCAGGTGCTACACTGCAGGTGCTACACTGCAGGTACTACACTGCAGGCGCTACACTGCAGGTGCTACACTGCAGGTGCTACACTGCAGGCGCTACACTGCAGGTGCTACACTGTAGGTGCTACACTGCAGGTGCTACACTGCAGGTGCTACACACTGCGGGTGCTACACTGCAGGTGCTACACTGTAGGTGCTACACTGCAGGTGCTACACTGCAGCCTACATTGCAGGTGCTACACCTCAGCCTACACTGCAGCCTACACTGCAGGTGCTACACTGCAGGTGCTACACTACACTGCAGGTGGCCTACACTGCAGTCCGGCACTGCAAGCTTGTGTTGTCATCCACGCCCAACCCCCTAAACAACTCATACTCCTTCACTCTTGGATGTGCTCTTGTGCAGCCATACATCGAGAACCCAGAGTTCATGCCTGACAAGATCAAAAGCGTGAGCACAGCAGCCCATGGGCTGTGTTCCTGGGTGCGGGCAATGGAGGCCTACAACCGAGTGATCAAGGTGCGTCTGGGTGTGGGGTTGCGGGTGTGGGTGCGTTTGAGGGGGCGCTGTAAGATGTGTGAACAGGTATGCAATTGTGACATTTGTGAGCTGCATGCTTGTCTTTCATGTTTTGTTTTTGCCTTAGGTAGCCTTTTAAACTGTGTTCACAAATCATGCAATTCCTTTCTAGTTGTTTGGTCGTGCTTGCGTGTGATTTAGATTATGTTGCTGAAAACAAACGCGTGTAAGTTTCCGAACCTCAGGTTGTGCTTATGGTCCGGAAGACCAGGCCATTATACTTGTGAGATCTATATCATCCCTTTACCCTTATAAAATGCACTCTCAGGTCGTTGGGCCCAAGCGTCAGAAGCTCAAGGAAGCTGAAGAGCAGATGGAAGTGGTGATGAGTGCGCTGCGCACAAAGCAGGCAGAGCTCAAGGAAGTGATGGACAAGCTGGCAGAGCTGGATGCTGATCTGCAGGTGAATTTATATAATGAATGTGTGGATGCTGATCTGCATGAAGTGTGTGGACGTTGATCTGCAGGTGAATCTATATAATGATTATGAAAGGCGCCCTCTGTCGTGTGCGCCATGTGTGTGTGTGTGTGACTGTGTGTGTGTGTGTGTGTGTGTGTGTGTGTGTGCGTGTCTGTGTGCGGTAAATGGACATGGAAAGTGCTTTGCAAACAAATGTGGATGTCTTATTTTGTGGCGTTAGGGGTTGTTCCTACTTTGCCTACTTGTATTAGTTATTACCCTCACACGGCTCACACATACACACATATACGCACACGTACACACATTCATGTGCACTTTACAGAACAAGAAAAACCGCAAAGAGCAGCTGGAGTCTGATGTTGCACTGTGCACGGTCAAGTTGGACCGAGCAGAAAAGCTGATCAGCGGGCTGGGAGGCGAGAAGCAGAGATGGACCATCGCAGCCACGTAAGACTCGTGTGCTTGCATCCGTGACTACTGAGTTTTGAATGTGTGAAATGCAAATTGGACCATCGCAGCCACGTAGGACTTGTGTGCTTGCATCTGTGAATACTAGGATTTGAAAGTGTGGCATGCAAATTATGTGCACCTCTTTGCACTCAGTGTGAGCCTGCAGGAACTCATGCAGCCATAATTACTGTGTGCTACGGGCTCGGAGGTTGCGCTCAGCATTACTAGTGTGTTTCATTGTGTTCTGCCATAACCTAGTCAAAAGCTGCTGTTGCATGCCATCATGCGTGAATGCCATCATGTTTCAATCACGCGCCTGCCATCGTGTGTCATGCCATTTTGTGGGAATCGTGCATCGACCACACACAGGGACCATGCGCTTGCACCTAATGACTGCAGCTGTTTCATGCATCATGTTTGAATCATACGCCTGCCATCATGCGTGAATGCCATCATGTTTGAATCCTGTGCCTGCCATCATGCGTGAATGCCATCATGCGTGAATGCCATCATGCGTGAATGCCATCATGCGTGAATGCCATCATGTGTGAATGCCATCATGCGTGAATGCCATCATGTGTGAATGCCATCATGTGTGAATGCCATCATGCGTGAATGCCATCATGCGTAAATGCCATCATGCGTGAATGCCATCATGTGTGAATGCCATCATGCGTGAATGCCACCATGCGTGAATGCCATCATGCGTAAATGCCATCTTGTGTGAATGCCATCATGTGTGAATGCCATCGTATGTGAATGCCATCATGTGTGAAGGCCATCATGTGTGAAGGCCATCATGCGTGAATGCCATCATGTGTGAATGCCATCATGTGTGAATGCCATCATGCGTGAATGCCATCATGCGTGAATGCCATCATGCGTGAATGCCATCATGTGTGAATGCCATCATGCGTGAATGCCATCATGCGTGAATGCCATCATGTGTGAATGCCATCATGCGTGAATGCCTAAATGCCATCATGCGTGAATGCCATCATGTGTGAATGCCATCATGTGTAAATGCCTAGATACCATCATGCGTGAATGCAATCATGTGTGAATGCCATCATGTGTAAATGCCATCATGCGTGAATGCCATCATGTGTGAATGCCATCGTATGTGAATGCCATCATGTGTGAAGGCCATCATGTGTGAAGGCCATCGTATGTGAATGCCATAATGTGTCAATGCCATCATGTGTGAATCACGTGCCTGCCACTCACAGGGACCTTGGAGAACTGTGCACGAAGCTCCTGGGAGACGTCCTGCTTGCAGCTGGGCAGATTGCCTACTTGGGGCCCTTCACTGCCTCCTACAGGTAACAGCTTGCATTATCCTGTTGCGCTGTCAATCTGCATTTGCCTTGTTAGTTGCGGCTGGGCAGCAGCCTCCTGGGGCCCTGTACTGCCTCTTACAGGTAACAGTTTGCACGGTCCTGTTGCGCTGTCAATCTGCATTTGCCTTGTTAGTTGCGGCTGGGCAGCAGCCTCCTGGGGCCCTTCACTGCCTCTTACAGGAAGCAGCTTGCACTGTCCCCTTGTGCTGTCTTCGTCCATCTGTGCAGATGCTTTACTACTTGCGGCCGGGCAGGCGGCCCACCTGGGGCTCTTCACTTTATTTTTTCATGGAAGCGCTTGTCCTGAACATCATTCCTCTGTCTTGTCTGTCTGTACTCTTTGCCTTCCTCTTTGCAGCTCGGCAGAATTCCGGAATGGGGCCGCATGCCCTGCTGCGTCACACAGATGCATGATTTATAATGAAGCCTTGTGGTTGCTGCTGGCATGTTTTTTCCATTACATGCATGCGTGTTACTGGTGCTGCGGGGCTGGGGCATGGTTCATAATGACGCCTTGTGGTTGCTGCTGGCATATAATTTCCATTTCACGCATGCCTGCACCCACTGAGTGTTAGGGGCCCGTGCATGGTTCCTGCAACGTTGGGTTTCACGATTGCCCATGCGCATGTGTACATGTAATTCAAGCTCAACTTCAGTGCAGGTCAGAAACAAATGTGTGTGTGTGCTACTATGCACTTGCTTTGCTTCATTTCAGGGGTAGCAACGACCATTTTTGTTGTAATTGAGTGCCCGCTTCCTCTTTTCTACAGATCTGACGTGCTGCACACCTGGCTTGAGACTTGCCAGGAGAAGGGTGTGCCTTGCAGCGAGCGATTTAAGCTGGAGGCAGTACTTGGGGACCCTGTCAAGGTGTGTGTGTTGTTGGTGTGTGTGGTAGTGCAGAGCCCTGTAGCAAAGGCTTCCAGCTTGAAACTGTTCTTTGGGTCCCTGTCAAAAGATGTGTTGCGTTTGGAGGTGTGCTGAGGGGATATGTGTGGGCGTGAGTAAGTGAGTGAGTGTTTGGGTGGGGTTGGAAATGGGGGTGTATGCGCGAGTGGGCGTGTGTGTGCGCGCATGTGTGTGTCTGGTGTGTGCATGTGTGTGTGTGTGTGTGTGCATGTGTGTGTGTGTGCGTGCTGAAAAGTTTTGTATGGGTGTTAGTAGGGTGGTAGTAGTGTGTGGTCTAGTGTGAAGAGTGAGTGAATGCTTTTGGGTTTGTTTGCTCATGCTTGCAGGTTAGTTTGGCATGCATACTGACTGTTATTGAGGCAAGGGACCATTTCACACCCGAACCCTGCTTGTCCCACTTCAGAAAAGTGGCTCATTACTAGCGTGTTTACCATCACACACGCATGCAAGCACAGTTCGGTTACCAAAATGCTATATCCTCCCACATTCATTCACACACGCGTGCAAGCATAGGTCTGCAAAACCTCCAGAATATATATATACATAGAATATACATCATTTACCAAAACAAACGTACACAGCGTGGCACTCAAAGTTCTTACACACTACACGCACCTTGCAAGCACAGGTCCGTCAGTGGAACATATGGGGCCTTCCCAAGGATGACTTTTCCACCGACAACGGCATTGCTGTTGACCAGGGCAGACGATGGCCGCTATGCATCGATCCTCAGGTCAGCCTTGGTTGTAATTCTGTACTTGTGTGTGCACGCACACGCACACGCACATGTGTGTGTATACATGCATACACGTACACAGGCAATCATGCAGACACATACTGCAGTGTGTGCACGCACGCACATACACACGCTATGCTGGATGAAGCCTATAAGTGCACATTCGCACTTTCCGCAAAATGCCTGGGGACGTGTGTTAACCAGCAAAGCCATGAGAGTCAAACATTTCAATATGATAAATTATTTCTGTGTACACAGTCAACACTTGTTACTATATCAGTTCATTGGTCACTGTACAATCCACATGCTCAATCAGGGCAACCATGGCGTATGTATGTGTGCATTGACTGACTGTGCATAACTGACTGACTCTGTGTATGAATGACCGAGTGCATGACTAACTGACTGTGTGCATGACTGACTGTGTGCATGCCTTATTCATGATTGACTGACTGTGCATAACTGACTGACTCTGCGTATGAATGACCGTGTGCATGACTAACTGACTGTGTGCATGACTGACTGTGTGCATGCCTGTGTACATGATTGACTGACTGTGTGCATGACTGACTGACTGTGTGCGTGACTGACCGTGTGCGTGACTGACTCACTGTGTGCGTGACTGACTGTGTGCATGACTGACTGACTGTGTGTATGACTGACCGTGTGCATGACTGACTGTGTGCGTGACTGACTGACTGTGTGCGTGACTGACCGTGTGCGTGACTGACTGACTGTGTGCGTGACTGACTGACTGTGTGCATGACTGACTGACTGTGTGTATGACTGACCGTGTGCATGACTGACTGTGTGCGTGACTGACTGACTGTGTGCATGACTGACTGTTCGTGGCTGACTGTGTGCATGACTGACTCACTGTGTGACTGACTGAATGTGTGCGTGACTGACAATGTGCATGACTGACTGTGTGCATGACTGACTGTGTGCATGTCTGTGTGCATGACCGTGTGCATGACTGACTGACTGTGTGCATGACTGACAGGGCTTGGCCAACAAATGGATCCGTGGAATGGAGAAGGAGAACGGGCTGCTGGTGGTCAAGCTCACAGATGCCAACTTCCTGCGCACTTTAGAAAATGCGATCCAGGTGAGGGGGAATGTAAAAGGGCTTGTTATTTGATGAATGGGTTGGTGTAAAGAGTGTTTAAATATCTGTGACTAAGGACATCCCACTCTTCTTATGCCCACATTGTTCTACCGCTTTTTGGGCAGCCTGTACTGATAAGAAATACGATGCTGTATTCAGCAGCGCTGTATGGTAAAGCTTGTAGTGCTGCACAGAGTGCTGATGTGCGATGCAATTTTTCTGTCGTACATTGGTGTGCTTTGCTTGTGCATTGTGTCCAGTTTGAGAGGCTGGTGACCAAATGGCATGCCTTCAACAGGCCATACTTATTGCTATTTCAGTCATCATGCAAGCCGCCATTGTCGACGAATTAGGTCGTCGTTTTTTGATCGTGAAATATCCTGATGGTCAGTTACAACGTTGCTCCCGCCATTTCATGTTTGCAGTTTGGTAAGCCAGTGCTCATGGAGAACGTGATGGAGACCCTGGATGCCAGCCTGGAGCCACTACTGCAGAAGCTGACTTTCAAGCAGGGGGGCACAATGTGCATCAAGCTGGGAGATGCGGTGGTGGAGTACAGTGACGATTTCAAGTGCGTTGATGACTGGTTTGTAATTGTAATGGGACGCGGTGGTGGAGTACAGTGATGATTTCAAGTGCGTTGATGACTGGTTTGCAAGTTGTAATGGGACGCGGTGGTGGATTACAGTGATGATTTCAAATGCGATAAAGGCTGTTGAAGCACATGGTCATGTGGCTGTGGGGGCTGACTGAGGTTATTTCCTACGCACATTTTGTTTACCCGTGTATAATTGCTAGCCCACTGCTTCGGTTGTTGCTAATGATATTTTGGTGAAGTTGAGTACAGGTGGGTTGGAGAACAGCGATGGTACTAAGTTTGTTTGCCATCAATTTAGGTATGGTGCTGGTTTGTTTGCGCAAGTGCTAGGTTATTCTTAGCTATGTGTCCATCAAACCTGTGGTGCGGATTGAGCAGGGTAAGGTGGGAGGTAGTTATGCTGAACGTTTGGAACATGACTATGGCTTCATGTCCCTCATGTCCCTCCTATGTGTCCCTCCTATATGTCCCTCCTATGTGTCCCTCCTATATGTCCCTCCTGTATGTCCCTCCTGTGTCCCTCCTATATGTCCCTCATATATGTCCCTCCTATGTGTCCCTCATGTCCCTCCTATGTGTCCCTCCTATGTGTCCCCCCTATGAGTCCCTCATGTCCCTCCTATGTGTCCCTCCTATATGTCCCTCCTGTGTCCCTCCTATATGCCTCTCCTATATGTCCCTCATATGTGTCCCTCATGTCCCTCCTATGTGTCCCTCCAATGTGTCCCCCCTATGAGTCCCTCATGTCCCTCCTATATGTCCCTCATATGTGTCCCTCCTATATGTCCCTCATGTCCCTCCTATATATCCCTTCTATGTGTCCCTCCTATGAGTCCCTCCTATGTGTTATCATTTCCCTCATTTCCCTCATATGTGTCCCTCCTATGTGTCCTCCCAGCTGCATGTGTCATGCTACTTGCATACAGGTGTATGTGTGTGTGTCTGTGGGTGTGGGTGTGTGTGTGGGTGGGTGGGTATGTGGGCAACACTTGCGCATGATGCAGAGTTTAGTGCTGACCTTCAGGGGCTCCATCTCATTTGGTCAGCAAAGGGGGTAATCCTGCCGCTTGGTGCCCTTTGTCATGGAAAAAGGGAGGGGGGGGCTGAGAGGACACACACTAAGTGTCTATCTAATGCTCATTCGGTGTGCAACAGCTCGCATCAAGTGCATGTGTTGCCCACATACCCAGGTTCTACATTGCCACCAAGCTGCGAAATCCTCACTACCCGCATCAAGTGCATGTGTTGCCCACATACCCAGGTTCTACATCACCACCAAGCTGCAAAATCCTCACTACCCGCATCAAGTGCATGTGTTGCCCACATACCCAGGTTCTACATTACCACCAAGCTGCGGAATCCTCACTACCCGCATCAAGTGCATGTGTTGCCCACATACCCAGGTTCTACATTACCACCAAGCTGCGGAATCCTCACTACCCGCATCAAGTGCATGTGTTGCCCACATACCCAGGTTCAACATCACCACCAAGCTGCAAAATCCCCACTACCCGCATCAAGTGCATGTGTTGCCCACATACCCAGGTTCTACATCACCACCAAGCTGCGAAATCCTCACTACCCGCATCAAGTGCATGTGTTGCCCACATACCCAGGTTCTACATTACCACCAAGCTGCGGAATCCTCACTACCCGCATCAAGTGCATGTGTTGCCCACATATCCAGGTTCAACATCACCACCAAGCTGCAAAATCCCCACTACCCGCATCAAGTGCATGTGTTGCCCACATACCCAGGTTCTACATCACCACCAAGCTGCGAAATCCCCACTACCCCCCGGAGCTGTGCACCAAGGTTTCATTGCTGAACTTCATGACCACACCTGAGGTGCGGAAGCGGTGTGCCACCTTCGCTAGCACTGTTTGTATGTTAGTGCGTGGCGTACTCGTGCCTATGTGCACAGTGCATAATGTGTAGTGCATAGTGAGTGCATTTGTAAGTTTGTGTACTCGTGCCTATGTGCACAGTGCATAATGTGTAGTGCATAGTAAGTGCATAGTGAGTGCATTTGTAAGTTTGTGTACTCGTGCCTATGTGCACAGTGCATAATGTGAAGTGCATAGTGAGTGCATAGTGAGTGCATTTGTAAGTTAGTGTACTCGTGCCTATGTGCACAGTGCATAATGTGTAGTGCATAGTGAGTGCATAGTGAGTTCATTTGTAAGTTAGTGTACTCGTGCCTATGTGCACAGTGCATAATGTGTAGTGCATAGTGAGTGCATAGTGAGTGCATTTGTAAGTTAGTGTACTCGTGCCTATGTGCACAGTGCATAATGTGTAGTGCCACCAATTTGCCTGGTGCTTCAACCACATAATGAAGGGAGTCCGCACAGCGTTAGCCTAAACACACATATCTGCAAACACACACACACACGCACACACACACACACCTGTATGCAAACACACAGCCAGAAACTGTCACTGAAGCCTGCATGCAAAACGAGTGCGTGTGTGCATGCACGCACACAGGGTCTGGAGGACCAGCTCCTTGGCATTGCAGTGGCTAAAGAGCGACCTGATCTTGAGGAGGAGAAGAACAAGCTGATCGTGCAGGTAGGAACAAGCAGATCGGGCAGGTAGGGATATCGTTAGTGGATTAGCTTTACCTTCAGTAATACTAAAGGCAAACCTTGTTTTGACTGGGAAGAGTTATTTGAATCAGCATATAAGGAGTTACCAATGGTTAATAGCTTGTTTGGAACAGACAGGGACGCCATTTGTTTGCATGCTGGTTCCTGCCCTTAGCACAAGTGCTTCAGCACTTTCCCTGGCAGAGCCTCCCTCAATGATGTATACAGTATAAGCCACTGCTTTGCTGTCAGTGAAGGTGAAAGCAAACGCTTTGTACCAAACAACCTTCAGAAATGATTGTTCCGGCTGGTCACGTTGGTGCACAGTGCATGCCTCCGACGCTGCATTGAGGCAAGACCTGTGTTTGAATGTATGCTAATCTGTGAAACCACAGGGTGCTGAGAACAAGAGGAAGCTGAAGGAAATCGAGGATGAGATCCTGCGGGTCCTGTCCACCAGTCAGGTATGGCTGTTCGCTTGACACGCTTGCGTCTAATCCTGTTGTTGCATTTGGAACTGCTCTCTCATATCTCTCACAAGTTGTTAACAGTGCACGCGTCCACAGCTTGGAACGCTTGCAACTGACCCTGCACATTGTACTGTGAAAAGAATCATTTGCATGCCTGCTTGAAACGTTGTTTGTTGATAAAGCATCGACACTGCCCTCTTCCATTATATCAGCAAAAGCAGCACGTGCATATGCACGCTTGCGCGTGATACTGCTTTCTGGCTTGGCAATTACAGCAGCAGCACCGCTCTGTGCTGACGCAAACAAAGCGGCCTCTGACCTGCGTGGTGCCCAAGCAGCTACTAACAGAGAACAAGGATTGTGAGGTCGTTTAGCTGGGTCAAGTTTTTACTTGACACTTTGAAGTATGCGAGCGCTTGATAGCTGGCATACACATTTCATACTGGAGCCTTCCCCTCTTTTCCCTCTCAGGGCAACATTTTGGAGGACGAGAACGCAGTGGACGTGCTGCAATCTTCCAAAATCCTTTCAGACGAGATCAGCGAAAAGCAGACCATCTCTGACGAGACGGAGGCCAAGATTGACGAGGCCAGAGCGGGGTACAAGCCCGTGGCCCATCACTCATCCCTCTTGTATTTTGTGGTGCGTCTGCTGTATCAAATAGATTCACAATTCTTGAGTTGCGTCTGCGTGTTTGAGGGAAACGCACCTGTGCGTGCTTGTGTTCTGCCAAAAACAGCACGCATGCTTCATGTGTCTAAAGCCTAGAGGTTGTACAGAAGCAACTCCATCGTGACTTTCTGTATATAGCAACATCAGCAGCCCATTATGATCTCGATCTTTTTAAGCACTGCTTTGACTCTCCTTGCTCTATTCTCCGCCACAAGTGCACCACCTCCCCCTATTGCCCTAAACCCATAATCCTAGGACCATAAAGGTCAACACCCCTGCACTTATCAGCATCCTCCGTCGTCCTGCAGACACAGACACACACACACACACACACAAGGCATCAGCCCCCATCAGCGAGCAGCGTCACTAAGCGTCTCCAATAAACTGTGTTCCTTTTCTCGGTTGCACCTCACAAATCACAGGCCACAGGTCACGTACCTCACAAATCACACCTCGCACACCACAGGTCACTAAACACACATCACACATCACAGGTCACACATCACAGGTCATTAAACACACATCACACATCACAGGTCACACATCTCACATCACAACTCACACATCACACATCACAGGTCACAGACCTGGCCAACATCGACCCCATGTACCAATACTCCCTGCGCTGGTTCATTGACCTATTTGTGCGCGCCATCCGTGACAGCGCCCCCTCTGATGACCTGGACGTGCGGCTGCAAGCCCTCAATCAGTACTTCACCATCTTCTTATACACCAACGTATGCAGGTATGTATGTGGGTGTGGGTGTGGTGTACGTGAGTGTGCAGACGTGTTCGGTTGCACATGGGTGTGGGTGTGGTGTACGTGAGTGTGCAGACGTGTTTGGTGTGTATGATATGTGCGTCTTTCAAGCCGTTGGTTTTTATTAGTCACCAGTATAGTGTGTAAGGTTCCTAGAACGATGGCACAGACTTATGTTATGCTGGCACACGGAAGCATGGAAACCTGCTGATATCCAAGCCCATACAAACTCGCCTATACTCCAGCAAGCAAACACAAACACACACACAGACTAACACACACCGACTAACACACACACGCACACACACACACACAAACATGCACATATACACACAAACATACACACAGCTCTCCTTTACTCCAGCACATACGCTCACTTTTATATCATGTACAAACATGCCTCCATCCTGCATATTTGTACTGCCACCTCCGCATCCCAGATCCAGCCAACACTTTATCGGCTTTGACATGCAGATCCTTGTTTGAGAAGGACAAGCTGCTGTTCTCCTTCCTGCTGACCACCAAGCTGGGCATCAATGAGAAGCGAGTGGACCCAACGGAATTGAGGTTTCTGCTCACAGGCGGAGTGGTGAGTCGTCTTGGAGTAATTTGCTGCGTGCTAGTTTGCTGTGGCTCACAGGCGGGATGGTGAGTAGTCGTGGATTTTGCTGGAGCTGTGGAAGTAGTCGTGGAGGAGTTTGCTGGAGTTGATGTGGAGTGTGAAGGACGTTCATAGGAGCAAAAGCTAACGATCGGGGTAGAAACATCCAGGAACACTCCACAACAAAGGCTAGGCATCAGTGAAGAAACATCCAGGAAAACTCCATATTAAAGGCTACAATCAGGTGAACTCAATAAGCAGCACTCCACAACAAAGGCTAGGCATCAGTGAAGAAACATGCAGCAGCACTCCATATTAAAGGCTAACAATCAGGTGAACTCAATAAGCAGCACTCCACAACGAAGGCTAACCTACAGGGTTGATCGTTAAAACATTAAGGCAGCACTCCACAATGAAGGCTAACCTACAGGGTTGATCGTTAAAACATCAAGCATCACTTGACAACGAACGCTGCCAATCAGTCTAGAGACATTCAGCAGCATTCCTCAACCAAGGGCAGCAAGCAGAGGGTGAAGACGCTGAGCAGTGCGTGAGAGCTTGCGACAAGGGTGTTGGCTGCGGTTGGATGCTCTCCTAGTTTTGTACGCTGTGATGTCTGTGTGTGTGTGTGTGTGGTTGGATGCTCTCGTAGTTTGTACGCTGTGATGTCTGTGTGTGTGTCTGTGTGTGTGTGTGTGTGTGTGTGTGTGTGGTTGGATGCTCTTGTAGTTTGTACGCTGTGATGTCTGTGTGTGTGTGTGTGTGTGTGTGGTTGGATGCTCTTGTAGTTTGTACGCTGTGATGTTTGTGTCTGTGTGTGTTCCATTTGCTGGGGCTTAATCTCACAGGCATCACGTAGAGTTATGTTTCACTGTATGCATGTAAATATTTATATTTGTATTATTGCTGTATGCATCTAAAATAGGTGAGTCAGCACTCAAAGGTTTTGTGCGCACTGAACCATTTGGTGTGTGCAATGACAGTAAATGTCCGAGCAACCTGGTTAAGAACTTTTCTTGATATTGTGAGTGTGTGCTTGCAAAACCAATTCGGCCCAGCACAGCTTCCTTTCACGTGTTTCTTTCGTACATGTCCATGTTGAGTGTGTGTGTGTGCGTGTGTGTGTGACAGTAAGCCTTTCTGTGTTTTAACAAGCTTTGTTTCGTGCCTCTGTGTGTGTGCAGGCCATGGGTGAGCTGCCCTACCCCATCTGTGTGTGTGCAGGCCATTTATACCCCATCTGTGTACCATTTATACCCTATCTGTGTGTGTGTGTGTGTGTGCGCAGGCCATGGGTGAGCTGCCATACCCAATCTGTGTTTGCGCAGGCCATTTATACCCCATCTGTGTGCCATATACCCCATATGTGTGTGTGCAGGCCATGGGTGAGCTGCCATACCCCAACCCTGCACCAGAATGGATCAGTGAGAAAATGTGGGGCGAGCTATGCCGCGCCACGCACCTTTCTCCACAGAGTGAGTTGTGTATGTGTGTGTGTGGGTATATGGGTGCGGCCGAAGTTGGGGGAGAGCGTGGGGCGCTCTACCTACCATGCTGCGCTCTGATCTCATTAGGACTTTTGGTGTTCGACTGTAGCGTTGGTGTGTGGGGGGTACTACGCAGCGCAACGTATGTGTGAGTGTATGTGTGTGTGTGTGTGTGTGTGTGTGTGTGTGTGAGTCTCCTGTGCCTGTGAGCTCACACAAGTGTTCATGTCATCGATCTGATCTGGCCTTGCGTCCATCCCAAAGGGCTGCGCCCTATCGTGAAGGTCCTCCTGGCATCATACATCACGAGTCCCCCCAACCACCTGTTGCCTGTGTATGTGCTGGTTGAAATGTGCTGGTTGAATTGTGGTGTGCCCTATCGTGAAGGTCCTCCTGGCATCATACATCACGAGTCCCCCCAACCACCTGTTGCCTGTGTACCACTGTCACAGGTGACAAATGGACAGGCCTGGCGCAGCACATGACAGAGAACCTGGCAGACTGGAAGGCTGTGTATGACTCCCCAGAGCCCCATCGCTGCACACTGCCATACCCCTGGCATGATCAGCTGGACAGCTTCCAGCGCATGATTGTGCTGCGTGCCATCCGGCCAGACAAGGTGCGTGGCGATGTGATGCTTGCCGACTTAATAGCACCGTGTAGGAATAGAGAATGAACAACGCCAGTAACTTGTGTAGGATTGGGATATGTCGTGAATGGCAGTGGCTTGTGTAGGACTGGGGCTTGCCATGAACGTCAGTGGCTTGTGTAGGACTGCGGCTGGCCGTGAACGCCAGTGGCTTGTGTAAGACTGCGGCTTGCCATGAACGTTAGTGGCTTGTGTAGGACTGCGGCCTGCCATGAACGTCAGTGGCTTGTGTAGGACTGCGGCTGGCCATGAACGCCAGTGGCTTGTGTAGAACTGGGGCTTGCCTTGATGCCAATGGCTTGTGTAGGACTGGGGATGGCCGTGAATCGTACATACAGAGGTTACAGAGGTTACAGAGGTTACAGAGGTTACAGGCAAAGAGTTGTAGCACCAGACTTGAAGCACCTACACCCTCAGAAAGGGGAAAAACGCACAATCGTACATACACATCGTACCATATGCAGGGATATTTTCCCTGCAAGAATCATAATGTGCGCACCAGTGTGCGCCATATCTATGCATGGTTTTAGGCCGACCCATTTTATGATAAAGGGTGATGCTCACATGCCTAAGGTTGGCTTTCCCACTTCATATTACGCGGCAATGCGCGGCACGTTGTGCAAGAGTAAGGCCGCAGGGACCGCTGTCATACTCGTCCACTCCCACTCATCTGACAAATGCATTTGGATAGAATAACACAGACAACACAAACACACACGAGCACACGAGCACACTCACGCACTCATTCACACACTTACACAGACGCACAATTACACGCACACATACACTTACACAGACGCACAAACACACGCACACATACACAAACAAATCCCTGCAGCTCCTGCCAGCTATCACGGACTACGTGTCTGAGGAAATGGGGCCTCGTTTTGTGGAGCCCATGCCCTTTGCCATCGAGCCTTCCTTCAATGACTCTTCTGCAGTTAGCCCTCTAGTGTTTGTGTTGTCTCCTGGATCAGACCCCATGACCTCGCTGCTCAAGTTTGCAGAGGACAAGGTGCGTGCATGCGTGTGCATTTGTTTATTCTGCTCCCTGGACCTGGAAAACAAATTTATTGAGCTAGCAGCTCAAGGTTTACAGAGGACAAAGGTCTATGTATGCTTTTTGAGGTATATGAACGATAGTGTTGACAATGTTGCAAGGTGGTGGAGTAAGCTCAACGCCTTGCGTGTGTGTATGTGTGTGTGTGTGTTGCAATGCATACGCAGCCTTCACGCTTTAACGAGCAGTCCTTTGCAACGCAACTTCCCTTCCCCCTGTTCAGTTCTGCATGGTATTCCCAAGTTACAATCCCCTTTTTTCCGCCTTTAGGGCACAAAGATGAAGTGTGGTGTGTGTGCGTGTGTGTCTGTGTGCTTGTGTGTGTGTGTCTGTGTGCGTGTGCGTGTGTGTGTGCGTGAAGTTAGGCACAGGCCACGACCCAGTGGCAATCACTTCAGCCTGAATGTGTGTACACCAACGCCTCTCCATTGTGTGCACATGTAATTCTTGCGCAGAGCATTCAAGTGGAGTCAGTTTCATTAGGCCAAGGCCAGGGCCCGGTGGCGCAGCGGTGCATAGACCTCGGAGTGCGGGAAGGGCACTGGGTGGTGCTGCAGGTGGGGGAGGGAGCACACACACACACACACACACGTACACATACACACACACATACACACATACACACACATCCAAACACACGTGCGCATGTTTGTAAGCCTTGAGTATGCTAATACAAAAAAAGCATCATGAGCATGCGCCACGCACCACCGTACACGGGCTCTATAATTGGCCGCGTGTGGAGGTCCACCCATGCCCACCAAAGCAGCTGCTGAATAAACTGAATTTCTTGTTGCATCTTGTAATTGGACACTTATGTCACGCACGCGTTCTCACTTATCTCACTTATGTCACGCACGCGTTCTCACTTATGTCACACACGCGTTCTCACTTATCGCACTTATGTCATGCACGCGTTCTCACTTATCTCACTTATGTCACACACGCGTTCTCACGTATCTCACTTATGTCACACACGCGTTCTCACTTATCTCACTTATGTCACGCACGCGTTCTCACTTATGTCACACACGCGCTCTCACTTATCTCACTTATGTCACACACGCGCTCTCACTTATCTCACTTATGTCACACACGCGTTCTCACTTATCGCACTTATGTCATGCACGCGTTCTCACGTATCTCACTTATGTCACACACGCGTTCTCACTTATCTCACTTATGTCACACACGCGTTCTCACTTATGTCACACACGCGCTCTCACTTATCTCACTTATGTCACACACGCGTTCTCACTTATCTCACTTATGTCACACACGCGTTCTCACTTATCTCACTTATGTCACGCACTCGTTTTGCAGAACTGTCATTTGGCCAAATCCTTCCTGCCCACGCTGGAGCTCATTGTGGAGCAGCAGCTAGTAGAGGGCAAGGTGTGTAGGTGTGAGTGGGTTGATGGTTGGGAATGTGTGTTTGTGAGGACCAGAGAGTCTGAGGGGTCAAGACTGTGTGCTTGGACTTCATCCTGAGTGTGTGTGTGTGTGTGTGTGTGTGTGCGTAACGTCATTGTTTGCCTTCCTGCTTGACTTGCATGCATTCATGCAACACCCCTGTGTGCTGTTGTGAAAATAAACTTGTTTTCTTTGGACCACCTGCTTGCTTTGAATGTTTTAATTTATTTCCATTCTACACCCAAACAGCCCATACACGGTTTGTATATGTCCTGGCAGTGCCGTTGAAAAGGAGTTGCACAAGCACCAAAACCTTATCCCTAAAACATAAATTGTTCATAGCTATATCACGGCTGGGATGCGCCAGACCCTTTCATGCATGCATGTGGGTCATGCGTTTGCATGAAACTGGACAGCCTTGGTGGTGGTGGTGGTGGTGGTGGTGGTGGTGGTGGTGCTGGTGGTGCTGGTGGTGATAGTGGTGCTGGTGCTGGTGCTGGGGCTGGGGCTGGGGCTGGTGCTGGGGGGGGTGGTGGATGGGGCGATCCACTTTGTCATTCTTATTATCGTAGGTTTCTCTGCATGGAAGCATTGTGTTGACATGCAGTGCATCGTGCAGATTTGGTTAAAACGTATCACTTGTTACAACGCCTTGGTGGGTATCTAAATTATGTAAGCGCCAGCTTGTTTTGGTTTGTGAAAGCGCCAATTCACAATGTCTCCTTCAGGCACGCAAGTTCTTTTCGCAAAGTCATGCTCTCTTGAAACGACCCGGCCGACCTCAAATCACATCAACAATGCACAACAATGCAAAACAACAATGCTTTTGTACACAGGTGCATAAAGACTTCCGGTTGTGGCTGACTTCCTACCCCTCCCCCATATTCCCGATTTCCATTCTGGAAAACGGCATCAAGATGACCAATGAGGCCCCCAAGGGCTTACGAGCAGGTATGGGGTTTGAGTCTGTAGGTGTGGGTAAAAGTTTGCGTGTGGATGGATGAAATGTGTGTGTGTGTGTGTGGATGTGTGTGTGTGTATGTGTGTGTGTGCGTGTGATGCTCTGCCACAGGTGTGGGCGCAAATTCACGTACATTCCTGTATGTGTGTAGATATCTTTAGGTCTTGTGAGCAATTGTGGTTGCGTTCGGGCTGGGAAAGGCAGGACGGATGGGTAACATAATTTGGTGAATGCAGCTGTACTTCAAATACTTGCTAGCTGAGAATGAGAACGAGTGTTCTGTTGCTACTTGAGTTTGCCTCTTACTTATTACTTAATACTGTATTGCCATCATGATGGTTCATCAACTTTCTCACAGGCCTGATGCAAACTTAAATGTCTGCCTGATGCGTACCTACAGGCCTGATGCGTACCTACATGTCTGACCCCATCTCCAATCCTGAATTCCTCAACGGCTGCGCCAAAGACTCTGCCTTCAAGCGCATGCTGTTTGGGCTGGCCTTCTTCCACTCAATAGTGCAGGTGGGGGAAAATTGTAGGGAAAAGGACAAAGTATGCAGGCTGCAGCACCATACAATAATGCACAGGGAAAAGCAGCAGGAAAAGGACATAGTACGCAGGCTGCAGCGCCACTCAAATAGTGCAGTTGGGGGAAATCGTAGGGAAAAGGACATAGTACGCAGGCTGCAGCGCCACTCTTCTCCACATCTATTGAGCAGGTACGGGTGTAAATGAAACAATTGGCAAAAGCAAAAGAAACTGGAATAGTAGCAGACAGATTCCTTGGTTATATGTGTGCGTGTTTTAATTCACCACGTTTGCAAATCCTTCTAGTGAGGTGTTCTAAAGCACGTGGACTGGCTGCGTGTGACCTCATTTGTGTTCCTAAGCATGTCTTTCCTAAGCATCCTTTCCTAAGCATGTCCTAAGCATGTTCCTAATCATGTCCTAGGCATGTCCTAAGCATGTTCCTACCATGTTCCTACCATGTTCCTACATGTTCCTACCATGTTCCTAAGCATGTCCTAAGCATCCTTTCCTAAGCATCCTTTCCTAAGCATGTTTTTTGGCTGTGTAAGTGTCCACTCGTGCCCTGTTTCGTTACATCCATGTATTGCTTTATACGTGGGTTGGCCAGAACCCTATATTTACGGTTATTATACGGTATTTTTGGCAGGGAAATCACCAAATAACGGTCATATACGGTGTATATATACGGTTCTGGCCAACCCTATTTGTACGCAAGGAGTACGTGTGCACCTCTGCTGAACCATCTCAGTTTTGGTTTGTGTTTGGTGGGTCGCAGGAGCGTCAAAAGTTTGGACCCATGGGATGGAACATCCCCTACCAGTTCAACGAAAATGACCTACGTATCAGTGTACGCCAGGTGGGTTGTGTGTGTGTGTTTGTGTGTGTGTGCGTGTGTGTGTGCGTGTGTATGTTTGTTTGTGTGTGTATGTGTGTGTCTTTCCCCTACCAGTTCAACAAAAATGACCTACGTATCAGTGTACGCCAGGTGGGTTGTGTGTGTTTGTGTGTGTGTTTGTGTTTGTGTGTATGTTTGTTTGTGTGTGTCTCTCCCCTACCAGTTCAACAAAAATGACCTACGTATCAGTGTACGCCAGGTGGGTTGTGTGTGTTTGTGTGTGTGTTTGTGTGTGTGTGTGTGTGTGTGTGTTTGTGTGTGTATGTGTGTGTCTCTCCCCTACCAGTTCAACGAAAATGACCTACGTATCAGTGTACGCCAGGTGGGTTGTGTGTGTGTTTGTGTGTGTGTGTGCGTGTGTGTTAGTGTGTTTGTGTTGTATGTGTGTGTCTCCCCTGCCAGTTCAACGAAAATGACCTACGTATCAGTGTACGCCAGGTGGGTTGTTTGTGCTTGTTTATGTGTGTGTGTTTGTTTGTGTTGTATATGTATGTGTGTGTCTCTCCCCTACCAGTTCAATAAAAATTGACCTACGTATCAGTGTACGCCAGGTGGGTTGTGCGGGGTTGCACGTCTGTTGCTTTGGTGTTCCGTGCATTTGTTTGTCTTAGTGTGGGTCTGCGGCGGTGTGTGCACTTGCTATGTGTGCTCATTCATGCTCACCCTGAAGAGTATTCAATGGGTGTATATTACAGGTGGGCTAAAAACACACGACAACCCATTAGCTTGCCTTACGGTGCCTGTTTCTATCCAAATTTTTCCGCTGGAACCTTTATGCTCAGACTGCAGAGTTAATACATCACCGGCTCGCGCCAAGCCACGCAATCCGCTTGCATCAAGCAAACAAAAGCGTCTTACGCAACTTTCCACCAAAAGGCTGTCTGCTACCAACAGCATCCCTGACTCACAAACCCTATTCAATCTTCTCTTTTGTTAATTTGCAGCTGCGCATGTTCTTGGACGAGTACCCTGAAATCCCGTATGCCACATTGTCGTATACCGCCGGGGAATGCAATTATGGCGGAAAGGTGGGTGTGGGTGTGGGTGTGGGTGTGGGTGTGGGTGTGGATGTGGGTGTGGGTGTGGGTGGGTTTAGTTGGTCAAGCAAAATCGCAGCACAGAGATTACTGGTGTTTGGGTGCTAGCTGTGTGTCGGGTAGTAAGGCAAAATGCAGATCACTGCCTCAGGCAATATGTTGCGTGTGTGTGAGTGTGAGTGTGAGTGTGAGTGTGTGTGTGTGTGTGTGTGAGAGAGTGTGTGAGTGTAAATGTGTGTAAAGTGCAAAACATGTCAAGTTACTGACTCTTACAATAGAAATGTACAGACTTCCATAAAAGGCACACCCTTGTGACCACAAAATGCGTGTGTTATTGCAAAACATATACGCAGGTCACTGACTCCCACGATAGGCATACCCTCATGACCATCCTTTCCACCTACTACACCCCAGCCATTGTTAAAGACAAGCAGTACAAGTAAGTCTGTAACCGGGCAAGTACTTAACAGAATGCATGCAATCTAGAATGAGTCCCACGGCTCATGTTCCATGGTGCTTCCTCATCATCACTCGTCATCAAAACCTCCTTCTTGACACACAGAGCACACACACACACACACACACACACAAACACACACACACGCACACACACACACATACACACACACACGTGTACACCCTCTTGCGCTTGTAGCAGTTATATTCAATCGTTGGCGCGCAAACGCACCACACCCACTCCTTCTCAAAGCCACTTCTTTGATTCACCCCAAAACTGCTGCGGCGTTTTGGTGCTTTTCCAGGTTCTCTCAATCAGGCATTTACTATGCCCCCCCCCCTCAAGAGCATGAAGGCTACATGGAGTTTATCAACAGCTTGCCGCTCACGAGCGCGCCAGAGGTGGGTGAAGCTCGACGTGCAACAAAGCCGCCAGATATGTCGGTTACTTTTAAAGAAAGTAGTGTGCGTGCTGTTTTTCTTTGGCGCCAACACTCCTAGTATTTAATGGTGAGTTCGACTAGTAGGCTAGATTGTAAGGTCTGCACTTTTGAAAACTAAGGGCTGCACTGCTGAAATTGATGGGCTGCACTACTGAAACCGAAGGGCTGCACTGTTGAAATTGATGGGCTGCGCTGTTGAAATTGATGGGCTGCACTGTTGAAATTGATGGGCTGTGCTGTTGAAATTGAAGGGCTGCACTGTTGAAATTGATGGGCTGCGCTGTTGAAATTGATGGGCTGCACTGTTGAAATTGAAGGGCTGCACTGTTGAAATTGATGGGCTGCACTGTTGAAATTGATGGGCTGCGCTGTTGAAATTGAAGGGCTGCACTGTTGAAATTGATGGACTGCGCTGTTGAAATTGATGGGCTGCACTGTTGAAATGCATGGGCTGCGCTGTTGAACTTGATGGGCTGCACTGTTGAAATTGAAGGGCTGCACTGTTGAAATTGATGGGCTGCACTGTTGAAATGCATGGGCTGCACTGTTGAAACCGAAGGGTAGGAACCTCTGCACTGTGGTTTGCAAAGTGAGCTGACTCTGCTGGGTTTTGCCCCTGGATCAACAGAGGGCCCTTTGAATGAATGTACAAAAGTATGTGCGACAGCTTATCCACTTTGGAACCACACAGCAACTGCTTCTGACAGATTGCAACGCCGAACAACTCAGTATGCCATATTTGGTCGATCATACCATGGACATATCTATGGTCAGTGCAAATTTGCAGAATTGTGTACTAGGTGCACGTAAAAAGGGAGACAGCCAACCTCATGAATGAGGGAGTGGCATGCACCAGGTCTACAAATGAGCAAGTATTACGTGCAGTGTTGTGCACATACGGCGTCATTCAAAAATGGCACCGTAAATAACGATCATAAATAACGGCAGTACCTTCACTCAACTCTGACGATTGACGGCGTAATTTACTATTTTCACCGTCAATTTGACATAAATTACAACGTCAGCGTCGTTTACCATTGACGCCGTCAAGCGTCAGGTGCACAATACTGATTATGTGCCGCAACCTGACAAACAAGTGTGTGGCATGTGCCCGCAGGTCTATGGCTTGCATGACAATGCCGACATCGTCAAGGACTTGCAAGAGACTGGCTTGCTGTTGGAGTCGGTGATGCTGACCCAGGTGAGTGTAGAGTGTGTGTGGATGTGGCTGAGTGGTGAGTGGTGAGTGTGCAGAGTGTGGTGATGTGAGTGTAGAGTGTAGAGTGTGGATGTGGCTGGTCAAAGGCCCTGTGTGTCTGAATCACGATTCATCCACACTTTTTATTCCAAGCAGATCGCATGCATGCCCCACCTTGCATTCCATCTTGTAGTGCCTCCAGCTCAAACTTTTGCAATCACACACACTCACACTCACACACACACATATACACACAAGCACACACACACACAAACACACACACACACACACACACACACAAACACACACACACACACACACACACACACACACACACACACACGCACGCACACACACACATACACACACATACACACACACACAAACACACAGTACTCACACATGGCAGTTAGCACTCCCACCAAAACTGCACCGATAGTGTGCTTTATTGCATTAATGATTATGACTGTTTGTTGTCTCCTCCTTCCGTACAAAATGCCAGTCCCTTTGATTCCTCCCCCCCCGGTCGCTCACAATTGCTTTAAATTGCTTGCTTTTGTGCACTTTGCAGTCCCGAGATCAATCTGGAGATGGGGGCAAGTCCTTTGAAATGGTGGTGGCTGAGGTCAGTGTTTCTCCCACGGAATGGTCCTTTTTCCCACGAAATGCTCCTTTTTCTCCCTCGAAATTGTCCTTTCTCCCACGAAATGCTCCCTTTTCTCCCACGAAATGCTCCTTTTTCTCCCACGAAATGGTGGTGGCTGAGATTATCCCACGAAATGCCTACCTGGCAAGGGCTCCAGGCCAGGTTTAAATTGATCTACATTCATTCATTACATCCATACATCAATTACATCCATACCATGGATTTTCTGTGCAGTACCTTTTTATTGCAAGAACTCAGTTCTGTTCTTACTGTGCACAGTGCTGTGTACTCAGTTATGTACCTACTGTGTACTCAGTTATGTACCTACTGTGCTGTGTACTCAGACATGTACCTAATGTGTACTCAGTTATGAACCTACTGTCTACTCAGTTCTGTTCCTACTGTGCACAGTGCTATGTACTCAGTTATGTACCTACTGCGTGCTCAGTTATGTACCTACTGTGCACATTGCATATGATTGCTATTAATTCTTTTGGTGTGATATAAACCCTGACCCTCTCCAGTGTAGAAACATTGCCGACCTCATCACATCAAAGGATGAATGTCGCTGAAGAACCTGGTTTCGCATAAGCGTGCACATCTGAAACTGCTTGTCACGGTACTTTTTGCCTGTGTACACTCGGACTGAATTTGATGACTACTCACGTGCACGTTCATACACAAACATAAGTGATCATCCCACTGCTCCTTTTAGCCTACAACATACTGTTACGCATGCACACATGCTTGTCCACTCCTCTCCTCACAGGTGGCTTCCGAAGTGCTGGAACGCCTCCCAGTGAACTTTGATCTAGAGGCTGTAGAGGCACGCTTCTCCCAGGATTACTACAACTCCATCAACACAGTCCTAGTGCAGGTGCGTCCATATTTGAGGTGTGTGTGTGTGTCAACCGTCCTAGTACAGGTGCGTCCATATTTGAGGTGTGTGTGTGTTTGTGTGTGTGTGTCTACAATCCTAGTACAGGTGCATTTATATGTGTGTGCATGTGTGTGTCAACCGTCCTAGTACAGGTGCGTCCATATTTGAGGTGTGTGTGTGTTTGTGTGTGTCTACAGTCCTAGTACAGGTGCATTTATATGTGTGTGCATGTGTGTGTGTCAACAGTCCTAGTACAGGTGCGTCCATATGTGTGTGTGCGTGTGTGTGTGTGTGCCCACAGTCCTAGTACAGGTGCGTCCATATGCGTGTGTTCTAGAACAGGTGCGTCCATATGCGTGTGTATGTCCACAGTCCTAATAGTACAGGTGCGTCCATATGCGTGTGTATGTCCACAGTCCTAATAGTACAGGTGCGTCCATATGCGTGTGTGTGTCTCCATACACTTGCGTTCAAATACCTGCTTTTGCATGCACAGTGCTTATATGCAACGCTAATATGCAAGTGTGTGACTAGGAGTTGTTTTCTGTCTGGTGCTGCACCTTTCATGCACGTGTGAGGCCTACCTCTGATCTGCCCGCCTGCATATACATTGTCTCACGCTTTTGTCACCATGTTCATATGTGTATGTCCATACACTTGCGCCCTTATAAGAGCCACTGAATTCGTTACCCTGTGCGCCACATCAAACTGATGCTCACTGTGTGTGTCGCATTGTTCAACTAATTATCACTATGTGTGTTGCATTTTTTAGCGATTATCACTGTGTGCGCCACACTTTCAAACTGATTCTCACTGTGTGTGTCGCATTGTTCAACTAATTCTCACTATGTGTGTTGCATTTTTTTAGTGATCATCACTGTGTGTGCCACACTTTTAAACTGATTCTCACTGTGTGTGTCGCATTGTTCAACTGACTAACACTGTGTGTGTGCCGTGTCCCGCCTCCAGGAGCTTAATCGCTTCAACACGCTCCTCACCGTGATCCGCACCACACTCATAAGCCTGGGCAAGGCAGTCAAGGGCCTGGCCCTTATGAGCGCAGAGCTGGACCAGGTTAGCTTAAAAGGAAGGAGCAGGCGCACACACACATTTGCCTTGTGACATTCACCATAATTAGTGTCAACAAAAACGCGCTCTCTCTCTCCCTCTCCCTCTCCCTCTCCCTCTCCCTCTCCCTCTCCCTCTCCCTCTCCCTCTCCCTCTCCCT
>Ga0307942_1000064_pt1 | contig 53175 bp, 41 predicted proteins | sample OrgLakmetagen175_FD_201846 | JGI IMG/M metagenome (GOLD analysis project Ga0307942, IMG submission 201846) | Saline water microbial communities from Organic Lake, Antarctica - #175 | ecosystem: Environmental > Aquatic > Non-marine Saline and Alkaline > Saline | place: Antarctica: Organic Lake... | reverse complement strand
GTGTTTGCCCCAAACACTTTGTCCCTTGGGTGCTCACTCCAGTAATGGGGGAATTTGGGGTCATGGTCAAGGGGGGATGCCATTTTTTCTTTAGTGACCAGGGCCCACTTTTCAAAGGCGGCGGTGATGTGGGAGGGGAGTTTCCGTGCAAAAGAATTTGATGTTTTTGTTCAAATGTTTAGAGGCAGAGGTGTCTTTACGTGCAATGAGGCCTACAAATTCTGATGCAAAGCTAATGGGAGGAAGTTGGACGTGATCGTGTAGACCGCTGCATTTTACCCTGTCAAAGGCCTTTCGTAGTATGTAAAGGCGCTCGGGAGTAAGCATACCTTTACACTTTCCGTCGACATTGTAAATACAGGCTACTGTGTCAGTGTAAACTTCAGGAAGCATAAAGTCATCTGGGGAGGATAGGTCACTTTTTTTTGATACTCCACAAGATTAATGGTTGTGATCCAGTACTCACAATGCCCTGTGGCCGTAATGTCAGCTGTGGGTTGGTGGGTTGGATGTCAAAGCTAACTTTGTTTCGAAGATCGACATTGTAGGGTTGGTACTTTTTGCCCTCTTGGATGGCAGAGAACCCTTGTTTTTGAAGATAAATTAGGTGTTCATCTGGTGCAGGCTGAGATAAGTTTGGTGCGGTGATATGCTCTTCAAACTTATTGAGGCTCTACTTGAAGCTTTCACACGTGTCTTGTAGTTCTTCTGGCTCCCAGGTTGGGTTCCATGAGACTTCCACAATCTCTCTTTTCTGAAAGTGGATACGACTTTCCTTTTCATTTTGGTTCAGATTAATACAGGCAGGGCAGTCCCATGAATCATTGGCATCGATAGCTTCCCTTTCAGTGGCGTTGCAACAGCTTGTTTTAAGCAAGCATTGCCAGTGGTAGTACTTTTGCAGACGTCACATATGTACATGTCTTTTAAAGGTGGGGAGAGGTCTGGAGATTTAAGTCCTAGATGGTAGGAGCAAATTTCGCAGCTTGCGCACTTAGTTCGGCTCCGGGCAATAGTCCTACTGGATTTGGGCACTAGTCCAACTGGTTTAAAGAGGGGTAGGGCCCATCTTTCAATATTCATGGGGGCATAGTAAGTGTGGTATTGTTTCGGTCTTAGGGGTTTATCATCTCTGTCTCTTTTCTTGGGGGTGAAGAACCTCCAATTATCTATGTGCAGGATGTCCATATCATCATAGTAGAGTGTGTTGATGGCCTCTGTGGGTGTCATTGAAAAATACTTGTCCTTCTTGTATGTCCAGAGTTCTTGTTAAATATGCGTGGTGTGCAGGGGGGTCAGGTATAGGCTAGGAAGGTTATGGAGTACATCGAGGACTTCGCATCTTCTTTTCCTTTGGGATCTGCGCTGTGATGATGGTGCTGGGTGATGTGCAATCTTAAAGGTTGGGTTGTTGTGTATCTGGTAAGTTATCGGGTTGATGATATTGGTATGCTGGGTGGGAGGAGTAATTATTTGTGTGAACGCTTGTGTTGCATGGTGGTTGTGGCTAGTGATTTGTGAACGTGTGGATCGTTTGTTTGGCTGACTGTTTGTAGGTTGAAGTTCAGTAGGCTGAATTATTATTTGTGAGTTTAAAGCAACAGTGTCTATGGTTTGAGTCAGGGGCGTGTGTTGCTGACTTTCTGTTTGGCTGCGTGTCCTCTTTCTGGTACCGGGGAGGACATCTTGTGTATGCTGTGCACGCTTTGCTTGTTGGTCTTGGGAGAGAGTGGCCAGTTGGTTAGTGGGTGCAGGCTCAGAGAGGCAGGTAATAGCTGTAGTTTGTGGCAGTGATATTGGCGATGTGCTTATAGAGTTGTGGTTCCTTTTTGTTTGGTTGGATACCCTTTGTGAGTAGCGTTGTGAGCGCGGGGTTTCCGTTCGTGGTAAGGTGGAGGCCCTTCCACCGTTGTGTCGAGGGAGTGTTGTGTTTGGGGAAGCTCAGTGCGGGATATGTTGCCATGCGCTGTGCGTTTCCTGGGTCGAGCATTAGATTCTGTATATTGGGGGGTAATTTCTTCTAACCCTAACACATACAAGTGTGGGTATACGGATCTGACAAATCCTAAACATACGAGTGTGGATATACAGTGTGGGTATGATACTGATCTAAAAAACTCCACACATTCGAGTGTGGGTATACGGATCCAACAAACTCTAATCATATGAGTGTGCTGGGTCATTTGTGGCCACAGGTATAGGTATAACGCCAAGTTCAATATACGGACCCAACAAACTCTACTCATACGAGTGTGGGTATACAGTGTGGGCATACAGATCTGACAAACTCTACACATACGAGTGTGTGCTGGGTCATTTGTGGCCACAGGCATAAATATTACCTTATAGGTATATTATTATTTATACCTTATATAATTATTTATACCTTATTATTATTATTACCATATATATTATTATTTATACCTTATTATAATGCCAATTGCAAGGGAGCACCTCATTCAGTCATGCTTGCCATGCTTGGCAAGACTACTCCAGCATTTACCACAGCCCAACCCGAAGTATATGTATTGTGTTTTGGCTAGGGTTATAATGTAGTTCAAACTGTGAAATTCAAGGATTTGATTACATGTTTCAAAGCGGTCTCACGCTTATAGTTCATAATAGAAAGGTACCTGCATTAGCAACTTACTCAGCATTGCAAAGAAGGCTGAAGGACATCTGCCGAAAAAAGGCAGTGAGGACTATTTCCCGCTTAATAAGCTTAGAAATATGCCTGTAACAGGCAAGCTCTAAGGCAGCCTGTCTGTCACCGGTGAGAGGTTATATACAGCATCGCAAAGTAGGCTACCTAGAAAACTCAAAATAGGCGCATCGGCAGCAGTCGAACTGCTATGTTTTGAGAAATGCTTGCCCACTTGTCTGCCACCATTGAATCAGCTTGCAGGATGATTGGAACCATTGAACCAGCTTGCAGGATGATTTGAACCATTAAACCAGCTTGCAAGATGAGTAAAACCAGCTTGCATGATGAGTGGAGGTGCTTGCTTGCTTACCTGTCTGCCACCATTGAACCAGATTGCAGGATGATTGGAACCATTCAACCAGCTTGCAGGGTGAGTAAAACCAGCTCGCAGGATGAGTGGAGGTGCTTGCTTGCTTACCTGTCTGCCACCATTGAACCAGATTGCAGGATGATTGGAACCATTCAACCAGCTTGCAGGGTGAGTAAAACCAGCTTATTGCAGGATGATTGGAGGTGCTTGCTTGCTTACCTGTCTGCCACCATTGAACCAGCTTGCAGGATGATCGGAACCATTAAACCAGCTTGCAGGTGAGTAAAACCAGCTTATTGCAGGATGAGTGGATGTGCTTGCTTGCTTACCTGTCTGCCACCATTGAACCAGCTTGCAGGATGATTGGAAGTGCATGGCTTGCATCACAGAGCATGAAGTGGGATCGACTGCCAAACACGACCTCATCTCCAATCTGCAAAGAAACAAGACAAAAAGCGAAGGCTAGCAGCGCTAGAAGTGCTACGCTGGTAAAGGTGGCCTGGTAAAGGTAGCCTGGTAAAGGTAGCCTAGTAAAGGTAGCCTGGTGAAGGTAGCGCTACGCTGGTATAGGCTAGCCCAGTAGCCTAGTCGTAGCACTACGCTAGTAAAGGTAGCCTGGTAAAGGTAGCACTATGCTCGCAAAGGTAGCGCTACGCTGGTAAAGGCTAGCCTAGTAGCCTAGTCTTAGCACTATGCTAGTAAAGGTAGTCTGGTAAAGGTAGCACTACGCTATTGTGGGAGCCTGGTAAAGGTAGTACTACGCTAGTAAAGGTAGCCTGGTAAAGGTAGTATTACGCTAGTAAAGGTAGCCTGGTAAAGGCAGTACTACGCTAGTAAAGGTAGCCTGGTAAAGGTAGTACTACGCTAGTAAAGGTAGCCTGGTAAAGGTAGTACTACGCTAGTAAAGGTAGCCTGGTAAAGGTAGTACTACGCTAGTAAAGGTAGCCTGGTTAAGGTAGTACTACGCTAATAAAGGTAGCCTGGTAAAGGTAGTACTATGCTAGTAAAGGTAGCCTGGTAAAGATAGCACTATGCCAGTAAAGGTAGCCTAGTCTTAGCACAACTCTAGTAAAGGTAGTCTGACAAAGGTAGCGCTACGCTGGTAAAGGCTAGCCTAGTAGCCTAGTCTTAGCACTACGCTAGTATAGTCTGGCAAAGGTAGCGCTACGCTAGTAAAGGTAGCCTGGTAAAGGTAGCACTACGCTAGTAAAGGTAGCCTGGTAAAGGTAGCACTACGCTAGTAAAGGCTAGCCTAGTAGCTTAGTCTTAGCACTACGCTAGTAAAGGTAGTCTGGCAAAGGTAGCGCTATGCTGGTAAAGGTAGAAACGTTATTAACACTTTTGTTTGTTAACACCGTGTGTGCACCGTTAGCGTTTATACGTGTACGTGTCAGGTTCTTGTTTGTTTGCATTGTGAGTTGCAGCAGGCAGGGAGCATATGACCACAGATGGATGTACTACCAAAGATGCAGAAACAACAGAAAAGACCGATAAAAAAGCAAGAGTGACAAAGTAGCGTATCAGTAATGCCGCACTACAAGAACTGCTGAGCTCATCATGTGTTTCACACTGAACAGACGCGTGCGCACGCACATATACATGCACACACACACACACACGCACACAGAAAAACACATACTCAGCAGTTCAGGCCAGCCCTTGAATATTGCAATACCTCAAGCAAGTCAAAGGCTGTGATGCCGTCAATGCTGGTGCCAGGCCAATACACACGCTTGCCCACTTTTGCACCCATGGCGCGGAAAGCCATGCTGACCAGCTCATAGTGTGAGCCGAGCTGCGTGCAGAAACATAGTGTTGGGTTTGTGTGTGTGTGTGTGTCCAATTTGGCCCTGAAAGCCATGCTGACCAGCTCTGTAGCGTTACAGAAAAGCACTGGGCCAGCAGGACCGAAAGCCGAAAGCCTGCACCATCGACGTTAGGTGCCTCTTACGTTAGCAGCCTCTTATAGTAGCCTCTTTGCGCACTCTGCACGTGTACGTGCAATCCTAACGTTGCAAGCTCGTATACGAGTACGTAGTGTGCGCTGAGCTGTGTGACTTTATGACCTAAGTAATCCCCTCCGTTATTCATACTGGATGTGTCATCACTACCAGCGGAGTCTTTCCTTTTTTTTTTAGTACGTAGTGTGAGCTGAGGTGCGTGACTTTATTTGTTTTTATACGCGCCAGTCTTTTTGCATATGTTGATACGTGTTGATGCGTGAAGAAGAACATCTGGATACCTAGATGGCGATCCTGCGGACGGTACCGTTCCTGTTACCCGTTATAACAATACAGCCGTTATATTATGACGCTATGTATGTGGCAGCGTATATAAGACGGAGCGTCTTTTTGCACATGTTGATGCGTGTTGATGCGTGAAGAAAAACATCTGGATACCTAGATGGCGATCCTGCGGACGGTACCGTTTCCGTTACACGTCATACCTATATAGCCGTTATATAGTGAGTCATAGTAAAGTGTCATAATTAATGATGCTATGTGGCAGCATATATAAGGCCGAGCTTATATGTATATATGTATGTATGCTTTAGCATAGCATGAACAGGCGATGCTGTAACATAGCATGAACCGGCGATGCTGTAACATAACATGAACAGGCGATGCTGTAACATAGCATGAACAGGCGATGCTGTAACATAACATGAACCGGCGATGCTGTAACATAACATGAACAGGCGATGCTGTAACATAGCATGAACAGGCGATGCTGTAACATAGCATGAACAGGCGATGCTGTAACATAACATGAACAGGCGATGCTGTAACATAGCATGAACAGGCAATCACCCGGGGAGTATGATTAGGTGTACTGGATAATCCTACCGACTAGCGTGATGGCGATGCGTCAGAATTGAGATGATGATACATTCACGATGATCATGCAACGTGATCATGCAACGTGATCATGCAACGTGATCATGCAACTCACGTGATCATGCAACGTGATCATGCAATGTAATCATGCAACTCTGATCATCTGATCATGCAACTCACGTGATTTTATGCACGTTATCATGCAACTCTGATCATGCAACTCACGTGATCATGCACGTGATCATGCAACGTGATCATGCAACTATGATCATGCAACTCTGATCATGCAACGTTTGGGTTGCAGTTAGAATTCTCTGAGTTGGTTATAACATTGCAGATCATCAGAAAGGGAGGCTGGTGCGAGCCCTCAAAGAAAACGACAAAAAGCATGTGAACTTGCAAAGGGTACAAGGGCACAACGGCCAGGTTGTGTTGGTCGTAAGCTGAGCGAGAGCTAGCTGCATGCACAATCATTGTTCTGTCGTTATTTACATGTCTGGCTGCAATGATCATCAGAAAAGGAGGCTGGTGCGCACTTTGCGTATTTAGCGACAAATGTTGCGAGCGGAAGAGGCACGAGGCTCTAACTGCTAGCTGAGATGTGAGCAAGAAATGTTTAGGGCTCAATTCACACCAAAGTTAACAGGTACGCAATAAGCAAGCGCTCAATTTACACTGAATTAAACAGGTACGCAATAATTAAGCGCTGAAGTGAAACGTAGGATATACACAGGAACGTCACACACATGCAGGAACATCACACACATGCAGGAACGTCACACGCACCAATGAGCAAGCCTCTCTCCACTGATTCCCAGCCATCAGCTGCTCCATTAACCTGCAAACACACGCATTTCGTTTTCTTAATGGCATATCTTCCAATGACGATTTGTACACAAAAAACAGGTGTGTAACTCGCACCATTTTAATTATTTTATCAAAACATTACCCCAGCAATACTGCATTGTTGTCCACTTCATTAGTTAATAGTCTGTCTGATGAGTACAATGTACACGACTCAGTCCTAATCCTCTTCCACGACCTACGCAAGGAGTGGTTTCCACTGCCTGCGTGGTTTTTTCTCTTCTTCTTTATGCTGCACGGCCGTTTCCTTTATCATTAACGTGAAGAGTGGTTCCACTGCCTGCATAGTCACCTTTTCTTTTCTTCGTTATGCTGCACGGCCGTTTCCTTCATTATTAACGTGAAGAATGGTTCCACTGCCTGCTTAGTCATCTTTTCTTTTCAATCCTGATCTTCATAGGGCACAAGCTACCAATGTTCTTAGCATACAGCTGTAGTGGTGGCCAAGGGTGCCTGACAGTGCCAGATCTCGATAGGGCACAAGCTACCAATGTTCATAGCATACAGCCAACCAACCACGGTCTAGGCCTTTTCTGATTTTACAGCTGTCCTGAATCTGTTTTCACAGCTAGTAGTGAAACCGTTGGCAGAACATGTTCCCTGTGGTCGTCTTTCCAGTCTGCATTTTAAAGTCTACCCACTTGCCATTGCCCCATGAAGAACCTTTCAGAAGGCGCCCTATTAACCAGTGTCTCATCCTACCCTCTGCAGTCTACCTTACCACAATGCCCACTCACCAGTGCCGCATGAGCTGCCACTGCCTGCCAGCCAATTCATACACATCCCTCTGTGCTGTATTTGCTGGTGGGGCCGCAATGCTGGGATCTCCTGCTTTAGCCTGGCTGCTCATGTACGGCTGCTGCAGAAACGCCGTGCCAGTGCTGGCTGAGCTTGCATCTTGGGGATGGTTCTGGGGCAGGCCATGCAGCTCAGGAACCAAGCAGTCTGTGCTGTCGCTGGAGTTGAATGCACCAAAACTGCGTTCAAGTACTAGAATAGAGCAGAAATCACAGGGAGGTTGTGCTGGCGCTGGAGTGGAATGCATTGAGGCTGCGTTCAAGTAAAAAGAAGAGAACAGAAATCACAGGGAGGCCATGCTGGCACTGGAGTGGAATGCACTGTGGATGCGTTCAAGTAAAAAGAACAGAACAGAAATTTCAGGAAGGCCACGCTGGTGCTGGAGTGAATTGCACCGAGGCTGCGTTCAAGTAAAAAGAACAGAACAAAATTCACAGGGAGGCCGTGCAGGCACCGGAGTGGAATGAACCGAGGCTGCGCTTAAGTTAAAAAACAGAACAGAGATCACAGGGAGGCCGTGCTGGCACTGGTGTGGAATGCACCGAGGCTGTATTCAAGTATAAAGAACAGAACAGAAATCACAGGGAGGCCATGCTGGCACCGGAGTGGAATGATCCGAGGCTGTGTTCAAGTAAAAAGAACAGAACATAAATCACAGGGAGGCCGTGCTAACGCTGGAGTGGAATGCACCAAGGCTGCATTCAATTAAAAGAACAGAACAGAAACCACAGGGAGGCCGTGCTGGCACTGGTGTAGATTGCACCGAGGCTGTAATCAAGTAAAAAAAACAGAGCAGAAATCACAGGGAGGCCGTGCTGGCGCTGGAGTGGAATGCACCAAGGCTGCACATAATTAAAAAAAGCAGAAGCAAAACAGCATGTGCAGTGGAATGCATAGAGGCTTCTAGATCTGCAGGTTGCAAATATTAAACTGCTTACTTATTTAAATTATGACACACTATAGCATTCAGACAGGTATCAAGATCTACCTGCCAAAATAAGAAACAAGAGAGAAAGAAAAACCACAAAGGCAGTAAAAAAACCACCTCCCACAAGACAACCACCCTAGGCTATCACCAACCTTCTTTCCGGTTCACCTGCACAACCTTCTTTCAAATCCACCTGCACCAGCTGCTGGTACAGCTCATTGTATCTGAGCTGATCACACTCAATCCAAGAAACACAAAATCTCAACACTCAGTTTCTTCCTTTCACCTGCTACAGCTGCTGTTACGGATCAGTGCCTCTTGAGCTTCACTATTAATAATAGAGGAGGGAACCGACCATGGCTTTCAGTTTCTTTATTTAAAGCACACCTGCTGCAACTGCTGGTACGGCTCAGTGCCTCTGAGCTTCCTGCACTACTACGGGCCAGAGCATAGTCGCGCTGCATGTGCACGCCACTTACGTTGCTGCTGTTGCGCCTGCCCCAGGAGTATATAAGAGTGAGTGGGTACACGTGAATGAGTATATGAGTATGTGTACGTTAGTGTGTGCACGCTATTTGTACATGAGTGTATGTGTGTGTGTGTTTGTGTGACCGGAGCACAGCCTTGCTGTAGGTGCACGCCATTGGATGTAATAGAACTCAAGCAGTCACAGTGTTTATCCTAATATCTCAGGGTGTATTTGTTTACCTGAGGGGGAACTAACATTTGCACACCTTTCAAGTGTTCCTAAGGTACGTCTTCCAAGGCTTACTACTATCAAGCTTTGCGCTGTAACACAAATATCTCTAAAGTTAAGAGTTGCAAGTCATGGAGCACACGTCAAAAGCCACGACGTGAACCCTACGTTTTGCTACCAGAGTTTTTGTAACAGGTTACTCACTGTCACGCCCAGCAGCAGTTAGTTGACATTTGAAAGTTTCTGCATGTCTTGATCAATAAGCTGGGTGGCTCTCTTGTAACAGGCTCGTTAAACACAGTTTTATTAGTAGATGTGCTGAGTCTTATACTTTGCAGTGACAGTAGTTTGATCTGACATCACTGTGCCAAAAGTACACGATTTTAGTGATGCTATTTCCCACGGAAAACACCATCCTAGGGTGCCCTGCATGTGTGTCTGATCAAATCATCATCACTGCAAATTATAGGACACAGCACATCAACTTATAATGTAGTTTTAATTTTTAACAATGCACGTTAAGTAATAATGCATTTTAACAATGCACGTGTTTTTGCTAATTTTTACGTAGAGCCACATGACTAGTTTTGAGCATGTGCTGGTATAGCATGATGTTAGATCGGTTCCAGTTAAATGAAGTGGGGTGGCGTAAAAGCAACCTATTTCCCTTTGATCTATGTAATACCTTCAAAATTGATCAAAATCATGAACAACTTTCACCCAGTACCCTCTTCTCATATTTTGAAATAGGGTTGGCCAGAACCATATAACATACACCGTATATGATCGTATACATGGTGATTTCCCTGCCAAACATACCGTATATACACCGCACATATATGGTCATGGCCAACCCTGTTTATAAGTCGTCCATCAATTGGAACTAACAAAGAATAGCAAGATGCAAGCAGACAAGGATGTGTCAAGTTACGGTTGAATTTTCCCAATGTGTTCCTGGTTTCAATAATGTTGACGTTCACGGTGTGGCAGTCCAAGAGAGTACTAACTGACGTTCGGTTGCACTCGCCTCCAAGAACTAGAGTACTTCTGCATGCTGCAGAGTACTCAGCAGTTCAATAATGTTAACGTTCACGGTGTGGCAGTCACAGGTTTTCAGCACGAAGATAGGCAGCATGAAGGTATTCAGCATGAAGATGGGCAGCATGAAGATAGGCAGCATGAAGATAGGCAGCATGAAGATGGGCAGCATGAAGATAGGCAGCATGAAGATAGGCAGCATGAAGATGTGGCAGCATGAAGATGTGGCAGTCACAGGTAATCAGCATGAAGATAGGCACGAAAAAGAGGAAGCAGCAAAGAATCGTGCATGCATGGAACATATACACAGTCCAATGGTCTAGGAGGCTCCTCTCGACAAAGATGGATTTGCAGCGTTATGCAATTCGGAATTAAATAATAAGGTCAGAAGAAGCTGCTCACGTAAGAGTACTTCTTTTACGGCTTGTTCATGAGGCAGAGGGGGATTCAGATATCGAAAGCGCATCATACAAGTCACTCGCCTACAAGAACTAAAGTTCCTCTGCAAGCAGAGGACTCTGCAGTTCTATTCCGGCTCGTATCCACCGAACTGCTGGAGGGGGATTTTAACACTTGTGCCCAATACCAAAAGAGACACTGAACTGGCTAAAAGAGCCCTCCTAGCAGAGAAACGAGAAAAGCATCTAGGCCGTTGACACTCATACCTGCCAACAAAAAACTGAGCTTGCCACACAAAAAGGGGCAGGAGAAACAGACACACTGGAACCACACAAGACAGGAAGGAACAGGCCAAGGGCAGCAAGTTGCTGAAGTCAAGGAGAGCAAGGGCTTAAAACTAAGCTGCCAACTATCTAAGGCACAAGCATAAAAAGGATGGTTAGCACAGCGCAAGCTGTGCTAAGAGAGTACTAACTAACGTTCGGTTGTACTCGCCTCCAAGAACTAGAGTACTTTTGCGAGTACTCAGCAGTTTTCACTGCCTGCGTTAGATTTTTAGAGTCCGTTTACAGTTTCCACTGCCTGCGTTAAATTTTTAGAGTCTGTTTGCAGTTTTCACTGCCTGCGCTAGATTTTTGGAGTCCGTTTGCAGTTTTCACTGCCTGCGTTAGATTTTTAGAGTCTGTTTGCAGTTTTCACTGCCTGCGCTAGATTTTTGGAGTCCGTTTATGCTCACCTGCAGGGTTTGTACACTTCTGCTTTGCTGCCCATCTTATTTCCAAGCTCAAAAGTGTGTGCCTGAGACCGCTTGCGTTTCCAAGTGCTGCCTGAATGTTGCACACATAAGACATAAGGTGGCCACAAAACATGTTGCACAAGCAAGGTCTGGTGGCCACGAAACATGCTGCAATATATAAGGTGGCCAAAAACCTGTTGTACATCTAGAATGGCCACAAAACGCGGGTGGATGACCCTGCAGCGGCCCTTTTAAATCAATAAATCAGTATACCTAGGCACCATGAAGTGCTATGAAACCAAACATTCCATGGTGCCTAGGTATACTGATTTATTACACAAACAACGCACAACGCAAAAGAGACGGCTGATCACGTACCTGGGGCGTCACGAGGTCCAGGCAGGAATCGTCCAAGGATTGTGCGCTTAGTAACTATCAATCCAAGGAGGTACAGGAGTGGACCTGCATGGACACCCGAGTAAAACTTTAAATAAAAGAACAGCTACACAGGCAGTCAAGAAACCACTCTCCACAGTAACACTCTTAATATTACGCTTGATAATACGCTTTATAATACTCCTTTCCCCCCCATCTGACTGCTTAGTAATAAGCACTTACCAAGGGCCATTTTTGATAAGACCCTTTGTGATAATATAAGCTCTTACCAATGGTAATATTAACCCATCTACCAAGGATCCTTTGTGATAATATAAAAAGCTCTTACCAAGGACCCTTTGTGATATGGCTGCTGCAATTAGGTAGACCAGCCGTTGGGGCACCATAAAGCTTGCCACCCTACAGCCACAAGACAACATAACTCGATTTGCTTTGAATCAGCAGTCAGATGTTTATAGAGCATCATCTAAATCTTAGCTACAGGACAACATAACTCAATTTGCTTTGAATCAGCAGTCAGATGTGCATAGAGCATAGAGCGCATAGAGCACCATCCAAACTTAAGCAATCTACAGCATATGAATACCATCTGACCCATCTTCCTCAGACTTATGCTTTCATTACTGTGCATGAAATCCCTTCCTTTGTGATGTGTTCTACAGTCCATGCAAGAGTGCAAGTGAAGCTCCTTACCACAATTCGAGCTGGGAATTTGCCCGCAGCTTGACTGACGAAAGCATCAACCTACAAGTGCCGGTTTGTGTTGTGCCATTGACTGAAGAAAGCATCAGCTTACAACTTGTACAACTGTTGTAAACTAAAAGCATCAAGTCACAAAAACACAAAGAAAGCATCAAATTACAACATGTACAACTGCTACTAACTAAAGAAGGCATCTTCTTGTTGTTAACTGAAGAAAGCATCAGCTTACAACTTGTTGTGCCATTGACTGAAGAAAGCATCAACCTATAAGTGTCGGTTTGTGTTGTGAGCGTCAAGCGCTTGACTGAGCAGCTTGACTGCAGCGACAGCAGCTTGACTGAAGAAAGCATCAACTTATAAGTGCGACAGCAGCTTGACTAAAGAAGGATCAACCTATAAGTGCCGGTTTATGTTGTGAGCGTCAAGAGCTTAGCAATCGTCTTCAAAGGTTTTTCATACTGATCGCACATGACAGCTGTTTCAAATCTGGCGGTACTTATATGACGTCGCTCATGTATCAGCCTGCGGGTTTTAGATATTATTACTAAGCATACACGTTTTATAATCTTCTTGGCCGTATCGGCCAACTTCTTCTGCAGAGTTGCTGACATGTAGTGCTCAAGTAGTGCTCAAATAGCTCTCAAGTAGTGCTCAACTAGTGCTCAAGTAGTGCTCAAGTAGTGCTCAAATAGCGCTCAAGTAGTGCTCAAGTAGTGCTCAAGTAGTGCTCAAGTAGCAGCCAGAATCGAGATTTCCATGCACTTGGTTTGCAAAGTTCTAAAGAACACTCACAGGATGAAAGCCAGAGAAGACAGGCTTATCTAAGGCTGATCTAAGGCTCATCTAAAGAACACTTATAGGATGAAAGCCAGAGAAGATAGACTTATCTAAGCCTGATCTAAGGCTTATCTAAAGAACACTCACAGAATGAATGCCAGAGAAGGCAGGCTTGGGAGGATCAACTTAACAACACTCACAGAATGAATGCCAGAGAAGGCAGACTTATCTAAGCCTGATCTAAGACTTATCTAAAGAACACTCACAGAATGAATGCCAGAGAAGGTAGGCTTGGGAGGATTAACTTAACAATCAGCAGGAGTGGCCATCCCATCAAAAATCGTAATGCCAGACAAGGTCCTGCAAAAGTCGCCCTGCAGTACATGCGTGCGGCGGCTCAGTTGGTGTCATAAGCTTGTAGATGTATGCACCGCACACACTTAGTACAGCATGAGCCTATATTTTCATCCTCTAAATGCTGTACAAATTCTGTACAAAGGTACTGCATTACTAAAGGTACTGCATTAATACATTGACTGTGCATTAGCACATCGATTGTGCATTAGTACATTGACTGTTACTAAAGGTACTGCATTAATACGTCGATTCTGCATTGAAACATCGACTGTGCTTTTATACATCGACTGTGTACTAAAGGTACTGCATTACTAAAGGTACTGCATTAATACATCGACTGTGCGTTACTACATCGGCTGTGCATTAATACGTCGACTGTGTACTAAAGGTATTGTATATTAATAAAGGTACTGCATTAATAATCGACTGCATTAATACATCAACTGTGTACTTCAGGTACTGCATTACTAAAGGTACTGCATTATTACATCAACTGTGCATTGATACATCGACTGTGTACTAAAGGTACTGCATAACTCAAGGTACTGCAATAAAACATCGACTGGCTTAGCCTACACACCTGAGTTGTAAGGGGTTTGATGCAACCTCCCCTTTCTTGATCCATCCCTACTATCCTGCTTATTAAACATAGCACACAGCCACCCAAATCCTTGGAGCTACCGGTATCATCCAGAACCCTATATATCCGGTGTATATACGGTAATTTCAGCATGGAGATCACCAAACATACGGTCAAAGACGGTTCTGGCCAACATACGGTTCTGGCCAACCCTATACACCTGTGTACTACATCGGTGTGTGCTACCAGATCTGAAGACGAATGGAGGATCTAAGACCTATTTCTGAGGCATTAAGTAGTTTGATTGGCTTTTTGCGTTTGTACACGTGAGTCCACTGCGAGCAGGTGTCGCTAATACTGCCGGTGGGAGAAAGTCATCTACAAGGTGTATGCAACCAATTTGCAGTCGCTTACCTGCATAGGCGCTTGTGCCCCTGACTTCAGCAGGACACATTTACCCGCATTGTGCAACCAATTTGCAGTCACTAACCTGCAGAAGCGCTTGTGCCCCTGACTTCAGCAGGACGCATCAATATCCGCATTGTGCAACCAATTTGCAGTCGCTTACCTGCAGAGGCGCTTGTGCTCCTGACCCCAACAGGGCGCATCACTGGCTTGGTGGTCGGCTCTCAAGCCACTCTGATCAGGCTCAAAGTAGTCTGAGGGCTTCTGCTTCCAGTCGTGTGCTCGTTGCAGCACTGCCTGGCGCTGCTGCTCCTGCAATGTACATAGGTCAAGGGGAGATGGCAAACTCCCTACTACGAAATTAAAAAACTGAAAGTTGATAAATAAAAAGGAAGCAGCTCCTGCAATGAGCAAAGGCGTTGGAGTTGCGAGGATATTTTGTAATATTAGTTTACCCTTAGTACCCTCGCTCAAAAGGCAAAACAGATGTGAAACTGATCAATTGAAAGGTAAGCACATGAAATTGATCCATTGAAAGGTAAGCACGTGAAACTGATCCATTGAAAGGTAAGGACGTGAAACTGATCCATTGAAAGGTAAGCACGTGAAACTGATCCATTGAAAGGTAAGCACGTGAAATTGATCCATTGAAAGGTAAGCACGTGAAACTGATTTATTGAAAGGTAAGCACGTGAAACTGATCCATTGAAAGGTAAGCACGTGATACTGATCTATTGAAAGGTAAGCACGTGAAATTGATCCATTGAAAGGTAAGCACGTGAAATTGATCCATTGAAAGGTAAGCACATGAAATTGATCGATTGAGAGGTAAGCGTGTGAAACTGCATTCAAACGTGCTTACTTTTTTGTATCAAACACAGCTGTGCAAGTCCTCATGAGTGCATCGCAACACTAATCTAATTTCTAAGTTGAGGATCTGCTCTAATCTTGATACGTCTCCTCATGGGGAAGCTGACATATGTAGAGAACAATGAACAGGCTAGCGCCTACTAGCCTTTTTAAACACAGCACGTGGTCGTGTCGAGAAGCATAATCCAGATTACTGTATGCGATTGCGTTAACAAGCGTGCTTGGCCAACAAAACCTGCTTAACGACAACAAGGTTCTTCCCTTGCTTTGCCGCTGTTTGAGGTGTCTGGCACACGTTCTTAAAAAAGAAAGCCTACGCAGTCAGTGGGAACCACTGACCACAGTAACTATGGAAAAGGAGCCGCTTTGGTACCGGGTACCGTAAATCCCCTCCACCACAAAGAACAAGTACACACACACAACTACACACACACACACAAAAACACACACATTCTTGATGCACTCCTTATGTAATTCTTACCAGCAGGACATGACGCGCGGGATCATTGTGTGGATACACTCCTTGTGTAATTCTTACCAGCAGGACATGACGCGCGGGATCGTTGTGTGGGTACGGTACTTCGTGGGAGGATGTTTGCGGGGGCAGGCAGGTTCCAGGAGCAAGATAAGTTGTGGGTGCAATGCAGCAACCCCACGCAACACAGCATGCCGCAGACAGTGAGATGCGCTGCACAGTGGCGGCAGATCAGGCGGTCAAGGGGGGAATTGTTGGCAGCTCTGTGTGTTTTATTTATGTGTTTGCATGTTGTTGGAAGCACTGTGTGTTTTTATGTGTTTGCATGTTGTTGGCAGCACTGTGTGTTTTATGTGTTTGCATGTTGCTGGAAGCTCTGTGTGTTTTTATGTGTTTACATGTTGTTGGAAGCATTATGTGTTTTATGTGTATGCATGTTGTTGGAAGCATTGTGTGTTTTTTGTGTTTACATGTTGCTGTCAGCTCTGTGTGTTTTATGTGTTTACATGTTGTTGGAAGCACTGTGAGTTTTATGTATACATGTTGATGACAGCTCTGTGTGTTTTATGTGTATACATGTTGTTGAAAGCACTGTGTGTTTTATGTGTATACATGTTGTTGGAAGCGCTGTGTGTTTTATGTGTTTACATGTTGTTGGAAGCACTGTGTGTGTCAAGGACTCAATGCTAGAAGGAAAAGCTGGTCAGAAATATCTGTGCATATTGTGCCAGTGCAATCCAGCAGCTATTCCAATGCTGTTGCAATCTGCTAGGAAATGAATCACGGTGAGACTCAGGCAAAAGCCAGTGCTTATTGTGCTAGTGCAATCCACCAGCTATTCCAATCCTGAAACATTTTGTTAGGGAAAGAATCACGATGACACTCAGGGAAAAGCAAGTGCATAATGTGCCAGCACAATTTAGCAGCTATTCCAAAGCTGATACATTTCATTAGGGAAAGAATCACGATGACACTCAGGCAAAAGCCAGTGCATAATGTGCCAGCACAAACCAGTAGCTATTCCAATGCTGTTCCATTTTGTTAAGGAAGAATTACGATGACACTCAGGCAAATGCCAGTGTGTCATGTCATTTTTTCGGGTGATGTATCATTTACTCGTGACAAGCCATAGAGATATTTTCCTGTGCTACAATTTTACCGTACTCATACACTGCCATTCACTCGTGACAAGCCATAGAGATAATTACCTGTGCTACAATCTTACCGTACTCATGCACTGCCATTCACTCGTGACAAGCCATAGAGATGATTACCTGTGCTACAATCTTACCGTACTCATGCACTGCCATTCACTCGTGACAAGCCATAGAGATGATTACCTGTGCTACAATTTTAACGTACTCATGCACTGCCATTCACTCATGACAAGCCTAGAGATATTTACCAATGCTACAATGTTGATTATACACTGCCATTCACTCGTGACAAGCAATAGCGATGTTTACCTATGCTACAATGTCACCGTACCCACACACTGCCATTCACTCGTGACAAGCCTAGAGATAATTACCCGTGCTACAATTTTACCGTACTCATGCACTGCCATTCACTCGTGACAAGCCATAGAGATATTTTCCTGTGCTACAATTATACCGTACTCATACACTGCCATTCACTTGTGACAAGCCATAGAAATGTTTACCTATGCTACAATGTTGCCGTACTCACACACTGCCTACAATGCTTATTACCTGTGCTACAATGTTGCCATATTCATACACTGCCGGTTGCAGTCTGACTCCTCCGTCAATGGCACAGCCATCCCCTATTGCCAGGAGGTCGTGGTCTGACAACTGTGTTCATTTGGAAGGGTTCATGCACTGAGATGCGGTCTGGTAATTATTTTCATTGGGAAGGGGTCATGCACTGAGATGCGTAGTCTGACGATAACTGTTTTCATTTGGAAGGGGTCATGCACTGAGATGCGTAGTCTGATAATTATTTTCATTTGGAAGGGGTTACTGTTTTCATTTGGAAGGGTTCATGCACTGAGATGCGTAGTCTGATAACTGTTTTCAATTGTAAGGGGTCACTGGTTACTGTTTTCATTCGGAAGAAGTCATGCACTGAGATTCGTAGTCTGATAACGGTTTTCATTTGGAAGGGGTTGCTGTTTTCATTTGGAAGGGGTCATGCACTGAGATGCGTAGTCTGATAACTGTTTTCATTTAAAAGGGGTTACTGCTTTCATTTGGAAGGGGTCATGCACTAAGATGCGTAGTCTGATAACTGTTTTCATTTGGAAGGGGTCATGCACTGAAATGCAGTCTGATAATTATTTTCATTTGGAAGGGGTTACTGTTTTCATTTGGAAGGGGTCATGCATTGAGATGTGTAGTCTGATAACTGTTTTCACTTGGAAGGGGTCATGCGCTGAGATGCACGTTCATGTAGACATGCGTGATGAGGTGGTAAAAGAAATTCGGTTTAAATTGCTTGATCATGGAAGCAACCAGAGCCACCAAGCGCAGTGAAAAATGAGTGCTAGCAGGTGAAACAACTGTGACCTGGTGATAGGTATAGGTAAAGGTATACGTATACGTATAGATTTTTAGAGAGCCACCAAGCGCAGTGAACAATGAGTGCTAGCAGGTGAAACAACTGTGATCAGGTAGTAGGTTTAGGTAAAGGTATACGTATACGTATAGATTTTCAGAGAGCCACCAAGCGCAGTGAACAATGAGTGCTAGCAGGTGAAACAACTGTGATCAGGTAATAGGTTCAGGTATAGGTATACGAATAGTATTTTAGAGAGCCACCAAGCGCAGTGAACAATGAGAACTAGCAGGTGAAAAAATGTGATCAGGTAATAGGTTTAGGTGTAGGTACATATACGTATAGTATTTTAGAGAGCCACCAAGCGCAGTGAACAATGAGTACTAGCAGGTGAAACAACTGTGATCCGGTAATAGGTTTAGGTATAGGCATACATATAGATTTAAAGAGAGCCACCAAGCGCAGTGAACAATGAGTACTAGCAGGTGAAACAACTGTGCAGGTGAAAACAACAACAGGTGAAACACCTGCACACGTGCGATCAGGTCATAGGTATAGGTATAGGTATGCGTATAGATATAGGTATAGGGTATAGGTACAGGTAGCCCTGTAATTCGGAAAGTCCTGTTACTCTTGATTTATTAAGCTGGGTTGTGCCTGCATATGTGCCATGCATATGTGCAATTCTAAAACTTGGTGTCACGTAGTGATTGAGCATCTACGGTCTGTGTCTTTTGATCCCCACGAAGCAAGTCCAGGAGGCTGCCAATCCTGGCTCCAAAAGCGATACAGACACACACACACACACACCAACACACACACAGCCATCAACTGCATGAACTGCGTACTGACAGCTGCGCACATACCTTAGCACCGGCATCAACTGCATGAACTGCGTACTGACAGCTGCGCACATACACACACAGCCATCAACTGCATGAACTGCGTACTGACAGCTGCGCACATACACACGCAGCCATCAACTTCATGAACTGCGTACTGACAGCTGCGCACATACCTTTGCACCGGCATCAATCACGACGCCCTTGCCAATGTATGCTCCACACAGCCTGCATCGTATGGCCGTGAATTGAAGGTATATTGTGAGTCAGGTTGAAGGTAGTGTGCGGGTATGCACCACCCATGCAATAGGTGATGTCCAGTGCGTAACAAAAAGTGTAGTGAGCATGCCATATTGCACTGGTTACTCATGCAGACGTCCAGTGCGTAATAAAGAATGTAGTGAGCGTGCCATATTGCACTGGTTACTCATGCAGACGTCCAGTGCGTAACAAAGAGTGTAGTGAGCGTGCCATATTGCACTGGTCACGCACTACACGTATTTCTGGCGCAGATTAAACCATGTACTGTGAAGTGGTTGCACAACATTGAACCGCGTTAAGGCAGCTGTGCAGCACAAAGTGTGAGAGCGTCCGTAACAAAGTTTGAGAGTGTAGTGCACGTAAAATACTGCACTGGTGGAGAAGTGAGAGCATGCAAAGGTTGAGCAGCAAACGTGTGGGCACAGCAAATGTGTGGGCATAGCAAGCGTGTGGGCACAGCAAACGTGTGGGCACAGCGAACGTGTGGGCACAGGGCATCCACAGCAAATGTGCGGGCACAGGGCATCCACAGCAAACGTGTGGGCACAGGGCATCCACAGCAAATGTGCGGGCACAGGGCATCCACAGCAAACGTGTGGGCACAGGGCATCCACAGCAAATGTGTGGGCACAGGGCATCCACAGCAAACGTGTGGGCACAGGGCATCCACAGCAAACGTGTGGGCACAGGGCATACACAGTCTCTCAAAGATATTTCGGATAGTGCAATGTGGTTGGGCAGCAAAAGTGTGAGCACAAGGCGTCACTTTCTGCCAAGAATATCTCAGACAGTGCAATGAGGTTGAGCAGCAAAAGAGTGAGCACAAGGCGTCACTTTCTGCCAAGTATATCTCAGACAGTGCAATGTGGTCGAGCAGCAAAAGAGTGAGCACAGGGCATCCACTTTCTGCCAAGTATGTCTCAGACAGTGCTTTGTGGTTGAGCAGCAAAAGTGTGAGCACAGGGCACCCATATTTTGCCAGGTGTATCTAAAACAGTGCAATGTGGTTGAGCAGCAAATGTTGAGCATCCATAGTCTACCCGTACGTTGGTCGTAATGAAGCTTTGCTGACGTTGCTGAAGTATAATTTTCTGTTGCAGGTTTACTTCCAGCTCAGCCTTTACCTGTAATAGAACTTTGATGGGGCCCTGGATGTGTGAGCACATTTTGTTGATGATCTGAGTGCGGTGCTCGGCCCAGGCAGTGATTGTACTGACGACTTGAGAGCTTGTTTTTCAATCCACACTGATCCCTTCCAGCATGCACGCCCTTTCAGCATGCATGTTGACCCTTATAGTATATACTTTGATCCCTTTCACTAAGATGCATGCATGCTGATTCCTTTCCTCATGCACGCTGATCCTATTCAGCATGCACGCTGATACCTTTCATTAAGATGCATGCACGCTGATCCCTATCATTAAGATGCATACACGCTGATTTTATTTCAGCATGCACGTTGACCCTTACAGCATGCACACTGATCCCTTCCATTAAGATGCATGCACGCTGATCCCTTTCAGCATGCACGCTGATCCCTTTCCTTGAGATGCATGCATGCTGATTTTCTTCCAGCATGCACGCTGATCCCTTTCATTAAAATGCATGCACACTGATCCCTTTCATTAAGATGTATGCACGCTGGTCCCTTTTATTAAGATGCATACACGCTGATTCTCTTTCAGCATGCACGTTGATCCCTTTCAGCATGCACGCTGATCCCTTTCCTTAAGATGCATGCACGCTGATTTTCTTCCAGCATGCATGCTGATCCCTTTCATTAAGATGCATGCACACTGATCCCTTGCATTGATATGCATGCACGCTAGTTTTCTTTCAGCATGCACGCTGATCCCTTTCCGCATGCACGCTAATCCCTTTCATTAAGATGCGTGCACGCTGATTTTCTTCCAGCATGCACGCTGATCCCTTTCAGCATGCACGCTTATCCCTTCATTAAGATGCATGCACGCTGACCCTTTCCACATGCACGCTGGTTCCGCATGCATGCTGATCACTTCCAGCATGCACGCTGGTACCTTTCATTAAGATGCATGCACGCTGATCCCTATCTGCTGCATGCACGCTGATCCCTTTCCGCATGCACGCAGGTCCCTTTCCGCATGCACGCTGATCCCTTTCCGCATGCACGCTGGTCCCTTTTATTAAGATGCATACACGCTGATTCTCTTTCAGCATGCACGTTAATCCCTTTCGGCATGCACGCTAATCCCCTTCATTTAGATGCATGCACGCTGATCCCTTTCCGCATGCACGCTCATCCCTTTCTGCATGCACGGTGATCCCTTTCAGCAAGCACGGTGATCCCTTTCAGCATGCACGCTGAACCCTTTCCGCATGCACGCTGATCCCCTTCCACATGCACGCTGATCCCTTTCAGCATGCACGCTGATCATCCCTTTCCGCATGCACGCTGATTTTCTTTCAGCATGCACGCTAGTCCCTTTCATTAAGAAGCATGCACGCTAATTCTATTTTAGCATGCACACTGACCCTTTCCGCATGCACCCTGATCATTTTCAGCATGCACGCTGATTTTCTTTCAGCATGCACGCTGACCCTTCCGGCACGCACGCTGATCCCTTTCTGCATGCATGCTGATCCCTTTCACCATGCATTCTGACCCCTTTCATTAAGATGCATGCACGCTGATCCCTTTCCGCATGCACGCTGACCCTTCCAGCACACACGCTGATCCCTTTCATTTAGATGCATGCACACTGATCCCTTTCCGCATGCACGCTGATCCCTTTCCACATGCACACTGAACCCTTTTAGCATGCACGCTGATCCCTTCCAGCGAACTCAGCGGTGTTCTTTGTAGCAGCGCGTTATAAAAGGCTGACTTAAGATGTAAGATTAGGAGCTGTATTCCTAAATGTATCGTTACAAAAAATGTGTTAGCCTTGGGGAGCAGTGAGCACTTGCACCTCACGGCTGCGAGGTCATCGATTGCAGTGAGCATTTGCACACCATCAATTGCCAGTGTTATAGCCTTTGTGTTAGCCTTGGGGAGCAGTGAGCACTCACACCCCACGGCTGCCAGGTCATTGCAGTAAACAATTGTACACCATCGATTGCCAGTGTTTTAGCCTTTGTGTTAGCCTTGAGGAGCAGAGAGCACTCTCACCTTACGGCTGCCAGGTCGTAGCAGAAAATAATGAGCAGCTCTCGTGTAGTAGAAGGAAAATTACGTGTACTGGGCTGGCCAGAACCATCTATACACACTGTATATGGCCGTATATTGGGTGATCTCCCTGCCAAAGATACCCTTCATATACCGTATATATTTATTTATGGTTCTGGTCAACCCTACACGCGTAGTGCATATAGTACACCATATACCATATGTACGTATAGTACACCATACCATACCTTACCATATAATAAAATACCTTACAATATATATACCATAATACCATACCATATATGTGTTTTTTTGCATGGTTCTGACCAACCCTACATATGCAGTACAAGTTGCTGACATGAAGCGTAAATTGTGTGTGCCACCCACTACCTGTATTAGATGGAAGACCACTCACCAGCGGTTGTGTGCCACTCACCAACAGCATAGCATTTGAGCCACTCACTACTTGTTGTAGTACATGTTGCTGACATAAGCATAAATAGTGTGTGCCACTCACCTGTAGTAGATGGAAGACCACTCACCCATAGCATAACATTTGAGCCGCTCACTACTTGTCGTAGTAAAAGCTGCTGACATGAAGCATAAACTGTGTGCCACCCACCTGTATTAGATGAAAGACCACTCACCCATAGCATAATGCTAAAGCAACTCACTTGTCGTAATACAAGTTGCTGATATGAAGCATAAATTGTGTGTGCCACCCACCTGTGTTAGATGGTAGACCACTCACCCATAGCATAACGTTTGAGCCACTCACTTGTTGTAGTGCCATTACCAACTCTCATCAGGAGCCGGTTTCAGACAAAGCCTGCAACCCTCCTGATCCTCGTTGGTGCTTATTTTTCTTTTCTTTGGTGAGATCTCTTTGGTAAGGTGGCCTTTTCTTTGGTGCGGTAGCTTTCTTTGGTGAGGTAGTCTACGGCCCCCGTTACCCAAGTGGCTCCTTTTCCTTATTTGCTGCTGTGGGAAGATACCTTTCACCGCCTGTGTGGCTTGTTCCATTCTAAAGTGAAAGGCCACTTACCTGCGCACTCAAACACACACACACACACACAAACGTGCACGCATACACGCACACACACACTCACACGCACACATGCATATGCACGCACATGTTGGGCATGTGATGGGTTTCGCCAATTCTTCAGTGTCGCTAGCGGCGCTCCCACACTTGTTCTTTCTTGAGTGATGAAAGGCCACTCACCTGCGCACTCACAAGCCACTCACCCATGGCATGATTTTGTAGCATTCACCTGTAGTAGAAGGCCAGAAGTGCAGGGTGGCTTGCCCATACCCCTCTTCCGCTGATGGCCAGCACCTTGTGCGCCAGCCAGTGCCTCAGGTAATAAGCCCCCCACAATGGCCACCTGGGGGGTCACAAAAAAGGGAACTGGGTCTCAAGCAGTATGACCCCCCACAACGACAACTTGGAGAATATAAAAGGAGGAGGTAAAACAGGGCCTCGGCGTGTATGATCATGACCCCCACAATGGCAGCTTGGAGAATGTAAAAGGAGGAGGAAAAACAGGGCCTCGGTGTGTGTAATCATGACCCCAACAATGGCAGCTTGGAGAATGTTAAAGGAGGAGGAAGAACAGGGCCTCGGTGTGTATAATCATGATCCCCTTAATGGCAACTTGGAGAACGTAAAAAGAGGAGGAAAAACAGGGCCTCGGCGTGTATGATCATGCCCCCCACAATGGCAGCTTGGAAAATGTAAAAGGAGGAGTAAAAACAGGGCCTCGATGTGCATGATCATGATCCCCATAATGGCAACTTGAAGAATGTAAAAAGAGGATGAAAAACAGGGCCTCAGTGTGCGTGTATGATTATGACCCCCACAATGGCCACCTGGTCAGGAGGGGTCACAAGGAAGGAGCAGGGCGTCAGAGAGATTGTAAGACCCCCACAATGGCCACCTAACTGTCTAATCCTATTCCCCTTCACCTGGACAGGGGGGTCACAAAGAAGCAAGGCCGGATTGTGAGACCCTCGCAATGGCAGCTTGAAGGGTTATGAAGAAGGAGGTGTGGGAGAGGCAGATTATTCCGAGGGGTACGGTAAATGGGGAGAGGAGGTGGGAGAGAGGTATTTAGTAGTAGGAGGGGTTCAGTAGTAGGAGGTGGGAGGGGTTCAGTAGCAGATAATTCCCACAGTGAATCTCCAACTGCAGTGTTGCACCAAGCACAAGGGTACCTCCAAGGTACGTTACTTGCGCAATAGCTGAGTGGCAGTAAGCAACGACTGTAAGAGGGGTGAATGGCGCGTTCATCTCATTATTCCTCGAAAAAGAAACAAGAGCAGGCACAAACAATCAAACCAAGAAGCCCCTTGCTGCTGTTTAAAAAAAAAGCACGCCCACCCACCTTCCTGATCTAAACCGTCCGACAATCAGCCACTTCATGGCAATGGCAGCAAGTGGAAGAACCACAGAGCTCAAGGCCCACATTAGGAGCCAGCTCACCACAAGCGGCAGTATGGGCAGTGCGATGGCTGCATTTACACAGCAGTGGTGACATGTATTTCTATGACAACGGCAGCCGGTGGATAGACCACAGATCTCAAAGCCCATATTAAGAGCCAGCTCAGCACAAGCGGCAGTATGGGCAGTGCAACTACATTGAATTACAGCTGCATACGGCTTGAATTATTATGATCTGTGTTCATATAATTGTCTTTGATTTACAGCTGCATAAGGCTTGCATTGTGATGATCCGCGTTCATTTAATTCAAAGCTTAAGAAATGGGCTGCTGCGTTCCGTCTTTGTTTTACGGTTGCATAAGGCCTACTTTGCGTTGAACTGTGTCATTTCATTCAAAGCGTAGGACATGGGCTGCTGTGCTTTGTCTTTGTTTCACGGATGCATAAGGCCTACATTGCGTTGAACTGTGTTCATTTCATTCAAAGCGTAGGCCCCACCAAAAAAAAAAATTTGGGCTGCTGTGCTGTCTTTGTTTTACGGTTGCATAAGGCCTACTTTGCGTTGAACTGTGTTCATTTCATTCAAAGCGTAGGACATGGGCTTATTGCACACCTTTGTCACTGCGACAGATTAGTTGATGTTCTGAGTCTCATGCTTAGCAGTGACAGTGATTTGATCTGACAGCATGGTTTAAGGCCTTGTTCCGCCTGACATGCTTTGGGCCTGTTGTGTAACATGTAGGGTTGGCCAGAACCGTATATACACAATACACACCGTATATGATCGTGTATATGGTGATTTCCCTGCCAAAAAAAACGTATATACACCGTATATATACGGTACTGACCAACTTTACTTACATATCATCTGGGCCTCATTTACCAGGCTTTTGACATTTTGCAGGCCTTCTCCCCCCAGTGCGACCTTATTTTTGTTACCTCATAAGTGCGACCTCATCTTGTGACCTAATCTTTGTGACCTTAACTTTGTGAGCTAATCTTTGTGACCTCATCTTTGTGGCTTTGCCTTTAAACCTTATCTATGCAACCTTATCTTTGAACCTGATCTTTGTGATTTTGTCTTCGGACCTTTCCTTTGTAACCTTTCTTTGTGACCTTTCTTTGTGACCTTATCTTTGTCTTGGACCTTATCGTTGTGACCTGATCTTTGGACCTTATCTATACCTTATCTTTGGTTAACATCTTATTCAACTCATCGTACCTTGGGGCTCCTGACTCCACCTTGGCCAGAGCTGGGTGAAACCTATGCACGCAAGGAAAATAGCCAGTGAGTTATGGGAAGCACACAAAGAAGAACTCAATTTGAGTGGAGGTAAAGGAGGACCAAGCTGCTGTCTCCTGTATGGTATACAAATAACGAGGGCCAATGTAAACTGGACCATAATGTATTAACCACGATTGTCACACCCAATCCGACTAGTTGCTTAGTCTTACACATTGCAGTGACGGTGATTTGATCGGGCACAATTGCACAAAAGAAACGGACACCACTTTGACGGAAGAACAAGCGTTGATCAGCCTACTACCTACAACAAGTCGGGTGTACATCTCGCCGGGTGTTGGACTAAACGGTACAACAAGTCGGGTGTGGGACTAAACCCTACAACAAGTCGGGTGTGGGAATGAGCTGGGGAACCTGTGCATGCCTGCACATAAACAATGGGAGCTGTGGTGTGCGCGTGTGTTTGTTTGTGTGTTTGTGTGTGTGTGTGTTGTGTGTAAGAGCGCCACTTGAACGCTGTAGCTTTCTTTAACATTTGGGCATGCACAAATCTATTAAAAGGAGGGCGAGCCACTTTGGCGTTGTCAAACTCCAACACCCCTGGGGCACCCACAACTTAATAACGTTCTCTGTTAACAGAGAAAGCACCACTGTGGTTCTGTAGCTTCTTCACCCTTGGGGCACCCGCAAACCCAACAACAGAGAAAGCGTCACTGTGGTTCTGTAGCTTCTTCACCCTTGGGGCACCCGCAAACCCAATAACAGACAGAGCACCACTGTACTTCTGTAGCCATTGTGGCACACACACACACACACACACACAAACCCAACAACAGAGAAAGTGCCACTGTGGTTCTGTAGCTGTTTCACCCTTGGGGCACCTGCAAACCCAATAACAGACAAAGCACCACTGTACTTCTGTAGCCATTGTGGCACCCGCAAACCCAACAACAAAGAAAGGGCCACTGTGGTTCTGTAGCTTCTTCACCATTGTGGCACACACAATCCGAAAAAAGGAGGAAGAGCCACGTCAGTGCTGTAGCAGCATTTGAGGCAAATACTGAACAGAGCAGAAGGCCGTCAAAATTACTGCAAAGTATCACTGGTCTACCATTTTGCCATACCCTTCTAGCCTGCGTATTTCAAAGTAGCTTACGTATTTCGTATTTCAAAAGTAGTGCACATGGAAAGCAAGCATGCCTTCTTGATTAATTGTAGCACTTCTTCATTTTAACACTTGCCTGACAACGACCTTTCACACTGAAGGTTGTTCTGATCTACTTGCACAAACCTTGTTATGCACAAGCCTTGTTATGCACAAGCCTTGTTATGCACAAACCTTGTTATGCACAAGCCTTGTTATGCTCAAGCCTTGTTATGCACAAACCTTGTTATGCACAAGCCTTGTTATGCACAAGCCTTGTTATGCACAAGCCCTTGTTATGCACAAGCCTTGTTATGCTCAAGCCTTGTTATGCACAAGCCTTGTTATGCTCAAGCCTTGTTATGCTCAAGCCTTGTTATGCACAAGCCTTGTTATGCACAAGCCTTGTTATGCACAAGCCTTGTTATGCACAAGCCCTTGTTTTGCACAAGCCTTGTTATGCACAAACCTTGTTATGCACAAGCCTTGTTATGCACAAGCCTTGTTATGCACAAACCTTGTTATGCTCAAACCTTGTTATGCTCAAGCCTTGTTATGCACAAACCTTGTTATGCACAAACCTGTTATGCACAAACCTTGTTATGCACAAACCTTGTTATGCACAAACCTGTTATGCACAAACCTTGTTATGCTCATGCCTTAATGCGGGGAGTGGTTTTACACTGCCTGCATAGCTCCTTCTTTTTTCTTTAGAGGGTGTGACAACCTGACGGCTTCTTAAAAAAGGCATGTTGTAACAACCAAAAGATGTCCTGCGTCGGCCCAACCCCCGCATCCCCCGCACCTGTCAGGCACTCCGCACTGTAGCATGTACAGACTTACATGCAAAATTATTAGGTGTCCTGCATCACCCCGCACCTGGCAGGCACCTGTAGCTTGCACTGATCTACTTGTACTTGTAGCTTGTACTGATCTACATCCACATTTAACAGGTATCCTGCATCAACCTGCACCCCGCACCTGTTAGGCACCTGTAGCTTGTACTGATCTAGTTGTACTTGTATCTTGTACTGATCTAGTTGCACAACCAAATGATGCCCTGCATCACCCCACGCACCCCCATCACCTGTCAGGCACCCCGCACCTGTTAGGCACCTGTAGCTTGTACTGATCCACTTGCACCTGTAGTTTGTATCGATCTACTTGCACACCCAAAAGGTGTCCTGCATCACCCCGCGCACCCCCATCACCTGTCAAGCACCTGAAGCTTGTGCTGATCTACTTGCACCTGTAGCTTGTACCGATCTACTTGCACAAACAAAAGATGTCCTGCATCACCCCGCACCCCCCGCACCTGTCAGGCAACTGTAGCCTGTGCTGATTTACTTGTACTTGTACCTTGTACTGATCTAGTTGCACAACCAAAAGATGCCCTGCATCACCCCGCATCCCCCGCACCTGCCAGGCACCTGTAGCTTGCACTGATCTACTTGCACTTGTAGCTTGTACTGATCAAGTTGCACAACCAAAAGATGCCCTGCATCACCCCACACCCCCCGCACCTGTCAGGCACCTACAGCTTGTACTGATCTACTTGCACTTGTAGCTTGTACTGATCTAGTTGCACAACCAAAAGATGCCCTGCATCACCCCACACCCCCCGCACCTGTCAGGCACCTACAGCTTGTACTGATCTACTTGCACTTGTAGCTTGTACTGATCTAGTTGCACAACCAAAAGATGCCCTGCACCACCCCAAACCCCCCGCACCTGTCAGGAAAGCGGCTCTCCTCAGAGTGAACAGGAGTGGGTGCACAAAAACCAAAGGCAAGATCTGAAAAGTAGTATTACAAGGAACAATGACATGTTTATTCCGAACAGGCTGTGGCAGCTTTTTTGAATGGATGTGCAGGTTGTAGTAACTAAGCTAGTGCCAACAGGTAGAAATGATTGAGCACACACACGCACACACACACACTCACACACACACACTCACACACACACACACACCTACACGACCAAAGCCATCAACAATTGGATACAATAGATCGAAAGCACAAAACACGCATGACCGACGCTACCAAAGACCAAGTACATCAGATCAATGGTACAGACCTGCATGACCAAAGCCATCACAGACACTGGGCGGCCAGAGAACCAGCTCCCATTAGGAGTGGCTGCCGCCTCACTTCCGACATTGGGCTCCTGCCGGTGTTGCTGCTGCTGCTGCTGTTGCTGCTGTAGCACTTGCAGCCTGAGCTGGAGCTCTGCAACGCCCCCCTTTGGATCTACAACTGCAAGACCTGCCTGTGTTGCATGGAATGAGTGAAGACAAGCAATGCTTCTTTGCATTCCCACATTCATATACAAGTTTGTACAGGTCATATTTAACTATTTGGCACAAAAGTTTTCATTCACACATAAATCACACGCACACGCACACACACACACACACGCACACACACACACACACACACAAACACACACACACACACGCACATACACACACACCTGTTACAAATTCCCTTTGCAGCTGCCACACAAATCACAAACACACATACACACACATACACACACACCTGTTGCAGGTACCCTTTGCAGCTGCCACACAGCAGTGGGCTACCTTCAATGCTGACCTCATTGATGCTCTGCCTATTGCCAAGGCTACTCTGGGCCTGTGTCGTGAGCTGTGTAAGGTTGCCGGCCTGCTGTGTAAGTGCATTGACCTGCTGTGTAAATGTGCTGGCCAGCTGTGTGCCTGCGTTGCCCTGCTGTGTTGGCTGTGTATCTGCATTACCCTGCTGTGTAAATGTGCTGGCCTGCTGTGTAAGTGCATTGCCCTGCTGTGTAAATGTGCTGGCCAGCTGTATGCCTGCGTTGCCCTGCTGTGTAAATGTGCTGGCCAGCTGTGTGCCTGCATTACCCTGCTGTGTTAATGTGCTGGCCAGCTGTGTAACTGCGTTGCCCTGCTGTGTCAAAGTGGTTCCTTGCTGTAGTGGCATTCCTGAACTGGCCGCTATCAAAGAGGTGCTCATTGGGGAACTTGTTTGCTTCATTTGCTGTGTGCTCAAAAATTCACCTTGCCCAGAGGGGCGCTGTGTTCCGTCTGTTTTGCTCAATATGTCATTATAGATAGCCAAGGCTTGACTCCTGCAGCAATCAAAGAAGCATGGCCTGACCTTAGCAACGGTGCAAACTGAATGTCCTTTTGAAACTACCCGTGTTTTCCTGTGTACACACAGACCAAGCATCCACGCTTCACCACCCTCAGAACCAGCATACATGGAGGTGATTATGGTGCCAGTGCAACACTGTATGGTGCCAGTGGAAACACTTTATGCTGCCAGTGGAAACACTGTATGGTGCCAGTGGTAACACTGTATGGTGCCAGTGGAAACACTTTATGGTGCCAGTCAGTGAAAACACTTTTTGGTGCCAGTGGAAACACTGTATGGTGCCAGTGGAGATACTTTATGGTGCATCGCAAGCAGTTCACTAAGGTTGTTTCACCTAATCCGAATTCACGTGACGTTGCAGCTTGCGATAAGCAGACACCTACACTTTTAAACCCTAAGCTGCTCACCTGATGGTTCTATTCACAAAGAGTACAGTGAAGGGGATGTGCCTCTGCAGCGTGGTGCGCAGAACGTGCCCAGCACGCCCCACACTCAACGATGTGCCTCCAGCAGAAGACCAGTCCTGGTCTAAGGTTGGTAGGGATGAGAGGTTCAGTACCTGCGAGCGTGTTAAAGAGTGCATGCGTATGTGAATGTAAGTGTGTTTGCACGCATGTTTTTTTGCCTTGACCTTAGATCAGACCTAATTTGAGCTTGGTAGAAATAGAAGGGATAAGCTCCTGCAAGCGTGTTGAGAAAGTGTGTGCATGTGTGTATATGTGGTATTACTCTGACATATCTCATTTATCATATATCATATATCATGTGTTTGGCATGTAACATTGGAGTTGCTTAGCAGAGCAAACAGATGCGTCAATCTGCAGAAAGGTGTGAATGTTAATTAAGGTGATGTGGTATGGGTGTTGGGTACGGTGACGAGGTGTGGGTGTTGGATAAGGTGACGAGGTGTGGGTGTTGGATAAGGTGAAGAGGTGTGGGTGTTGGATGAGGTAACGAGGTGTGGGTGTTGGATAAGGTAACGAGGTGTGGGTGTTGGATAAGGTAACGATGTGTGGGTGTTGGATAAGGTGACGAGGTGTGAGTGATGGATAAGGTGACAAGGTATGGGTGTTGGATAAGGTAACGAGGTGTGGGTGTTGGATGAGGTAACGAGGTGTGGGTGTTGGATAATGTGACGAAGTATGGGTGTTGGATAAGGTAACGAGGTGTGGGTGTTGGATAAGGTAACGATGTGTGGGTGTTGGATAAGGTGACGAGGTGTGAGTGATGGATAAGGTGACAAGGTATGGGTGATGGATAAGATGACAATGTGTGGGTGTTGGATAAGGTGAAGAGGTGTGGGTGTTGGACAAGGTGACGAGGTGTGGGTGTTGGATAAGGTGACGAAGTATGGGTGTTGGACAAGGTAACGATGTGTGGGTGTTGGATAAGGTGACGAGGTGTGGGTGTTGGATAAGGTGACGAGGTGTGGGTGTTGGATAAGGTGAAGAGGTGTTGGTGTTGGATGAGGTAACGAGGTGTGGGTGTTGGATAAGGTGACGAGGAGTGGGTGTTGGATGAAGTACTGCATTGGATAAGGTGACTTGCACTACTCTCGATCTCTTTCCTTCAGGCCAGCCACTGCTCAGCCTTGCACCTGGAGCAGCCTAGATGCAACCCATGCTGCTGATCACGATCACGCATCAACTGTTGTATGGATTATGGATCACGAATAAGTGCAGTCGCACCTGCATCATAAGTGCAGTCGCACCTGCATCATGAGTGCAGGCGCACCTGCATGATAATTGCAGGCGCACCTGTATCATGAGTCACACCTGCACCATGCAGTCGCACCTGCATCCAAATCTGCTGCAGCACTGCTTGAATAAACGTCAGCGTCGCCTCACTCTCTACCCTCACACTGCTGCCACTGCCGCCACCGCTGCTACTGCTGCTGCTACTGCTGCTGCTCCCTAGCCCGCCACTTGCAGCTGCTGCCGCAGTGTTGGTGCTGCTGCTAGCCTGCAGTGTTGGTGCTACTGCTAGCCCGCCGCTTGCAGCTGCTGCCTCAAGGTCTCCAGTGGTGGTGCTGCTGCTAAGCGGGGCTGTTGTATGCCTACTGGGGGCTGCTATTGCACTGCCATTGGCAATCTGGCACAGGGTCTCAGTGTCCACACACCCTGTGTTTCAGAACACAAAAAGGACGGTTACTTTTGCTTTTGGTGGTGTTGTTCTTGGACATCCAGTCTTCGGCATGCACATTACCTGCATCAGAGATCTGGCTCAATTAAGGATGTGCAACAAATTTAACATTGCTTAAGAGGTTTAACAAACCAGTCCCAGTTTGTAGGGAGTATGAGCATTGCAATCTGTAATACACAACTAACTATAATCAAAGTATCAAAGTGTGTATATTGGATTCAACCCACCTTCACTGGTGCGAGGTAGGCCAGGTAAAACTCGGAAGACACGGCGGGGCACCAAGTATCTACAAAAGTAAGGATATAGGCAAGGATTGTGTATTGTCAGCTCGCATATATCATCCACTGTCAAAAAGTATCAGCTCACATATATCATCCACTGTCAAAAAGTAATGGCCGCATGAGCGATTCAGGATTGGGAGCCTAAGCCTGCTCTTAAAGTTAAGTAGAAAAGCATCATTGGTTTAAACATTATTCGTAAACACTTCCGAAATGGATTAGGAAAGGAAACTGTTATGCGTTGAGCCATACGGCATCCCGCCGTGTTAGACAAAGGAGAGAAGAATCACAAAGAAAGAGTCTCAGGCCAAAGTCAGGAAACAGCAAAAACCGTCGAGAGAATGCTCTTAGATGTTAAGCACAGCTGCCTGAAAAGCTGCCACAATGGTTTTAGCTCCGGGAAGAAGCAGCAGTGTGGGTGCCAATCAAAGATGAGTGGCACCAGTAAATACTCGTACGTGTGTGTGTGTGTGTGTGTGTGTGTGTGTGTGTGTGTGTGCAGAGAGCGCAAGGGCGGGAGTCTGGTAGAAGCATAAGGGACCACAGCAATACAAACCCACTCCTCTGCTAGATGATTTTTCCACCTTGCAGAAATTTCTTGGTCTGAAGGCGAAGCTATCAGTTGTTGTGCTCACGCCTTATACTTTGTAGTGACGGTTATTGTGATCTGACAAGTTACTCACTTGCTTCTTTCTGTTGAGCAGCAGCAAAAGAAGCTTCTGCTTCGTCCGCAGCACAGTATTTCTTTCTGAGAAGCAGGTTCGAAAGAGGCTGCTTTGGTACAGTATCTAATTCAGCTGTATCTCTGAACTGAATTTGGAGATTGTGTAGCCAGCCATTCTTTAGCATTGACCCATGGCTTCCTCTCAACTTCACTTGCATGCACGCATGTACACACACACACACACACTCACAAACACACACACGCACACACGCACACACGCACACACATGCACACATATCTTAACTCACCTGTGCAGCATAGGACCCTCCCCAAGACCAGCAAGCAACTGCGTGATTTCCGGAAGCTCTACCAGACTTAGACCATGCTTTCTACAGATCCCACCATTCCCGCGTTGATGGGTAAGGTGAGCTGTCCCCCCTTCAGTATCTGCTGCAGGTGTGATGTCGGCATCTAAATCTGCTGCTGATGTTGTGTCTGCTGTGTACATCTCAACAAAAGCAACAGTACCTGCGCTTGCACCCCCTGCAGCAAACTGTGTGGCCTGCCCTGCGACCTGGCCTGAGTTGATGCTGCTTAGATTTGCAGTAGGACTTCTGCTGGGATGCAGAGAGTGTGTGGCCTTGGCCATAGGAGAGTTGCAGCAGGAGCAGGATGCTTGTGTGGTGCTGCCCATGGCGTGGATTTGCGTGCTGCTGCTTTGGAAGACGTTACTGGCAGGGGGAAGGACAGCCACCGTGCTTGCTGGTGTGCCTCTTGCTGAGAATACGGAACGCAATGTAGATTGGACCTGGAAAAAAAGTGCAGGATTTCTATTATCAAACGCTCATGGTTGGCTGTGTGTGTTGGTCACTTAAAATTATCTCTCTGCAGAAGATATGTGTGAACCTTTTTTGGATAGATGAATGGTAGGCACAAAGGCGTGCAAGCCAGACCTGACTGCTGACTGGTCAGGACAGCTGACCAGATTGCTAGGTGACTATTGGGCACAACAGCGTATAAAAGAGGGTGCATTTGTAGGGTTGGCCAGAACCGTATTTATGCACCGCATATGACCGTATATTTGGTTATTTGCCTGCCAATAATACCGTGTATACACCATGTATGTATGGCTTTGGCCAACCCTATGCATCTGTCCATTAAATTATGGCTTAACAGCTCATTCATGATCATTCTCGTTTGCCTGCGTGCGTGCATTCACATGAGCAATAAAAAAACTAGACTTGTCAGTGGGCAACCACCTCTGACAAGCCAGCTTCCCAGTTGATGGGCTGGCACGGGATTGGTGCTGATGCTTCATCCAGCATATCGCAGCATGCAGGCACCATGGCTTCAAACAGGCAGTCGGCCTGCAAATCAAATTGTTGAGTTACAGGAGGAAAAGGTGATTTCAAGATCAGTAATGTTCTCAGGAAATGCTGTTTACTACTCATACGACGCCACTTTCATTTATGAGCAACCTGGTTTATTAAATTGGCAGAGATACTTGGAGGAAAGAGTAGATGGGTGATTTGATGGACATCGTCAGACAAAAGACCACAGTTGACATTTGGGTTAAGATTTATGCTGTAGTTAATCGTGGATTAGCTAAGGAAACATTTATACTTAATCTGGGATGTTGAGAGGCTTCCTATAATCATTGCAACAATCACTGGAGTGGTGCCGGCAAAGACACAGTATGGGAACTAGTATTAATCTGCGAATCTTGCCAGCGACTGGGTCTATTCAATTCAATTTTCTTGCAAAGATCTGTATGTTGTTAAATTTATTCAACATAGGTTATATATGTTGGTGCAAAAGGTTATGGAGATATGGCAGCAAAACCTTGGGTTCACACTGCTGCTTATGAAGCACGCTATCCCCCAGCCTTGGAATATATACTTCAATCAAAATTAAGTTGCAAATGTATCCCCCAGGCTTGGAATAAAGATTCCAATCAAGTTCTAAATTTAAAATTGGGGCATGCCTGCTGCTCTATGAGCAAATAACCCCCCCTCTATTTTGGGGGGAAATTGACTACCTCTTGCAAATTGCACCATTGTTGTGTTGTTATGAAGGAATGGTTATCGCTGCAGCTTCCCAGTCTCATTGTTAAGAGCAAAAGATGCAGGCAGTGGATTGGGTTCTCGCATCAAAAACTCACTGGTGGTGTGTCCAATGACACAGGGCTCAGATTCAGCCTCTTTGCCAGGCCGAAACGCAGGGGCTTTCCAGATGAGGTGAGCGGTAAGCAATCCATGAACACGAGAGCCTGGGAGAGCAGGAGGAGGCAAGCAATACATAAACACAAGGACCTGGGAGAGCAGGACTTGAACACAAGGACCTGGGAGAGCAGGACATAAACACGAGAATCTGGGAGAGCAGGAGGAGGCAAACAATCCATAAACACGAGGACCTGGGAGAGCAGGATAAACAAAATCATCAGTTCTCTGCTCCAGCTGTCGACCTGGAGTTCTTGCGTAGTGAGCGCAGGCTGAGATCTGGCAGGCACTTTAAACAAAGTGCTGTGTACTCTCGTTTTAGGCATTTTTTTATGCCTTGCTTTTGCTCGGGTTGTTTTGGTGTAATGACAAAGCCTACAGCAAACTGTAGTATAGAACGTTGAGTTTGTGTAGGGTTGGCCAAAACTTTATATATACAGTGTATATACGGTATTTTTAGCATAGCATAACCATCAAATATACGGTCATAAATGTGCATTTGTTGCTATTTACGGTCCTCCGGCCAACCTTGCCTTTGCGTGTTGTGAGTGTATGGGCCTGGAATGGTAATGATAAGGTTGGTTATACATAGGGTTGGCCAGAACCTTATATATACGGTCAGTAGATATCAGTTGTGATTTTTGTCAGTTAAGATCAGTCGTGAGGTGCAGATGGCGCTTGGTTGTTAACAATTTCATCAGCAAGCGCTCTTCTGACTGTGTGCTTACAACCATAATGTCAAATCAGACCTATGTTGGACCATAATGTCATATCAGACCTACGTTAGACCGTAACGTCAAATCAGACCTATGTTAGACCATAATGTCAAATTAGACCTATGTTAGACCGTAATGTCAAATCAGACCTATGTTCGACCATAATGTCAAATTAAACCTGCGTTGGACCATATTGTCAAATCAGATTTATGTTAGACCATAATGTCAAATCAGACCTATGTTCGACCACAATGTCAAATCAGATCTGTGTTGGACCATAATGTCAAATTAAACCTGCGTTGGACCATAATGTCAAATCAGACTCATGTTAGAACATAATGTCAAATCAGACCTATGTTCGACCATAATGTCAAATCAGATCAGTGTTCGACCATAATGTCAAATCAGACCTACGTTAGCCCATAATGTCAAATCAAACTTATGTTAGACCACTGGTTCTGATTGAAGAATGCGACAATGCTTTGTTGATAACACACCAGTGGCCAATGACTTGAAGGCAGGAAGCTGGCCAGTGCACGGTGGAGCTCATACAGGTCAGGCCTGACAGCTGCATCCATCACAAGGGCAAGGCCGACTGCTTCCTGAAAGCACCAAGATTTAAGTAAGAAATATAATTAAAATGGTTTGGGCTCATCTGCATCCATCACAAGGGCAAGACCGACTGCTTCCTGAAGCACCAAGATTCAAGTTAAAATGTAATGAATTAATTTAGGCTCATCTGCATCCATCACAAGGGCAAGACCGACTGCTTCCTGAAAGCAACAAGATTCAAGTAAGAAATTAACTACTCTAATGAAAATCCAATGATTTAGGCTCAGCTGCCCTTTCCACACTACTATCAACTCTCATCAAGAGATGGTTTCATGTCAAACCTATAACCCTCCTGATCCCCATTGTTCTATTTAATCTTCTTTGTGGTGGAGGAGTTCTACGGTACCCGGTACCAAAATGGCTCCTTTTCCTTTATTAATAGGGGAGTGGCTTTCACTACCTGCGTAGTTTTCCTTTCTATTAGGCATCGGTGGAGCGTCTGCAGTCGCAGCCACACTGTCAGGGCAACACCTAGAGCTTCTAGGCACTTGCATTTCATCTAGATCACGTGTGTGGCCTTATGAGGGGATTGGCAGCAAGCTCAAATTAAAAAACTTGCGCCTTTCTTGTATAAACATCAGAGTTTCAACCCCCGTAAGCACACGCCTTGAGATCACAGGCGAAACTCCTTGCCGGTCATTTTTGAAAAGGCTGTGCTGTAAATGATACTGCACACAGTGTACACAGCATGTACTTGAAAGGCCGTGCTGATATAAGTAATGCACACAGCATTTACTTGAAAAATCTGCGCTGATTAAAGTAATGCTTATCATATGAACTTGTAGAATCTGCGCTATTAATAGTAACGCTCACGACATGAACTTGGAAAGGCTGCGGTGATAACGTTATGCGCACAGCGTTTATTTAGAAAATCTGCACTTATTAAAGTAACGCTCACAACATGGTATAGCAAAAGAGCGCTGAGTGGGTGAGCAATATCGCAGACCATTTAAGGGCTTCTGGTGATACAGGTTCTAAAGGAAAAGGAAATGTACACATGTCGACAGGGATCAGTATAAATTTAAGAAGGTATGCACAAAACGTAGCAGGTACCAACATGTAAGCAACCAGATCAGAGTGCTGAAGGATATGTAGGTGCTTGTGTGGATGCGTTGCGGGTGAGAGAAAAAAGGGAGAGAGAGTTTATACAAAGGTCTTGCGCACCATACAATCAGTGCAGCATTTTAGAGCTGTATCTCATCTTTAGTTCTTACCTACAGAATACCCTGTAGTGTTTGTGATGGAACACTGCAAAGGCGTCTGTCCACCCATTCGTTATGAAAATGAAATTTATGATGACTCTGGGCCTTTTGCCTGCAGGAGTGTATGAGGCACTGCAGAAGCCAACGGCATCTATTATCTCACATGACATCCCACATGACAACTCCAGAACTTAGTCTCACTACCTGCCGGAGTGTGTGAGGTAATGCAGAAGCCAACGGTATCTTTTGGGTTTATACACGATAACTCTGATCCTTTTACCTGCAGGAGGGTGTGAGGCAATACACTACCTGCAGGAGTGCATGAACTACCTGCAGGAGTGAATGCCCTACCTGCAGGAGTGTGTGAGGTAATGCAGAAGCCAACGGTATCTTTTGGGTTTATACACGATAACTCTGATCCTTTTTCCTGCAGGAGGGTGTGAGGCAATACAATACCTGCAGGAGTGCATGAACTACCTGCAGGAGTGAATGCTCTACCTGCAGGAGTGTGTGAGGTAATGCAGAAGCCAACGGTATCTTTTTGGTTTATACACGATAACTCTGATCCTTTTACCTGCAGGAGTGTGTGAGGCACTGCAAAAGCCAGGCAATGGGACACTCTAGGCGCGAGGCTGCCTTGCGCGTTCATGGCGGCTAGCACGGCATCCTCAACGGCACTGCCACACACCATTTCCCCACCGACATTGATGGCCTCTTTTGATCTGTACGGCAGTGGAAGACACATTGCGTTGAGATTGGCGTAAAATAGGCGTGACATAGGAGTTTCAAGGTCTACGTTAGCATCTATGGCTTAGAACATTATCTGGGATATATAATGCTACCACACCAATGTGGTCTCTATCACACAATGTGAGATCTGTCTGTCACACAATGTGGGTCTGTCTGTCACACAATGTGGGGTCTGTCTGTCACAAAATATGGGGTCTGTCTGTCACACAATATGAGGTCTGTCTGTCACAGACTGTGGGGTCTGTTTGTCACACAATATGGGGTCTGTCTGTCACACGATGTGGGTCTGTCTATCACACAATGTGGGGTCTGTCTGTCACACGATGTGGGGTCTGTCTGTCACAGACTGTGGGGTATGTCTGTCACAGACTGTGGGGTCTGTCTGTCACAGACTGTGGGGTCTGTCTGTCACACAATGTGGGGTCTGTCTGTCACACAATGTGGGATCTGTCTGTCACACAATGTGGGTCTGTCTGTCACACAATGTGGGGTCTGTTTGTCACACAATGTGGGGTCTGTCTGTCACACAATATGGGGTCTGTCTGTCACACAATGTGGGGTCTGTCTGTCACACAATGTGGGGTCTGTCTGTCACACAATGTGGGTCTGTCTATCACACAATGTGGGGTCGGTCTGTCACAGACTGTGGGATCTGTTTGTCACACAATATGGGGTCTGTCTGTCACACAATATGGGGTCTGTCTGTCACACAATGTGGGGTCGGTCTGTCACAGACTGTGGGGTCTGTTTGTCACACAATGTGGGGTCTGTCTGTCACACAATGTGGGTCTGTCTGTCACACAATGTGGGGTCTGTCTGTCACACAATATGGGGTCTGTCTGTCACACAATATGGGGTCTGTCTGTCACACAATGTGGGGTCTGTCTGTCACACGATGTGGGGTCTGTCTGTCACACAATATGGGGTCTGTCTGTCACACAATGTGGGGTCTGTCTGTCACACAATTTGCAGCACTGCTTTCTACATCCAAGAAACGAGCAGCACTTCCCTTTCCATGCAAAATGGGACGCTCATACCTCATACCTCATCGTACCTGCACTGTCCAAACAACACACAACACACACTCATGTTGCTCCCACATCCCCACCTTCCAACAATGAACAGCATGCCGTCTTTGTCCATCCATCCAAGGTCTCCTGTGTCAAACCATCCTCCACCATTGACAGGAGGATTGTTGCCCAATTCCTGCTGCTGCTGCTGCTGCTGCTTAATATGATGGCCTGCCTTGATTTCATCCTGACCTGGCTGCCCATCTGAGGCTGCAAATTGCACCCACCCTTGCTCAGATAGTTGGTTCTGTCGCTGCTGCTGCTGCTGCTGATGTTTTGTTAACATCTGGGATGGCAGGGATGGGGGGAAGGATGGCGTGTGCGTGTGTGCAGCAAAAGGTGATCTCACAGGAACAGGAAGTGCGCCTGCTTGGTCAATCTCATGAGGTGCGCCTGCTTGATTAATTTCAGAAAGTGTGCCTGCTTGGTCAATCTCATGAGGTGCACCCGTTTGATCAAGTTCAGGAAGTGTGCCTGCTTGGTCAATCTCATAAGGTGTGCCTGCTTGATAAACCTCATGAGGTACGCCAGCAGCGGCGCCCAATGACATTTGTTGATGTCGTGGATGCGAGAGCAGATGAGGCGTAGAGGGAGGCAAGGTTGAGGGAGATTGCAGAGGCAGAGAGTTTGCGGTCTGCAGCGGATGCTGTGCTGGTTGTTGAGCGTGGTCGTGGTGCTGTGCTGTGCTGCGCTGTAGTGTGGAGCTTGGAGGTTGGTGCTGTGATGGCAGCTGATCGTTTTGCAGGGGCGCTGGAGCAGAAGTGGCAGAAGCCAAAGGCAGGGGTTCATTGTAGGCACAGTATAAGGGGGGGCCTCGCACACAGATGTGGCCTGCAGTAAAGTGTCGATAGTTATGAGCGTTTATGATGTGAGTATGTGTGATTTTTTTGTTGTTGCCACAGAAACGTGGGAGAACGCCTCTCACAGATGTGGCCTGCAGCAAAGTGTCGATAGTTATGAGCGTTTATGATGTGAGCATGTGTGCTTTGTTGTGCTTGTTGCCATAAAAAAGGGGGGGCCTCGCACACAGATGTGGCCTGCAGAAAAGTGTCGATGGTTATGAGCGTCCATGATGTGAGCATGTGGGATTGTCATACTTGTTGCTACAGAAAAGTGGGAGAGCGTTTCTCATAGATCACAGATGTGGCCTGCAATACATTTCTCACAGATCACAGATGTGGCCTACAATAATAAGTAGAAGCCTGCGGTAACTTTTGATGCTCTTTTTGTGCGTGGTCCAAAAAATGCGAATATCGTGTGCTTTGGTGGGGGAGACTCACGGCACTTCAGGCCAATGTGTCTCCTTTTCCTTAATTGATGCAGGGAGTGTTTTGCTGCCTGCGTAGTTTTTCTTTTTTTCTTCCTATCGTGTGCTTTGGACACTCGTCATCAACACGTGTCAAGCGCATACACAGAGAACACGTGTCAAGTGCATACACAGAGAACGCGTCAAACGCATACACAGAGAACACGTGCCAAACGCATACACAGAGAACACGTGCCAAACGCATACACAGAGAACACGTGTCAAGCGCATACACAGAGAACACGTGTCAAGCGCATACACAGAGAACGTGTCAAACGCATACACAGAGAACGTGTAAAACGCATACACAGAGAACATGTCAAGTGCATACACAGAGAACGTGTCAAGCGCATACACAGAGAATGTGTCAAGCACATTCACAGAGAACGTGCGTGTCTGTAGTACTTCATTAAGACTATGCAGCTTTGTACATCAATAAAAACACCAGGATTTGCGTGCACACAGCCAGAATCGATAAAATACGGGCATGAGGCATACTTGGTACCCTTTGATGTTGTACACGTAATAATGCAGTGGTGTGCATGGATTTGAGCAATCCATGCCTTTTACACGCAATACCTTTGCCAACGGATTCATTGGAGCAGATGTCATGCGTGATACTTCTTATTTCATATGCATGGTGCAGGAAGCTTCACACTTATTTCACACGCTCCACCGATTTTGTGCCTCTCATAGTTGCACGCTTTAATAAACTACAATAGGAGCACAGTTTGTAGAGTGGTAAAAACAGGATGTGAATATTACATGCCTACGCCTCTTCCTGAGTTGCAAAGTAATATAGGTATGTACTGATTTTGCTGTCAGAGATTGCCACTTACAAAATCGGAGAGAGACAGAGAGAGAGAGAGAGAGAGAGAGAGAGAGAGAGAGAGAGAGACAGAGAGAGAGAGAGAGAGAGAGAGAGAGAGAGAGAAAGAGAGAGAGAGAGAGAGAAAGAGAGAGAGAGAGAGGGAGAGAGAGAGATATTACAGGTACAGCTTACCTATGTTCCCTGCTGGAAGAGTGTATGAGCAGGTGCTATCAAAGATTGCCAAATGGGGGCCGCAGGAGACGCCGCACGTGCCTGCGCGCTCCAAAGCATACCTGCGCGTGTAATAAAGAACAATTCTTTGTTGCGTTGCCTCTCGGCATACGTCCAGATGGTACAGCAAACAGCAAGCTGTAACAGCACCTCGCCTTTTCCTCAGATCACCTAACAGACTATATCAGACTATAACAGACTCTCCGGAATATTCCAGACTCTCAAGGTAGTCCTGGGCTATTATTAATGTAAGAGCTGCAGGCACGGGCTCAAGACTTGGGCTACCTCATCTAAACACCCGTCTACTTACACAAACAGTAGGAAGCCACCAAACATCTACATGGACTAAACCACCAGCGAAATGATAAAAAGCGAAGCAAGACCAGAACGCTAGCATTCTGAAATGATATGAGTGTGGTGCAAACAGTGAAATGATATGAGTGTGGTGCAAACAGTGAAATGATATGAGTGTGGTGTAAACAGTGAAATGATATGAGTGTGGTGCAAACAGTGAAATGATATGAGTGTGGTGCAAACAGTGAAATGATATGAGTGTGATGCAAACAGTAGAACGATGTGAGTGTGGTGCAAACAATGAAATGATATTGAGTGTGGCGCAAACAGTAAAACGATATGAGTGTGGCGCAAATATGAAAGGATATGAGTGTGGTGCAAACAGTGAAATGATATGAGTGTGGCGCAAACAGTGAAATGATATGAGTGTGATGCAAACAGCATAATACTATGAGTGTGGTGCAAACAGTGAAATGATATGAGTGTGACGCAAACAGTGAAATGATATGAGTGTGGTGCAAACAGTTAAATGATACGAGTGTGGTGCAAACAGTTAAATGATACGAGTGTGGTGCAAACAGTAAAACGATATGAGTGTGGCGCAAACAGTGAAATGATATGAGTGTGGCGCAAACAGTTAAATGATACGAGTGTGGTGCAAACAATGAAATGATATGAGTGTGGCGCAAACAGTAAAACGATATGAGTGTGGCGCAAACAGTATAATACTATGAGTGTGGTGCAAACAGTGAAATGATATGAGTGTGACGCAAACAGTGAAATGATATGAGTGTGGTGCAAACAATTAAATGATACGAGTGTGGTGCAAACAGTGATGCAGTGCTGCACATGGGTGCCCATAATTAGGGTTGGCCAGAATTATACATTTATAGGTATATACGGTGTACATACGGTATTTTTAGCAGGGAAATCACCATACATACGGTCATATACGGTGCAGATATACGATTCTGGCCAACCCTACTCGTGATATGTGACTGACTGTGATTTTGCTACTGACCGTAACTGAAATGAGCGCTCGTGAACTGCCACCGTCATTTTGTTGTGCTAAGCATGAGTGCTCATGATCTGCTACCATCACTCCTATTGCCGGACACGAGTGCTCATGATCTGCTATCTTCATTCCTAACCTTCACTCTGTTCTTTCTTGTAGTGGTTCCAACTATTAGGACTTATTCAATGAAGCAAAAAGGAACACGAATGGAGAAATGAAATGGACTTGGACATCAGTTTATCCAGCAGCGATGCGCCTCAGCTTTTGTGCACTTCTTGCACAATAGACAGATACACCTTCATCACAACCATCTTGTGCACTCCTTGCACATTAGACAGATAATCTTTCATCACAACCGAGTAGCTGGTTTGAGAGGACGATCATCCACACTCAAAGAGGAACACGAATGGAGAAATGAAATGAACTTGGACATCAACTTGTCCAGCAGCGATGCGCCTCAGCTTTTGTGAACTTCTTGCACAAAAGAAAAAGATTAGTCTACGCTAGTGGACGGATAATCTTTCATCACAGCCAACTGTGTTTGTCCCAAGGATGGGAGTATACTATTTTTGGACACACATCCCACACGCACGTGAGGGGAGGGCTGTAGAAGGGTACATCAGGTTTGAATTTCGAATATGGAATTTGTAGCTACACATACTACAAGGTGTTATGTTTTGACACACAGCCCACACGCACGTGAGGAGAGGGCTGTAGATGGGTACACCAGGTCTGAATTTGAAGTATGGAATATGGAATTTGAAGGCTACACACACTACAAGGTGTTATGTTTTGACACACAACTCACACACACGCACGTGAGGGGAGGGCTGCAGATGGGAATGCACTCAGTCATCCCGTAGCATGGAAGCACCACAGCATCAAACAGCTGACGCAGTTGCAGGGCGAGTGCATGTGGAAGAGCAGCTGCCGCACTGCAAACCAGGCGGAGGCTGCGTGGCTGCTGGGGAGGGGTGGGTGTAGGTGCACCTGTTTCAGCAGAGCACACATACACACACATTGCTGTGGAGGGGTGGGTGTAGGTGCACCTGTTTCAGCGAAGCGCACACACACACACATTGTTGAGGAGGGGTGGGTGTAGGTGCACCTGTTTCAGCAGAGCACACACACACACATTGCTGAGGAGGGGTGGGTGTAGGTGCACCTGTTTAAGTAGAGCACACATACACACACACACACATTGCTAAGGAGGGGTGGGTGTAGTTGCACCTGTTCCAGCAGAGCACACACTCACAATAAAAGTGAGAGCACACATGCAGCCTTTTCCTTTTGAAGAGGGCGTGTGTGTGTGTGCATTTTGTCGTTGCCCTTTGAGAACAGAAATTTTGGTGTGTTGCAGGGAGTGGTTATAATGTGTGTGTGTGTGTGTGTCTGTGTATGTGTGTGTGTGTTGCAGGGAGTGGTTACAATGTGTGTACGACTAGCAAATTGTGATCGCCCTTGTTCACTGGATGTCCATCATTTTAGCACAGGCTTCAATTTATTGCAGTGTGTGTACAAGCGCATGTTTGCATCTAGTCTTTTAGACGAGCATGAGCACATTAGCACACAGACATACTGCAAGGTAAAGAACCAAAAAAGGGGGAGTTGTTTTGACAGCAGTTACATGCAGTGCCGTTAATCAGTGCTATTAGGATTGCACATACTGGCCAATACGTTGTCCAGTGACCCCAGTAGATGTATGCTAATTCCGTTTTTTCCTCACGTAGGTTTGGCCAGATTCATCGTGTACAAAGCAAATACAGACAGCATAGAAGAGAGAACCTTCTCCATAAATGCATTGCATTGTTAAGTTCTGACATTTTGACGGATGGAACGTCAACCATACCATAATTACGGTGCAAAATGCTATGACGGTGTCATTGCACAGCCCTGTCTACAATGCTTACACTCATTCTCATTCATCATTGCTTCTTGATCACCTTCCACAATAAGCTTGTGCATGGTAGGGGACGCGTAGTACCTGATAATAAGCAGATGTGTTGTTGTGAAGGTCGTTGAATTCATATGGCGTGCATGTAATATATGGATCAATATCATTGATGCAATTTTATGGTAGGGGACGCGTAGTACCTGATAGTAAACAGATGTGTTGTTGTGAAGGTACGTTGAAAAGTCATATGGCGTGCATGTCATATATGGATCAATATGTTTGATGCAGTTTTATAATAGGGGACGCGTAGTACCTGTAATGCATAAACTGTGGTGATTGTCTCTTGAAGTGATGATCTGACTTTGGCATGCAAGTGCTGACTATTGTTGTGCTGTTTTGTTGCATACAGGGGAACATTTGCAGGCTGACAAAAGCAGTTTTGTCCCTTGAGCAATGCTCGAGAAAAAAGAAGCAAGCCAAGTCCGATGCATCTTGTCCTGAAGGCTACCCAAATGATGCAAGCCATGCAAAGATAAGACAATAACGAAAACTTAAGCTGCGTTTAGGTGCGCTTCGTCCCGTGAGGCTGTGTCAATCATGTCAGATGTGTCTCCTTTTTTTTTATTGATGCGGGGAGTGTTTCGCTGCCTACGTGGTTTTTTCTTTCTTTTCTTTCAGATTGATGCTTCATGTTGTGCACAGTGGAAGGGTCGTGTGTCAGAGCTAACAACTACGAAGAGCTCTTGACTCGCTACCACGGCCCCTCCCAAACAAACTGATCATTGCCATGTCACAGCACACATTTATAGGTACATATGGTGTATATACGGCATTTTTGGCAGGGAAACCACCATACATACGGTCATATACGGTGCAGATATACGGTTCTGGCCACCCTTAAAATGATCACAGTCATGTCACAGCAAAATGATGACAGTCATGTCACAGCAAAATGATCATTGTCATGTCACAGCAAAATGATGACAGTCATGTCACAGCAAAATGATCACAGTCATGTCACAGCAAAATGATCATTGTCATGTCACAGCAAACATGCCGCTCACCAGTTGATCCACGGATACTTGGCCAGCAGAGCCCAGAAAAGGCTGCTATCAAAAGCTGGGGCAAAGCACATCGCACTGCCTGCCATCAAGGGGGCGAGGAGGCAGCGTACGATGCCACCTGCGAAATAAAAAGCAGGTGAAATTTCAATAGCGTGGGTAATGAGCAAGGCGAGGAGGCAGCGAATGATGCCACCTGTGAAAAAAGAGCAGGTGAAGTTTCAATAGCGTGGGTAATGAGCAAGGCGAGGAGGCAGCAAACGATGCCACCTGTGAAAAAAGAGCAGGTGAAATTTCAATAGCGTGGGTAATGAGCAAGGCGAGGAGGCAGCGTACGATGCCACCTGTGAAAGAAGAGCAGGTGAAATTTCAATAGCGTGAATAATGAGCAAGGCGAGGAGGCAGCGAACGATGCCACCTGTGAAAAAAGAGCAGGAAGTTTCAATAGCGTGGGTAATGAGCAAGGCGAGGAGGCAGCAAACGATGCCACCTGTGAAAAAAGAGCAGGTGAAATTTCAATAGCGTGGGTAATGAGCAAGGGTAGCATATGTGATTGTGGGTAATGATCAAGGGTAGCATGTGTGGATAATGGCGAGGGTAGCATGTGTGATTGTGGGTAATGAGCAAGGGTAGCACGTGTGATTGAAGATAAAGATGATATTGCTGGAGAGGCGAGGGGGACGCATACACTATCACAGCTTATTGTGAGTGCAAGGTAATTCCTGGGGTATTCATAAAAGAAATCAAGGGATCAGGTAAAGAGGCACAGCCACCTAAAAGTGTTGAGGTATATAACGCGTTTGCTTGCCAATGGTGTGTAAGACCTCCAATATATACCTCAACAAAAAGATGCCAACAATACGGCACAGAGATATGGATGGTTGAATGTGATGCCTATGGAATGAATATGGCACAGAGAACAGTATGGCACACAACAAGATGGCACAGAACAATATGGCACAAAACAATATGGCACAGAATGGCTCAAAATGGCGCAGAGAACAATATGGCACAGAATGGCACAAAACAATATGGCACAGAATTATATGGCACAGAACAATATGGCACAAAATGGCACAGAGAGGTGGATGGTTGATTGTGATGCCTATGGAGTGAATCAGATAGAGACTGGTGGCGTTTTGCTGGCAATTAATCGAGGAATGGACAGCCATTGCATCTTGACGGAATTTAAAACTGCAGAAGGGAGAGCGCCGCAGTATTATGAGACGGGGTTTGAAGTCTGAGTGGGTACCTCCACGCGGTAGTCCCTAGAAACGTGTTGTTTGACCAGAGCAGGGTTGCACGGCTAAATCTCACTCGGCACGCAGCAGCGAAAGCAATTTGCAGTCGCAGTAGCAGGGGGGGTGGGGGGTTTGGGGCAGGGGGCTGCGGTACAGCAGCAGAGGAGCAGAGGCTAGGCAGAGGCTCATTGCGAGCTGGCTCTGAAACGCGGATTGTGTTCGGGGTGCATTAGAGGTGCTTGGAGAGAGGATTGCCAGCGCCGTCTCAGTTGGAGGGGAGGTTATTAGGCAAGTGAGATGCGCGTGCCTGCTTTAAAAAGGTGCCGCCCCCCAAGCATGAAGACCCGCATGCTTGGGGTTCGGTAGTCGGGATCCTCCTCAGACTAAGGCAGGCACAGTGGGAGCGGTGTAATGCTGAGAAAGTGCAAGCAGTGTTTGCTTGGTAGACCTTTCTATAGGCTAGCACTGAGTGACTGTGTGGTGGAGAGCACGGCAGGTTCAGCGCTGTAGGGCTGGCTATATGACTCGGTAGTTCTGAGGCTGGCAGTGGCCGAGACGGGTGATCATCCTTTAACTTAACTCTGCAGTTTCTGTGCCTTGCGCTCTTGCTTGTTTGAGGCTGGCACTCCATTATTTTTGTGACTTCTGTTCTCCTTCTGGTACTCTAGTGGACCTCTCTGAATGGGCCTTTGTTTGTCTGATGGTTAAGGAGCGAGTTTTATGGTACCTGGTGCCAAAGTGGCTTTCTTTTCCTTAATCAATGCGGGGAGCGGTTTTCATTGCCTGCGCTTCTTACTCTGAGTCTGCACAATACCTTACAGCATAAGGGGTTGCCACCAATGCCTTTGGTGGTTATTTCCCTTAATTGTGCATGTACGGATCTCTGAAGTGCTGAAACTAGCTCACACCTGCTCCTGCTTCCTGAACAATTAATTTGATAATTGTTGATCAGCCAACCATCCCTTCTTTTTGTCGTGTCCCAACTTAAAAGATTGCATAATACGTCGCACTCGTTGTGTTAGTTCCATAGTGGCGAGCGACCAGAACATCTTCACCTAAATGATGCAAGAAAAGAAAAAATATACGCAGGCAGCAAACCACTCCCTGCATCAATTGTGGAAAAGGAGACACAATGATGCAAGTAGTGCGTGTTAGCCGCCTGTGCTATTTTGTTGTTGTCTGACTGCCACAGGGGCATCGTATTCAGTTCCATGTGATCTCACACCTCATAGCACTGTTTTCATTATCATACATGTGATCTCACACCAAATAGCGCTGTTTTTACTTTTAGTGTACCACATGTGATCGTACACCTCCTGGCACTGTTTTTTTTATCACACATGTTATCTCACACCTCATAGCACTGTTTTAAATATCATACATGCGATCTCACATCTCGTAGCACTGTTTTTACTTTTAGTGTACCACATGTGATCTCACACCTCGAACCACTTATCTAGGGTTGGCCAGAATCTTATGAGTTCAGTGTGAAACACCTGAATTCAGGTTCTTGAAGTGTAGCATAAAGTGAGATGTTATCACTTTCTGCTTTTCTCCGATTTCTGCTTCCCTTCTCCATTCTTTTTATTCCTTGGAGAACACAACTCTCTCTTTAGCATACTTCTATTATTCTAGGTCGCTTCCTGCAAGGCGCTATGCGCCTCAATTCTTGACCCACGGCCCAGTGGGCCCTTGTCTCATGGCTTCTCTCGCTCCTGACGCTTGAGACTCTTGACTCTGCCGCTATATTTGCTGGTGGGCTCGCTGCAGCCCTGATGGAGGAGGCTGCAACCTGGCTTGTACACGGCGGGGCACTCGCTTTTGTTCTTGCCGCTGACACTTACTTCCTCCTCTCCTGCACATTTGTGACCTTTTCATCGACCCTGTTGAGTTTCATGAGAGCGCACGTCGTATCTCTGGCTTGGGGACTCGTTGTCGGGGCAGCCGTCATTGATTCTGGGCTTACGTTTGACACGCGCCTTTTTGCGCCTGACTTTTGGGACCCCACTACCTTACGACTACATTCGTCAGATTTTGTAATGAGCCCCACGTACTTTCTCGCTTCGGTGATGCTGGTTATGTTCTGGGATATCCTTCTTAACGAATTCCACGACTTGCTGGACGATGATAAGTCTTTGACGCTTTCCCCTCTATCACTGCTGCGGCAATTAATTTTATTCATTGCAGGGAAGAGTGGTCGTGGTCGCGGTGGTGGTCGTGGTGGTGCACTACCTGGTAGCAATGTGGTTGATATCGATGCTCTCCCCCTCCACCATCCAGACCTAGGACTAGGAGCCATGGTGGAGATGATGGATATATGCACAAAGAAGTTGAAATTGCTCCTGATTGGGAGAATGGCAATGATCATGACGATGGCACTGAGGAACCCAAATTTGATGCGCGCCCTGCCCAAAGAAACAAAGCTAATAAGAAGAAACGGTCCAAGAAGTCCAAGAAACGCAGCAAGAATCGCAAACGCAAGCATTCCTCCTCTGACTCGTCTTCCTCTTCTTCCTCTTATTCCTCTTCTTCCTCTTCATCTAACTCTGATACAGACTCTGACTCTGCCTATCAACGCAAGAACAAGAGCAAGAAGAAGTTCAAATTGATTCTGGCTTCAAAACATATTCTGAACCGCTCCACCCCCTTATGTTAATGGTAATGCGGGAGGGAATCGTAGTGGCTCACCTTACACGTCTGGTGCACATACACATGGCCACAACCAATCTGCTGCATACGGGTACAACAGCTACAACAATTTCAACGGCACTCCACGCTGATTTGGGGAACTTTGGACACACATAACTTTTCATTACTTCCATTCCTACAACCTTTTTTGTTAAGGCAATTTCTTTTCTGGCACCACTACGCACCCGGCTATTAATTCTCTTTATGAGGTACTTTTTCCAGGCCAGGCCTGAAGGGTGCCAGGCACCGCGGAGGCCCAGGGCCTGCCCCACATGTTCACAACTGACCCAGGCCAGGCCTGAATTTGCATAATTAATTTTCTTGATCCCTGATCTCATCCAGGCCAGGCCTGAACCCGCGCATTTATAACCTTGATCCTTGAACTGATTCAGGCCAGGCCTGCAAGGTGCCAGGCACCACGGAGGCCCAGGGCCTACCACTTTGACCTTGTTATTATTTATTATTCTGAATTTTCGTGCCCCAAAGAACGTGTATGTAAACGGGTGCAGCATCCTTTCTCCCAAGCCCAGCACCACCTTTTTTCCAACAAAATTACAAAGAGGCACTTGCCTGCAGCAATTTTGTCACATCTTCCATTTTTGACCTTCTCCGCGCAAATGCTATTATGAAGTTGCATACCCAGCCCAAATGTGTGTCCCCCTTGAACGTTGTTACTAGATCAAATGGCAAACAACGTTTGATCTTGTACCTTAGACACGTGAATCAATTTCTGATTCTTCCTTTCGCATGGACTCTCTCGATCTACTGACTGACCTGGCAGACCTGGATGACTTCATGTTTTCTCTTGACCTTGCCAGCGGTTACCACCAGGTGGATATGGATCCCAGATATTACACGTACCTTGGGTTTCAATGGGAGGGTGAATTCTATATTTTCAGAATCCTTCCTTTCAGTCTTGCTTCTGCCCCCTGATGCTTCACAAAAATTATGAGTACCATCTCCTTATACCTGCGCTTTTGGGGGGTCCGGCTTATAAACTACTTGTATGACTTCCTTTTCCTGGTCTCTGATTCCCAGTCTACAGCACACAGGCAGTTGGTTTTGGACACTTTCAAATCAGCTGGCCTGGCAATCAATGAGTCCAAGTCTAATTTGCGATTCATACGCCTCCTGACCCACCTTGGTTTTGTCATTGGCTTGGATTCTGGTTCCTTAGAAGTGCCTCTAGAGAGATGGGAGAGTTTGCAACAGCTGATCACAGTAGCATTGTCAAGAAAGAAGGTGCTAGTGCACCTGCTTTTGCGAATTGTTGGCCACCTTAGCAGCATGATTCTGGCAATTTGCCCTATTGCTCTCATCAAGGCAATGCCACTCTTACCTGCAGCAGTACAGCTTGCAATTCTACGTTGCTATCTCTGACAGCTTGTGACACGAACTCACCTGCTGGTCTTACTTGTCTCGTACGCATTTTCGCGAAAAGATTTGGCCTTCCCCCTTTACCTCTGACATTGCCATATGGTGTGATGCTGGAGCAGCAAGTTGGGGTGCCACGATGGAGAATAAAAAAAATTGCAGGCACAAGGTTTTTTCACCCTTGAGTTGTGGCATGGCACATCCAGCAGCACACTGCAAGAAATGTGGGGATTTCATCAGTCTTGAATCCTTTTTGGACATCATTAGGCATAAGTCCGTTCAGACCTTCACTGACAACTCCAACGTGGTCAGAATTATGGGCCAGGGCAGTAAAGACTTGCGCTTGAATAAATTGTACTCAGAATTATCTCACTCACAATGGAACACGACCCTGCTTTCCACATGGGTCCCACGTAATCAGAACAAGATTGCCGATGGCCTTACTCACCTTGAAGACCCTTGTGACTGGACTCTGAATGCTGACGTCTTCCAAAAATCGTTGCACAGTGGGGCCTTCCTACCATTGACCGTTTTGCAAGCCACTCCAATGATTTACTTGACAGGTTCAACTCTATGATGCGCTGCCCAGGTTCAGTCGGTCTCAATGCGCTTGCTCAAAGAGACTGGTCAGAACATTTCAACTGGTGCTTCCCACCTTTCAACTTGATTCCATCGGTCATATCCATCATCCGGTAATTCAGTGCAGCCTCTATCCTTGTCCTACCTCTCTGGCCATCTAGCCCTTGGTGGCCTCTACTGTCTAAAGGACAGCACTTCTTTCCTTTTGTACACGGTTGCCGCGTGCTACCACGCTTAGAGAATCTGCTGACTCCAGGCCCCAGCACAGCCTCAGCCCTGCATTTATGCACTGGACTTCTCTGGCCGTCTTGTGCTTCTCCGCTAAACCCCCTCCTCAACCAATCCCAATCCCCTCCTATGCTTGCAGGACACAGGTGCACCCTTGAGTCCGAATTTCAAAGTTTTTGTTTGATAAATGCC
>Ga0307942_1000063_pt1 | contig 53231 bp, 47 predicted proteins | sample OrgLakmetagen175_FD_201846 | JGI IMG/M metagenome (GOLD analysis project Ga0307942, IMG submission 201846) | Saline water microbial communities from Organic Lake, Antarctica - #175 | ecosystem: Environmental > Aquatic > Non-marine Saline and Alkaline > Saline | place: Antarctica: Organic Lake... | reverse complement strand
ATGCTCTGACTGCCGTGCCTCTGCACTGCATCGCAGCTGCCATTCATGTTACGGGAAGCAGAACAGGGCAGGACGCACCCCCCACCTGTATCCCCTCTCCCCCCTCCCTCCTCTTGCCTCCCCAAGGACTGCCCTGGTTTGGGCCCCGAACGACGGCCACGGACGTTGCGTGTAGATCTGCCAGCTTCTGTGCCTCCTCCTGCTTCTGAATTAGGTACGTAAGCGGAGTCAGGGAGGCCTGCGAAGGGGCACAGTCGTGTGATGTTTTTAATTTTTATGCCTTTGACGTTTCTCAAGTCCAGGTCAAACACGATTCATATCCCACGTTTCAAGTCAATTACATTTGAGGTAATTTTCCATGCCTTTGATATATCTCAAGTCCAGGTCAAACATGATCTAACATATCCCACGTTTCAAGTCAAATACATTCGAGGTTTACTAGCCATGCCTTTGACGTATCTCAAGTCCAGGTCAAACACGTTTTGACATTTCCCACGTTTCAAGTCAAATACCTTTGACCCACACAAAGCCCAACCCTCTGACCTTGGCACTCAAACACCAACACGTCAATACACACACGCACACATGTCTTAGTGTGACAGAGGAGATGGAGGCAATGCTCACAATTGCAAGCATTTTGCAAGCACAAAACAAGTTATGCGGCTGGGCACAGACGTCACACTGCTAGTGACGCTAGCTGATGCTCAAACATGTTTTATAGAGCACATCCACTTTTGGGGGATACCTTCTGGCTCAGCCTAATTATTGAAATCCTGTGGAGGATATGAAGCAAACTGCATGTGGTGCACCTGGGGACTGATCACACATCTATACTTTCCACCTGCAACTCAGCACGTCTGCAGAACACCAAACCATGCTGACCTCTCCTACCTATGCTGTCAAAACTGGAGTGCCAGCTGGACGAGCATTTGCTGCTGGCGTGGTTTGTGGCACTTTGACCGGAGGGATGGAGAGGACAAGAGGGCTGCAAGCAGAGAGAAAGAGCAAAAAAAAAGGGAGAAACAGTGCAAGCGTTGGTGACCGAGTGTGTAATTTAGGTGGCTTTCAGAGATCTGACCGAGATAAATGTACGACAAAGACTATGCAAACCGCAGCCATTATTGTGTGTGTTCCAGTGAGGCACTCGGATTGAAGGAAAGGTAGGGGGACACAAGGACTGTAAAAGAAAAGCAGAGACACATTTTAGTAAAGCAAGTCTTAATCCTATGCGCACATCCATGCTACCAGGGACATTCCGAGAGCGTAGCAGGATTCAGAGGCTTATGGCACACCACGCCCCTCACATACCACTGTAGTGCCATTGCGCTGATAAGGAGTACCAGGCAGATCTCAGGAATAGCTTCTCTAACAGATCATAAGGTCATTGCACTTGATCGCCTCAAGAACCCGGGCGCACGCCAGTCAAGCAGCCACTCACTGTTTCGTCATGACAACTCCCGCACTCCCTGTCAGAGCGCCTGTCCAAACCCACCCACACCCAAACACCCAAGCCTGCCAAAAGCACTACCACCCTTAAACACAAAAACACACACGTACACACTCACCTGTAGATCCATGCCCTTTCTAGGAGCCTTTGGCTTCTCCACCACCTCCTCTTCCTCTTCCTCCTCCTCCTCATTCCCTCCCCCCATTATCCCACCCGCAGCCCAATACTGCGGATTGGGTCGCAGGAGGTGCTGCATTCGGTTCCTGTCTGCCTCTACCTGAGGTGTGTGTGTGTGTGTGTGTGTGTGTGGATGTGTGTGCGTGTCTATATGTGCATACATTCGTGCATTCTTGCTGCAATTTTGCTGTACACTGCCCAACACTGTCAGCCGATCTGGCTATACAGCTAGCTGAGCCCTATTTTGCCATCTCCTGGCCTATAAGTGCCGCAGCAATGCGTGAGTCCCAGTGCTTGCAGCAATATGTGCATTACAGTGTCTGCAAACTACGTGCTTTTCAGCTGCAGCAGCTGCTCTGGTCGCACACACAAGAACAACAGCTGCCCAGTTGCACACTACACAGTATGGGCCCCAACAAATGAACAAGCAGACTTTTTTCTTTAAAATCCTCTCTCTTTGTCTACCCCCTTCAGAGTCCATGGTTGTGCTTGCGACAACTTCTTTGAATGCACACTGCTGCTACGAATTCCCTTTTGTCATACCGTTTAGAATCTCACGCTGATTGGATTAAGGCCACACACAATCGAGCGCCCAAGCACCTTTTTTCCATTCCTTAACCAAGTCACCTCTTGCACTCCCGGCTCTAATGTCTGGGGCTGAGACTGTGGTTGCAAAAGGCGCTCCAGGTGCTCGCCCAACCAGGGGTCCCGGCGGGCTGGAGGGGGAGAAGGGTGAGGATACCTCCAGGCCCCATGACCTGTGTGTGTGGATGTGTGAGCGTGCGTGTGTGTGTGAGCGTGCGTGTGTGTGTGTGTGTGGATGTGTGTGTGTGTGTGTGTGGATGTGTGTATGTGTGTATGTGTGTAAGAAAGCGTTTTGTGTACATGTGTATGTGGCTTCATGTGTGTGTGTGTGCTTATGTCTGGGAGTGAGCTGTACGCAATTGCAGAGCAGTTGCTCGAAGTGAGCAGCTAACAATGCAAACAAAGGAAAGGACTTGTTCCATTCATACTATTCCTTTGGCAATCACATGGAGTTGACATGCGGAGGCACACAGATGCAAAAACGACTTGTTCCATTCATACTATTCCTTTGGCAATCACATGGAGTTGACATGCGGAGGCACACAGGGGAAGCACACTCCTATGCTCAGTCAACTGTGCACAGTGACAGAGTACAGAGGGATCTGCTTCACGCCTCTGTGCACAGTGACAGAGTACAGAGGGATCTGCTTCACGCCTAGATCCACAGCCCTAGTATGACCACACTTGATGCTGAATGCAGCATGCTTCACGCCGAGATCCACAGCCCTAGTATGACCACACTTGATGCTGAATGCAGCAGGACAAGTTTATCGTCAATAACAGGGAAAAGCGCTCGACCAGGTGAAGAAGGTGTCCTCACTCCGTGCCCCCCCCACGCAAGCAAGTACACGTACCCCCCATGGAGTTAGACCTCCGCTGCTCAAGGCTACAACGGCGCTGCATGCTCATTTGGGCCTGCCAGGCAGCCATCTCCATTGCCATCTGCACGATAGCAAGGGCACCAGCACTGTGTCGCCAAAATGAACGAGGTGCCTCCGTCCTGCTCACTCCATAGCACATATCTTCATTCATAGCAACAGGAGCGTCATTGGGGTGGTCCATGCACACATCAGCAAAGGACAGACGTGCTGAATTCATTGGCAACCTTGGCGGCTGTGTTGTTACAGCAAGAAAAGTGCCTATGGATGTTACACTGTGTATGACTGTATACTTGGAGATTTCCCTGCCACATAAACTCTGCATTGCGTACGTGCACCGTGTTTGTATACACATACATATATGGGGTTCTGGACGAATGTACACGTCCCCTCCTTCCGACGATGGACACACGATCTGCTCCAACGACTCCTTTCTAATTGCACCTAACGAAAGAGCATCCCCTTCAAAACCAGGCATTTCAAAGTTACACTCCACTTGAGCGCTCTCACAAGAGCGCAAGGCGATACACTTTACAAGAGGGCCAGACTTCACTGCACCACCACATGCTCAGCTGCTCAATCAGCCACTTAGTGTTGAGTACCGTGACCACTGAACGCCTTGCGTAACCTTCCTCCTTGTACAAACGGCAACATGCTTGGCACATAAGTAGCTTTCACATTGCACGTCTCTGCGTCATCCCTTTTTGGCCGCTACATTACATTTGGTAATATCCGCTGACTGGATAGGGCAAGTATCGCTTACGCATGCCACGCACCACATCCACATATGCACTCACACACGCTCTCCTCTCACCTCTCCTGAGCACCCTTGTTCCCCCTCCACCGCCCTGCTCCCATCCGTCGGCGCGTCAAAGAGACTAGACGGAGCACTGCACGCGAATCCTGCCTCCTCGGTCCCATCATACAACGGACGTTCACCCAAGCTATCCCTGCCCCCCTCCCCCTCCCCTCCCTTTCCTGCATTCTGCAGCCCGATCGCCTTCCCTCCCTGCCTCCCTCCCTCCCCTTCAACCCCCTCCTTCTCCTTCAAACCCCTCGCCTGCTCCATCCCATATCCTAATGCCAGGCCCTTTCCAAGATTTGGCCCCAAGGCATCCTCTGTTCCCCCTCCCCCTCTTGACCCTCCCCGCCCCGCATGGTAAATACCACTCGTGGCCCACGCTCCCACCTCTGCTGACGCCCCTTCCCCAGCTAGCCCTGCTTGACCCCCAGAGACACAGCCCATGCTACTGCTGCCGGCCCGAGCATGTGCATCTAGGTCATATTGGGATAGGGCGCGTCTCTCTTTGGGCTGGCTTGCACGCCCGCTTCCCCCCGCGCACACGTGCCCTGTAGAGGTGACGGTGCATAGTTGACGTGTAGGGGGGGCGTGAGTGGGTGTTGTCGATGTAAGTTTGCATGTGTGTGTGACTAAGCTGGAAGTGGCAAGCAGTTCCTTGATGCATGTAATGCAGTGTCATAAATTCATGAGCATTTCATGCAATGCGTGTTTGCTGCGGCCTCGTGGCGCCAAGACAAGATGATGGTGCCCATTTACCCCCAGCTGGTGCTCAAAAGGGTGAGCAAACCTAGGGGGGAGTTTCGCTATGTCACCTACCGATCCCATGTGTAGTCCAATCTTTGTGCGTCATTCAATTGCATTTGCAAGATCTAATCCCCTTTGCGTGATTCAGTTCCCATTGTGTGATTTGAGCCCTTTGCGTGGTTCAGCGTGCCAGTTCGACTGCATCAGACGCACGTCACAAGCTTGACTGAATCAGATGCATGTCACAAAAAAGAAGGAAAAGCAGACCTTAGCTTTGCCTGTTGTTGTGGGTATACCTTAGTCACAGAGCCAGAGGTATGCCAAAGTTGCGTCTGGCCCCTTTTTTGGCCGAGCACGACCTTATACCACTTGCAAATTCGGCATGCGTGGGGTTGGCCAGAACCGTATATAAACACCGTATATGACCGTATATTTTGGGATTTCCCTGCCAAAATTAACGTATATACATTGTACAATATAAATATGTGGTTCTGGCCAATATACAATACATCTGTACAATATAAATATGTGGTAAATATTGTACAGTACATCTGTACAATATAAATATGTGGTTCTGGCCAACCCTAGGCATGCTCAATTTGTGTCATCCCTTGCATGTCCCCTGCCACAGCATGCTACCATTGCCAACGGCGTTGTACGAGGCAACCTTACAAAAATGCTCTCACTCACTCAAACACAAACATAGACACACCTGCAGTGCCATGGCTTTGTTGGCCTCCTGCAGCAGCAGCAGCAGTCTCTGCAGCAAACGCGGCTGGCTGCATAGTTAGCTGAGACAGCTTAGCGAGGGCTTCCTCTGGTAGCTGGTTCATGGGTACGATGCGTGCATCTATCTGCACCTCCCCCACATCTGTAAACTTGACAGCGTTGGACAGAAGGTTGGCCAAGACCTGAGTGCATGCGTGCGTGTGAGTGTGCATACATGTGAGCATGTTTTTGGGTACGATGCGTGCATCTATCTGCACCTCCCCCACATCTGTAAACTTGACAGCGTTGGACAAAAGGTTGGCCAGGACCTGAGTGCATGCGTGCGTGTGAGTGTGCATACATGTGAGCATGTTTTTGAATAAGATGCGTGCTTCCACCTGCACCTCCCCCACATCCGTAAACTTGACAGCGTGTTGGACAGAAGGTTGGCCAGGACCTGTAGTAGTGGTACTTGGTGTATTTGTATGTGTATGCGTATGCAAGCAAGTTGATCCTAAGTAGTGGTGCTTGGTGTGTATGTATGTGTATGTGTATGCGGATGCATATGCAAGCAAGCTGATCCCAAGTAGTGGTACTTGGTGTATTTGTATGTGTATGTGTATATGTATGCGTATGCAAGCAAGCTGATCCCAAGTAGTGGTACTTGGTGTGTCTGTATGTGTATGTGTATGCGCATGCAAGCAAGCTGATCCTAAGTAGTGGTACTTGGTGTGTTTGCATGTGTATGTGTATGCATATGCGTATGCAAGCAAGCTGATCCCAAGAAGTGGTACTTGGTGTGTCTGTATGTGTATGTGTATGCGCATGCAAGCAAGCTGATCCTAAGTAGTGGTACTTGGTGTGTTTGTATGTGTGCGCATGCAAGCAAGTTGATCCTTCACACAATAGTGTGAACAAACTCCCTGCATTTTAAGTGATGTGAGTCACTAATCGTTAGGCATCTTAGGCAGAGGCTGGAATAGGGTCCCGTTAGCCCATTCATGCAAGCTGCAGAAGACTAAGTCCACTGCTTATTTGTACTTTACAAGCCTACACAAGTCCTTTTATGTCAGTAGGGTTGCCCAGAACCATATATGCACCATATATGACCGTATTAGGTGATTTTCATACCGAGAATACCGTGTATACACCGTATATATATATATGGTTCTGGCCAAACTTATAATAAAATTTATTTCCTTTCATTGCTAATAGACATTTTTAAACGTTGTGCGTTGCATAACAGAAACGAGTGCCAAACTTAGAGATAAGACAAACCAAAAGTTTTGGCAGCCCACACCCTTCTTTTGTTCACCTCTGACCTTGATATGCACAAATCTGCCTGCTTCAGTAGATGAAAAAGTGTTCAAATTGACCGCCTAGTATCCTCCGTATCGATGTTTCTTACACCCCTGCGTATTAACATTCGTACTCACTAATTTGCCATATACATAGGGTTGGCCAGAACCGTATATGTACACTGTATTGTTACCTTATTCATGGTAATTTTCCTGCTAATTATACCGTATATACACCGTATATACGTATTTATGTATGGTTTTGGCCAACCCTACATATATAGACAGGTTCAGTGTCCCAGTTCCACATGCCGTGCACACTCGTACTTTGACCCACTCACACCCTCTGTTACCCACTCACACACACCTCACGACACAAACAGATGAAGGGTAAGCGTCAAGTGTCCACGTCCAACAAACACCCTTGCAACCTCAGCCTGTTCATGCCACGCACGCTGACCTGTCGTAAGCGAATGGGGTCAGCCATCAGGTGGTAGTGTGGCAGCTGAGTGTCTAAAGAATAGGACATGGAGAGGCCCTTATGCTGGGCCTCAAGAGCCACGATGTCAATGCACGCTTCCACTGTGCGTCTGATGCTGACAGGCTCCACAGCAAGCTCCACGGCACCGTGATCCTGCGCAGGCAGTTGGAGTGGTGAGCTTGTATAAGTGAGAGTGTGTGTAAGTGTGTGTAAGTGTGTGCTTGAAGTTGTCTGCGTGCACAAAGGGGGTGACTATAGGGGCATACACCATACAATTGTTGTGTCTGCAAGAGGCTGCATTAGTGTGATGATTGAAATTTAGTTGGTCCGCCGTGCGCCAACAAAAAGCCTTACGGTGCCATGGCTGTGAGTTTAAGTCAAGAGTCAACAAGCACACGTGTAAGGTTGGCCAGAACCATATATATACGGTGTACATACGGTATTTTTGGCAGGGAAATCACCAAATATACGGTCATGCATGGGGTATATGTACGGGTCTGGCCAACCCTACACATGTGTGTGCTTTTGGATGAATGATTGTTTGTTGTTGACGTGCTTCACTGCAATACAACCACCTACGCAATACAAAGACAATAAGAGTTCCAAGCTTGCTTTGTTTGAAACCAGCACATGTTTGCACACATACAAAGTAGTGCCACTACTTTAGTTTTGAAGTGCAGGGCAGGAGCACAGGAAAGCCAAGCGCTAATCCTTACCAGCTTTGAGAAATCAAGGATGTCTCCCAAAACTCCAAGCAGGGAGTTGCCTGACTCCAAAATGGTGTCGGCCAGCTCTCGCTGCTCAGGGTTCAGACTGGAAGTCAGCAGCAGCTGCAGTTGAGGTGAGGAGATGGGGGAACACAGACCAACTTATAGGGGTTGCGCGCTCGCAGTGGTCAGGCTAGACGATGGTCTGACCTAGCATTCCAGGTACAGACTCAAGCACTACAGCAATTGAAAGTGACATGGCTGCATTTGACACCATCACGTGTTACATGCAAGATGAGCAAGGAAGAGAAGAACCGGCCCGATTGAGGAGAAGCGAGGATATAGGCGACCGAGGAGGATGTGCAAAAGAGAGTCTAATTCAAGGGGGGGTCTGTGAGCTCACGATGCTCATGCGAGAAGATTGCATGTGTCTGCAACTTCTCAGTCGCCACGGACACTTGTGCTTGCTTTTTATAGAGAGGGAGGCAGCAAAGAGGCCGGTCTACAACTTGCTGACAAACGCACACAAAACGTACACACGTCTCTCTCTCTCTCTCTCTCTCTCTCACACACACACACACACACACACACACACACACACACACAAACACATACACACACAAACCTGTGCTGTGGCCATCATGCCATTGAGAGGAGTGCGGATTTCATGGCTCATATTTGCCAGGAACATTGACTTGGCCTCAGCAGCCGTTTCTGCGGCAATCTTGGCCTCCAGCAGGCGCCCCTCTTCTTCCTGTGTTACGTCACAACGGTCATCACATGGTCATGCACACGCACTTTCCTCTCTGTGCTGTGTACGCCACAACGGTCATCACATGGTCATGCATTTGTTCTTTATATCTGTACTGTTTAAAAAAGCGCGCAGTCATGCACATGCGCTACTAGCCAGCTGGTGGTGCTTTGTATTGGCATCTTGTTGAACTTGAAATACATCCCAGGCAGACAGCCAGTCACGTCATGCGCATGCACATGTGCATCGTGTTGGCAGGTCGCTCAAATTTGATGAGCACAGGAAACTTGGCCATCAGCAGCGCTGGCACCCTTCCTCATCCCCTTGCACAACCACAGAAATCCTAAAAATTGTGGATACATCCAGACTCATTGCATACCAAGTCACACACACATAGACGTCCGTAAACACCATCACCAGACACGGACCACCAGCACTGATGGACAATTCCATCAAGGGTGTGTTATATTGGATGTGTTTGCAGGGAACACACAACCTGACCCTAAGAAGCAACTGCAAATTAACGAATGAGTGCAGGAAACGCCCCATACCAGAAAGCTCAGGAAAGCACAGGGAAAAGGAGGGAAAAGCACAAGGTACGCTCCATACCAGAAAGCATGGGAAAAGCACAGGGAAAAAAGCATAAGGAACGCCCTATACCAGAAAGCATAGGGAAAAGCACAGGAAAATCATAGGGAAAAGTATAAGGAATGCCCCACACCAAAAAGCACAGGAAAGGACAAGGAACAGCACAAGGAAGGCCCCACACCAGAAAGCAATTATCCCACCTTGCGGCGCACGAGCTCTGTGATGTCACTGTGAACGTGGATGAAGCTCACAAGTTGTCCCAAGCTGTCAAACACTGGGGTGATGCTTGCACGGTTCCAAAACGTCTCTCCTGCAAGGGAAGTGCAGTAGTAAAGAGCAGCCAGAGTTCAGGGTTTACTTTGCCCGAAAGCAAAGGGCCCCATTTAAGACACAGAGGAGCGAATAATCTATTCGGGAGGCCTTCGAACATATGCGTGGTGCTCATACATTGCATGGCCGTCCACCTTGCACAAAGGCGACCTGCTGGCCAGTAGCATCTTTCTCTGTCTGACAACACCCATGGCCAATCTCGCACGCACCCAATCACAGCAACAGCAAACAAAACAAGGCCTCCTTGGGCACATTCTAAGAGACAGCCAGAAGCACTTACCGTTCTTCTTGTACCGTTACAGCCTCTTCTTGTGCCTTTTTTCTTGTACCTCTTCTTGTACCGTTACAGCCAGAAGCACTTACCGTTCTTCTTGTAGTTCACGAGTTCTACGGTCGCTTTTTGGTGGTTGTCTTGAGCAGCTTTGAGGGCAGCCAAGGCAGAGGGCTCGGTGGCAGGGCCGTGCAGGAAATTGCATGAGCTCTGTCCCAGCACCTCTCCCCTTTGGTACCTGTCATTTTAACACATGCACAAGAACTTGAGTTGAAGATATCAATCAGTCTGGCTGTATAAAACGTATGGGTCAACCGCAGGGACATGCAGGGGACCGCAGCAAGCCTGTCCCAGCACAATCCCCCTTTTGACACCTACCGTTGTATTACGCACACGCACACAGTTGTAGAACGATAGTCAAAGGAAAGTAAAAAAGTGTCTTTCCTGCAGAGGCTTGTGGTAGGGACACACACAGGAGCGGCAAGCAAACTTTGATAATTGTCGTTCATTTTGTTTGTGTGATGTGTGAATGTCAAAGCCTTGCACAAGCTCTAGGTCTAGCTCGTCCCTAGAAGCATGCGCGGATTGTGAGTTCGGATGATGCCAGAGATAAAGCTAAGATCTCAGGAACACAGCTCACTGGAAAGCAGCAGCAGTGCAAGTGCGCATCCCGTAATGAGGAGCAAGCAACATATAGGTCACTGACGGAGAGCAGCAGAGCGCAAGTACGCACCCCGTAATGAAGAGCAAGTAACATATAGGTCACTGGAGAGCAGCAGCAGCAGCAGCGCAAGTACGCACCCCGTAATGAAGAGCAAGTAACATATAGGTCACTGACAGAGAGAAGCAGCAGCAGTGCAAGCACGCACCCCGTAATGAGTAGCAAGTAACGTTTAGGTCCCTGACAGAGAGCAGCAGCAGCAGCAGTGCAAGTACGCACCCCGTAATGAGTAGCAAGTATTATACAGCTATATGATATATAGGTCACTGACGGAGAGCAGCAGCAGCAGTGCAAGAACGCACCCTGTGATGAGCAGGAACGCATCGTTGACGTACACAAGAGGGTTGCCAAGCTGGCTGGGGTCAGAAATGGCAATGCCCTCGCTGCAACTCCCCAAGGCGTGATCTGTGCATGGTTTGGGGGGGAAGAGTCCGGTCAGTACTTGTGACCTATAATAGCACTTGAATTGCGTCCCAAATGTGTGGAGCTGCCTTACAAATGTTCACACCACACACAGACTCCACAGCAACGTAACGCTGTAGTTACCTCTCAACCTCCAGCCCATGGCCTCGCTCACGTGCGCACTCATGTCATGCTGCACGCACAGGTAGTACACTGGAGCGTTACTGTTGCCACCACCGCCGCCACTTCTGCCTCCCTGCCCCAAAGATTCGTACAGCGGTAGCGGCTGGACCTGCTGAGCATGCTGCGTCTGCTGCAGGTCCGTGGCCATAGAGGTGACCACAGCCGACGCTGCGTCATCTTCAGGGGTGCGCGCAAGTGCCAACCAGTCGCCTGTGGATGGTTGTTGGGGAGGAGGGAGGGAGGAGGGATGCGCAGGTGCTGTGCTAGGATCTACTGCTGCTGGTGCCTGCGTTGGTGATGTTGCTACCAATAATCCTGTTAGTGGCGCTTGTGCTGCTCTTGTTGTTGGTGGGCAAGGGGGAGGTGGGGGAGGGGGATGCAGCCCTGCAGCAGGGGCATTGACTGGGCTCACAGCTGCGGCCGTTTCAGATGAGCCACGCTGTGACGAGCCGCCTTGCGTGCTGGTGGCGGACGACGTGAAGCCACTGCCTCCACCGCGTTCACTGCCACGCCTGTGTGTGTATGTGTGTGTGCACGTGTGTGTGTTTACGCCTTAAGTGGCAGAGGTGGTTTGGAAGTGTAAGTCTGGTGCGTGCATGCCCATGATGATAGCAAGTTGTGAGCCTGTCTTGCCTAGCAAGCTGTGAAATGAGTGCAAATTGTACTAGTACCTGCAACACTAGACTAGTCTCAACACTAGACTAATTAGGCAGTTATAACAAACAGATCGCGCTGGGAAGAATTTGGGCACAGAAGATATATCACTTTTTGCTAAGGACAGGGCTTGCGCAGCTAGTGTACCTGGATGGGGGTGACCAAATCCCTTGTTTGAGAGAAGGTGGGGCATTGATGAAGGAGTTAGAGGAGGATGAGTGAGCAGGCGAGGAGGTGGGTTGAGCAGGTTTAGGCTGCCCACAAGGCAGCAGGGGCAGAGGTCCTGCTGCTGTTTCTGGCAAATGTGTGGCTGCTGCTGTTTTTGCTGCTGTTCCTGCAGCTGTATCGGTGGCAGCAGTGGTGGCAGGTGGGTGAGGGGGGGGAGGAGGGCTGCCAATGCTGATGGGGGTGAGGGAGAGGCTGCTCCAAGTTGTGGAGCCGTCCCCTATGGCGTGGTGGTAGCAGAGCAGCTTGACGTCGGCACGCCTGTGGTCAATTTTGCACATAAGGGTGTTTTGTGCAGGTCCAGCAGGCCGTCACCGAATGTCCATCGTAGCAGCGAGCATTGAGACGGCAATTGCTTCATTCCTCTTTTCAAGACCAAAACTTCGTTTACGACTTTGCCTAGGGTTCCAAGTGCGATTTTGCCTGGGTTTGTTTTGTATGACTTTGCCTAGGGTTCCAGGTGCGCAGAGCTTCCAACCCAGGCCATTTGCTTTTGCTGCCACTCCTCTGTTCTGCGCAGGACACTGACAGTCGTAAGGATTTTGGCATGTTTGACATTCATTCATGCATGCCCACACCTTTGAACACAGATTACTAATATACGTCTGCTGTGGTTCAGCGATGAAATCACGCTGACGACGGATAGGAGAGCACGTGGACTGTGGAAATTTTGTGGGATGATAAAGAACCGACAAAACCGCAACAACGAATGGAACGCTATTGCGCAAATATCATGGAACGGAAGCCATAATCAGAACTTTCATACATGCAGCATAAATACATACACACACCTATTGCTGCGCAGTGCATGTGCCAGGTTGCGTACATCAGCATAGTCGCTAGCAGGCCCAAGAAGGACATCCAGACCTGTCCCTTTGGCTTGCAGCTCTGAAAGTGGCTGCCCCACCTGCGTGTATGAAGATGACATTACATGTAAGGTAAATGGGGTTAGTAAGAGGATGGTGAGGAAATTTTAGAGTACCCGGTACCAAAGTGACTCCTTTTTCTTATTTAATATGGGGAGTGGCTTCCACTGCCACTAACTCTAAGTGTTTCCTTTTCTCAGGAGGTCTTAAACCCATCAGAACGACGACACATTACGTAGGCGAGTGCGTCCCTGTCTCCTCCACTGACCTGCAGCTCTGACAGCAGTCCACGTTTTACGAGCAATGGCCATTCACGCTAGTCACTGGCAGAGGGACAAGGTAGGAAATCAACCTCAAACCAACTGAGCAACCTAACGTTGGTCGCCTGCCTAGCAGCACTACCATTGTTAGACCTTGTTCGCCTAGCATTCCACAGCCAAGACAGGCTGTGCAACTACACACACACACACACACACACACATACACACACACTCACACACACAACGTGCAACTCGACACACTCACACACACACACTAGCTCACAACACAAAAAAGCAGAGGTCTGTCTCATTTGTTCGCAGCATCCTGCACGTACCTGTGCTTCAAATGCTCTGTTGGCGTATACAACGCGCCCCAAGTAAGGCCGGGGCTGCTCCTCCCCCCCTGCCCCCTTGCTTGCACCCCCAGCAGCGGCTATCGCACCAGATAAGCTACGACCCAGCTTGGAGCCCGGAGCAGGGGCCGCCGTTGCAGCAGGGACCCTGAAACCCTCATTATTCACCCCACAACCTTGCTGCCCCCCTCGATCAGGGACTACTCCCCCGCTCGCCCTGGTAGCCGCACGCTCAGCACGCTCAGCACGCTCGCCTGCTGATGATGCCAGGATGGCCTCGCTGCCCCACCCCATGAGGCTGCCACACCCAAACAGACTCCCGCTGGAAAGCGGCCCGCTGGAGAGACTGCCGCCTGAGGTGTAACGTAAGAGGTCACAGTTGCTGCCATTAGAACCCACAGCTCCCCCCTCCATCCCTGCTGCTATTAATCCATACCGAGGCAGCTCCCCGCTGCTGTTATTAGGCCGTGCCTCAATGCTGCTGTTGCGGCCGCTACTGGCGGCCAGTGGAAACCGGGGGGGGTTGCTTGAGGCGGCACTGCTGCGGATACCAGGCGGCGTCCCTCCCCAGCCTTCCCCACTGCTGTGGCGAGCATCCCCACTGCTGTTACGTGGCGCATCATCAGAGCTATTTCGCCCTTCCCCGCTGTTGCGAAAACTCACAGTTTCGTTGGAGGCTCGGCAAGAGGGAGTGGAGCGGACAAAGCAATTCCAAGCCTCGCTACCATAAGGGGCCTGCAGAATCATGTGTGTTTGTGCGCAAGTGTGTGTGTCTATGTGTGTGTGAGTGTGTGTGTGTACAACTATCAACTAGATGTGCTTATTATAATTGTTGCCATTAGGCATCAAGATACAGCTTGAGTCAAAACTTTCTCGCAATTGGCTGTATGGACTATTCTGCCTTGTAAAATTTTCACGCCACAGCTACTTACACATTTTTCTTGAGATGCGCGCGGGGAGGGAGCATGGCTGCAGCTCGGGATGTTTGCTGCACAGGCTGGTATGACCTCCACAATCGAAATGCCATGTGCCGCATTGGAAATTCCTGCCATGAGCATGCTTTGCAGCATGTCACCCTACGTGCATGTGCAATTTGCGTGCTTATATTGTATGGCTATGTGTGTGCGAGTATGTGTGTGTGTGTGTGCATGTGTGTAAGCGTGTGTGTATGTACGCGTGTGAATGTCTTTTGTGTTAGTAAGTCGCAAAAGCAAAGGCAGATTATTTGACTACCAGAAGCTATCACACCTGAAGCATAGTGGCACTCATGGCCTGTTGTGCGGGCTCCTGCTGCACCATCAGGCTTGTGCACCTTAGTCAGTCAGGGTGGAGGGAGAGGGTCTAGGCGAAGTGAGAAAACACAAGATTGCGTGCTTGCATCCTGTTTTTCAAAGTTGGAAGGAACCAGAAACACGTGCTTGTGTATGAGTTTGTCACTACAACTTATCAGTGATACATGGTGGACGTACGGGTCAGCAAATGCAAGCCATCTGGATTTCCGCGCACATGATTGTGCCGTTACTCAGTTTGCTGTGTATACACATAGCAGAAAGGCCGTTTTGCTCTGCTTCATGCCCCTACATGACTTACCCGGGGCTGAGCTCAGCAGCTGGAGTTCCAACGCCTCATTATACCACTGTGGCAACCCCTAGAACTGCAGACTCTCGGTCGAGGACAGGCAGGAACGATTTTCTGTGCCCTGCTGCTCCCGTCACCATTGCTATTCAAGATCGAGATATTAAACCACCACAACAGGTGACCCAGCACAAGTGTGTACGGCTATTTACGTGTTCTGCAAGAAACTTAATAATTTAGTAAAGCTTGGAAAGATATGGAGAAGAGTGATAAAGTGACTGCGAATTTACATTGCCATCATGCGAACCTGTTGAGTGAGGGTTACCATTTCCAAATGCTAGGGCCTACACATTGATGCCCCACACCACTGCCTCCATTGACACAAGCACATCTCTGAGGGAGGTTGGGCACCTGGCCTCATGGAGCGTGACTAGCGCAAAGCTGGGGAACGGTGTTGACTGCCTCAGGGACGAGAAGACAGACACATTTTGGCAGTAAGACGAGTGTCCTTCTCATTGTAACACACACACACACACACACACACACACACATGCACGTGCGTGTGTGCACAGACACATGCACACAATAGCAAACACACACATGCACACGCGTGCGTGCATGCGTGCACAGGAGTTATATGCACACACACACACACAAACACACACACACACACACACACACACACACACACACATCCGCATACACAAAGAAACACACAAGCAAGCACGTCTGAGCACTAAAACAAAAATAGCCGTCATATACTGCACTACAAACCGCAGGTCTGATGGTTTGCAGCCGCACCTTATTAACATCCAGTTCCAAAAGAAAACCTTGTCATCGGTAGGTGTTGTCTGTCTGCTAAGAAACGCCACCTGTCCTTTGACCGGTATCATGAAATCCAGTGATAAACGGACGAATAGGGCTGACAATAACCAGATGCTAAAGCACCGTGTATGACCACACTGACATTTGGGTAACAAACAGCCTGATAGGAACAGAGTGCTTGCACCTTGCATACATATTTTCGGTCAATTTGCTCATTAGAAGTCGTCTGTTCTGACTGAAAAAGAGCCATTTGTATCGTATACAAAATCAGCCGCTAGCCTGCATGTGCCGTATTGGGTCCTTTGCACACTCCTGCCTCTTCCCCTTCGATTTCTTCCCCTTCGATTGCACAAACAGGAGCTGCGAATATACCTGGACTTCAAGGTCGACGAGAGCTACACCCCCAGCAAAATTTCTGTGCGAGCTGGCTCAAGCTCGTATGACCTGAGGGTAAGGGCTTTGGACCTTGGCTTTTTTCCAATCGGCATTTTTTCGTTGTTGATGAACACGTGCACCGGAAAACACACACACCATAAAAACAAGCGCCGGGGTAGAACGGAACCTCCTCAAAGGCTATTATTCAACTGAGGGTGTACGTGTTAACGCATGAGCCATGAAGAATACCAAACTGACATCACAGGTGCAGTAGTTCACACTTCAAGAGAAGCTCACAACTAGTACCTTGTGCTCGCCAATGATCTTTCGCACTTGTTCTTAGCAATCTCGCCACACTGCGGAAGCCAAACGGCGCGTGCCAAATCTGTGCCTGCATTAAATGCCCTCAGACGACATGCAAACGCCTTACAATGTCGTCAAAAAATAGTTGTGCATGATCAACTGCTTTTACAGTGCTTGCAAGGAATGCAAGTCCTTCAAGGGCTCCTTAAGAAACCTATGTAGCAGTGTAAAAACAGGGCATTTTCGAAATTTCAGCATAAGGTAATGCACACACGCTTGCTGCAAGATCTGCAGCTGGTCAAAAGCTTAAGGGCCCTCTCAGGCCACCATCCCCCCAGTAGTCACCTTACTACACACTGCTGAAACCGAATGCTGCTTGCCGATAGAAGGCCTGATCAGGTGCTGGAGCTGTAATTAATCAAGTCAGAAGAGCCTTTTGACTGGGTCACTCTCCCCCTACGAGCCATGAAACGTTTTGGTTATTTGCTTGCCACAATGCAATCCCTGCAGGAGCTGCATCTAATTGAGCTAGAGGATCCGTCTGGCTGGATCACGATTCCCCTAAGCGCCACCACCCCATCAGAGCCGCCACCTGCTGACGGTGACTCCCCCCAAGATGCACAGTCTAGTGCCCCCCTGTGTGCGTTCTTTTTGCAGCTGGCAGTGCTGACAAACCACTTGAATGGACGGGACACACATGTACGGGAGGTGCATGTGTATGGCCCCCGGACTGTGGAAGCAGAGGCCATTTTGCCCCTGAAAATGACCAGCCCAGAGTTTTCAATGTATGCCATGATTAAGTGAAGGTTGCTACACACATTCATGCATTACATTGCGTTCTCTAATGCTACATAGATACCATTTTCGATCAAAAACGTGCCTTGATCAATTGTTTAATCTGAAGGTTGACCTTGTTATTACAGATTTAGTAATTTCCAAATTGCTAAACTTAAAGCATGCCGTATGGTTACTGATCGAGTTAGGTAGCTGGCCTACTGTTCCAGTTTCTAAATCTTTTTTGGATTTTAGAAGGGGAAAACTGTTACCCATCGCTTCCTATTCGCCTTCCAGGTTGGTGAAGCCTGCTTACTATCTTGTGATCAAAGTATGTCCACTTTTTTAACAACCACTACTAACTGCCCGCTATGCCTGAAGTGCTACCAACAGAATGCCGCCGTCCATCATCATGGCTGCTACCAAGCAAACTTACAGCGGACCTAGAATTACTAACCTCCTCCCTCTCGTCCAGACATCACTATCTTCATGCCCAATCCAACTTCTTCCGTTCAATCTGTTCACTACGGGTAGGACAGACATGACGTCACGGTAGCAGGCAAAAAAAGGCACTTATTGATCCAAAATAACGGGACTGTCTCGCCCAATCAGTGGTGGCAACGAATTGTGTGACAAGCAGTTATTTGGTTGACAATTGAGAGTTTCTGTGGAATGTCTTGTTAAATAAACTGGATGTGCCAGTCTTATTGATAACCTTTATCTTCTGGATTTAATTATTTTGGTAATGCTAGGCCGAATAGCTTCTTGGCTGTTTCACAGTAAGCTCCTGTCCTAGCTAGACTCCTACGTGTCGGCCGTCTGTTTCTAGGTATAGGGAAACCAACCTTTCCCGTGGACAACTTGGGGATAGCTTGACGATTCAATTTCTGCTCCACTGCAACAATACACGTACTTCACTAATATCCAGATAGGTGTCTCTGTCATCTCCTTATGGATTATGGCTGGCTGTTCTACAAAGGTTACAACCAAACACGATAGCCTAAAGAGTGATAACGTGATAAGTTATCACTGATAACTGATAACTAATAACCCTTTAAACACAGGGCGGCTGTATGCAAAGAAGGGGAAACCTGCAAGGTATAATGCACTCCTATAAAATTTGATTAAAAGAAGGGAGTTGCTACGGTACCAAATACGGCCGTGCAAATCCTCCCCAAGGAGGAGAACTAAGGTCAACGGGGGAATCAGGAGGGTTGCAAGTTTGGCCTCAAACAGGCAGATCATTCGTCCTCGCTTCCTTGCATTGCTTCTGCTCTCTGCCTTGCTCTCTCCCTTCCAACCTCAAGGAGCATGTTGACGCTTGGATGCAGTCGTACTCCTGCTGCCTGTGTGCCAGGAAAACATTTGGGAAGTATGGACATTGACGAACGACAACAACTCGCAGTGCACCTGAATCGACTGTGCGCCTGCCTGGGACTAAGTAACAAGCCCATGCACGTGCTGTTTTCATGTACGTGTGTGCATTTCTTGGAACATGTTGGGAAAAACTTGCTGTAAAATGTCCCAGAAAGCGCACACACACCTACCATACACTGGCACTGTAGAATGGGTAATGGGTATGCCGCATGGGCATGATAGGAATTGAATCTAAGTGGCTTCTGGGGGCTAAGCTGCCTGCCTTATACGTCTGGTAAGCGTCCCTCTTACCAGGTGGAGATCCGCTACATATACACCTAGTGCTGTTATGGCATAACCACGTTGACAAGTAGAAGCCCAAAACTTATGCAGCCATTCTCAAGCCAATTAGGGATTGCATGCATTGTGAAATCTACTCAAATCACCTCTTTTGCATCTGCAGTCAAAAACCCCTACCAACCCTGACAGCACACGAGCTGTACCTTTCCGGTGACTCTGGGGAAGGACACATACACACATGTGAAGTTGGCCAGAACCATACATACCGGTATACACCGTTTCTGACCGTATATTTGGTGATTTTCCTGCCAAATTACCGTTTATACACCGTACATACATGGTTCTGGCCACCCTAGATAGAGCATGTGTGGCACATGCTCTATCATTCAGCTTGCAGCTCGCATGGCATACTAAAAAGACAACAAGTTCCATTACAAAGGACGCGCGCACCATCATCCTTGCTGCGTACATCTCTGCTAGCTCTTGGCGACCTGAGTTCACGGCTCCTCGAATGACAATGTAGGCAGTCTTGGGAGTGTAGGGCAGTCCCCCTTGGGGCATTGCCTCCAGCACCTGCAAAAGTGACGTCACTTGTGTGTGCGCACTTGCTTGTGGTCACTTCTTTCCTGCCTAACGCACATATGCGTGTGTGTGTCTGCATGCGTTACTGTGTATATCATGTGTGTGTGCGCACTTGCTTGTGGTCACTTCTTTCCTGCCCAACGCACATATGCGTGTGTGTGTCTGCATGTGTTACTGTGTATATCATGTGTGTGTGCGCACTTGCTTGTGGTCACTTCTTTCCTGCCCAACGTACACACATGTGTGTGTGTCCGCATGTGTAACTGTGTGTATCATGTATGTGTGCGCACTTGCTTGTGGTCACTTCTTTCCTGCCCATCGTGCAGCACAACTGTCAGGCCAGAGAATGCATGTCCAAACCACTTGTTTTGGTATAACCAACAGCTCTATGTGCACGTCTCTAGCTAGCTCTGCATTTCCATTTACAGTGAGACGTATCTGCTTAAATTTGGCCAGGCTCTGTTGTAACAGGGCTTCAGTGCCACTTCCCTGCCCTTGTGCGACAGACACGTGCAAACTTACACGCAAACTCTCACACACATGCACATCACATAGCTGTGCCACAGCTGTTTAAGGAAAAATGCGCACTAAAGGAGCAAAAACCTTCACCAAGTCCCTTCTTCCTGATACGAGGTTACCCTATGAGCGTGTACACATACAAGCTCTGACCAGCTCACAAGACGCAGGAGATGCACAAGGAAAAGGTGATTGGGAATTAGTTATGGGAAGGATCAGAGTTTGCGGCATCTTCCCCCCTTTGTGCTTGCATTTGTGCTGATTGTCTGCATTTAAAAGGTACCTCAGCACCCGTTAAACTGCATCTGAGCAAGCTATGCACCAGACCTGTGCCATGCAAAGAACTCTCTCAGGTGCATGCTGTGGACACATTAGAGGCTTTTTGTCATGTTTAATGCTCGCCACGTCCGATGACAGCCATACACGCCTCACACATACATACATAAACACGCACTAAACACACACACACACACACACGCATAAACACACACACACACATTTGACAACATTTAAGACCAGTTGGACGAGAGCAGCTACACAGGCAGTGAGCATCAGTTATGGCTTGCGCACGCTCACCTGGTCCATTTTGGGGAGCTCTTGTAGTTGGGCCCAGTGTGTCATGGCCAAATGCACACAGTGGTAAGTCATGGGCAAGCCCACCTGCGTGGGGGCAACAAGAGCATGGTACGTAATTAACACCAAAAATATGCGGATATGCGCAGTGGTGGTTCCTGGGCAAGCAAGCGAGAGGTAGAGGAAGTAGAGATGTATGAAGAAACGTATGAATGTGTGCTCTTGGCCAAATGCACACAGCTGCAGATCACGGTCAGGCCTACATGCAAAAAAGAGACTATCCTGATATATTGTCAGTACAATATTTTATACTCCTGGACAGGGGCACGCAGGGGCATGCTTGGTCACTAGCAAGCCCAGCCCTTGTTTTATACCAGCCAGAGGGACCGATATTTAGCTGCTCTCGTGACATAGCCGCCGCTAGCTCTCATGCTACTAGGGCTTATGACTTAGCCGCTACTAGCTCTCATGGCATCCGCTAGCTCTCATGCTTAAGGTTGGCCAGAACCATATAGCGTAGATTCTCAACCACTTCGGAAATAAATAATTATTTGGCCAAAGTAGAAAAATTAATATATATTCTCGGAGCCCTTTTCAAACTAGATTCGAAGCCAAAATTTAACTATTTTTAGTGTTTTTTTGGCACTTTCAAGAATGGCCTCCCAGTGTGTCAGTGTGAACCCCCCTATTCCTGTTCTTGAAGCCCCATTTCCCTGCTGAGAGGCTGGCTGCTCAGCAGAGAGGCCATAAGAAGCTGCAGAGGGAGAGGCAGCTCAAGGAGCTGGCAGAGGCATAGGCAAAGGCAAGGGGCGCGAACTGTGAAGAGGCCTGTGGGGCGCCCATGCATGCTGCTCCGAGAGCAAGCCTCCTCCTCTGACAGCCCCCTCAGGCCCTTCTTCTTCTGGGGCATCCTCACAGAGTGAGTGAAGATGGCAAGGGTAAGAGAAGGTTGCTTCTCTGATTGAGGGAAGCACACGTGCAAGCACTCACAGCTGTCGTTCTCCATGCAACCAATGGTCAGTCTGCCCAGCAGCCTGCCCAGCAACAGCAGCAGCATCAGGGGCAGCAGCAGCAGCCAACTGTGGGGGGCTCCCAAATTTACAAATAAATTCCCGACAGGACCCTCACGAAGTCCCTTCGAACTCAAATATAAATCCCCAGACCCCCTTACGAACTAAAAACGGAAATTTAATATTGGTGTCACAAAGTGATCGAGGATCTACGGTATAGTTACGGTGTCTATACAGTATTTTTGGCTGGGAGATCACCAAATATACAGTCATATACGGTGTAAATACGGTTCTGGCTAACCTATAGTCATGCTACTAGCTCTCATGGCATTCGCTTGCTCTCATGACTTGGCCGCTACTAGCTCTTATAACATCCGCCACTACTTGTCACCGGCAACGACAGCATCCACTGCAACTTGTCACCAGCAACGACAGCATCCACTGCAACTTGTCACCAGCAACGACAGCATCCACTGCAACTTTTCACCAGCAGCGACAGCATTTACTGCAACTTGTCACCAGCAGCGACAGCATCCACGCAACTTGTCACCAGCAACGACAGCATCCACGCAACTTGTCACCAGCAACGACAGCATCCACTGCAACTTGTCACCAGCAACGACAGCATTTACTGCAACTTGTCACCAGCAAAGACAGCATCCACTGCAACTTGTCACCAGCAACGACAGCAATTGCTGCATCTTGTCACCAGCAACGACAGCATCCACTGCATCTTGTCACCAGCAACGACAGAGGCAAAAGAGAGGACGTGGGGAAGTACTAGTTCTGCCATTTTTACCCTCTTTGCTTGTGGCCCGCCAAAAAAAGATACCATCTACACTTGTAGCAAGCCAACACACGACACCCTGTAGGCTTGGTTGCCTGCACAAGCCGAGCACTCAACTCATCAGCAGGTCTGGTGTGCCAAACAACACAGGGGGCGTGCTCAAACAAACGGCACACGCACACATCCCTAGCATGAGTGTAACACCATCTTACCGACACAATACATACGACCTCCCAGTCCAGATCAGTACCGCGAAAGCAGACGTGTAAACCTCTCAGTGAACAGAGAATGATGAGCACCCCACATTCGCAGAAAAATGAAAATGAAGGATGCAGTGAAGGTGCACAGGCGGGAGTGTCAGGCCTACGTACCACATTGGCATGGATCAAAGCAGAGGCCAGGGCGTCTGAGGCGTCACAGCGGCAGCACATCTGCGTGCAGGAGAGCATGAAATGACAAGGTGCTGCATGCGTACACACAACCACATGCACAACAAGAAAGAGTTGTGCATGCAGGCACGCATGAATTGACAAGGTGCTGCACGCGTACACACACATGTACGACATTATCAAAAGTCATGCATGCAGGCATGCATGGAACGATGAGGTGCTGATGTGTACACACAGACATGTACAACATGATCAAGAGTTAATCATGCAGGCACGCATGAATCGGAAAAGTGCTGGTGCGTGCACACAGACATGTACAACATAACCAAGAGTCAAGCGTGCATACATGCAGACAAAATGTAGCACAAGGTTTGCACAGGTTCACAAACAAAGTTGCAAATATAGATCCTAGCTGAGTGACAAAGGATTTTGATACAGACGTCAGACTTCCTTCATATACACACAAGCACACTCACACGTGCACACACACACACACACACCGATGTGAAGGCCCTTGCCAGGTTGTGTCCGCCCTGATTCAAAAACGGAACCAGATTGCCCCGCAGCCGTGCTGCAGCTGCGCGCACAGCAGAGATGGTTGCCAGAGCAGTACGAGCATCTTCTTGAGATTCACACAGCCTTACCAGCATGAACAGGGGAGGCATGTCTGCACGTGTAGCCGAGGCACAGGTCTGTTTGTGTAAGTGCATACATGCGTGTATGTGTGTGTGAGTGGGTTTTAATATGTGTGTGCAATGCTCAGTGGGACAGGCGGTGCTCTGTGTTGAAGGAAGTGCGTGATTTTGAAATGCACAGGCGGTGCTCTGTGTTAAAGGAAGTGGTTAGTTTTAAATGCAGCAGGTTGGAGCTGCGATAACAATCATGTGCTGAGGAGGCGTAGAATCTCACTTTCGTAATGGCTTCCTTATAAGCAGGTAGTTGGAAATAGAGAGGATGAAGAGTCCTTGCTATTCTTTTTTCCCACCTTCAGGAAGGCTAACACAAACATATTCCACTGTGCCTCCTCAGTGCACGATGCTCCTGACGCTTAAAATTATACAGACGACCGGCTCCCTTGCACATACAAGGATTGGCTTTGGGACAATTTATTGAAAGCAGGAAGGGATTGGCTTTGGGACAGTTTTTTTGAAAGCAGGAAGGGATTGGCTTTGGGACAGTTTCTTCAAAGCAGGAAGGGATTGCCCACGGACGAGCTGCTCGCTCAACTTTGAAGGTTGGGCATAGGAGAGTATGCGGCCTGTAATGCAACTTTATAGCCAGTTGCTGTAAAGCGCACAACAGAGACAACATACGCCAATGCAGGAGGAAGTTGAGCATCATACTAGCATCCCGCTCTTTTCATGTCATGCTGGGTGTGTGTGCACTACCAGCGTAGCTTTTTCCCATCTTTTTGGTCAGACCATCCTTATACACCATCTCGTTTGTAGACACGTACCACAAGGCCTCTGTTCGCAGCGGGCTAGGATTTGTTGACTGAGCCGTTCCGCGTTGTAGCCAGAGGTTGCATACCAGCCTACAAAGAGGCATCGATGAGGTTCAAATCTTTTAATATTGCTGACACCCTGCAAGAAAGGGTGTACCAATTCCTGCCTGCCTGCACAGACAGGGGTTTGCAAGGAGTGCTCACTGAATCCTTTTGGACTTCAGAGGTTCCGTGCAAGCGTCCTTCAGTGGCAGGTGGTATTTCTGAGTCACGTCTCACCACATTGGGTTTTGTGTCTTTAGCGCTGCCTAATAGAAAAGCAGCATCAAGTATTTGGCGTTTATGTGCCTGCTGTGTGCCTGTTAGGGACACTGGTAAACCTGTACTCTACTTGTTTGGCAGAGGTCAAAGCACCCTCTTCACAATCAATGTTGGGCATGTGTATATTGACCCCACCACAGTTCACATAAAAAACAAAGTGCGCATCTAAATAAACAAGAAAAATGAAGCAAGCAAAAATATATATTCCCACAAATCACCTTGCTGTGCTACACAATGCAGTGCCGAGTACTTTGTATGGATGCACAGATGCACATAGAAGGCAGAGAACTTTCAGAGCCGACGCTCACCTGACCGAGTCTGCCTGTCTGCTCCCATCCCTACTGGTTCCTCTCACAAACAACCACGCTCTTGTTAGACACGGGCTTGCAACAAATACATACAACGCACAAACCATTGCACACACACATATACACATAACACATAACTAACACATAACGCGCAAGCGCGCACTAACGCACGCACCCTTGCGTAACTTGGGCATGACTGTGCGCCTAAAGGCCTGCAAATGGTGGCCTCCCCCATCCATGGCCATGCCCCCTCCACCCTGCAAGGGAGCAGCTTGCTGGTATGCACGGAACGCGGCAAAGGGATCCCTGTTCGTATGTGTGCGCACAAGTGCGTATGTGTATGTGTGTGCGTGCTTGTGAATGTGTGCATGCAAGGGTAATTTGAAGATAGTGACCACAAATAATGGCAGCACACGCAGAATACTCGCCGCGTTTCGCCAAAGCAGAACACGGAAATTTGTACGTATGGCGACGCTCCTCAGGCCCACCTGTCAAGCACATGCCTCACACCCAGGAGGTTGTGCACTTGTGCACTGCATCACTGCTTGCCTTCACGCACGTACACGCACACACACGATCGGAATATACCTGCTGCTGCTACCGGCCGTGCTTGTTCCAGGCAGACCATTTCTAGAATAGTAGCTGGGAGGCAGGCTGAAACTGCCGCTAGAATTACTACGCCCCCTCCCGCCACTGCTGCTACTGCTGCTGCTGCTGCCCCTGGCAGGGAATCCCTGTTGTTGTGACGCGCCTGAGAACGACTGTGCAATGTAGGCACTGAGCCCATCATCGTAGCTTGAGCTGCTGCTGTTGCTGCTGCTGAGGCCTCCTCTTCCTGTGTGCGTGTGCGCGTGTGGGTAGTGCAGGCACAAGTTGGAGGGAGCGCATTGCAGCAAATACGGTCTTGTGACCACGCCTAATGATTTGATACAACACCACTCCACGCGCAGACCTGAGGAAGAGGGGGAAGGCGTGTTTGGACGTAGCAGCTCCTCATCAGAGTACGCGTCCAAGCCCTGGTCCATACTGGATACGCTAGGGAAAGGGGTTGAGGGGTACCTAGGAGCCCGAAAAGAGGGGAGCCTTTCTGATTCCTCGTCGTAGCTATCATTGTTTTGAAAGCTCTCTGCCGTGGCTCGCCGGAGTGTCCTGGTCTGGTAGGCACTGCTGGGGCGTTGCTGGGGCGGCACCTTGGGTTGGATGGGAGGCGGCGGGGGTGGGGAGCGGTTGCTGCTGCTTGAACTGCTCGCGTCATTGCTGCTGCCGTCCCCACTGCCACGTGTTGCAGAGCACGTGCAAAAGCTGTGTGGGCTGAGTACGATTGTTGGGTGCAGGAGTAAGGGCTGGTTAGTAAGTTTGCTGCCGTCCTCTTTACGCAGGCCAGGGTACAGGGGAGGGAGAGGAATGGGGTGGTGCAGGGAGGAGTGAAGCCCTGAACACTGCTTCTTCATACATTTTTGATTCGCTGGCCTGCAAATGCGGGGAATGATGTACATATTGTATGGTCAGAGGAACTACCCTACAGCTGCCTTGGCGGTGGCCATGTGCAAGCAGTGTGCTTATTCCCACCATTGCATGTTCATGCAGAACAAAAAGTGGGTTTCCTCTTCCCTCTGTTATATATTATAATTAATAATAATTTAATCAGGCAAGTGAAAATGGCAGAGGAGCAGGATTTAAAGAGGCAAAAGAGGGAGACAGGGGAGGAAGACTCACCCTCCCAAAAGGACATCAATGCCCTTGACTCCTTGCAGAACAAGCTAGATGAGGTGAGCCAGACGAGGCTTGCCAAGGAGCGCTCTCTGCTCTCTCTCAGACCTGTTCCTGTCCCACACCCGTAAAAGAGAGGGGGAGCGCTTGTGAAACAGGAAAGGGGAGGCTCTGCAGAAAGGGGCAAGCAAATGGTTTGCAGACACTCTCACGAAGGCATCGAAGGCACTTGCGCGCGCTTGTATGCACCATCAACGCACTGTGCTCACTTCACACCTTGACACCACACGCAGATCAACGATGAGGCACTGGAGAAGGTGTTCGAGGTGGAGCGGGAGTACAACAAGAAGAGACGGCCTGTGTGAGTACTAACTTCACATGTGGGCAGGCGTTCTCCTCTTCTCGCACATGCATGGGCATCGCGCGACAAACCTAAGGGCCTCTGATTTCAGTTTTAACAATAAAACCCCCATCTCAGACACACACACACACACACACACACAAACACACACGCACACTGGTACACAAGTACACACGCACATGCATGCATACATACAAGCAAATTCCATGTGCGCACACACATACACACACGCTTATGAACGCACTTACACACGACGCCCAAACGTATTACACGCCACGTACACACATACCATCGGCTCCATGCTCACACCTGTCATACCTGTCCATGCAGGTATGAGGAGCGCAACAAGCTGTTTGCCAAGATACCCAACTTCTGGCAGCAAACCCTGCTAGCTCACCCCTTAATTCGTCAGATGGTGACAGAAGACGACGTTAAAGTGCTGGAGTACTGTACGAAGGTGAGTGTGGTGCGCACGTGTGCATCACATACTTCACACTTGTGTTGCATGGGGAGGCAGACCCATCAATGTGTTTATCGATATGAGTCAAACAAGGAACTGGCTCTCTGAATCGAGTGTTAGTGTTCACACACATTTTAGTCTTGTTAAGATGTACCAAGCAGGCCCGAGAGCGCATTGAAAAGTTCATGTGCGTACATGCGCACGCACAAATCGTGCATAAACACGAACATACCTATACACGCACATGCACAATGCACAATGCACACACACACACACATGAGTGCACACGAGATTGTGCACACACAAATTCATATAGCAGAGTGCATGTAAGCACGCTTACTTGCACAGGGCATGTGTGTGCATGCTCACGCTGAAATGCAAAAAAGCATGCGCAGGTCGACGTGGAGGAGTTTGAGGACGTCAAGAGTGGCTACAAAATCACGTTGCACTTTGCATCTAACAACCCCTTCTTCACGGAGCCGCACCTAGTCAAGGTGGGCAAGCTGGCATCCTGATTTGGCTCTGCCCCGCATGTGTGCCCCCTATCAATTCTCTGTGTTTTCTCACGTACTAATCTGTGCATGTGTACCATGTATATGTGCGTTTTTTGTGGTGTGGTTATATGCATGCGTGCTGGCGTTTTCTTTTCTTTTAAGCTTAAATACAACGTGCTCTTCCCAATTTCACACACTCTGTCTACATTGAAATGCAGGAGTTCCATAATAAAGAGGGAGGTGTCATCCTTGTGAACGGGAACATACCCACCTGGAAGCCTGACATGGTGCGTGTTTGCATGTCAACTCCCCCTGCTGCACACACACATACGCACATCCGTACACGCACACACACATACACGCACACATGCAAACCCACACACATCGACTTTGCTGTGTGTCCAGGGACCAGCCCAGGAGCAGCCGGCAAAGCCGGACGCTCAGGATGACCAGAAGTCGACTGAGCGCGATTACCGGCTGATGATGTGGTTTGTCGAGAATGAGACTCTGGTGGGTTTCCACGTTTACCTGGTCTTCGTCGGTACCTGAAATCGTCACTCTAGGCTTTTGAGGGAATTTTTTCCCGTTAGAGGTGCCCACTCAACAACAGATGCGGTCATTTCTCAACTTTCTGACAGCTTGCTTCGAGACCTGTTGCACTGATTAATCGTGTTTGGGATCCATTGTTCTGTATACCGTACATCAGCCCAGCCAAGCCCCACCCAAAAAGGGGGAATTGATGCCCCTTTCCTGAACTGCACATCTGAGGTCACCCAATGGTATTTATACATAAATGTAACACTTCTGCATTAAAATTAATGAGTTTGGGGTCAATGGTGAGAGTGGGGGGCTGGATATGTGCCGTTTCCCAGCCAAAAAGGTGGTATGGGTGTAGAAATGCGTGGGCCTGTTTGCTGGGCAAAAATGGTGCATTTCTGGAAACCCTGGAAACACGCTTCCTGGCCACCACCTGAGTGTCGGGAGCCCTTCAGTATGCTCCCAAGGCATACCCTGTCAAGTTTGATGGTCTGGAATGCTGGGGCTGGGCCGTGGTGGGCAGCGACAGCTGAGATTTTCAAAATTTATAAGTCTCTGATCAGCCCCTCCGAGCACAGACTGCTTCGACAAACAACACCAGATGAACGATATAACAAAACTCAAGACAAACATATCATTGTTTATATATTTAATAGAGCCCAGCAAAACAATTGCGACCCCAAACGGTTTAGTGGTTGTCGACTTATAAAAACTCGCACTTTTTCCCTGACAAAAGGGGGTACAAAACCGGACCTTCACCCCAGACCCCCGGACCTTCACCAAAATGTCCCCAATATTATTGCAAACACCCCTGGTAAGTTGCTGGCACCAGAGGGGAGCTTTTGGAAATCCACTTTCTGACAGGGAATTCCACCCTGCCCACCTGGGCACCTCCCGCCACAAACTGAGTGTGCAGGGATGCTTAGATATCTAGTTAAGGGTCCTGGATATTTAAATGTACTTTTCGGCTTTGGGGCAAGAACTCTCACAGGGATGGCTGGCCTGACCGTACATAAAGTATATCACCGCCCATTGTTGTTTTTTGGAGGGGGCGGTGACATATTACTGGTGAACGGTGGTAAAATATATATTTATTTCTAGGGGGAGCGGTTCAGGTTTTTAGGGGGGCGGTAGCGAAAAATAAATATTGTTTGAAGTGACGAGCGGAGAGGATGCTACCCCCCGCTCCGCCTGCCCCTTCCCCCCCAGACCCCGCTCGCCTGCAGCAGGCAAGAGCGGACCGGGCTGAGCAAGAGGCAAAGGAGCGCAATAACAAGAGGTAGCCATGCAGAACTTGCAAACCTTGGTTTGCCCCCTCAGGATTGTACGATTGGCACTGCATTGGCATTTTGTGGTTATGCAACTAATGAAGTTGACAGGGATGCTGCAGGCACACAACGTGCACACACACACACACACACACATACACACGCGCACACACACATGCACAGGCGCACACACTTACACATGCGCACACACACACACATACACACACAAACACACAACCTCTCTCTCTAGCACCCTTGCACACACGCGCGCACACACACACATGCACACACTCTAGCTATAGCACCCAAGCAGCACGCAAAGCTAGCACACGCATGCAGCAGCAGTAGCAGCAATGACAGCAACAACATCAAGAGTACTCCTTTGAGAGGGGGTGGCTGCTGAATATTACTGTAAAATAAATAATTCTAGGGGGGGGGGTTGCTGTGAAAAATTATAGTTTTCCCGGGGGGGGTGGGGGGGTATGTGTAATGTACGGTAACCGTGTAAATCTGCACCATACTGTACATCCCTTATTGCACAGCCCTGAGTAATTTTTGCACCAGCACGAACGATCGTCCTGCGCATCTTCTGTACGTCTCACTCGTTATGGTCCTAGCATGAACAAGAGATAAACTCCTGTTACTTCCTACCGCTCCCTAGCTCCCTTGCACTTCTTACCAGAACATATACTTGAAATCTGTGTTCAAGGGTATCATGCTTACTGACTGTTCTAGCTTTCAATGGCACGGCACGAATTTACGCACCCCATTGGATAGAAGCATGGGACTTCATCCAAATTTACACGTGGCACTGATTCAGGCCAAAGCGTCGCGATTATTCCCTGTGCCGTTTTCCTTCATACAGATCATCACCGCCTCTCTGCCGCACTCCACCCCTATGTGCAAACACAAGCATGCACCCATTCGGCTCAGCTGGCCTACGACCAAACTCCCTGTCTCCAACTCTGCCTGTGACTGCCCTCAGGTCAAACCGATATCATGCATCCACGACTATGGCAGCGTTCGCTGCTTATCAAAAGTGCTACTGAAACCATCCATGCCTACAGGATGGGACGCACGACCCCTTGGCCGACATTGTGAAAGACGAGATCTGGCCCAGCCCTTTCAAGTACTTTAACCAAGAAATTGACGAATCGGACTTTGACATGGCGGTGGGTTTTAGCCACAGAGTAGTGTCGACTATGTAGTGGTGGTAACGGGTGTACTAATCCTCAACATCTTAGAAGTGGTGTTGGGTGTACTAGTTCTCAGCAACTTGTAGTGGTAACGGGTGTACTAATTCTCAGCAACCATCCTCCACACTCCTTGCTGGCGTGAGGCAGAGTGGCTGACTGGCATCATCTTGGCTTCTGTGTGCTACATCTCACAATCCACTGTCTCGACTGGTTCCATGTGTCCTGCATACAGCCGTTTTTAGGAGGGTCCCTGCTTCAAATTTTGTGTATGCATGCACCGATGCATGCGGTTTTAGCCAACCCTCTTGCCTTCGTCACGAAAGGCTTTGTGTTGTGTGTATTTGTTCCTTAACAGGAGGACATCTCTTCAGATTCAGACGGCGAGGGGGAAGGCTTTGAGGGCAAAGAGGTGTGGATGTGTTTTTGTTAAGTTACACGACCACTCCCAGCACGCACAAAAACAAAACTAGTATAACTTGCTAGTAGTTTGAGAGAATTTTGCATTTTCAGCTTGCTGCGCAGTACTAATGAGTGACAGAGATCCAAGTTTTAGCAGACAGGGCATCTTGAATCTTGGAAAGGACCGCCCTTTAAAACGAGTGCACTTCGGTTTCCTGTGATCACGAGCAAATAATGCAAAGGATACCGACGCGACGCTGCAGGGTATGGCCGTTCCGCCTCAGGCTGGCAACACAATCCTTATGCGCTTCTGTGCTGCTCTTGAGAAACCACATCATGTGCGTACATTGTTGCATTTGATTCAGGTGTATGAGGAGGAAGAGGGCAACGGGGACGGAGAAGAGGAGGAGGAGGGGGAGGGGGAGTCAGATGATAATGCCGAGTAGAGAGAGCTTTCATCATCGCATCACCTCTACCAACTGCAGCGAATGAAAGGAGCGTGTGATATTTTATTCCCTTTGCATCTACTCCCTAGCTCTTTCACAGGTTGGGGCAGGCATCTGTTCATTTAGTTTCTGGCATTCATGTCATGAGCACAGACAAAGGAGGGGCGAGCCTCTTTCATTGCGAGCAATTCCTGTATCATTTCTTGCATGTGGGTACTGGTGTTTATTTTAACCAAAGTCTTCTTCAAAAAACTGGCTCCTCCAAGTTGCTGAACACTAGTAGTAGTAGCAGTAGTAGTAATAGTAGTAGTTAAATCTCAACTAAAATGGCTACTGCCTTATCACACACGTTTTGTCGCTGCCACCAATTAAATGTGACAGCTTTTTGTTTTGTGATTCAACCTTCAGTCAGCACATCACTAAAACAAGGGATCAATTGTGGGTCGTGCTGTGACGTCTACCCGCAACGATAAATTGGTACAAATGAAAATCACTCCTCTACAAGCTATAGGCAGATCAAATCGGCCTTCGTTTTCACCTGAAATGCCGCCTCGTACTGTAATGACAAATGCACAAACAGGGAACGTAGCAAGCAAAAGACAAGGTGTGCTGGTAGCATGAACACATCCAGCATGATCAGAAAAGGAGCACCTGAATGTCCCTGACCACCAATCAGCACCAATACAAACCATTGCCATTTCCAAACAATGACTCGGAATTCAACACTGCCTCCTGCTCCTAAGCGCTTGGAATATTCAGCGCTACTGCACTTTCGTCCCCTTGCTTCTGCTGCAGCTCCTGCTTTTCTGGCTGATTGCGGCCAGGCATGACCTCAGCTTGACTATCGTCTCTACCCTCTCCCTCCTTATCTTTGCGTGCCTCTGCTTCTGCGCAAGCCGTCACGACTGCAGCCAATCAAGGAAGGTACAGCGTTGATGAGCTGAGATGTTTTGGTTGTGTTTCAGGTAGCAATAGTAATGAGCTGGCCGGGATTCATCATTGTGCCCTAGCCATACAAATAAATCTGCTGACCATCACGCACAAGTTTGTAGCATATTTCTTGCTCTCATTGACATTTTGATCTGACATGTGCCGAAATCATGCTGCCCTGCATAGCCTGATATGTTTGAATTCAAGAAGAAGGGAGGAAACTCTGATAAATATCTACAAGGAAAGAACCTTCATAGGTGATCGCCATAGCCTGGCTGAGGCCCACAAAAATGGAGATTAGTTTCTCGTTATTTTAAGTAGTGCTAAATACGACCAGTTGGTTTTGAAATACTTGAAAAGCCAACAAGCAAGATACCTAAGCTCTACTTAAACATTTGACTCACTCGTGGCAAACACATGGTCAAGGGATGCACTTGTCAGCCCCCAGTCAATGATTCTGAGGGCGCCTGGGCCTGTTTACAGGAAAGAGGCAATTGGGTCATGAATTGAAGGGAGGATCAGGAAGAAGAGTGTTATTGGGGTGGACAACTCATAAGACATATCCGTCAGACCATCGTTTGGACATCATTGCCCACAAGAGGCTGGATTCAATCCTTCGTCCTTTCTGTCATCTGGCACAAGCACTCAGTCCAAATGATCTAAGCAAAAAACAATGCAGCCTGTAGGCATCCTTGAAGAGTAGGGTCGACCAGAATTGTATGCATACACCATATATGACCGTATAATTGGTGATATTCCTGCCAAAATACTGTATACACACCATATATGCATGGTTCTGACCAACCCTGCTCAAAAACCATGCTAATTGTTACGAGCAGTGATCAACAGCCAGAAACAGCTTTAACGACACTATTTGATGCTCCCTTATCACCTTCCTGTTCTCAACCCGACTCGTAAGGATGCCGCACTACACACAAGCAAAGGTACTGCTTATATGCATGTCATTGTAATGTGACTTCCAACCCTCCGCAACAAGATCTTCCTAAGAATTATTGGACAACGTATAGTACTTCTGTCACACATTCACTCCTTTTATCTTTCAATCGCGCAGCTTGCATGCATGTAAAAGTTGACAACACCAGGGTTGAATCGCACCTTTGCCTGCTTTGAGCCTTCGTATAGCAGCTAAGAGTGTGGACAGTGGTGCTGCAGACCTAGGAATCTCCCAGCTTGCCGCTCCCCCAGCTGTGTAGACCTGAGAGCAAACAGGAAATTGATTAAGGCTTCCTCATAAATGGGTGTGGCTGGTCGATTGACAGGAACAGGGTGTTGACGCAGAAATTACATCTTTAAAATGGGATCCATATTTTGCAAATACAACAGGAGATTTGAACAGACAATACAGATGATAGAAAAGCAGCTGCACTCGCAAATAGTAGCCCGCTTCCAGTTGATAATTAACCAAAAATTGCTGGCAGCTGCAGCTCTGTGATGCCACATAGTATGATATGATAGTATGATGCTACATATATAGTATGATGCTACATATATAGTATGATGCTACATATATAGTATGATGCTGCATATATAGTATGATGCTACATATATAGTATGATGCTACATATATAGTATGATGCTGCATATATAGTATGATGCCACATATATACCTGGTGCGCTTCTGCACAAACACCACGCAGCACAGCTTGAGAAATGGCCTCCGCTTGGTCAGGGGGTGTTGTAATACTCAGCAAGAGGCAACCTGTTAATGTTTAGGTTATAGAGTTAGCAATTCTTGCAAGGATTAAGCTAACTTTTAAAATTATGGCACACCTAAAGTTCAAGATGTGGGCTGCCAGTGCTCCTGTCCATTGGATTCTGGTCTGGTCTGATGCACAGCAAATAAAACGTGGGCAAAAGCGTTCTTCTAAAAATGCATGCACCCTGACCATAACTTTCACGACAACACCAATAATACAAAGGTTACAAGGTCGAGCAGACGGGTCGTCGTGGCGTTGTGCGTGCACGACGTTGATATGTGTTGGTACGTGCACAATGTTGGTACGTGCACAATGTTGATATGTGTATAATGTTGATATGTGCACAATGTTGATACGTGCACAATGTTGATACGTGCACAATGTTGATACGTGCACAATGTTGATACACCTGCATAGCGAGCGGCCAGCTGCTGAGTGCTGCCAAGGGCCCTCATTTGTCCGGACACAAAAATGCCCAGTCGGTCTCCCAGAGCCTGTTTGGTGTAAGAAATGATCCACGTAAACAAAGGATTAGGGGTGCGTGTGCTCTATAAAAATCTACCGTGCACACCTCCAACGCATTCTCGTGCCACATTATTGTGCCACATTATTGTGCTACATGTGCCACATTATTTTGCCACATCCTCGTGCCTCATTATTAGCTGAGGCTAGCTTGCTGCAACCGTAGGTTTATGCCACACTTCAACAATGATATGGAATGACTTAACTTGTGCTTGCGCCTGATACGGTGTAATGCAAGATGTTCTTTGGAAAACTCCCCGCACCTCTGCCTCTGCCATGGAGTGCGTGGTCAAGACAATAGATGTGCCTCTTGTGCGAGCAGAACGAACAGCCTGCCACAGTGATGCTCGGCTGCATGGTCAAGCGAGGAGGCATGCAAATTCTTCCGCAATAAGAAAGACAGCTGAGTAATGGTGAGTGGGTCAGACCAAGTACAGGCTCAAGCACGAGAGTGTGACAAAGAGCTTCTAGCACGTCGGTAAGAAAACGAGTGCTGATCAAAACGCATTAGATCTGGATACAGTAAACAATTTCTTCGATTTGGGCCTATACTACTGTATACAAGTATCAAGTGAAGTGCAACCTGGCAGGATCAAGTCCGGCCGCAGGCTCATCAAGAAATGCCACTGCAGGCACGGGTGGGGCATTTTCACCGCTGTCTGCTTCCTCCTCCCTGTCCTGCGTGTTGTTGCACTTCAAAAAAGCTGCCTTATCATTCGTCTTTGTGAGCATATATCGAGAGTGAGCTGATAGCGTACTTAGGTGTCAATGAAAGCTGCTTTTTGGGGGTGTTCGAGCACAACCGAGGAAGGAAAGATAACGGGAATGAAACATTATTTATTTGCCGTTTAAGGTAAAAGGCGCGTTTTCATGTGTGCTGCAAACGGGGATCAGTAGATGACAAAAGACACAAGCATCCTTAGGTAGAAACACATCGGAGGTATCAATGTGTTATCCCTTCGTACCTCATCATCTTCTCGGCCAGTAATATTGGTGCAGATACCCCAATTCTTGCCGCCTGCAGAGAAGTGAGGTGTGCACATCACCCTCAAAGTTGTCAAGGCACAGCAGGATTTCTACGTTAAAATCAATTTACTATGGTTAAGGCAAGGCGCCCGACTCGAGACTAGCTTAAGAGCCCCATTAAGAAGATGAAGCAATTGAGTACTGATCGGACTGATATACTGCACGATTCACCATATACTGTACTGATTCCCTATGTAAACTTACGGCACCTGACCAGCAAGCTACTGACCTGGCCTCCCCACTAAGGCACATGCAACACTCAGACGCCGCCGCATGCCGCCACTGTATAAATGCAAGAGGATTTGATTGTCTTTGTGCTTTTTAATACACGTCTTTGTGTCTTCCAGCTTCGTACATGTCTTTGTGCCTACCAGCTTAATACATGTCTTTGTGCCTACCAGTTTTATACATGTCTGTGTGTTTTCTAATACATGTCTTTGTGTCTACCAGTTTAATACATGCCTTTGTGCCTACCGGCTTAAAAATGTGCACGGCCGTGGGGAGATCAGTGACCTTGTGTTTTTAATACATGTCTTTGTGTCTACCAGCGTAAAAATGTGCACGATTGTGGGGAGATCAGTGACCTTGTGTTTTTAATACACGTCTTTGTGTCTACCAGCTTAAAAAAGTGCACGATCGTGGGGAGATCAGTGACCTTGTGTTTTTAATGTCTTTCTACCAGCTTAAAATGGTGCACAATCATGGGGAGATGAGTGACCTATCACAGAGGTGCTTACGTTTGGACAATGCTATTAGCTAAAAAATGCACTGTGCATCCTATCTAGTTCTATTGTCAGATAAAAGCACCTGTACGTAGAGATGGGCCGAAACGCAGGCGCATTCAGTCCTGAGCCCATGCCTGCTGCAGTTGTTGCCTCTTTCACCATCCACCGGGCAGAACTAGCACACCAGGATCCAACACGGACACGAGCAGCTGTCACACACTCCCCTGAAACATGGGTGAGATCGCAAGCATTATAATCAGGTGTGACCCACTGCATGTAGCGTGGGCATGCATGGGCAAGCCTATGATGTGATGGAAGTCCTCACTATTTTCTCTACCCATAGAAGCACTGTAATCAGGTGTGACCCACTGCATGTAGCGTGGGCACGCAAGGGCAAGCCTATGGTGTGATGAAAGTCCTCGATATTTTCTCTACTCATGTCCCAGTATAGAGCGCCCAACACAAACTCACGCAGCTTCATGGGCTCATCTCTCTCCTCCTCAGCAGCTCTGCTTGATGTAGATACTGCTGCTGCTACTGGGGTCCCTGCCTCCGACACTGCCACTGCCTCAACCTCAGTTTCGTTGGCCTGTAAGTTGGAGTTTCAAAGAACGTATACTTTTACTACAATGGATAAGATGGCACAAGGCCGTGACATTAATTGCAAGAGAATATCCTCTGAAACGTGTTACTTATTGCTGTTCTGGTAGCTTGCTGACACTTCAAGATGCGTTAGAGGCAGAAAACACTAAAGATATAAGAACTTCAGTGGCAGAACAATAAGTCTAAGTCTGTACCTGGTTAGACTTAGGGCGCCTCTTGCCTGCTGCATACTCTGGCATTGTCTCTGTAGCAGGAACTGAGGGCATCAAGGTGGTAGATGGCTGGCTCTGCATGCATACAATCATACAAGTTTAAACGGTGACGTGGTGATGGCTGGCTCTGCATGCATACAATCATACAAGGCTAAACGGTGACGTGGTGATGGCTGGCTCTGCATGCATACAATCATACAAGGCAAAACGGAGACGTGGCGATGGCTGGCTCTGCATGCATACAATCATACAAGGCAAAACAATAACGTGGTGATGGCTGACTAGCTGTGCAGAAGTTACAGATTAATTCATCAGTCAAAAAGTGCGACTGCTAGAATGTGTGCGTAAAGCCGTGCATTTGACTGTAACAAAAAAATCGATCTTTTTGCTTGGCGACCTGTTTTTGCGCTTTCAATTGGAAGGCTGGCTTTTTTTAATAGAGGAGACAGATCTTGATTAGGCCCTGAACCTAACACATCTTCCAACCTCTGTCCTCCTTCACTAGTGATGATGTCTTGAACAAAATCTAACGCAAGCGGTGACAACACCCCAATAGATCGGATTATGGTAGCAGAGGCGTCGCTGTCGGACGGCAAAAAGAAAGCTCAGAGCCAAAATAACGGTAATCTCTGTTACGCCCGGCTTACTTCCCCTTGCCCTCACTTGTGTTGCTGTGTCTGCTGTTGGCTCAACAGGCCCCAGTAGGCCTAGCTCAAGCAGTCTATCATGTACTGCTGATGCTAAATCCGCACCTAAGATGACAGCAGTTTAAATTTGAAACATGTCAGTGGAGGCCGTCTGCAAAGGCAGGTTGCAGCTTACTCGCAAAGGCAGGTTGCAGCTTACTTGCAAAGGCAGGTTGCAGCTTACTTGCAAATTAGACATGCGGCAAGCATCATAGCATCTAGCATCTATCGTGGGAGAGGCACTGGCCCAACAGTTGTTTCTGTCTAAACCAGCAGTTATACATCTGAGTCCAAGCACTCTGGTTCCCATCATAATTCTCTATAGCAGTGTCAATCCTGTGTACCTTGTGTCGCAAGTCCTTTACGTACAGCACAATTAATGTGAAACATTGTCAAACTTAAGCCCTTGAGGGACGCCTCTCTAAAACAAAACCGCCTGATATTCTATCTGCCTTCAACATTTTCCAATCAAAGCTCTTCTGAGACGCCCTCCGCCAAGCGCGCATAGGTATCCTATTTGCCTAAAATCGTCACATACCCTTTAAACCCCTCAGCCTGCCATACAGCTGCAAGTGCTCCTCAGCAGACAAAGCAGGCCAGAGTGCATCATGCTGCAGCCATAAATATGCAGTGACAGCTGCGTGTAAATCAACTAGGGAAGAAAGAAAAGGAGCAGACAAAGCAGGCCAGAGTGCATCATGCTGCAGCCATAAACATGCAGTGACAGCTGTATGTAAATCAACCTGGGAAGAAAGAAAAGTAGCAGGCAAAGTGGGGCGATGTCGGTGCATTTTATAGCTAACCATAGATCAATTTACCTATTCCTTTGGTGAAGGGTGTCATTTGTCATCCGTCTAGTTAGTGCAAACAAAGCGTTCCTATCTAGCGATTGATCAATCTAACTATTATATTAAATAATTGTCATTTCTGTCATCAGTCTGGCAGTGTAAGCAAAGCGTTGCGTACAAACCTGTGGGCAGATGCCTGTCAGCCTTGCTGCGGCTTGTGGGTTGGCCACCAAATCCCTCCCACACACACTGACTCGTCCCGCACTTGGTTCAAGGAGACCTGAGAGGAAAAAACATTGCTGATGTCCTGGCTACTTGACAAGTACGTGAGCATTGCAAAGTAGCAGCCAAAAGAAGAGTAGCAGCCAAAAGAAGATTTTTCTAATAGCAGTTTTTACAAGTATGTAGACAAAAGCATGGGCTGCTGTCAGCGGCAGCATTAGATCAACTCACTTTTGAAGTGCTCAGCAAGCATTTTTCTTTTGCCAAAGTGGCAGCCAGTGGATAGTAATTATATATTATTACTCTTGTGCAAGCTGTAATGAAGGTGCGGACATCAGCAGCAGCACCAGATCACACAGCCCTTCTTTTAAGCCCTTTCCACCATATAACAGCAGGCCATGTTTGCACATCTGCGCCTTGCATCAACCTGAAAGCAGTCGTTTGGCCGGCCCCGTTATTAGATCACATGACCTCCAAATTAGCCCTTTCCACCTTGTAACGGCTGTGCTTAAGCTTTGCCATGTTTGTACACCTTCGTACCTTGCATCAGCCTGAGAGCAGTCGTTTGGCCGGCCCCGTTATTAGATCACACAACCTCCAAATTAGCCCTTTTCACCTTGTAACGGCTGCTTAAGCTTTGCCGTGTTTGTACACGTTCGTACCTTGCATCAGCCTGAGAGCAGTCGTTTTGCCAGCCCCGTTCGGTCCCTACACAAGCAAATGACAGAAAACAAATTAATCTATCATGCACACAGCGCTGGCCAAGGACCCAATTTACATCTAATAACAGTACGAGCATATATTTGATCAAAACCACATCTAGTAGCATTGAAACGAATAACGCTGAAATTTTTACTCGTAACAGCTTTTGTTGCTGTTAAAAAACCAGCAATAATTACGCATAAACTATGTAGGCAACAGGCTCTGCTTCCAGGTGTGTTAGTGACTGTTCCCAAACCTCGTATTTGCAAAAAGAATGGAGGGAACAGCTCGACAGCCTTACGCGCTTACCAGTAGTCCAAAGCACTCTGATCGCCTCACACTCAGCCACAATCCGGCCACTGCAACCTTGACATTGGGTGGGCTGGCAGGTGGAGCTGCAGTAATGGCAAGAGATTGATTGTGAACGACTGCATGCTTTTACCCTGTTGCCACCTAATGCCACTCACTTTCCGTCCTGAATCACGCAATTTGATTTATTAAAAGACCTGTCGTCCCTTTATTTCAGCATACACACACACTCATTCGTGAGCCAAGGCAAAGCATAAATCCTGCCCTCTGTATCTGTGAAAGGCCTGCCTTGATCAAATCTCTGTATCTGTGAAATCTCTGTATCTGTGATGAAAGGCCTGCCTTGATCAATCTTGATCAAATCTCTGTATCTGTGAAATATCTGTATCTGTGATGAAAGGCCTGCCTTGATCAATCTTGATAAAATCTCTGTACCTGTGAAATCTCTGTATCTGTGATGAAAGGCCTGCCTTGATCAATCTTGATCAAATCTCTGTATCTGTGAAATCGCTGTATCTGTGATGAAAGGCCTGCCTTGATCAATCTTGATCAAATCTCTGCTTCTGTGAAATCTCTGTATCTGTGATGAATAGGCCTGCCTTGATCAAGTCACAGGTTTTGAGCCCTGCCCTTGTTCGTGCACGCACCTGCGGCAAAAAAGCCTGAGGAAAGGCTAGCCTTGGTTTTTCTTCCCCCAGTAGTCCCCTGTGGAGCTTCTTGCTGTGCATCACCCGTGCCATCTGCTGATGTCTGCTCGATCTCTTTGCCACAGAGTCCCTTATCTTGTACTCCCCCCTTCCCTGCTTCATGCCGTGCTCCCTCTTCCTCCTCTTCCTTCCCTGCTTGGCTGGAACACCCTCTCAGCATGCGTCGAACTGCTGCAGCAGGCGCCTTGGGCATAGACATCTTGAAAGGCTGTTTTGTGAAACAGACCCGGACAAAACGCTTGTCACAGCCAAGTATGGAATGGCATCACTTATCAGTCTGTAAATGCAGGTTGCAAAGCCACCTACTGCTGAACATACATGCGAACGGGCATACAGGCACACACTGGCACACCAAATAACTTATCAGTGTGTAAATGCAGGCTGCACAGCCACCTACTGCTGAACATACATGCGAACGGGCATACAGGCACACACTGGCATACCAAAAAGGCACAAACAAGTATCAATAGAACACACCTGTGCCAAATGAAACTCCTTGCGCACCCCCCTCATCATCAGCACAGGCGTGACGGTGCCGCTCAAAAGCAGCACACCCTTCCCGTGCTGTGGTGGGCTTGTGCCTTTCTCTAAACTGGCCAGTCCTATTGTTGCAGGCTGCCCTGGAGCAGGGGGCAAAGCAATGTCCCACATCTGCTCCACCAGGTCCACCTCTGCATGTAAGAGCAAACAGGCGTAATAAAGTGATGTCCCACATCTGCTCTACCAGCAGCTCCACCTCTGCATATAAGAGCAAACAGGCGTAATAAAGTGATGTCCCACATCTGCTCTACCAGCAGCTCCACCTCTGCATATGAAAGCAAACAGGCGTAATAAAGTGATGTCCCACTTCTGCTCTACCAGCAGCTCCACCTCTGCATATGAAAGCAAACAGGCGTAATAATGTGATGTCCCACATCTGCTCTACCAGAAGCTCCACCTCTGCATATGAAAGCAAACAGGCGTAATAAAGTGATGTCCCACATCTGCTCTACCAGAAGCTCCACCTCTGCATATGAAAGCAAACAGGCATTGCGTTTCTGGATCCAAGAGGCGTCAGAAGGTCCCCCTTATCTTCTCCTCCATCCTCCTTATTTCCATCCTGCTGCCTCCCTTTTTCTCGTCTTCACTCCGTACTTCGGTGCTATGCACTCCTAGCATGCATTGGCGTAGTGGCATAATACCTTAATAATCTACCGGAGAAGCATGCCTCCTAAAATCCTTTCATTTGTAGCCCACAAGCTAGCTACCCGGACACACATATATGGTGTTTCAGGTCACACTGGTGCACCCAGCTCCATGGCTTGTATGAAGTGCAAAGGCATTGTGCGCATGCTTAACTTGTTCCAGGCTTGTCTTCTTCATCTTGTTAAAGGAAGCACCTCTTCCTTCACGATTGCGTTGCATTGTTTTGTTAAAGCAAACATATCTTCCTTCACACTTGCATTGCATTGCGCATTTTAGAGAACATAAATCTGTCTTGCCAGATATACATCTTCACGAAGTGAGCAAATCTGTGCCCCTGTCTGTGTCACCTCAAAATAGAGTCCAAGGTCTGAGAGCTGCATAGCTCTACATTCAGTATCAAAATTTCAGGCCTTTACTGAGCACCTCTTCTCTCTTCAGGAGTAAAGGAGGAAACTTTCATTAAAGAGACAGTTTTCAAGTTGTGACTTTGCGGGTTTCAAAGGACGGTAAAATATTCGTCAATAACAACACACGCACACACACGCACACATGCACACACCCACACACACAATGTGTTAAACAACTACGTCAAGAGCCTGTTGTTAGCATTGAGTGCAATTGTTAATTCCTTGCGTCAGCCATTTTCATAGCTGAGTGATCCATTGTAACTCCTTTTCAAATTTACCTAGCTGAGGGATCTATTGATACTCCTCCAAAAATAATTGAACGCAAATATGCCTCCTGGTCCACCTACCTGCACGCACATCCTCAGAGACAGCTCCAACACGCACTGCTGCAGCTGCCGCAAGTGTGGCAGCGCTACTGTGGTGTACGTCAGCCTTCTGCTTTCCCCTCAACAGCCCCCAACGCGACTCTACTGGCGCTTCTCTTGCTGGAACCCTGTCGTGTGGTAGCACGTGTTCATTCCCTGCTGCCCAATCCTGTCTGTCTTGTTCAGCCGATGGAGAAGGAAGGGTGCCACTGATGACCTCATCTGGTGCTGCTGATTGCTCGTGGCTGCTGTGGAAAAGGCACCCACTGATGGCTCCCGGGATGCCAGCCAGAAGATAACCAACGGCTTTGCGGGTGCGCCTGGGAATGAGGGTGGCCTGCACATGGAAACTAGCAAGGTTAGATCTGATTGTCCATGTGTTCACTAGCTAGGTAGATCTGAATGTCCATATGTTCACTAGCTAGGTTAGATCTGATTGTCCATATGTTCACTAGCTAGTTTAGATATGATTGTCCATGTGTTTACTAGCTAGGTTAGATCTGATTGTCCATATGTTCACTAGTTTGGTTAGATCTAATTTTCCACGTGTTCACTAGCTAGGTTAGATCTGATTGTCCATGTGTTCACTTCATAATGAAGAGGGATCAGGGGGAGGCAATTTTCGTTTATGTATCACATGTGATGGCGTGAAAACAATCCAGTGCGTGTGGCAGGCCTTTGTCGCAAACTTGCACAGTTGTCTAGATTGGCTTCTCATATACTGTGCTTACTTGGTACGTGAACCATGCCATCCCCCTAGGCTCGTCAGGCCCAAGCTTGAAACCCAAAATGAAAAACGGATGCCGCCTGGGGCCTGTCAGTCCCTCGCCACTTGCGTCAGACCCCATTACCTGTACGTATTTGTCATGTGGAAACGTGATCTGTAGAAAAGAAAGGAATCAGCTCCCTAGCACCGCAAATCGTTTGCTATCAGGGTTCCAAACTCATAGTTGAATGCCAGTTAGGAAGTCCTGTGCTCGACGTGATCATCATAATCAACATCAACATAAAGACACAACAGGTGAAGACAACATGTTCCTGTTGGTGTGGCATAAAAGCAGGGCTGCTCATCACATATTGTGGACTCAGGAAGGCGCTTGCTACTTGAGAGTACTTACTTGCGAGTACCACGCGGCAAACCACATGCTGACAACAGCATGTGCAGCCATGAGTGCAAAAGCGATGGGAATGCCATTCTTCTCTTCGTGTATGTTGTCAACGCTCAGCCCTGTGAGTGGTCGTTAGCAACAGCTGAAACCGAGCATACACGAAGGTGTGGAGCAAGGGCAAGGTTTACCATAAGGAATTGAGATCACGGAAAAGGCATTCCGCCATTCTCAAGTTGTATCTCATCATGCACTAAAAAGGTGTGACGACATCTAAAGCGCAGCTCTTCTGTACAGTTGCTGTTCTTTTGAATCGCAGAGGTAAAAGAATTGCGACTTCTCTTGGCAGAGCACCTGCTAAAGCTGTGTGTGATCTCAACCTTACCGCCTGCCCCCGTTGCATTGGCCAAGAAGGCATACTGTCCTGCCTCCCATCTGTGAGCAAATATGAGTTGGACTGATATTTTTTAGCAAATGAAATTCACAAACAAGACTGCTTAACAGCACACTTGTACTTGAGCCATCAGGAAAGGAGGAACTTTGGAGGCAGGCACACTCACAAAGCTCTGAAAAGGGCAAAGGGTGGTATGATGGCCTCCAGGATGATCGCCAGCCACTCCGGTCCAGATTGGACAAACTGTGCATGATTGCCGATGGAGGCTCAAAGGTTTATGCTGTAATGAGTCTGTCATCAGAAGTAGACCATTCAGGGAACCCTAACAAGCTTAATGATTCAGGTGCTTGGGAAAATGTAGCTAGTAAGCTTTATTATCCATTCTCAAAATTGCACCAGGGCTCCAGGTCATGCTGCTTTTTAACAACTTCACGAAGAAAGCGAAGCCGTTTTTGTTCAGGGTCTCCTCTTTTCCACGTGAGCACGTGCTTTTCAGCCCGCACACCTGCACCACAACAAGGTTGGCAACCAGGCCACTGAAGATGAGGGCTGCCACTGCTGCCATTGTTCCCGTGATGACGTCCTGTGTGCATGCATGCAACGTTTGTAGGGTCGGCCAGAACCATATATACACGGTGGATATGCGGTAATTCTGGCAGGAATTCATCAGACATACGGTCATATACAGTGTATATATATGGTTCTGGCCAACCCTAAACAATTGTTTCCAACGAGGCAGGTAGCACCACAGGTAAAACAAGAGAGGCATGTACAAAACCTGCACTCTTAAAAGGACCCGTCGCTCTTTCTTGCCCCCCTTTCTTTTTTACCTCAGACTCAATTTGTGGTTACGGAGCAATTGAGCCTTACACTTACCGAGTAGAACACACTCATCCAACTTGCAAGGCCGAACATGGAGTGAAACCAGAGCAGGTACATAACAATCTGCAAAGCATGGAGGAGGTAAGTTTTGTCCCAAGCCTTACGAATTCACCATACATGGTGTCGTAGCCACAAACAAGTAACCAAGTCACTCATACGCCTTCAGACATCATCAATACGCATGCATGGCGGATCAAATGTACGCAGCTCTTCTTTCCATCATTAGTAAAGCAAAGCATGTTCTTTTGCAGCACATCTTCAAATTGACATATGAGCAAATGTATGCAGCGCGGTTAACCTGATTAATTCCACACCTGCAAACCAGGGGAGGTATGGATGAACAAGCCGAGGCCGCTGCCGGCTCCAAAGCCAGCGAACACAATCATGTAGATTATGTACAAACCAAAAGCCCTGCAGTGCAGCAAAAAACACACTGAGTGCTCCTGGTTGCTGTATCAAGGCCATAAATTACGTGGTGTCCCCTGCTGCCGTGTACCACAGCGCCATGGTGCAGCTGTGTGCTAGGTGCACAAATCTCCCACCAGTGTAATCTTACAAATAGACTTGAAACAATGAAGAGATATAACTATTTAACTATTTAAGAGAGTCGAGTATGGGTAGGTGGTCGGGACCAGAATGGCAAAGACAGCTGCCACATCGCATCATGATTGCATGGTGTGCCACACAAAAAGACAGGCAAGGATACCGACCTTCTTTAACTGAAAAAAGAGGAGGGTGGTTTGTCATTGGTTGAGTCACTCTGCTTGTGCAATTTTTTGGTGCACAGCAAGTCTGTGATCTGACATCCTTGGAGAAGGAATTTAATTGCTGGTTGCACCAATGCAGTCAGCTGAATCAAGCCAAAAGCCACCTTCTCAAGCCTTTTTGATCGTTTCCAAATTATCCAGACACCAAAGGCAGCACACTCACACACACTCACCACAAGTAAGTGCCAACAAAGTAGGCACCGGGAGAGACCCCCTGGCAGAGCATAAGGCCCAGCTGCCCACCCGCCCGCTCACTAGCCAAAGTGAACACAAACACCTGCAGAACATACATACATAAGTAAAAAGTTTTTCCTTTTTTATATTTTTGTGTCGTCACTTTTCTTCTTGGCGATAGGCTACACATCTAAACATTGGCAGTAGGCCGTAGAGGTTTGGTGGGACGCAAAAAGTGTGCACTTGGATGCTAGATTTTTGTCTTCATGTTGTGTTTTGTGGCATACCTGAAAATAGTACATAAATAAATGGTGTACATAAAGCACAAACATCACGATCTCACATTTGGTGCTTGGTGATAAATAGTATTGGGGATAAATAGTACATAAATGGTGTACGGAAAGCACAAACATCACAATCTCACATTTGGTGATTTCAAACAATCTGCAACAACTCAAGGAGCAACTTGTGCAAATAACTTTGTATTGTTTCTTGCATGCTTGTATGCCTATTTGCACTGACCAGCACCAGTAGTCAAATGTCAATGAACACAAGAGGGGTGCCGCAAGCAACGATGGCGAGCCGTCAGAACTGGTGAGAGCTTTCCAGCAAACCTGCAGCAACACTTGAACACCATTGATGACCACTTACCGGTAGCAGGATCTGCATAACCCACATGAAGAACAGTGGGCCCAAAAGGGACGCGATATCAACCTGAAGAGGCTGCTCTGATGATGGGAAGCCTGCCAGGCCTGCAATGCAAAGCGTCACAGCATTTTAATTCGCGCACACACGCAATATCAACCTGAAGAGGCTGCTCTGATGATGGGAAGCCTGCCAGGCCTGCAGTGCATAGCGTCACAGCACTTTAATTCGCGCACACACGCAATATCAACCCGCCCCACGGATGGGAGCCTGCAGATGGAAATGCTACAGTGTGCATCACAGAGAGTGTCATGAGCACACAAAATCATATGCCTACATGTCCTGAACCCTGAGGCTGCATATTTTCCAGGATCTAAGCATGTGGTCGTCAAGCACCCTATTTTTTTCCAGCTCAGCAATGTTAGTATCTGCTAAAAACGTTTGACAGTAGTGGTCTTAAAAGATGAGCATGGCTAGGGTTGGCCAGAGCCATACCTTTATAGGTTTATACGGTGTACATACGGTATTTTAGCAGGGATATCACCATACATACGGTCATATACAGTGCAGATATACAGTTCTGGCTAACCCTAAACATGGCATTGTGCATACACACAGCACAGCCTCGCACCTTCAAGCTTTATGGTAGGCCCTGCACTCCTGTCCCTAGGCTGTGGGCTGAGAGGTGCAGCAGCAGAGGCATTGTTTTCCGCTGCAGCAGCTTGTCGGAAATACTGTGAACATGAATAAAATTCGGGTCAGGCTCTGTCTGTGTATTTCTGTGTATATATGTTTGTATTTGTGTGTGTGTGTGTGTGTGTGTGTCTCGGTGGGTGACAGCAAAGCGACGAGCAACTTGCACCCCAAATAACCTGTGCAAAAGTAAATGCACGTGAAATATACACTAGGACCTAAGATCTAGCTTGACTTATGTTAGGAGTGCTTCACTGCCTTTGTGGCTTCACTGCCTTTGTATTGCGTATAGTCTGTTCCTATTGCCGTTCTACCTGTGACAGAAAAGCCCCTGTGGCCATATTGATGGGAGCAGTCCAGCGTTGGACGGCAGGGGCAAGGGAGGACTGTGTGTGTATGCGTGTGTTGTACATGAAAGCTGGGACTGTGTGAATGATGCATGTACAAGTTGTGCATTGCTTTAAATGCGCTTAGCCAGTTAGGTTGTTTTGTTGTGGTGATGCTTCACTTACTGCAGCACGCTAAAGTTGAAGCCTGCCAGTTGTAAAGCTCTATTGTGTCCTTACTCTAGGCATGCACTGACCTCTGTCTGGCTCTGATTCAGCCACAGTGTGACGTCAAAGGCAGGAGCAGCACGCTGCTATATTATGTCCTTACTCTAGGCATGCACTGACCTCTGATTGGCTCTGATTCAGCCACAGTGTGACGTCAAAGGCAGGAGCAGCACGCTGCTATATTATGTCCTTACTCTAGGCATGCACTGACCTCTGTCTGGCTCTCATTCAGCCACAGTGTGACGTGAAAGGCAGGAGCAGCACGCTGCTATATTATGTCCTTACTCTAGGCATGCACTGACCTCTGTCTGGCTCTCATTCAGCCACAGTGTGACGTCAAAGGCAGGAGCAGCACGCTGCTATATTATGTCCTTACTCTAGGCATGCACTGACCTCTGCCTGGCTCTCATTCAGCCACAGTGTGAGATCAAAGGCAGGAGCTGTACGCTGCTCTATTGTGTCCTTACTCTAGGCATGCACTGACCTCTGCCTGGCTCTCATTCAGCCACAGTGTGAGATCAAAGGCAGGAGCTGTACGCTGCTTTATTGTAACCTTACTCTAGGCATGCACTGACCTCTGCCTGGCTCTCATTCAGCCAGAGTGTGAGATCAAAGGCAGGAGCAGCACGCTGACCGTCGACGCCTTGCCCCTGAAGGCCCTGTGCAGAGTTACATGAAGAGCGTGCATTTGCTCATTCTTGTAGGAGTGCCTGAAATCAAGTGTGTGAGAAACTCAGAAATTCCGTGGCTTGGGAGCTCCATTGCCATTATTTGGTGGGGGATACTCACGGCACTTCGGGCTAATATGTCTTCTTTTCCTTAATTGATGCAGGGAGTGTTATGCTGCCTGCGTTGCAATTATTTTTCTTTCTTTTCTTTCCATTGCCATGTTCAGGACTGCATACCGCGCAGACCTGTGTGCGTGTGGCTCCCCAGTCCACCACGAGGCTCGGGTATTGTGTGATCTTGTGCTTAAGTCCAGGTGAGGAACCGGCGGTGGCCTCGTCACTTTGCTGCTGCTCTTGCAGCAGGGCACGTGCTGGGAAAGGGGTGGCATCAGAGCTGCCGCTGTTCTTGTTATCCCTGCTGCTGCTGCTGCTGCTGCTGCTGCCTATGCCGTTATCCAATGCAACGACTCCACTGTCTTGGCCTAGCTCACTGCCCGCAGAGCTGCTAGTGCCAACTTGCACCACACCACCTCCCATTGCTCCGTCGACTGCTGCCATGGCTGCCCAAGGCAGGGAGCTGGTGAAATTCTGCACACACATCCCAAAAGGTAAGAGCAGTCATGATGATGATTTGGTGCACAGCCTAGTGGACCTTATTAAAGGAAAATGGTGGCTGTAGCATTAAAACATCCTTTCACGTTCTGCAAAACATACACACAAGCACTTATACACACATGCATTTACCCACACGCACCCACACACAAACCTGCTGGCTCTTAGCAGGGGTGGTCGCCTGCCAGGAAGGGAAGAACAGCCCTTGCTGCTGGAACAAGATGGAACTGTCCATAGCAAGCGTCCTGCTGCCCTCTCTGACTTTGGTCAAGATACGACTGGCTTCCTTGCTGCTGCCGCCGCCGCTGCTTCTCACCTCCGCTGTCTTGTCTGAGGAATGATCTGCACTCAGGGCAGTTGAGCCAAAACCACGTAGCAAGCGACGGCTGTTGGAGCTACTTTCCTTTTCCCCGCTGCTCCCTGCATTGCCGCTGCCGCCAGGGTCCTCATTAGAGGTGTCACTGTTCTTGTCAGGCACAAAGAAGTCACCACCTTTTGTGCTGCAGTCCGCATTTGCCCATCCACAATAAAGCTCACGGTTAACCTCTGCCACAGAGGGCTTCCTGTGCAAGGTAGGTGTGAGGGTGTGGGTTGTGGGTGCATAAGCCTCATTTGATTTCAGTGTCTTTGCGATGCTTTTGAATTGAGCAGTGAGGTAGGCAGAACGGATTTTGGCATGTGTTCTAAACAGGTTAACTCAAACCTGCACCTGATAGCCTTGTGTAACTAGTTGGCTAGGGGTGGACAGATAGCCACCATTCATGATAACCTTGTGTAATTAGTTGGCTAGGGGTGGACAGATAGCCATCATTAAAGTCATAATAGCATACCTGGCGGACATTCAGAGTGATAGGATTTTTTGCCGAATTAATCATGCCTGTAATCTCCCTGCTGTTACATAGCATATGCTTTGAGGTGCTTCCAAGCAAATCAATCAAGTCTGCTTGATCAATTTGCTCGGAAGCTGCTCACCACAGAAGGCATTACTTTGCTGCAAGAGTGATCAAAACATCAATCAAATCAGGCAATACTTTGGTGCAAGAGTGATCAAAACATTGACACAAGCCATATAAAGTCTAGCCAATGAGCCATTTATCCTCGTCTTTGTCTCAGATCTCTCTAATTATATATTGCACGCAACAAGCTCTGGATCCCTGTTCACACATGCGAGTACCGCTCGGCATTGATATTTGGCTATCATCACTGCACACACTAAGACACAAACCATTCAAGACTGAAGCCACACAGGAGGTGCAATCACTCTGCCTCCTCTCAATCAGCAAACCCACCATTCGGGCTGCATTGTGGCACACACCAAGGGCACGCCATTCAGGGCCAGTCTCAGACCGCAGGACAGCTGTCTCAGAAGTGTACCGTCCACTTCTCCGGACGTCAAAGCAGTGCAGTTCGGGGAAATAAGGTACAGAGGAAGGGCCTGCTTGGATGGTAAAAAATTAGATCTAGACTCAATGAGCTGAAGTCAGAGCGGTGCAATTACGCATAAGTAGGTGAAATGAAAGGGCATTGCAAGTGGCTTGCAATTAGGAGGAGTGGCTTGCAATTAGCCACTAGGCGTAGTGGCTTGCAATTAGGCGTAAGTAGGTGAAATGAAAGGGCTTAACTGCAAGTATAACAGTAGGTTTCAGGAGCCAACATCTTAGCTGTCCAGTTTTGAAAAGAGGTGAAAAGAAAAGGATGTTTGTGACACAGCATTCTGCTGCTCCAGTGAATGTAGACGGACTGATGGCATAATAGAGGCTTTGTAGTTTGCCAGTTGTCAGGGTGTCCGGGATGCGTGCAGTTTGAAGTTATCTGTCGGTGCCAACCAAAACAATCAAGATATACAGCAGATCTTGTGGAAAACTCGCTGGGCAAAGAGCAGAGGCAAGCCAAAGTAACAAGAACTACGGATAAAAAGGAACGTGCGCAGGTGACCCAAGCTCCTCTGCATCTCAATGCCATTGAGGCCTTAAGATGTGCACACCTCAGCAGCTAGCTGAAGATTGTTGCCTGATTCCTCTCCCCCAAAGCTTGCACCACCACCCATGCTTGATCCACCTGGATGTACAAAAAGTAACCATTTGATCCGGTCATGCATTGTCTGATGCTTCTGCGAGCCAGCGCTTGCCTGACGCTCAGAGCCAATGTTGTTTCCACATCTACAAATTCAGGGTTCAGGTGCTTTGAGAAGAAGACAAAAGCAAGCAGTGAATTTTGCCTGACATGTTATCTATCCTTGTGCGGGGTAGGTGTACCTGTACCACAGCTGCCATGGGAAATCAGTGGCATGCAAAAATCGTGAGATTTTTCCTTGATCAGCATTTTCATGGTCATAGGTTGTTTGGCCATTTCAGATGGTCTTCTTGTTACACAGTCGCTGTTGTGAACACTTCGCTAAAACAATTAGCTCAGACATCCAGCTTGAACATGTAGCTCATGCCTGCAGTCCACGTGTAAGCTGGTGCCATGATTTGTTGTTATAAACTTGCTCTTCCTGACATGTAGCTCAATCTTACACGTGTGTATGCTGAAACCATGCATTTTTAGACAGCTGTAAAACAGATTCTACCATGCAAACCGTGCAACAACGACTGCTACAAGATTGCATGCACAAGCACACCCTCCAAGGAGTTTGCTCTACTCCTTTCCACCCCCAGGTTCAGAAACCTTTTTAGACTGCACTTGGGACTAGTTTAGGCTTTGATGATCATGTGCATTTCACTAACCTCCACCACTCCCTCCACCATGGCCCATCACAGGGGTGCCCTTGACAAAAGCAGGCTCCAGGAGCAAGCTGACGCTGACAGCAGCAGCGGTGCCTGCAAATCCAAGAACCGACGCGTGTTTGTATGGCACAAGAAAGTGATATTTGTCCTGCTCTGTGTTGATATTTCATTTAATTAGAAGCAGGCCAAGCAATGGTATAACCCTGCAATTGCAGCTCTCTGAATGAGATTGATCAGCTACACCCTTTGCTGAGTGGTGGACGTCTGACAAAAACGGTTAAGGGTAGTAGACATTTGTTTATTTTTTCCTCGGCGTTTTCCTCGACATGCGCTCACCCAAGGTCACATCAAAGTCTGCAAACAGCTGAGCGATCCTTTGTGTGACCACAGCTAGCGCCATGGACTGGTCCTCAGCAGCGTTGGGGTCCGTTATGTTGTTCTCAGACAGAACAGAGAGTGCATTGTCAAGTGCCTCATCTCCGCTTCCTGCATGTGAAAACGTGGCACAAAAGTTTGACACTAATTTGATGACTATGGCTGGGTAAGGAGGTGCGCCTTTGTTTCTGTGCACAAATCAAAGCAAATATGAGGTTTGGACGAAGTGGGAATCCAATTCAGATAAAGTGCACACAGTCTCTGCAGGCAATGGGTTCAGATCACATCGTAGCCCACTGCTTAAGCAAGGCTTGCTTGGCTTTAAAAGAAGAAAATGCATGTACAGGTTTGCTTCTGTCCTTGCAAAATTGTTGCGTGAAGTTTTGCAGACAGCATAAAATCAAACGCACACTCATGCAAATCTCTCGGTTTCTGCCCCTAAGTTGCATATCTGCAACTTTCTGCTCTTTCACCACTCACCAGCATCACCAAAGAGGTCTCCAAGTGCACCAAATCCCCCCATGGCCCCTCCCCCGCCTCCCCTGCTCCCATCCTGGCCACCAGTGCCTGCAGCGCAGCTAACAGATCTGTTTGAGTACAGGCAGCAGTTAAACAACAGTTATACACAGGCACCACAAGCTACCCACACTATCACAGACCTTCACAAGCAGGCTAACAGCAGACTATGGCAGGTAAAATGCTCACCCATGCTAAATCCCTTCCTTTTTTTCTTCTCTCTCTCTCTCTCTCTCTCTCTCTCTCTCTCTCTCTTCTCTCTCTTCTATCTC
>Ga0307942_1000054_pt1 | contig 55152 bp, 69 predicted proteins | sample OrgLakmetagen175_FD_201846 | JGI IMG/M metagenome (GOLD analysis project Ga0307942, IMG submission 201846) | Saline water microbial communities from Organic Lake, Antarctica - #175 | ecosystem: Environmental > Aquatic > Non-marine Saline and Alkaline > Saline | place: Antarctica: Organic Lake... | reverse complement strand
CTCCCTCTCCCTCTCCCTCTCCCTCTCCCTCTATATCTCTGACACACACATGCACATGCACACACACATACACATACCCACACACATGCACACACACTTGCCCCTGCAGGCAGCGTTCATGTTGATGCGTCACATAGGGGGCAAGCTGCTGCTGTTCCAAACGTCGCCCCCCAGCTTGGGTCCAGGAAAGGTGCGTTAAGGGACGGGAGTGCAGACGTGTATACATACCCGAGCACATACATGCACAAGCATTCAAGGCAAATATGATGCATTTGCAGAATGCCAGATGGGGCCGAACGGAGCCAAAAATGAGCAAGCCTTTTATATGGTCCCAAAGTTCTAGGGCTCCATGATTTGCAATTTGAACTCAACACTGATGATATCCGTAGCATTCGAGCCTACAGAGTACAATCTATGGGGCATGTCAACTCAGCTGAGGCACAAGCTTTTTTTGCTGCACCAAATCTCAATATAAAGTCACCCGCAGCACCAAATCCAGGCATATTATTGTTTCTTGAAGTCCTCAGCAAACAAAGGTCATTGCAAAAGAAATAAAGTGAAATCACCCAGTGATAGCTATGAATTTCTAACCAATCCTTTTCAAGAAAATCAGCAGAATGGGTGCCAAAGTGGGTCAACACCTATATCTCAGCAGCCACTGTTGTTTTGCACACAAATAAAACACAAATATAATATATATTAGCGGCGGTACTAGAATCAGCCCTGGTTGGGGCGTGGTTGATACGTGAGCATTTTGTGCCTAGGCTTGACATTTGTCCAGGCCATTAGGGTCGCCCAATTAACCAAAGCTATAACTGTAGTCGAGTTTGTATGAAAGTCGGAGCACATTTTGAAATTTGCCTGCGTCGGCTTCCTCCAGCAGAATGTAAGCTCTTCCTCAGTGTAAACATCAAGACTGAAGTAGAGGTTGTCCAGAAAACAGGATATAATGCTTTTATATATAAATATATAGCAAAAGGTCGACAAGCCGTGGATATAAAGAGTGCATTTTGCCATATCAGTATTGAAAAACAGCATCCCAGCATTTTCCCCCCTTTTTTCCTGGGCACTCTCGCAATGTAAGAACTGGACAGAGAGATTCAGCAGAAATTGGACATGGTAATGAGCAACAAACTGGAAAATGCATCTAGTCTTTCGATATCGATGCCGCGTCATCATCCCTACGGGATTCTTCATGCAGCTTGTGAAAACTCATATTTATTTATAATGTATGTCGGACCTCCTTTCTGTTACCACACCAAATGACATATGCCGCCAGCAGCTTTCCCAATGAGTTAAGGAATTGCGTGTAATGTTGCAGATGAAAACCCGGGAAAACTTAGCGCTGTATGGTACGGACCGGGAGGCAGCACTCCGGCAGCCGGGTGACCCATTTTTCAAGCACTTTGCAGCAGAGTGCTCTCGCGTGATGGTGAGTGAGCGTGTGTGCGTGTGTGCGTGTTTTGGTATAATGCTCTTGCATGCAGGTGGGTGTACATGCATGTGTGCATACAAGTTATAGTGTGTGTGCGCGCGTGTCTGTTTATTGCGGCAGTGCTATCTTGCATACAGGTGGCTGCATATGCACATATTGTATGCTTGTGTTGTGTACATGTGTGCTTGTGTTTGGAAAAAGCATAATACATGAATGAGTGAACAGTAGGGGTGTGTGTGTGACCCGTACAAGGGTTTTGTAAGCGCAAGTTATTGACCATGCATGAATGAGGGCTTGCCTCTGCAGATCTCACGTAGTAGAAGCTTCCTCTTCATACTTTTAACTTTGAGCTAATACTTACGCGTACTTGCACACACACGCATACACACACATACGCACGCCCACTTTGTCTGTGTGCAACCATATCTGTCCCTGCAGATCACGGTAGACATCTTTGCCTTCAACCTGCAACCCATAGACCTAGCCTCCTTGGCCGCCATCCCTCGCTTTACGTGTGGGGATCTAAACCAATATGCTGGTGCGTGTAGAAAGGGTTGTTTGCATTGTTGGAGGTAGGGCGCCTTGTATTTGTATGCTGTGGCAATGGATAGTACAAGATTGGCAACAGTGATATGCTGGTGCGTGTACTGAGGAGTGTTGCATGGTTGGAGGTAGGGTGTGACTTGTTTGTGTGCTGTGGCATCCAAAAACAAAAGACCAGTTACAGTTGTGTGCTGGTGCGTGAACAGAGGGGTATCTGCATCATGGGAGTGTCTTATGTCGTCAATTCATTTTGGAGGGAAGTGTAATAAGGAGTTGAAATTAATCAGGGGCAACCAAGCCACTGCGCTCCTTACATTTGGGGACTTGACAATACATGGACGGCCTGTGTCAGAGGGCATCAGGGTTGATGGGGGGTAGTGGCCTGCTTGATTTACAATACTTGATTTGCAAGTAGAAAAAACTAGACCAAACGGTTGCAATTAATAATACTGGAACGTGAGTACATTGTCACCCTTGCTTTGACCCAGCCCTTTAAATCTGTGACTCAAAAGACACTCCTTCACAAAGGGGGAATATCATGCGCACACACATATACACAGTTCCACATGGACACACGCACGTGCATAGATACACAAAACACACGTATAAGGGTGGGTAAATAGGGTGTCTGATTTTGCCAGCAAGGCTTGGCACTCGCTGGGGGGGCCCTAGTTGGTGCATTACGATTAGAAAACCACTCTCTCAAATCTGCACGGATTGAGCCAAACCTTTTTCTGTTGTCGCTTATATATAATTTTGAATAATAACGTTGAGACCGGGTAGAAAATTTGGGCGTGTGAGCCAGGAAAATTCGGTTTTTGTTTACACCCCCCCTGTTGCACCCCCCTTTTAACTCTTCCTCGTGTTATATGATAAATATTACTAATGAAGATGGTTATAAAGATGGGCCTGTCAGCCTATTGAGCCACAAAAATTGGGATTGGGGGATTTCTGGGGATTTCTGGGGAGATGGGGCTGATTCCGCTAAAAAAGTGGACACCCTCGCTGGCCGACGAGTGTCTTCCACACTGGGAAAGAGGCTCGCTGAGGCTCGGCGAGCCTCACACTCGGTGAGTCTCGGCGAGGTCATGACCCAGCCTTACACATGTATAATATACACACATGCTTTCACACACATAACATATATACACTCTTACCCCCAGGCTTCACAGCTGCACGAGACGGTGCCAAGCTCCGTGCCGAGCTGTCCCACAACCTCACACGTGCCACTGCATGGGAGGCTGTGATGCGTGTACGGTGCTCACGCGGCCTTAAGATCTCCTCCTTCCATGGCCACTTCTTCAACAGGTACGTGTGCTCACCAATGTGGGTGTGTCCTATTACGTGTGTTACTGTGCCTGTGCCTGTGTATGCGTCCTGTTATGTGTTATTATGTGTGCTACTGTGCCTATACCTGTGTATGCATCCTATTATGTGTGTGTTATTGTGCCTGTACACGTGTATGCTGCCTTTTGGCCTTGTTTTTATCTCCGTTCTTTCTATTCCTTCATGTAGTAAATACGTGTGCGTTGTTAACAAGGTCTTCCTGATGTACATAGTAGTCATGCTGACACACACACACACACACACACACACACACACACACGCACACACACACACACACACACACACACACACACACAAACACACCCCCCTTATCTGCCACCTTTTTAATCTGACCAATATCCGCCCATATCTCTGCACCCGTAGGTTGCTGGCATGTTGGGCGATGTTTGCAAAGCGTATGCTTACTCACCCTAGCTAGCTACATCACCCTCTTGACACTGCAGGTCCACCGACCTGCTAGCCCTGCCCACCTGTGATCCAGACAAATCCTTTGCCATGCAAATTGCGCATGACGAGAGCGTTGTGCAAGGGCCCATAGCCTATGTGCAGTGCGCACTGCTGTACACCAACTCCTGTGGAGAGCGCCGCATCCGGTAAGGAAGCATTGCTGTGCCTTGTGCGTGTGCATGTGTGTGTGTGTGTGTTCACGTTAGCAAGCAACTTGTTTGTGAGTACTACCTGAAGCACAGCAGTTTTATTTTTGGGTTTTGCTAGCCACCCATGCCTCCACTGACATACACGTACACACACAAACACACACACACATACACACACGCGCACACGCACGCAGGGTGCACACGCTGTCCGTGCCTGTGGTGACAGACTTGATAAACATGTTTAGGGCGTCAGATCATTTGGCCACGGCCTGCCTCATGGCCAAAATTGGGATTGAGAAGAGCCTGAACAGCAAGCTGGAGGAGACACGCAACATGCTGCAGCTCAAGGTGAGAGGGTGGTAGCTCGAGGTGAGGATGTTGTGAGGATGTGAGGATACAGGATGTTGTGAGGATGTGAGGATAGAGGATGTTGTGAGGATGTTGAGGATAGAGGATGTTGTGAGGACTTGAGGATGGAGGATGCTGTGTGGATGTTGAGGATAGCTCAACATGCTGCAGCTCAAGGTGAGGGTGGTAGATGTTGTTGGTCTGTGTGGTGCTGGCTTATGGGCACAGGGGGGGAGCTTGATGGTCAATGGAAGATTGTATGGCTTGGCATTGAGGAAACGCGCAGCGTTTGTTTTTCAATGTGAGGATTGATCATGGGCATAGGGAGAAAATATGGCACAGAGGAGAGGTGCAACATGCTGCAGCTTAAGAATGGGTGGGAGTGAAGTTGTGCTGACTCACTTGTGCTGCATCGGCAAACAACATGTGCACATACATATGCACATTTGCAAACGTCCTAGGACACACAACAACTTACACGTACCAAGGCACAATACATCCGCACACACACGCACACACAATAATTACGTATGTAACTTACACACAAACACACATTATTCACATGCACATGCACAGCTGACGAGTGGGCTCAAGGAATTCCGTATGGTCAGTCCTGCTGCTCGTGCGGTGGCTAACCGGCTAGTGCTGCCAGAGTCCCTGCGCCTGTTGCCGCTGTGGGTGCTGGGGCTGCTGAAGAGTGCTGCGCTCAGAGGAGGGGCCAAGGTGTGCTGGCTGCCGCTTTTGTATGCTCTTGCGCGCGCTCCATGAGTCATGACACAGGCTAGTGTAGTACAGTTTTCACTGCGACTGTTGCTGTGATGGGTGCTGGGCAGGCTGTTGCTGTACCTCAGATGGGGTGGGGAGGGAGTACAGTTTTGAGTGTTGGAGTTTGTGGGTGTTGGATGCTGTTGTGCTTTTTATGGCTTCAAGGGTCTACAGGTTGTAGTGTAACAAGTGAATGTGAACAAGTCAAGGAAATGCAGTAGGCAGAGTTGCTTGTTCACATTCTTGTGGCAACTCCTTGCTCTCCTAAACACAGGCTTCTGATTGTGCCGTGTGCAGGACGTGAATGCCATGAGTGCATCGTTTTGCACACCCAAACACAAGTATATGATTGTGCTGTGTGCAGGATGTGAATGCCGATGAGCGCATCGTGGTGGGTCATGACATAATGTCCAGCCCGCCGACCTCGCTTGCCAAGCTCCTCTACCCAGACCTGTACCCCCTGCATGAAACAGGTGGGTGTTGAAGTCATGTCAAAGTCTGTGCTTACATTGAGTGTGCAATCAGGAAATGCCCTTCTAACCATGAACACTCTAGCTAGAGCCCCTTATACCACAGGTGTTAGTGTTCACGCTGTTTTTTACTTGAATTTGTGTGACACTTGGGTTAGCGCAGATGACCGCGCGTGTACACACACACACACACACACAAGCACACACACACACACACAAGCACACACACACACACACACACACACACAAGCACACACACACACACACAAGCATACACACACACACAAGCAACACACACACTAGCACACACACATGCACACACAAACAATCACATTTTAAACAAGCAATCAAGGATATTTTTGTGCAGGCCGAGGCAGAGTGGGCTCACTGCTCCAGACGCCCTATTGTGCTTGCCTCTCTCACGTCCCTACATGTGCGCTCCAACAAACAACTTGCGCTCATGTTGCTTTATTTTGACGCTCGAGTGCACGCAGGGGGTGACTGGGGGAACCCCGGCCCTGACGGCCTCATCCAGTTGCCCCTCACCCTCCCCCTCACTGGCGCCTGCTTGGATGAAAGGGGGGCCTACTTGATAGACAACGGGCGGCTCATGCTGCTGTGGTTGGGCCGCATGGTGGACAGGCAGTGGGGCATGGAGGTGTGTGGGTGGATTCTTATGTATGCATAGTTATGAACGTGTGGGTGTGTGGTATATTATTTGTATGTAGACTGCTGTGATGCAGCCGTGTGGTAAACATGCGGTGGGATGTATGTGGGGGGTAGTCGACATGCCTAGGGCATGGAAGTTTGTGTGTGTGTTTGGGTGTTTGGGATTCTGTTCAGCTACAAATTGCTGATATGCTAATGTGGTATTACAGCCTCCGCTGCTAAAGCCGTTGGGCGCAAAAGCGCAGCGCAATCTGAGCACATGCAATTTTAGAACACGCAATTTGACGATGCTCATAGACGTGAGCGCATACACATAGAGGCACACACAGACACACCCACAAATGCTCGTACACACAAACACACGCGTGCGTGAATGTACACACTACGCACCGCTCGTTGTGTGCCTGCGCGTCTGCGCACAGGTATTTGGTGTTGATCTCCAAACCAGTAATCCTGCCGAGGCCCTGGAATTGGAGCCTGCTCGTCCAGGTAGGCTAGTTCTGTGTTTATGTCTCGGTGTGTTTGTCGGTGTGTATATGTGTGCTTGTGTGCACGCTTGCATCAATTTATAACCTGGAGTGGAGTCTGCTCGGTCAGGTGGCGTTCATAAATCTTTATGAGGTTATGTAATAGGAATCCTTCCTTGCAAACACTGTCTGTTGTTATTCTTAAACTCATTAAATCTGCATGCTCGTACGCAAACATGTATATACTGATGCTGTAGAACATGACTAGTCATACCACGCTCTAACGGTCACACACACACACACACACTCACACACACACATGCTGAAAACACTTTTTCCCACACAGAGTGCACCCTCTCTTTACGCATCAATGCTGTGCTGGCTGCGCTGCGTGCCCCAGGCCAGCACCATCAGCACTGTTTCGTTGTCCGCCAGGTATGTGTGTTTTGCATGTGTGTGTGTTTGAGTGTGTGTGTGTTTGAGTGTGTGTGTGCTGTAGCATTGCTGTGCATGCTTAGTGATGTGCAAGGCGAGCATTCACATCAATTTACTGTTTATTAACAACACTAGGGAATCGTTACACACACACACACACACACGCACGCACACACACACACAGGGCTCCACGCTGGAGATGCACCTTGCACAATACTTTGTGGAGGACCGTGCCCCTACTCTACACAGCTACGCGGACTTCATGATGGTGGTGCACAAAGCCGTCCAATCAAAGTGATGCTGATCCTCAAACGTGCACGATTTGCTTGCTTAACACGCCTATGAACAAGCGCAGGATTGTTTTGGCTCGTGGCTGTTGTGCCTGACTTGCTGGTGCAGTTTGCAGTTTGTCTCATTTCATGAGAAGCTGGATGAGGCAGCTTCTTAATCTCAGAGTGGGAGCAAAATATGGGTCTGTCCACGTCCACTTGATCTTTTTAATGCTAAGTGGGATGACACTACTGGCATAGCTTTTCTGTTGCAGGTCTGCCAGTACATACATTCACAGCCTTTACGATGCAGACTAACTAGCAAAAAATTTGGAATTTGGGGTAGAACAGATCATTTGTCTGGAGGTAATAGACAGTAGGCTTAACGATTACTATCCATTTCAGTGGTCGTGGAACTCGCATCATCAGGTTTTAAACATAACCCTTTACACCGTGTGGTTCAGCTGGGTTCAGCGTGGATTTAAAAACCTGGTTGCTTTTATCTATGTAGCAGATTGCTCAAAAGTATTGTAGCAAATCACTGTCACAGCAAAATACAAGACTCAGAATATCAAGCAACAAGGTTCCCAGCTTATTGAACGAGACTTGGCAACTTACTTGCCTTTTTGAACTAACCAAATCATACGGATAATCACTGCCACCAATTAGGCGTGACAAAATGAATTTTAAAAGGGGGGCGGTAGGAATGAGTTGCGGCGGGTGACTGAAGGATGTTGGGAGCAATTCAAAAGCTGGCAAGCCATGGCGGCCATTCGTTTGATCAGGGTAAAGTGTTGTGAGGACACTAGCTCGTCAGACATTTCAGGCCTCGGTTGAACGAGTCTGTTGAAAGTTTTTTAACCGTACGGTTGAAATCGTTTCAGCCGCGCGGTTGAATTTAACCGCTTCAACTGCACTTCAACCACACCCCATTCTTTTAATATGCCAATGAAAGTGAGCTTGAGTGTCTGTGCCTTTGGATCATTGGAACCTTTGGACATCGGGAGTGTACACAAGTCAGGAGTCTCTTTAATACAAGCGCTTGATGATTGCTAGCACCAAAAAGAAAAAAGGGAGGAGAATGGTAAACCTGTGCTTGCGCATGTCTTGCATGTGTGTGTGTGTGTGTGTGTGTGTGTGTGTGTGTGTGTGTGTGTGTGTGTGTACATGTGTGCGTGCGCAAGTGTGTGTGTGCAAGGATGTGTTGGTGTGTATATGAGTGTGTGTATAGGTATATGTTATATAAATAGCTGCAGATATCATCACAAAAATCTCCCGACAGTCTCTGCATCATTCACAGAAAATTCGTTACTCTCTACATCATCCTCTTGGGTGTAGGTGGCACTATCTACTTTATTGATATTTTGGAGCCTGTCAAGTTGTCAATATCCAAGAATCTAACATATTCAGCCTCCAAGCTCCTTGAGCACACCCTGTCAGCATCAAAGCTGTCAAGCAAACTTGAAACAAACCCTATGCCCTTTACTGGACTTTTTATCAGAAAATGGTTTGGGAACGTGCCTGTGACCTTCCTGCTCCAATGAGAATGCCCACTGAACCCTTTATTCTTCCCGTGGAGGAGTCAAAGACTTGGTTGTCATGACGAATCATGGTACGTACCAACTTAAGCATGAATTGCAAGTATAAGCCATTATATATCCGCCAGGCCCCCCCAAGAAGGTGTGTTTAGCGTCTCCTCTTTGACGTGAGAAGGAGACGACGACTTGGGCAACGCACCGAGGTGATGCTGATGGGTGTGTCTATGAGGGAGCGCGAGTTTGTTACACCAAGAGGACCGTCTAAACCGACCAAACAACAAAATTGGTTATTTGAAATAGCCGTTGCTCACGATATGTCCCAGGGAAAAGCGTGACATTGTACCCATTAATTTTGCTAGGTATGGTTAAAGGCTTTTTCCAAGCTCCCTTAGATGCCCCCTGAGGCATATATATGTATTTGGCGATGTTACCTTATTTTCACAAAGAATGTCTGGCTGCAGAACAGAAAATCAGGACCGCAGATGACATAGAGAGCCTTCATTTTTACAAGAATATGACATGAAATCCTAAATGTTTGTCAACTGCAGTACACAAATAATCCGAGATGAAAACAGTCAGCCCGTGTTCCTCAACATTAAAGGTCGCCATTAAGAAATAGTGTGTACGCATTAAGATAAGAAGTTTGATTGTTGATAAATAGCAACAAAACAACATCCGGCAAGCTTGTGTATTTGCCTTGCCTTAATTCCCCCGCCTGCTTTTAACTGAAATGAAACCCAGTTCCTCATGCGTTCCCAAGGACAATCTATTGGCACTCAAGGATACCCACACCATTGAAGTGGAGGACAACCAGCTCGCTTCCTACCCATCTTGTTAAATGTAGCAACTATTTACACCATCTTCTTGCGTGTGTACCTCACACGGCACTTCATGGGGCCGATGACCATCGAGTTGTAGTCAGGCTCTGGCATGGGGTCAAGCAGCTCAAAGTCAAAGTTGCGCAGCAGGACGGACCAAATGGTCTTTATCTGCAGAGAGAGAGAACGCCAATTTGTCGAAAACATTTTTTTTAATTAATATTGCAGCAATTGAATTTGCTCAGTAACCTGCACATTACTCGGCCTGCTGGCAGAGAAGACACCCCAGCTCTGGGGAAAAGAAGGTGCAGCAGCCGACCAGTGTTCGTGTGTATAATTACAAGGACGTTATTTTCACCACGGCGCGCGCACACTGGTTGGCTGTCAAGCCTCTTTTCCCTGAGCTGGGAGGTATACCCAATCGTTTGGCAGAGCAACGTGTAGATTGAGCGAATTTTGAATACTGCAATATCATGTCCAGAAATTAGCGTCATCAACCATCTGGCTCCTCCACCTCATCAGACTAGATGTGTCAAAACAACTGCACCCAAAACCAACTAATTGCCCATCACGTGATTTGTCACTGCCACAAACAAAAACATATGACATGACAGTGATGCTTCCACTTCCTTCAAGGATCCCCTTGTATCTTTTCCTGTAAATCCTTTGGAGGCTACTATATATTGTGCACTTGCTCACAACGTAAAGGAACGGGTAGTCCTAGACCAGCCGGTATGCAACATTTAAATCAGACAGCCGGCAATTAGCCAAAAAAAACACTCGGCAAATAACAAGGCAGGTGCCTGCAGGTAAGCGAAGTAGAAGGGCAGCCGCTCCAAGAGCTAGCAAACAGCGACATAAATGTGCACACATACAATCACGCACACATAAGCACATCCACACATAGACACACGCACATGCGCAAACACATACCTGCAGGTACGCAAAGTTTGAGCCAATGCAGCCATGGCGCCCACCCCCAAAGCCGATGAAGGAGAACGGCTTCACCTTGTCCTCCTCACGGGGTGCGATAAAACGCTCAGGTTCGTAGCTGTGAGAGAGGGGATGCAGAATGTGTGTAGGGTTAGCCAGCGCTGTAGCTGTGAGAGGGAGGGTGCAGAATGTGTGCAGGGTTAGCCAGCGCTGTAGCTGTGAGAGAGGGGGTGCAGGTTAGTGTAGGGTCAGCCAGCGCTGCAGCTGTGAGAGGGGGGGTGCAGAGGGTATGCCTGTGCATGTCCAAAAGCGTGCATTGCGCATGTACACATCCTTGGTAATGCCTGTGTATGGTACTTGTGAGCTGAGCGACTTTGATCGCACACACAGGGTCATAGCTGTGGAAGGGGTCACAACGCATGCGCATCTCGAAGGTCAGCCAAAAATACATAAATACAGAGTATAGGCTGTAAGCCAATTTTGGCTCTATCTCCCCCATCCCTTCACCATTCTGGGACCTGAAAGTTGTGTTGGTTAGCTTAATGTTTTCTTCACACGTCTACAAGAAAAGCAGGCTAAAAAACCCAGTGGGTGACTGGAATTTTGGGAATGTGTACTGCAAAAACAGACATCATTGCTCACAAACTGCACCAATCTGTGCCCTCAAAATTCATCATCTTTAACAATTTGGTCTGCAATTCTGATGTAAAAGTGAGGGTGCAATTGGAGCCAAAAAACTTCAGCTAAAAATTGCTTGTATATAAAACTGCAAAATAATTCGCCAAAATCCGACCAGGCCGCCGATTGGCCCCATTTTAATTTTATTAAATTCTGGTTGGGGGAATTTGTTTGCGGGGACAGCCGGAATTGCCCTGCTAGAAGTTTGTGTAATATGCTGTACATACATGAAACTGCGCTCACCCTACAAATATGTGTGATCGTCCAGATCCTCAAAACAGGAAGTAATTGTTTAAGAGTCGACTGAGGCATATGCCGCTATGACATGTCTCTACAGTTTATTGCAAAGTGTGAACCAAGCCAAGTCAGCACAATCAACAAACTTGAAACGCATGTCTAGCTGGTATGCTGCAGCACAGCAAGGCCTGAGCAGTAGGGACATATCACTAGCCTCCCCTATACCAGGCAATCAACAGGCGTCACTAGGGTTGGCTAAAATCATATAAATTTATACAGTGTCTACCGTAGATTCTCGATCACTTTGTGACACCAAGATCTACAAATTAATTAAATTCCGTTTTGTAGTTCATAAGGGGGTCTGGGGACAATTCTTTGAATCAGTAGGGACTTCGTCAGGGTCCTGTCGGGAATAAATTTGTGGATTCAAGAGCCCCCCATTGTTGGCTGCTGCTGCTGTTGCTGTGCAGGCTGCTGGGCCATTGGCTGCATGGGAGAACGACAGCTGTGAGTGCAAGCACGTGTGCTTCCCTCAATTAGAGGAGCAACCTTCTGTTACCGACTTGCCATCTTCACTCACTCTGTGAGGATGCCCCAGAAGAAGGGCCTAAAGGGACTGTGGGAGGAGGAGGCTTGTTCTTGGAGCAGCATGCACCGGCGCCCCACGGGCCTCTTCACAGCTGCGCCCCTAGCCTTTTCCTCTGCCAGCTCCCTGAGCTGCCTCTCCCTTTGCAGCTTTTCATGGCCCCTCTGCTGAGCAGCTCCTCAGCAGGGGAATGGGGCTTCGAGAACAGGGCTAGGGGGTTCAAATCGGCACACTGGGAGGCCATTTTTAAAGGTGCCCTCAAAACCAGTAAAAATATTTAATTCTTGACTTCAAATCCAGTTCGGAAAGGGCTCCGATAATTATTTCGTTTTTGACCCAATTATATAATTTCCGAAGTGACCGAGGATCTACGGTATATGGTATTGTTTGCAAGGAATTTATCAAATATACGGTCATATACGGTGAATACATACGGTTCTGGCCAACCCTAGTCACCACACAAAGAGCCTACAGTTTGGCATGCACTGAGGCTGTGCATTCAGGTGTGGCGCTTCAGTGCTACAAAAGGGCATCATGCTCAAGGGCGTGCGTTTGACTTGCTCAATGTCATGTGCATGTAGGTGATACAGCAACAGCTCATTTGGGCCCTCACAGGCTGCAGCCAACAGGCAGGTGTCACATAACTGGCGTTCCGCCCAGAAGAAATAGGTGGCACTTGTTCAGCACGGTGCAACAAAGGGGTCTAGATCTGCTGCTAGGGCAACTGATGTCAGCATGTGGCATAGCGCTAGTGGTCGTGCCTGTGCTGCTGCTGCATTCAGAACGGTGCAACAGAGGAGTCTAGTTCTGCTGCTAGGGCAGCTGATGTCAGTACAACATGGCATTGAGCCAGTGCTAGTGCTAGTGCTGCTGCTGCTGCTGCATGTGCCACCCTCTGCACACATTGAAGTACACAAATGTGCTGACGCACACTTGCAAACACATCCTAGCAAGGTCCCTCAGCGTATGGAGGCATATATATACATATTGCACATACCTACATGGCACAACCCCCCCTTCCCCCCCTCCCTTACTAGCCATACTAGCACCCTGACATTTGCCAGGCATGATTCATATAAGGTTGCGTAAACCCCATTCACACATACTCACATACACCCACACTCACACCCACACACAGACACCCCCATCCCCACCCACACCAACCCACCTACCCACACGCAAACATATACATTTACACATACGCACGCACCCATACCCACACCCACACACCTACACCCACACCCACACACACAAACGCGCCCACCCACAATAACACACACACCTATTTGGGTCCTTGAACACGTTGGGCAGCATGTGGGCAAAGTTGGGGGAGGCTGCTACGACGTCGCCCTGAGAGGAATGATAAGGTACGTGCGACGTGCTTGTGAGATGTGGGACACACACAGGGAGCATCATTTCAACGGGCGCTTTGTGAGTATGTGTGTGCGTGCTACCCATGGGGGTAGGGCCATAGGTAGGGTTAGCCAGAACTGTATATATGCACCGTATATGACCGTATATTTGGTTATTTCCCTGCCAAAATTACCATCGTATGAATATGGTTCTGGCCAACCTTAGCCATAGGTAACATAGGAACGGAACGTTTGTGAGGGTGTGGGTTTGAGTGTGGGTGTGGTGTGGTGTGAGTATGAGTGTAAGTGTGGGTATGATGTGGGTGTGTGCACACATAACAATAGGTTAGCCTGTCAAGATGAGAAGGGTGTATGGGAGTTGAATAAGCACACATCTGCACTCTCGCGTGCGTGTGAGATCACATGCACACTCAGACAAAAGTAGGAAAGCATACACCCAAACCAGTGTTTCTTTTTAGACATACCATGTCGATCGACATGAAAACATGGGTTTTCGACTTTTGAAATTGACATGAAACTAAGATTCTGGGGTTGCCGACTAGCCCCTGTGTAAAACGGTTCTGTGGCCCTTAGAGGGCTGTCAGTGGCCCTCACACACCACAAATTCCAAAAATTTTTAAACATTTCCAAGCATTTAATCATGTTGAATGAGCGGAAAACTCCCACCATAAAAGGCCAGAGTTGCCAGGGGGAAAAGTGATGGAAAGTACTTAGGGGCCCATGGGCCCACAAACAAGTTCCAAGCTGAGTGACTTGAGCATCCAGCCCCTGAGGGACAGCCCCAGCGCAAGGACTGGCTGAGTGATGGGGGGGTGGACGAAAGGAATCGGTACCAAGCTTGCTGCAGCATCTGCCCAGCCACGTTCCAGTGCAGAAAGCAGGCCATTGCAGCCCATAAGATCAGCAACAGCCACAAGGATAAAGCAGCAGCATGGTTGAAGAGCAGCAAGCCTTGGTAGGCTGGCAGGGGCAGTTGAACAAGGGTGCAGACTACACAGCAATGCAGCGCGCAGCACAGGCAGCTGACCCCAAGTTGCACACCCAGTTTGCATGCGTGTTCAAGACGCTGCAGCAGGGACGCCTCATCACTGACGTGTGTGCAGAGGAGGACGCTCAAGTACATCCGTAACCCCCAGCGCAACAGGCTACATCCGCAGCACTTGACGAGCTGCGCACGGGGGTTTAAGAGCTCAGCATTCAGCGTGGAGCCCTTTCCATATTCACAGGCCATTTTAGAGTGGCTCAGCGCTAAGAAGCGCCGTGGGATTAAAAAGATGAACAACTCAGTTAGAATGGACAGTTTGCAATTTCAAACAAATTTTCTTATATTTAAGCAATTGCTTCCTCACACATAAATTACTACATAACGCCAAACGGCTGGGGCAGGAAAAGAAAAAGGACCCAATTTCTCAAATTGCCAGATTTGGAGGAGACATGAAATCAAGCCCAAATTCTTAAAAGAAACACTGACCCAAACATTTACATTCAGACGGGGTTCAATTCGTTTGTTACCTCTTCGTTCGCTTGTCAGCTCTTTGTGAACTTTATTTGTGAACTTCAATTCAGGGGTTAAAATGGACAATATCTCCCACCTACACACACAACACACCCACCACCTTTGGCACTACGTACATGGATAATGCCCCTCCTCTCCGACACTAAGCAACCGTACTAATCTTTGGCACCACGTACTGCTTCTCTGTGAAGGTGTTGGCCATGAAGGGCTATTACACACACACTTTGGGTACCGGGTACTGCTTCTCTGTGGAGGTGTTGGCCATTAACGGCTGACACACGCACACGCACACACACACCTTTGGCACCACGTACTGCTTTCTGGTGGAGGTGGTGGCCATGAAGGGCTGACACACACACACACATACATACACCTTTGGTACCACGCACTGCTTCTCTGTGGAGGTGTTGGTCATGAAAGGCTATTACACACACCTTTGGTACCAGGTACTGCTTCCCGGTGGAGGTGGTGGCTGTGAAGGGCTGCTTCGCGTAGCGCAGCAGCAGCACCAGGGGGGGGTTCATGCGCAGGGCCTCTGTGATGTTTCGGTGCAGGACGTCCATGGAGCTAAGGATATCCATGTCTAAGTTCTGGCCGTGCTGCAAGCACCACGTTGCGCACAAGGAAGGTGTGAGGAATGTGTACATGGTTTCTGGGGTAGGGTATACGCAGGACATGAGGCCTCCGTGTCTACGCCTTGGCCATGCTGTGCAGACATGCTATGCACAAGAAAGGCGTGTGTGGCAGGTTAACATGGCGTCAGGGTGGACTTTTGGTTTGAGCGTGTGTACACAAGTGAGTGTACGCAAACGAGGCACACGCAAGCACCTCCAAAAACACGGTGACAGAGTTGCATGAAGACGCAGTTAGCTGATCCTGCCATACAGCAGCACACGTCGATAAGAGGCCTCTGCTTGTCACCAGCGCAACATCGCAACTCGTCCACCCAACTGTTGTCCCAGGGTGGATTGATCACCACAAGTTTGAAGGTGGGTGGATACACACGTCTGAAATCTGCTGTGCGGCATCCAGTACTATACCCACATCCTGCCACTGTTCCTACAATTTCTCTGGTCAAACACACACACACACACAAACGCACACATCCACTTTGTTCATCTGCTCCTCCACCAGCGCGTCACTGGACAACATCCTCACAAAACGCACTCCCTCACACACACACAAAGGCAAACAAATACACACACATGCTTTCACCCACCTTGCCTACTATCTGCCGCTGCTCTTCCAGCGCCCTCTGGTACGACCGCCCCTTGTCCCCAACCATCCGCAGCCCCGTCCACGATGTGGTGATGGAGGACGTATGCTGCCCCGCAAACAGCACTGCTATAAGCAGGCCCGTGATTTCGTCTTCACTAGATGCACGGCCACCGTTCACTTTCTGGTACCTGCACGTACCGTGCATGTGCGTGTGGAGTGCGTATGTGTGTACCAGTGCATGTGTGTGTGTGTGTGTATGCGCGCATGTGTGCATGCATGCTCTTGTTTGTCCCCCTATGTTTCTTTGACACCCTTTGTGTGGAAATGTGGCAGACTAGCAAAACGAGGCAAGCTTCAGCCCTCCAACTGCAATTTCAACGCACACATAAGAACACGCAGCAAGGGCTGTTGACCTAGCCAGCACATCGATGACCACCATTTCATGGTTTTAGCTAATGAGAGGGGGCGGGCATGACGCGCAGCATGCGGTACTCACTTGGCATCGATGAACTGCTGCAGGCAGTCCTCCTCTCTGTGGCCAGAGGCACGACGCGCACGGATGATGCGCCCAAAAATGTCACGCAGCTTCTTGTTCGCCCTGCGTTTGCAAACGTGCGAACGTGTGTGTGTGTGTGTGTGTGTGTGTGTGTGTGTGCGCGCGAGTATGTGTATGTATGTGTATGTGTACTATACCTGTGCGTGCGCATGAGCATGTGTGAATATGCAACGTCAAACACAACGCACTTGTCTCGCTTGAAGTGTGCGGGAATGGGGAGGTAGGGGAACATGACGGAGATGGGGAGCATGCCGTCATCCAAGTCATGCAGCAGCTCTGTCACCTCATCCAGGCACTGCTCGCGCACCTCCCGGCCTGCGTATGTTTTGTTCAGGAATGGCGTGTGTGTGTCTGTGCGTGTACTTGTGCGTATTGTATAGCCCATGAATGTAGAACTGCTCAACCTTCCCAAACCCAATTCCGGCAGGTTGGTGAATGCACGAGAACTTGAACAGAGAAGCATCCTGATAGGTGGTATTTAGTAGATATGTGCTACACACAAAGCTGGCCTGACTTATTAGCATCTTCCTCACCCAGCAAAGTCCGTGCAGCGGTCTTGGTGATCAGGTTGCTGAACTCGTCCTTAAAGTCTACAACGCCTTCTTCGCCCCAGTTGGCAAAGTATTGCTGCGCACGCGAAGAGAGGGGGATTGGCTAAATGCAATGGCGGCTAGTGTGAGCAGAAGTTTACAGCCTGTTTAAGTTGCACGCTGGTTTGTATGTTTGTATCCGGAGCAGACTCTGGCCTGACACTTTTTGCAGCGTTAAGCGCTCCCAGAGGGCTGGAGTGGAATGCATTGGAGGAGGCTACGACGTACATGCATACTGATTGAGGGATGCAACCGAAGCAGAAGAGCGGAGGGGTAGCCAGGAGCGATGTTACAACAGCATGATAAGAATTTCCACAGACATGGCTGTTCATTTATATGGAGGAGAGAATGCAGAGGTTAGCCGGTGAGACAAATCCCTGACATTGGAATGAGTTGGACACTCTTTTAAGACAGACACACTCATATCAGTCGGACACTCTTTTAAGAGTGTGTGTGCGTACGTGTATGCACATGCATGTGTTTGTTATACGAGAGCCAGCTTCCTCTCACCTCGGCCTCCATCACGAAGTGAGGCACGTACATCTTCAAGCGCTCTTTCTTCAAAGCCTCGGTGAACCACCTGAACTGCTCCGTCCTGACTTTCTGGTCTACATCATACACCACCCCGGGACCGAAGGTGGGCACGTTGAAGGAGTAGACCTGCAGTGGCAGCAAGTTGTGGACAGCAAGGTGCTCAAGCCTTGCTTGCGTGCATTGAGTGTAGGGCACAAACCTGACACCTTACTTGCATACGCTGCACATGCACACACACGTGCACACACAAACAGAAAGCATACACGCACACGCACACACGCACGCACACACACACGCGTATGCACACGTGCTCTCTCTCGCTCTCGCTCTCTCTCTCTCTCTCTCTCTCTCTCTCTCAATCTCTCTCTCTCTCTCACTCACACACACACGCACACACACACGTGCGCATGCACACACAAACAGAAACACACGCACACGTGTATGCACAAGCGCTCTCTCTCTCTCTCTCTCTCTCTCTCTCTCTCTCTCACACACACACACACACACACACACACGCACACACACGCACGCACACGCACACACGCACACACGCGCACACACTCACACACACACTCACACACATACTCACACTCACACACACACACACAGACACGCAGACACACACACACACACACACACACACACACACAGACACACACACACAGACACAGACACAGACACACACACACACACACACACATACACACACACACACACACACACACACACACACACATACACACACAAGCAACAGGTACTTACTAGCTGTGTGCAGCACTGACAGGGAGAATAAGGGCAAAAGCGTCAACGCACCTCCGTTTGGCTCATCTCGTCGTCCGAGGCTTTGAAGAAGTGGGGCGCTACGTCGGGCCCGATGAGGAAGGTAATCCGCTTGTTGGCGACCGGCACCGTGAAAACCTCCCCGTGCTTGGCGTACCCGTCCTTCATCAGCTTCATGGGCTTGTCCTGTTAAGGAGGGGGATCCAGGTTTGAGCTTGCAACAGCATTGCCTGCCCATTGCTCTCAGCCGTTTTCATTTGAGGGGGTTGGTGAGGAGAGCAGGAAGAGGGAGACGTGCAAGCCCGAGCATGTTGGTGCACACTGTGAAACCCATCATTAAATGTCAGGCCTTAAGCCTTTGCAGAGCTGCCCTTGCATCTGCACACAGCCTATCTGGTAAGCAATGGCATCAACTCACTCTAGTAAATTTGAGGAGGCCCCCAATGAAAGGCAGGCCCTCAAAGATGGGCGGCGTCTGTCCATTGCCCACAGCATTTGCAAGAATCCTCCCAAATAGCACGCATATGATGGTGAGCACAGTTATGAGGATCAGCTGCTGGTTCTGATCAGAAGGGAGAAAGGGTCCTAGGTCAGCCCCCTGGACCATTATCCTAGAGTTCAGACTTGACCTGTCTTTAACTTCAAAAATTCCGAAATGTTCGTAATTTACAATTTGCAAACTCAAAGGCGCAAACTCAAACTCGCAAATTACCTCGAAGTGGCAAAAATTACCACTATTTCGGAGCTGAGCCAACAACATAAACCGCTTTCCGTTCACGAGGACTATTCGTTCAAGGCGATGCCCAGCGAGCTTAAAGCATGAACATCTTGTTAGCCTTTGCACACAGCACCGCCAGCTGGTCTTCCCACCTCAATATGAAGATAGCTTGACTGAGAACTTTTTGAACCAGCCTCTTTTGTTGTTGTGTGCCCTTTTCCCTTGATTATTTTCCAACTTCTTTTTGGTTTGATTGTAGGCTTTTTTCAAGCCTCCGCTCAAATGCCCCCCAGAGGCATATGTGTAACCTTACCTTTAAGATACAGCTCCGATCCTGGTCCCAGACAGCTGGAATTAAATAATGCAGGCCGGTTTCAAATTTCTGTAAGTAAACCCATATACAGCGTGGGTCTTCTTTTTTGCTGGCGGGTACTGGAATAAAAACCATTTACCACGCACAAAGCAAAGGGGACAATAAAACGAGGTGTCACTGATAACACCTAACTCTATCTGTTAATGAGCTGGCACATTCTTCAGTTACCTGCGAATTCTCCAATTGAAAGATAGAAATTTTAAGGTACAAAAATTGTTAAGGCTTCAGATCTTCAAATTGACCTAGTTCAAAGAAATGAGGGCAAAATAGGGATCGTTAAAGTACAGACTCCTCGAAAGTTGCTACTTCCAATAGCGGATTTGGTCATTAACTTTTCGAATATAAAAGGTATTAAGAAAAATCAGAGTTCAGTTGTTAGCTTTTTAAGTAGGATAAAAAGGGGACAAAGTATATGGGAGTGATATTGATAGATCACTGCTCGTAGTCACAAGAATCCAAAGTGTATTCCTCAAACCAGCAAAGAGAGAATGACAATATTTCTTCACAAACAGCAGCCGGAAAATGTCATGTATTTCTCAAAGAAAACAAAGCTAGCTATTCCTCAGAAATTAAGAGCTTTACACGCGTGACTTGTAATATGCACAGTATGACTCGCAAATTAATTTTACCCATGGGATCTTATTCATGGACACTGCATGTTACTAGTGATTGCCCCCTTGATACCTAAGCCAGGGCTATAAATGAGCCAGGCAATCTACAAATCATCACTAGTACAAAAAGAAAAACTATTGAATCATCACCTTAAAAATTTGGACAAAGGCACTGATTATACCAGCCACACACTACCTACGATCTCTATCTTCTTTATCCGCAAACACCGACAAACACGGCACCTTCTTTTGTCCAGCTGGCTTGATTATACTGATAAAAGCACAGGCAAGCTAGGAAGAGCAGCTGCTTTGAAGAGGTCACCTGTGATCAGATGGAGGAGAGGGACTCCATTTTTTATGGTGAAAAGGCAAGGATCTGTAGCATGCTCTCTATTGCTGTGACATACTATGGTACAAGCCAGGAGCGTATCTAATGCAGGACAAGTCAAAAAGATGTGACAGAAGAAGGTGTGCAACTATGCTACATGAACGTTGTAAAAATTCAGATCACCAAGAAAACACAGCTAAATATATAATAACTGACAAACATTTGTACAAGCTTGCACACAACAGCTTACACACGGGAGTGACAAGCCCCCAGTAAAAGCAAGTAGCGGTACAAGACACAACTTACTGGATTGCTCACTGCTCAGGGTCTTTTGGACCTGGGAGGGGCTTAGGCACGTAGCCAGGGATCATGTACATGCCAGGCACACCAACACCATCCTGCACAATTATAAGAATGCTAATCAGTTGTGTGTGTATTGGTGTGTGTGTGTGGAGGGGGGGTGGGGGTATGTGTATGAATGCATGTGTGTGTGTGTGTGTGTGTGTCTGTGTGTGTGTATGTGTGTGTGTGTGTGTGTGTGTGTGTGTGTGTGTGTGTGTGTGAGCGTGCGTCCGTGCGCGTGTATGCATGCATATTTTTATCAATGCATAACTTTTCTTATATAAGCAGCCACGTTTTATCAGAATTGCACTCAAAAAGTACGGCACTTAGCTGGCATTGCAAGTGGCTTTGCAACCACATTCCTTTCCTTTTCTTACTCAGATCAGACATTTTGTGTACCTCCAGTGTTCCGACCTCCCCAAAGGCGTGCAGCACTTCAGGCGCCGCTGCAGGCTGGGGCATCTGGGGCATTACTGCTGGGCGCACACTTGTTGGTGCTGCGCGGGCTGAGACTGTCATTGCTGGTGCCGTTGCTGTTGTTACTACTGCTGTCGGTGGTGCAGGAGGATCCAATGGCGCTGCTGCTGCCCCACCTGTTGCTGCTTTGGGTGGTGGTGCAAGGCTCTGCTTGGCAGAAGGCCCCCCCACACTTGCAAGCCCCCCCCCTGACACTGCCGCCCTCAGCGTTGCAGCACTGCCCATCCCAGAAGCTGCCGCACTTGTGTGAGGGGCTGGCTGCAGGAGGCTGCCGTAGCCAGAGGGGCGCTGGGCATGGAGGGACAGCCGTTGCTGCTGAGTGATGGTAGATAGCCTGTGTGGTGTCAGACAGATGTAAAGGATGCTTTTTAGGGAATTGTTGACGAGAAGATGTATGTTTGTGTGTGTGTGCGTGTGTGTGTTGTGTGTGTGTGCGTGTGTGTGTTTGTGTGTGTGTGTGTGTTTGTGTGTGTGCGCGCGTATGACAAGCTTGCGGTGCTTGCAGGTTGCCAGGAGTACGTCATGCAAGCTCTGACATAATGGCATTGCACATTGCACATACTCTCACAACATTGTTGCTTTGCTTCTAGATGACAAAAGGATGAAACCTGCGGGCATCTTGATCGTTTACACATGAACACCTAGCTCCAAACCTGCATCCCGTTAATTAAGGTACTTTATTAATGATATTTATGTGTACCAGTTTTACCAATGCCACACCTGCTGTCACGCAGCCCTGGAATCTGAGCAAGTTCCTGCTTGTTGTTAGCAGCGGCGCCAGAGCCCACGCCGCCGCCGCCCGTGCATTCAAAGCCAACAGACGGCTTTGAGTGCGGCAGCTGCTGCTCCTTTGCGCTGCCAGAAGCGCCAGCAGTAGAGGCAGAAAAGATCTGCCAGCAGTGGCGATAGTGGCAGAGAAGCGTGCTGCTGGTGGCTGCTGCTGGCTTGCTGCTGATGATGAGGTAGGGCGAGCGGAATGTGTGCGGATATCGGCAGCAGGAGCACTGCTGCAGCTGTGTCTCCAAACATCACAATGAGAGTCAGCGTCATCCATATAGTCATCGTCGTCATCGAGCGGACGGTGGTGACAATTGTGGCCTGCTCCTGCGGCTGCTGCTGCTGCGGCCCTGCCTTGCTGCTGGTGCTCCGGATGGTAGCTGCCCACGGTGCAGGACAGCAGTCCCCCTGCTTCCCCTGCCATGCTCGTAGAGAGCGTGCATCCACTGGCAGAAGGAGCTTGCAGGTGGTGGTGGTGTGGCTGGTGTGCTGCTGCTGTAGGCGCATAGCTGTCATCACTGGCAGCTCCCTGTCTGTGCTCGCAACAGTGCTGCTGCTTGGCAGCATGCCATCCAGCATCATCCTTTTTTGCCTTTATCACCCGGAAGGGGAGGTGCCTCTCCTGCGCAGCTCCACCATACAGGGGAAGAGCGGAGATGCTGCTGCTGGGACGACCGGTGCCGCTGCTGAGCTTGGACGACAGCTTCATTGTAGGACGCTTGGACGACAGCTTCATCTTTGTTGTCGGGGTAGCGGAGGAGGGGCGTGAAGCTCGTCGGGGAGGACTCATTTCTGTGGGGATCTATAAGCTGCGTGCAGAGTATAAAGTTTTAATTTAATTATAAATAAATTGCGTAGCGCACATTTCACCGGTGGAAAAAGCAATCGGCCTAAAATGAAACATTTACGGTATTGTTATGTCCATGTCCATAACTTGTACCTTGCGTAATCTGCATTCCCTCAAATTTTAAAACCGCAGGCAAAAAATCTCCCTTGGAAGCTTAAAGCTGGATCTTCAGCGTAGACCGGGTAATCGGGCGGTGGCTGATTGAAATCACCATGATCTGTGTGCTGCGCTCACAAAACTGTCAATTCAATTAGGCTTTCCTTGTAAACCTTGTAATCTAATTCATCAATTTGCAGAATGAGAGTTTTGAAGAAGGTGGGCAGTGAGAATAATACACGTACAGATGTATTACCGAGTAGCCTTACAGCTGTTAAGCCAGGCATGTTGTATGTTGGCCTACGAGGATCAAACGGGTAAAAATTGTATACCAACCATAAAAATATAACTGTCGTTCAATCGTACAGGCAGGGCTGATATGAGTGAGTGCACATGTGCTTTCAATGAGCAAAACTCCTAGACGTTCAAACCAGTTTCTTTAACTGGCACAGACAAAAGGGCTATGCATGACTTGACAAAACCTCTAGCCTGTCACGCGCTGCTTGCCAGAATTCTGCCTGTGCCGTGAGGGTCTCAATGATTGCTTGTCGCCCTTGTTCGCTAAGGGGGGCAGCATCTGCGGAGAGTGAGGGGGGCGTTTCTCCGAGCAGGACTCGCATACACTGCTCTGTGCATGCTGCTGTAGCAGACAGATTGTAACCTCCTTCCAACAGCAGCATGATGGGGCCCACTGATGCCAGCTTCTGTGAAAAAGTAATGAGTGGAGTGTGTTGTTGGTACCCATAACTGCACTGTGAATTGTCCACAAGAAGTCCCCGATCTCAATTAATTTAGACCACAATTATTATGCCCATCATATATCCTTGCTGACCTTTGGTACTAAGAAAACATCTAGCACACCTGAGTCATGTGCCCAAAAGCTGCGGGAGACACGTCGCAATCACCCAAAGGATCACCCTGCAAGAAAGGCAACGCAAACACGCCTGCCATCGACCAGCTGTCCAACCACACTGTAGCATAAGTCACAGATACTTGCACAAGTGAAGAAGCAATGACACTTTTGAGTAGACAAGACTTTTCTCATGAGGCACAAATAACAGAGAGTGATTGGAAAGATTATATTGCAGATATTCCTTTTTAAAAAGACTGATGCAAACGTCCCTGCTCTGCACTTGCCGCAAAGGGTGCAGCGCTGGATACGCAATGCCATTGCTTTACAGCCCTACTTCTGTGTAGTGACTCAATGCTTAATACGAGGCGGCAACATACAGAGCCTCCTTTCAATTTTTACACGAAAGAGCCTGCCATATCGTCACCTTGACAGCATCATAGCCAGCCGAAACGATGATCAAATCCGGCTTAAACTCTTGGGCAATAGGCACGATCACATGCCTGTAGGGCAAAGCAATACATCGACTGATTGCTTGGCGAAGAAAAACATCTACTGGCGCAGGTTATAGCGTAAGCCTACCCACGGTCAAGTGACTCGACCAAAATATCACCAACACATGATTTCATCATATACTGAAGTAGCCTATTACAAACAAGACACTCAAAAGCAGCCAGACACTCACTCAAAAGCAGCCATGTAGTCCCCATCTCCAACCCCAGGTCCATCCCATCCCACGTTCACGTTCGTCCCCAGGCCCAACCCGCTTCCGACTCTGTGCGGGGCGCCGGTGCCCGGGAAAAAGGTTCCTCTGTCTACAAGCATTGCAATTGAAAATTTTGCTTTTATTTTGCTTATTGAGGATAAAGTGGGCAATGTGCCGTAGCCTAAGCAAGGGCTGTGCATAGAAATAAGCAGGCATGAATCATTGCAAAGCATCAAGATACGGATGCAGATCCTTAATATTTTAAGCAGGGTGGAAGATGTGAGAGTAGAAGCAAAATTACTTAGCGATTTAGGGTCGTGTATGCATGCGTACCAAATCGATGGATGCTAGAGTACATGACACTTTTGCTGTCATAGAAAATGTTCTGCGTGCCGTTGCCATGGTGGATGTCCCAATCCATGATGAGCACGCGTGACGCGCCAGCCTAAGTAGATCAAAAATTTGAGCAGAGTTAATTGGTTAAACAAGATGGTTTGACTTTATTTTGGGAGAAGTAGGGAGTGCCGCAAGCGATGCTGAAAGTTGGCAAAGCCTATCACACGCTGTCCGTGCAGCGAAGGCGTGCATATGCATGTGTGTGTGCATGCATGTGTGTGAGTTTATGTGTATGCGTGCGTGGTTGTGTGTGTGTGTGTGTGCACGCACGCACGTGTGCGTGCGTGCGTGCGTGAGGGTGGGTGTGTTGCCCTGCTGCCCCAGATGCTGCAGTAATATGCCCGGCGCTGTGCTGGAGCACACAGGAGGCCAGAGAGTTGCAGTTTACAGGCAACACAAACTGCATTCCTAAAGGGTCCCATCCAAGCAAACCTCTGCGTGTCATCAACATCCCACTAAACAAAACATTGCATAACATCGAATTAGCAATGTTTCAATCCAAGCTGGAGACTCATGCTTGCATGGTCCTGCAGGCCAATTGTGAACTTTGCAGCCAAACCACCCCCTGGAATCCTGACACTGCACACACTCATAGGAAAGGTTTCTGAATGGATACTGCAGTAACAGAGAGTGGTCTGGGGGCCTGGCTGAAAAATGCCAGGCAGCTTTTTGCCAAACGTAATCATGTGCTCTAACTCTTCACACACTGCACCCTAGGGCCCCCAATCCTTTCCAACTCGGTGAAGTTCCTGGTTAGGAGCCTATGTCAAGACTCAGCCCGGGATGTGCCCTGGGTGGGCCTGGCCAGAACTTTCTTGGCCCCAATTACAATTTTCATCAAGAATCGGGCCCTGCCACTCCAACCCCTGTCTCCTTTATCCCCCTGACCACGCAGAGCTGCCAGAGTACTTCTTTTACTGGAGCAGCCAAAGTCTCAGCCCGGAAGGTGCCCTGGGTGGGCCAGGGCAGCCTACCGCACGCTATAGCACGCTTTGGGGCAACACTAGGGACTCAGCCCTCATGAAGGGGCTTCGCCAATAGGAGACGGCAATGGATTGGTAACAATGTACAAGGTGAGTGCTTTACAATGTGCCAAGTTCAGCTGAAAATTCAGCGCTTCTACTACTTATGTTTCTAAGGCAAATATCAACACTTATTTATCAGGTAATTACTCAGGGAAACGTCAAATATGACCTTTGCTTATCGGGCATCTTGGCTGAGGAGCTTCAAGGCTGTTTAGCTACTTGCATCTCTCTCTTTAAAGGACATACAGCCATAATATAAACAACCAGCTTTTGTAAAGCCATAATATAAACAACCAGCTTTTGTAAACCCCCCTATACCCCTCAGCTCGACCCTTCTGTTTGTTTGACAGGCAGGAGCTATATTCAATCGGTGACTTCCTTTCTTATCACTTTGTGGGACCCGAACTTAATCTGGCTACAGGTAAAGACTTTTACGTTACCTTGGTACCTAATCAGCCTTCTTTCCCATTACAGGGTATTGGTTATTTGGTTGTGTTGGCTGTGCCTTGTATTGCTTGGGTCTTGCTGAAAGAGTTGGCCGTCCCAACGGCAAAAACATCAAAACATGGGTTTTTCCGTGCCAGAACTTTACGCAACCATACCTCTTCCAATCCTTGACCGATTTTGAAGGGAAAAGTTGCAATGAAAGTCCAAACATACCTAAATGTGAGCCATCAATTGTGCTGCGTGAAGCTCATACATTCCATACTTGGACGCAGTCAAGACGCTTATATGTGGATTAGGTGCAGAGATATCTCCATTTTGTAACAACGCTCCTACTCATTGTCACTTCACCCCTCCCCACAGCATTTCACCATCCACACTTCATCGTATTTTTAACATAGCATGTTGCAATAAAAGCTCTATGTTGGAGCAAGATAAATGTAAGTTGGTTCATTGGCCTTCTCCCTGCCAAATTGCTGCAAAGTGGGTGCGAAACAGGTTCAGGGCCATACTGCTCTCCACAACTGCCAATTTTAATGCTTAGCGACAAAAGATGAAGCCAAATGTCACGTTATGAGTTTTGCCATCTGTGGGGACGACCTGTCATACCTAATTGTTCTTTCCTTTTCACACCTCTTGCGCTGCTCGAGCAGCAACTCCTGCATTGTTGAATAGGCAGAATCCCATGGCAAGCGCGCTCTCAGCGTGGTGACCTGGTGGGCGGACTGTAGAGCAGGGAATATGTGTGTGTGTATTTGCGTGTGTGAGAATAGAAGTGTGCGTGCGTGTGCGTGTGTGTGTTAGTGTGGCACCGCCTTATTAATCTGCCCATTAAGATCATGAAAAAAGTGCGAGACTGACGCGGGGTCACGGTTTGCTAAAAACTCTGTGCAGGAGAAGGAGTGTGACCCTTTATAGATGTCACAAATGTGTTTGCAATTGACAACGAGTGCAGGCTAAATGCGTAAAATGCCACCCTCCTGAATTCCTTGATCTTCTTTTCTGCGGTGGAGAAAACACGCACAGTCCAAACAGCAGATTTGTCCTTCAAAGATGTAAAGAGGTGTTGCCTGCCTGTGTGACCTCTCTACACCTTATAACTGTACTACTTATCTTAAGCACAGAGAAAGTGGTAGCACATTGTTCATTTCAAGAGGTACGCTCCAGCTGCACTTCAACAATACGCAAAGGCATGCTGTGTTGCACAGTACATTGGGTTTTAGGTGTTAGTAGAGAGTGTGTGTGAGCTCCTACCAATAGCAGCTCCGTTCAAGGCCTGTTTTGTAGCAACGGCAACTGCAACGCGTGCAGCCGTGCCTGCAGCGATCCGAGCGCTATTGTACGTACTAGAGTTGACGGGGCTATCCCTGATATACCTGCAAATTATAAAGTGAAGTAAGAGCGGTTGATTTATAGCAAAAAAAGGTACGCGCATAGAGCTTGCTGTCCTGTTCCATTGTTAATAATCTATAATAAAATTAGATTTGAGCGCATGGCTAGATAATACTAGACAGCAACCTGGAAGGCCTTGGCCTCAGAACCAACAGCCTGAACAGCCTGCTCGCATTAACAACCAAACTCTACTGTCAACAAAACGCTAGCAAACAGCTGCCATATCCATGTTTACAGACTTATTGAAGCACTTTAAAAGAATCCGTGTTCGCAGGCTGACGTACGATGCAATTTTTAGCCAGGCAGCAAACTTTCTGTTTCCGTGCAACGTTTATTAAGGTACCGTAGCGCCATTTTAGGTGACAGTGGTATCCTGAGGGCCCTAGCATTCCAAGTAAGCATGCAGGAACTGCTCCCTTAGTGTGCTGGAAGTTATCTTGCTTCCCAGGCTTATTATCTCTTTGGACTTTGCAAAAGCATCTCATCTCACCTGTTTATCATTACTCTAATCTCGGCAAAGTCATCGTCGTCATACAGCGAGGGCGTTGCTCCCTCGCCCTTCTTCAGCTCCGTCTTGCGGTTTTTGTGTTTGGAAAATGAGCTGCGTCGGCACGTCAGGAATCAGTATCTAAATTGCACAGCAAGAAAAACTACGTAGGCAGTGAGAACCTCTCCCCACATTGATTAAGGAAAAGGAAATCACTTTAATACCGATTACCGTAAAAATCCTTTACCACTTAATTGCACAAACTTTTTGTTGTCTGACACAGAGAAAGTATGTTTAAAAGCAAAGGAATAAATAAGACAATACAATAATGTACTTCCATGGCATCGTGTGCAGCAGCAATGCAGTGACTAAGTCCAAACGCTCTCTCACGAGAATTTGAAAGTGAAGGACAGCAATGGCGCACAGCAGCTTCGCTTACCTTGCACTGCGAACAAGCCAAATGAGGTCGTGGTCATGCACTGCTTCTAACTGCTCTGCCGTTGCCTCCACGCCATCCACCTGAGTGAGAGGGGTCACAGAACGGAGAGGAAGAGTCACACATTTGTAGGGTTGGCCAGATCCGTATAAGTATTTTGATAGGTAATATACGGTACGGTATATACGCCGTATTTTCGAAAAGAATACGGTGCAAATCTGAATTCGAATTGTATACGACACCCCAGACTCAGGTTCGAATCCCAGCAGGAACAGTCCTTTTTGCTCTTTGGCGTCAATTTTTTTCTTTGCGACTCCTTAATAAGCACTCCCTTTGCTTCCCACTTTCTTTTAATGTACGATTTTGCATATATCAGTGTTTTATTGGTGGTTAGAGTAGTTGGGCTTCTTTTTGCACTGGAAATGGCCATTTTGGGGTCTTTTTGGCTTTGGACAGGCCTAGCCCTTCAAACTTTGATTTTTCGGCACAACTAAATTGGATACGGGTGTGCAGCTCTTCAAGAGCTAAAAATTGAGCCCATTTTGATTTAAATCTGAAGGGCACCAATTTCCCCGTAAATATGGAATACGGTTTTATACGGTATATACGGTGTTTGAAAAGGTGATATACGGTTCTGGTCAACCCTACACATTTGTTCGTTGTTCAGTGGTGCAGCTGGGCAAAGACACAGCATACAACAAAGCGGCAGTTGACTCAATCATACATTTAAGACACTGGGAACAGACGAAACGGCAGTAGTAGTGGATGCATGTGGTGTTATGGCAACAAACGTCACCTGCTTGCACCTGTCCAGCACGCCTGTACGCCTTAACAAATCCATGATCTGCATGTGGCCAACAAGCAGACTCATTAAATCAGCGATAACTAAGAGAAAAGCAGGAAACATTTAGGCGATAGAGCAAGGAGCTAGGCGAGTTGCTGCAAAGGCACAGCATCTTGCCCCGCGCGGGCTCTGGCATACAGAGGTTGCTTGATATGAAGGATGGGGAGATGCTGCAACTTTCCAGGAGCAGGTGCACAGTGCACCGCCATGGACAGCAATCTTTTCACAAACAAAAATACACACCGCAGTCACACGGGCAGGGCGTTCCACGTGCTCAGGGAATCCAGGGACCACAGGCTCAAAATGATCCTACGCAGAGGGGTGAGCTACAACAGTGTGTAAATCATCTCAGGCTGCTATGTTCAATGTGTGTGATGCGCAACGCATCGGCATGTTATACTCAAACCTCGCTTTTGGATGAAGAAAAAGACAAATTCACGGTTCGCTAGCATGCATCCAGAGCACAATTTAGTCAACCGACATGTCTCACCAGCATACGCGCATCATAACCGAGCATAGTCACCCCATCTGGATGGCCCCTCCCTCTTTCTGTATGCACATCTGTCTGCGTGCTTGTGCTTGCGCTGTCACTGGAACTGTGGCCACAACTCGTGCATGTGGCACTGACATTGGCAATGATTTTGGTGCAATTCTGAAGTGTGGGGAGGAAGAAGAGGAGGGCGCATTAGGTTTGTAGAGGATATCAAGAGAGTGAGAGCCATGTCAGTCATAAGTCACAAGCTAACTGACATGACGGAGAAGAAAAGCGGTCCATCTCTGCCAAATGAGATCCCCTGTAGTGCTGCCTCACACCTGGCAAAACACGTTATCTTCAACGACACGAGGAAAGCTGGAGCTGCTTGTCGTAGAGTCTCGGAGGGGCTCAGGTGCAGTTTGAATGAGGCGGGCAGATGAATCTTGCTGCAGTGCGTAGGAGGTGTGGGGATGCACCCATTGTTTGTCCTCTTCAAGCAGGGGATACAGCACGGTCCCCTCTAGAACTCTCTGGCTGTGACCCCACAGCTGGTCAGTGCTGCTGATGGGCTCCGCAATGCAAGGGCTCAGAAATTCAGAAGAACTTGTCTGGGCACTTTTCAGCATCCTCCTCGCAACAGAGGGCCTGGCTTGGCTAACATGCCTCTCCTGCCCTTGGACAGTGCTGGGTCTAATTGGCTTACAAGAGGACGCTCTAGCCAAGGAAGAAGGTAAAATACTGCTCATTGTTTTTGTGTGCATTGGTTACTTTACAGATATAATTATATACTAATTCATCTAAAGTAATTGCTGGCCTACCACAAATATCACAGACACATGTAGACTGGAAACAGCCTTGCGTCCTGGCAGCTGAGGGGAACACTAGAATGTCTATGAAAGTGTCTGCCCCGGATGGGGTAAAGGTATGGAGTGACTGTAACAAACTTCTTCCTAACTGATTTTGGCGGCCTTCTCTCTTCCTTCCATGCATGCACGCACAGACGTACAAATACATGCACACAAACTAGCAAACAAACACACATGTGCATGCATGTACTCGCACGCGCGCGCTCACACACACACACACACACACACACACACACACACACACACACACACACACACACACACACACACACACACACACACACACGCACACACACACAGACATTGGCACAAACGCAACCACACACACACACACACACATACACACACACACACAGAAACACACATACACACTGACACACAGACACACACACACATGTGCGTACACACAGGTGCAGACACGCATACACACACACACACACACACACACACACATGCGCGCACACAAACACATACACACACATGCACACATGCACACACACAAAGAGACATGCACATACAAACACGCATGCACAAGCACATACAAACAAGCATGCACATACATGCACACACACACACACGCATGCACACACACACACACACGCACACACACACACACACGCACACACACACAGACATTGGCACAAACGCAACCACACACACACACACACATACACACACACACACACACACACACACACACAGAAACACACATACACACTCACACACACAGAAACACAAACACACACACACATGTGCGTACACACACAGGTGCAGACACGCATACACACACATGCGCGCACACAAACACATACACACACACATGCACACATGCACACACACACAGAGACATGCACATACAAACACGCATGCACAAGCACATACAAACAAGCATGCACATACATGCACACACACACGCATGCACAAACACACTCACACACACGCACACAAATACACACACAAAAGCACATGTCAGGCCTGCATCAGCCCTCTTGTTGCAAGACAGAAAATACGGAACATGAACATGTACGCACGCAGGTATACAACGTGTCCAGCAACAAGACCGTGCCACAGTGGCTATCTGAGAGCAAGAAACGGGAACAGAAAAAAAATGAGGACTTCAGGTAAACCTAATACTTTTGTAGGATCCTTCGAAGGAGGGCAGACCTGTCATTTTTAGGAGGCGCAAGAGGGCTGCAGCACTTCCTTGTCAGGGCTATTTCAGCACCGCCTTATTATTAAAAGCCTTTCCTTTTTTGACTTCAGTCGCTATGAAATGCCACACTATTTAACTTGCTGTCATCATACGGAGGCGGCTAAAGAAAGTTCGTTGCAGGTTTTCTTTTCAACGCTGCCTGTTAGCGCATAACAACGCCTATGCTGTGTTCTCCTTAAAAAACAATTTGTCTACCTTGTCCCTAAACAAAGCGGCTGAAGCTGCTTTGGAGCACCCAAAGGAGTGCCACCTACCTTGAGGAATTAATTGCCTAAACCTATATGCCATATGCCCAATCCCCCCGCAAAACTTTGTCTGCCTCGTCTTTGTAGGAGGAGGCTGGAGCTGCTGCAGGACTTCCGCTTCAACGCCGCCTGCCAGCGCATCAAGATTTCGGGCGACCAGCAGTACATCTTTGCATCCGGCTACCATCCGCCCCAGGTGTGGGTCCACAATAGTCAATAATTTCTGTGTGGAGACTTCAAGCGGAGAAAAAGCAGAGGGAGTGCACATCTATGTGGAGTGTGTGTGTGTCTGTGTGAGTGACTGTGTGTGCCATCCCGGATTCAAAGTGAGCATAGGATATGCCATACAGACTCATACGGGCTCATATAGGAAATGGCAGGCAGGTCAACTCACACATCCATCCATTTACTTTGTGTGCAGGTCAAGGTTTATGACTTGGCCAACTTTTCCATGAAGTTTGAGCGGCACCTGGATGCCGAGATTGTTGACTTCCAGGTCAGTGAGTTGCACAAAAACGAACATGAATGAGTATATCAGAAAACAGCAGAGAGGATCGAGTTGCCATGCTTAGATATTAGGTAGTTTGTTAGTCTCTCAGAACCAGCAGTAGTCTGGGTCATCTAGTGGGACCTCTGTACAGTCATGAAAGTCCTGTAAAGGCTCGTGCAAGGTGTAAGCAGGCTTTGATGCCACTGCTTATGAGACCATTGCAACCTGTGTGTCCGCTGCTGGCATTGCAGTAGCAAGCAAGCGTGCTAGGCCTTTCCGACATTTTACACAGCTTATTTCCTGTGTGTCCGCTGCTGCCAGCAGCAAGCGAGCGTCCTGGGCCTCTTTAATGTCATATAAATACAATTTGCCTGTGAGTCTGCACTGCTACTATCACCCAAACAACATAATATTTTCACAAAGCAGCTGTGCTGCACGATTGTGTATCCAGTTATGTGTCGAGAAATATTATTTGGCGCCATAAATTCATCAAACCTGTGATACGTGTGTGCTTTCACAGTTCTGTCAAACCTTGAACTAGCGTGCTCAACCTCTGCCATCCTAACCCGTTTTTGTCTGCAGATCCTGACGGAGGACTACTCTAAGGCTGCCTTCTTGTGCAGTGATCGCTCCGTGTGCTTGCATGCACGCTTTGGCTCCTACTACAAGCTCAGGGTGCCACGCTTTGGCAGGGACATTGCATATGCGCCCTTCACTGCGGAACTGCTTGTTGCAGGCAGCGCACCGGAGGTGTGTGTGGGGCGGGGAGAGGTGTGCGTACTCGTGAGTGTGTATGTGTGGGTGCGCGTACTTGTGAGTGTGTACATATGGGTGTGTGTACTATTGAGTGTGGGTGTGTGTGGGTGTGGGTTTGGGTGTGGGTGTAAACATGGTGTGCGCTCTTCACAGCAAAACTGCTCATTGCAGGCAGCGCACTGGAGAGGTGTGGGTGGGTGTGGGTGTGTGTGTGAATGTGGGTGTGGGTGTGGTGTGGGTGTGGGTGTGCGTACTTGTGAGTGTATGTGTGGATGAGGGTATGAACATGGTGTGAGGATGGGTGATTTATCTCGAGTGGCGTGTGGAGATGGTGGTTGTCTAAGTCTAAAATGCTCGCAACTCCTTTGTGTTCACCCTTCAAAGTTGGCAAGGTGCTTTTGTATTAGCCTCGATGCCTTGCCTACAACTTTTGAAGTTGCTTTGATCTACTGTTTTGACATTCCTCTTGTGAATCAGAGAGGCTTCAGATTTACTGGGCCTGCTGATGACTCCCTCTACCCTGCCTATTTGCTGGCCAGGTGTACCGAATAAACTTAGAAGAGGGGCGCTTCATGACCCCCTTGGCCTGCAAATCACCCGCGATCAACGCCACCGGTAAACACCTACAAATGTGTGCGTGCGCAATTGTGTAAGTGTGTGCGTGTGTGTATGAGTGTATGTGTGTTGCTACATTTGCCAGTGTATATACATACACGAAATAGTAGGCGTTTGTATGTGCGATCTGGACAAGTGTACATGCATGTGCGACCTGGATTTAAACTTGAAAAATGTGTTCCCTGCTGTGATGAGATTAGACTGCTTACGTCAATCACGCATATGCACACGCACAAATGCACAGACACACATACACACCTGCATATTTGCGTGCATGCATTGCAGGGTTGAGCCCCGTGCATGGCCTGTTTGCTTGTGCGGGCGAGGATGGAGTTCTGGAGTGCTTTGACTTGCGCATGAAAAATTCTGCTGGCACCTTGGATGCTGCAACCAGCTGCGGAGCACCAGGTGAGAAAGTGTGTGTGTGCGGTTTGTGTGTAAACTTATGTGTATGTGTGTGTGCTTTTGCGTGTTTATTATCTATGCTTGTTTTTCTTCTTGTTAAAGTGTACACAGCATCACAGTTTTTGTGAATTCTATGTGCTGTGCCTCAAGCCAGGGGTTAGCTGCAGTGCGGTTTGATGACGCAGGATTCTAGCTGTGGGTGAGTTTCCAGACCTGAACGCACTGCTCACAGTTGCGCCTATTGTTGCCTCTGCACTTGCAGGTCAGGAGCTGACTGCGGTGCGGTTTGATGACGCAGGCTTACAGGTAGCTGTGGGTACGCGCAATGGCCTGGTGGGCGTATATGATTTGCGCAGCCAGAGGCCGGTGGTGGTCAAGGACCACATGTATGGATCAAGGTGGGTGTGGTGGCAGAGTATCTTTTTGTGGGGATGCTGTGGGTACGTTAAAAGTGGTTAAACAGGCGTGTATAATCTGCCCGTTTTGCTGGCTGGTAGCTACTCATCAAGTGGTGCGTAGAACAATGTCACAGGCAGTGAGGAATCACTTCCCGCATTAGTTTAGGAAAAGGAGCCACCTTTGTACCGGGTACCACAAAACTCCTCCACCACAGATAAGTGAATAAAGGACCATGGGGATCAAGAAGGTTGCAGGCTTGGCCTGAAACCGGCTCCTGAAGAGAGTTGATAACGGTACTGGAAGGAGCACGTCCGGTTTGGACAAGTTTAGCTGCATAAAGTGCTTACACCTTGATGCTAGTAACATATAATGAAGTGTATGGTTGTAGATGCCCATTTTACCACGAAGGCAAGGGTGGCGTGGGGGGTGCCGCTCCTCCTGGTACTTGTAATGACCTGGTGGACGTGCACATGTGTGTGCGTTTGTGTGCATAACTATTTGGAGCTCACTTATTTGTATCCTTTGCCTCTGCAGCACAAGGGTATTGATTGATACATTGTCTTTGGTGCAAGTGAAATATGCCTGCAGAGGCAGGTAGGCCCACATACATGCATAACACCCTGTGCGTGCTAATTCTTTACCATGTGCCTGCCTCCATATGTGCATGTGCGCAGGATCATTGACATAAAATTCCATGCTGCTCCAGGGGATGCAGGCGGCAACAGCAGACGGTGTGTGTGTGTGTGTGTGTGTGTGTTTATGCGTGTGTGGTGTGTATGCGTGGTGTGCCTGTGCGTGTATATATCTTGTGTATGTGCGGGTGAGTGTGGTTAGTCTATGTTTGTGCTCTATATTTTCTGTTCATTTGCACAGGTTATACGTTGCTTAGGTTGAACCACTATACCCCAGCAAATTTCTCTCTCATATCTTGCTTCATTGTGATTGTGGTTACCATGTATGACCCATCTGTGTGCCAGAGCTCCTCTTGCAAAGCATAAAGCGCGATTTAAACGCCGAACACAACACAACTTTGCAGGATTGTTTCCTCAGATCGCCGCATTGTGAAGATCTGGGACGTTGCCTCAGGGGAGGGTTACACCAGCATTGAGCCCACAGAGGGAGACATCAACGATGTGTGCATGTGGCCGAACTCAGGTGTGTGCGTTTGTGTACTTAGGTGTGTCTTGGAGGGGGGGAGGCATCTGTGGGTGTAGATGTGGGTGGGCATATGGGTGGTTGGGTGCTTCATGTATGCCGTTACGTCTCAGTTGCTACGGCTGCAACCATATGCCAGCCCTTGTCATCTTTTCGAGCTTCCTGCCAGACTTTGCAACGTCAATAGCAAAGGAGTTCAAATAGATTGTAGTGACGCAACGCGTGCACGTGCTGTCTCTTCTGGTGCGTTTTGTCTTTGCTTGTAAGCACACAGCTCCTTCCTCGTCCCAAAATACATCGTCGATTGTGAAACCAGCGTGTCATCAACTACACAAATATATTGAGTGGTGCAGGACACAAGACAACATCCTTTCCTTCTCCATGCTGATTGTGTTTACGGTGCCTTCATATTATTTTTCCTCTTACTTATTCAAACAAACTTCCTCTGTTTCCCCTTTCCCCCTTGTCTGCCTCAGGTCTGATCATGTAGGTACCTGCAACGCCTCTGCAATTCATGACAACAGCACACCCTCCCTCTTCACCCTTCTTACTGTCCCTACTCTCTTCCCTTTGCCCCAGGCCTGATCATGGTGGGCTGCGATGCCTCTGTTATCCAAGGCTACTTCATACCCTCCCTGGGTCCAGCACCCAGGTGGTGCTCGCACTTAGAGGGGCTGACTGAGGAAATGGAAGAAGCTGCACCCAGTGTGTACGATGACTACAGGTGTGTGTGTGTGTTTGATTGCTATTGTAAGCTGTCAAAAGTGCATGCATGGCTGCTTTATAATTGTGCCCCTAAAACAGGTCCGGACCCTTGTTGACAAGTGAACTTCCATGGCCCCAAAGGACAAGAAAGATGTGTATACACTGATAGGCATACGTGCTGATCTAGGATGTATTGAACAAGAACCATATTTCAATTGCTTGTAAGGTCTACATACACAACCATTTCTGTGTAGATACATGCAGACACACTCATACACATGCACGCACACACGCACACACACACACACACGCACGCACACACATGCACACACATGCCCAATTTGGAACCTAGACAGACTTTGTAAAGCTGGGCATAGATCGCTTGGCATGGATCACACACAAACACACACGTACACACAAATACACACATGCGCACACACAAATGCACACACACAGGTTCGTGACTAAGGCAGACCTTGTGAAGCTGGGCATGGACCACCTGATGGGCACTTCCCTGCTGCGTGCCTACATGCATGGCTTCTTCATCGACAACCGCTTGTACAACAAAGCCAAGTGCGTGCTTGTGCTCTGTAGGTTCTGTTGCACTGTTAACTTTTGCTCATAGGTTCAAATGCATGTTTCACAGGAAGTTAGACTGATCAGGATATCAGCGCTGAATTGATAATGTCTTGATGATATGGAAGATCTTTCCTATGATGTGTTATTCCCACACATATAATTGATGAGCACCAAGTACAGGACTAACAAGTGCAATTAACCAAGCGTACATACTTCTGTATTTGCAAATGCACACACGTGCACACATACACACATACACACAAAAACAGGTCTTTGACAGAGCCCTTTGCCTATGAGACGTACCGCCAGCAACGCGTTGCCAAGAAGATGGAAGAGGAGCGTACCTCACGTATCAGCATGATCAAGAAGCTTCCCAAGGCAAGTTGTGATGTGTTATTCATTTGCTCTACATCGTTCGTTCAAGGTTCTGCACTTTCGGCATGATTTCAACTACCAGTAGCAAATATTGAGTCGCCACGCTGACTAAGAGTCAAGATGGGTTATGGTGGGTCGGATTCTATCTGCTCAAGCTAGGATTTGCTGAACAATGATGTGTTGCGTACCACAACATGTTGCGCTTCCTGAGCTTCCGTGCAGTCAGATAAGTAGCCAAATCTGACTGCAACGCACACCCATCAGGCCTTCACAGTCAAAGCACAACTGGACGAGGATTGCCTCTGCGTGATTATGGAGACGAATGTTAGCAGAAAACAATTTTGTAGGCAGACACACACACATACACAAACAAACAGCAGCTCTTTATTGTCTTAAGAAGCAATGCTGTCGCTGGCATTTGCAGAGGACATGCGCAGAAGCAGTTGTGCTCCTACATGCTGTGCTCACTATAAAATAAAAGGCAGACGCTCAAAGAGGCGTTTGCATTTAGACTGCCCTGTTTTGGGAACGAGCTTAGAAATATGCGCACGTGCAAGGGAACACATGTGCGGCGTTCATGCTCGCGGCTCCCTGGCCTACCTAAAAGCACCATATCAAATACCCCCAGTCACTACAGCAAATTTTTGTTATACTGAGACAAAGATGCAAATCATCTGCATGTGCAGGTAAACACACGCATGGCAGCCATGCTCATGGCCCAAGAAGCAGAGGCAGCAGCAGCCGCTAAGGGTGACCCTGCTGCCCTTGCTGCTCTGAAAAAAAGGGGTGCTCTGCCGCAGGAGGGGGAGACTGGTGCCCCGCCCAGTGTCATGGCTGACAAGCGTTTTGGGTGAGTAGTGCAGAGATAAGGGATGGGTAGCTAAGAATTTTTAACTGTGGCGGTCGCGCAGTTGCAGCACACACCCAGTGTCACGGTTGACGAGCGTTTGGGGTGAGTAGTTCAGAGGTAAGGGACATGTCACTAGGACTTTCGAACTGTGGCTGTCAAAAGACTGAAGCAGATGCAGCGCACACCCAGTGCAACGATCGGTAGGCGTCGTGTGTGAGCATAGAGGCGAGAGGAGGGAATATTGTAAACACCTTCGGAGGTTGTCATAAGAAGCGCCGCCCAGTGTTTCATTTGAAGGCCAGCAATATTCGTGCCATCATGTTAAATCGCGCTTGCGCCATGTCAGTATGTCAGTATGTAGGCGCAAGCAGCCTTGTCCTATCAATGGCTACAAGAAAAGCGGCAGAAGCAAAACGGCGGACGCAGTTACCGTGTGTTGTGACCTAATATAGTTCTCCATGTGCTTTCATCCTACATCGTTGTTCCAGGGCAGAGGATGCCAACTCCACGATAGATGACCCGGCTGACAAGCTCCCTTAATAACAATGACCCTATCAGAATCCTCTTCTAATTATCGTTCTTTCAGGGCAATGTTTGAAGACACCGATTTCACGGTGGACGAGGCGGCTGATGAGTACCGTGCGCTACATCCCAACGCCGGCCATCGTGCAAAGGCGAAAACAGAGGAGGAGAGGCTGCTGCAGGAGCATTTTGAAGAGGTAAGTGCCCGTGCTAAGCCCTTGATTGCTGTGTGTGTTTTAATGAGTGTGTGGGTGTGTTTGTAGGTAATAATCACATGTGAGACGAAGCACAAAAGATTGTGTTTGCAAGTACCCTGTTGCAAGAGCACCTTCAGTAGGAACAGGCCAGGGCTGTGCCCGTTATTGCTGTGCGTGTTTTTCAGTGTGTGATTGTAGGTAATGGTCACACGGTAGACAAAGCACATGAGAGTTGTATTTCAAGTACTCTGCTGTAGGAGTGCTCTGAAGAGGTGTGGGCCAGAACTGTGAGCTCCTGATCCAATTTTTGCATACCGCACGCTGTATGTATGAAGTACCTAGTGTATATGTGCCACAGCCAAATAAGGCTTGATTCTTCAGAGCAAGGCTCTTGTTCTGACGAGTGAATAACTCCTCCGCCGTTATGTGGTAACGTACAGACACAGAAAACGTAAAGATTGTACAAGCATACATGTACACGCACACGTTACTCAGGTGCTGGATGATGGCCAAGGATCAGGAGGCAGTAGTAGTGGAGACGAGGAGGATAGTGGGGATGATAGCATGGATGAAGCCCCGTCACGAGCGGAGCGGCCTGCACATAAGAAGGAGCAAAAGAAAGAGCAAAAGAAGGGGGGTCTGGGAGTGGCAAAAGGGGGGGTGTCCAAACCCACCTCCCAGCAAGGTATGACGCGCGGAGCAAGGCTTCATGTGTTTTCCGGTCGCTCTCTGTTCTGCATTATTACTTAGTTTAACAGTGCCTCTGCATAGCCTTTTTTTGTAAGGGGGCAGCCTGAGCTGGTGGGACTTGCTAGCTGACGGGCTGATATTTATAAACGCCTGCTTTTTTGGTGAATACGTGAATGATGGCTCTTCTGCATCGAATGGCTTTTGTTGCTTGTCCTACCCATCGTTAGCCTTGCAGCTGTTCACATAACTGGAACCACAGAGCTTCAAACAGACATAATCTTTCTGTCATGCACTGAAACCACATTTTATGTTTGACTAAAACTTTACAAGTGCATGTCTGACTTGCAGGCTCATTGTTTAACCCTGTACCTAAACACACCCCCACTTTCTACACAGGCAAGGATACGCGCGTGCCTGCCATGTACTCAGCCAAGGATGCAGCCTCGTTGCAGGCCTTCCAAAAACGGGAATCAAGGGCTGGTGCTCTGGAGCTGCCCTTGTCTGAGCGGGTACGCTGTGATCCTTACTTTCAATGTTTTTTTTTACACCCTGACAGTCATAATCTGGTTCGAATCTCACAGCTTCTTCTCTCCTTGCGCTTTTTTCACACTCCAACCAGCCTCCATATCTAAATTAGCCTCCATATCTAAATTAGCGTTTGATTTTTATTGCAAGTTTTCAAGATAACACACAACCGCACACGCACATGCGCAGATGGGGAGGGAGCGCAGCGGTGCAGGGCCTTCAGCTCCTCGCTTGGGTGGCAGTAGAGAAATCAAGTTTGTTCCACACATGGCACCAGAAGGACGAGGACGAGGACGAGGAGGGGGTGGTGGTGGTCGAAGTGGTGGTGCTGGGCGTGGGGACAGCTTGAGGGAAGTGTTTGCAGGCTCAGGGTTGGGAGGTTCAGGAGGTGGGTTTGGAGATGGGGGACGGGGCAAGGGAAGGGGAGGGGGGCGACGTGGTGGTGGTGGTGGTGGTGGTGGCAGTAGGGGGGGAGGGAGAGGGAGGGGGAGAGGGAGGGGCAGGAGTTGATTGACACTTTCACACCAAATGCATGCATGAAGTGAAGCTTGTAATTTCCTTTCCACGAACAGGCGAACCAGATGCAATAAGGAACAAATTTTATTTTTTATGTTGTCTTATCACCACGGCAAACACTTAACATAATACGCACAGCAATCATCTCTAGTCTGGCCTATGCTTTTGCGGTCACACCATGCTCTTACCCAGGCCTGGATGAGTGGGACGCAATGATTGGAAGGGTGATTAAGAACAAACACAACCTATGGCGAAGCACACTGACCGCCATGATCCGTGAAGATGTTCATAATTTTGGATTAAGTGCTCCTTCCATCAACGTAGAATACCACAGGCGCTCAACAGAAGCACTCGTCACAAGCCTAGAAGACCCTCCCGACCGCCACCGATCTGTAACCACCAATCTCCTGACCCACCAGGTCGCCCAACTCAAGCTCCTTGCCACTACATTCCTTTCCACAAGGGAAGGAGCTTCACTACCGGTCAAATGGCAACTCAACCTACATATGCGAGCACGCCAATCTGCCTGCATCCACGCCAGCAAGCTCCACTTAGCCTTGAAAGGAAACAGCATGTTGCTAGACGATCTCAAACTCAGATCTCAGAAGTCACCTCCGCCCAAAAGCCCCCCCCCCCAATATTAGCCACCCTCATAAATTGCATTACCAAACCGCTTATGGACCTAGGCATAACTGGTTTCCATGACCTCGCATCAGCTAACGAAAAATACATTGTCTCTGGGAAACACCTCAACAACAGATACACTCGAGTTTTCAAAAAGCATATCATAGCCCTTTATAGGCTTGCTGCCATTGCTAATCTGACTAGAACTAAGCCCGACATCATTTGCACAATTATTCCAAGAAAAGAATCCAAAACAGTCTATCCTACTTACTTACCGCAAAGTGAACAACTCCTCCTTCACAGATCTCCTAGACACACACAATGACACATCGGCTCACGAAGAGGTGCCCCCAAATCCCGCAAACATCCAAACCCAACAAACTTTGCCCATCTACACAACACCCCCACCACAGCCACGCTCAGCAACACGCACACCACAGAGGCACCCCATCACAAACAACTTAATCAGAGGCCCACCACCTCTACACACAGATCCATCAACAAATAATGGACACCCCAACCAATCCTCTGTTTAGACACACCAAACTTAGAGCCGCAAACATCCCCTGCCTTCTCTATAAGCACAGCCGAACCTCAAACAGAAACTCAAGGTCATGTTTGTCAGATCAAATAACGGTCACTGCAAAGTATAAGACTCAACACATCTACTGATATATGGTTGCGCCTTCGGACCAAGAAAGGCCTCCAAGGTGGAACAACCATCCAGCAGAGGAGTGAGTTCTTTGCATCGCTGGTCCCTAATGCTTCTACCAGTTTTCTGGCTCATGCCCTTGCGCTTTTTGCACACATGTATCTGTGTCTACTCAGCTTCGCGTGGCTGCCACATTGCTGCTCCTTCCCGGAGCTGGGACCCATGACTCATACGGACCTCACGGCCTCAATGTGGTTACATATTAACATCGCTAAACGAACTAACAAATAGAATCGGAGACCTTACACGGCACAGGGTCTCTTGAGAATCCCCTCTAATGGTACCTCTTAGAGTTCACATGTTGTCAATTGATTACCAAAACTATCAAATCCAGAAGATAAATGTTATCAATAAGACTGTCCATCCAGCTTATTGAACAAGACATAAAGAAACTCTCAACTGTCAACCAATTTAACTGCTCTGTCACACGTTTGTTGCTGCCAACGATTGGGCGTGACATGTTAACGTATCATCATTTTTAGAAGAAATTACCAGAGGGGGGTCGACGGAGCAAATGTCAAAAAATGTGACTTTTTTGATGCAGACCATGTTTGATGAACATGACTAGATGGTCCACAAATTTTGGGGTCAATCAGACCACCCCAGTGGTCTGGGTGGGATTTCCGTTCAAATTTTGGCACTGAGTGTTCACATTTTAGGCCACCACTCCCCGACCAGAGCCCCTTTTCATCACAAAATAAGATGGCAACACTTCCTTTATGATAATATCATCCTGGGTTTTAAAGAGTAAATTTGGTGAAGGTTGGTTTTCCACCTTTTTTTCACCCCTTTTGTTGATTTCCAAGGAAAATGGGTCAAAATGGAGTATATGACCAACTACTGGGTCGTTTTGCACCATTTCTGTTGTATTGATATTATTTATTGATATTTGGACGAATCATATAAAAATAACACAAATCAGGTGAGTGGGTGGTGAGATATGAGAGAATGGTGGTGAAAAATAGGGTTCACATCGCACAAAATTAGACATTGGTCCCCTAGCTGGCAACATTCAAGCTCAGGTGCTATCAGCTCTGGGTACTGAGCTTGATTGTTGCCAGCTGGGGCGCCCATGCTCAATCCACATTTCAAAAGTACCCCCATTGGGGGCCTCCGTTGACCCCCTCTAAGAAATTACCTCCCAATGTACAGAATCCAATGCTCGACCCAGGAAACGCACAGCACAAGGCAACATATCCCGCACTGAGCTCCCCCAAACACGACACTCCCTCGCCACAACGATTGAAGGGCCTCCACCTTCACCACGAACGGAAACCCCGCGCTCACAACGCTACTCACAAAGAGTATCCAACCAAACAACAAGGAACCACAACTCTATAAGCACATCCCCAATACCACTGCCACATTCTACAGCTATTACTCGCCTCTCTGACCCTGCACCCACAAACAAACCTACTACCCTCCTCTCAAGACCAACCAGCAAAGCGCGCACGGCAGACACAAATTATCCCCAGGTAGAAAGAGAACACGTTGCCAAACAGAAAGACAGCAACATACGCCCCTGACTCAAATCCTAGACATTGTTGCATTAGACTCACAAATCGTAATACAGCCTACTGAACAACCTACAAATAGTCATCCAAACAAAAGCATCACACGCTCGCAAATCACTAGCCACAACCATCATGCAACACAAGCGTTTACACAAATAATCACTCCTCCCACCCAGCATATCAATATCATCAACCCGATTAACTGCCAGGCTCACAACAACCCAGCTTTTGAAATTGCAGACCACCCAGCACTAACATTACAGCGCATACCCCAAAGGAAAAGAAGATGTGAGATCCTCGATATATCCTATGACCTCCCTAGTCTGAACCTAACCCCCTTGCGCACCACGCATATTTAACAAGTTCTCTGGACGTACAAGAAGGAAAAGGCTTTCTCTATGACACCCACAGAAGCCATCAACACACTTTACTGTTACGATATGGACATCCTGCACATTGATGATTGGAGGCTCTTCACCCCCCAAAAAAGATACACTCCAAAGAAGACAGAAACAATACCACACATACTACGCCCCTATGATTATAGAAATATGGACCCTGCCCTTTTTTATATCAGTTGGACAGCACCCAAATCCAGTAAGACTATTGCCTGGAGCCAAAGTAAGTGTGCAGGCTGTGAAATTTGCTCCTACCATCTAGGACTTGAATCTCCAGACCTCTCCCCACCTTTTAAAGACATGTAAATCTGTGACGTCTGCAACCGTACCTACTACTGGCAATGCTTGCTTTGAAAAAGCTGCTGCAACGCCACTGAAAGGGAGGCTATTGATGCCAATGATTCATGGGCCTGCCCTGCCTATATTATTCTGAACCAAAATGATAAGGAAAGCCGTATCCACTTTCAGAAAAGAGAGATTGTGGAAGTCTCATGGAACCCAACCTGGGAGCCAGAAGAACTACAAAACACGTGTGAAAGCTTCAAGCAGAGCCTCAAAAAGTTTAAAGAGCAAATCAACCGCACCAAACTTATCTCAGTCTGCACCAGATGAACCCCTAAGTGATCTTCAAAAACAAGGATTCTCTGCCATCCATGAGGGCAAAATGTCCCCGTATCAACCCTACAATGTCAATCTTCGGAACAAAGTTAGCTTTGACATCCAACCCACCAACCCACAGGCTGACATTACGGCCACAGGGCATTGTGAGTACTGGATCACAACCATTGACCTCATGAAGTATCGAGAAAAGAATACCATATCCTCCCCAGATGACCCTATATAATCAAAAACATACGGTATTGTTCAAACTCTCAACAAGTCAAATTTGCCCCCTCTGCCCACAAGTAGACAGTGCCCTACACATCCTTTCTGGGTGCCAACACACGCAAATGAGGAACATGATCACCAAAAGACACAACTTAGCATGCCACATGACCTTTAAGAAGGCTATCAGCAGAACAGGCTCCTTAGGAACATGCGTTGCACTTGTCATAATGAATATAGGCAGCAACGGACGGAGGACCATGCAAAATCAACAGATTTCTGAAACAGCCGAAAGTAGAATTGTTCCAAAATGGCCCTTCCCACCCCGCTTCTCAGATACAGAAAGATTTACCTCCAGCCGCCCAGATATTGTGCTGGTTACTCCAATCTCTGCAAAAACATGAAAACAACAAACTACTGCAGGGGGGTGGGTTCTTCGGAGTAGCAGGGGGCAATTGAGGGAGACTGGGAGCACCACAGCAGCACCGCCAGCTACCAGTAGAGCCACCAACCCCAGACAGCACCAACACAAAGACCTCAGCAAACCTCAACGTGACATCCACCTCATCAAGATCAAGTACTGTGAGAACGCCAGACCTCAGAACCAGCTGAAAGCCGCAAAATAACAGCACAAAGACCTTAGCAACATTTTTCAAGGAGCCTCTGTTACTCTCCACATCATCCTTTTGGGTGTGGGCGGCACCATCTACAACACTCACACTTTGAAGCCTTTCAAGGAACTGGGTCTTGATTCTCAAAGGGTGAAGAAGCTTGCCTCCAAGCTCCCTGTGCACTTTGTGAACTTTGCTGCTAACCTTGTCCATACCAGGCGTGCCCTTTCCATACTGTTATCAATCCTCATCAGGAGCCGGTTTCAGGCCAAGCCTGCAACCCTCTTGATACCCATTGATTCTTCCTTTCCTTTTTGAGGTGGAGGAGCTTTACGGTACGCGGTATCAAAGTGGCTCCTTTTCATAATTAATGTTGGGAGTGGCTTTCACTGCCTGCGTAGCTTTTCTCTTTCTTTTCCACCACCGACCAAAACAGTATAAGTTGGTTGCTTTCTTAGCACAGGCATAGTACATCTGCTGTTCTTGTTGCGCAGGAGGCTCAGATCATCCAAGTCCAGAGGCAAGCTCAGGGGACCTTCCACAACTGCCATCGACCCTGCAAATCCCACTCCCATTCCCACCACACCCACAAGACAAGTGCCTTCTCCCCAAGGTACCTACTCAGAATGGGTGTGCCGGTAGTACAGGCACACCAATCCTGAGTAGGAGCAGCAGCACCACATCTTCCAGCAGCAGCCGCTCAAGAAGAGGAGCAGAAAGAAGGGGGGCCATTTCCCAGTGGCTGGAGGCTGTCCAACCTGGGTTTGATGCCTTGGAGGTCGAAGTGAAGAGCATTGCCAGTGGACGAGCAGCTGGTGTTTACAAATCTGTAGCACCAGCACCAGCAGCAGCACTAGCACCAGCAGCAGCACGCCCAGCTCCAGCAGCAGCGCGTCCAGCCCCAGCAGCAGTGTGGCTTCTTTGTATGGGGGGCATGCCGAGGGTTGCTCAGAAGATGAAAATGGGGCAGGCATCTCGCGTTGGCTGGAGGTGTGGGAGCCTCGATGGATGCCTTGTGCGCTTCTGTTTCAATGATGGTGAAGGGGAAAAGGCCTCAGAGGGAGAGAAGGGCCAAGTGGGAAGAGGCTATAAGGGAGCAGGCGTTGCTGGTTGCTGCAAGCTTGGAGCGCCAGTGAGGTGTACAAGCTGAATTGCACGTAACTTGCGTGGAGCGTGATTTTATCTAGAGATATCACTGATATTGCTTGGATGTTCTGTTGATATTCTAAACCTGAAACTATTTAGAAGTGACAAAGAATAAGTTGAATTGTTTTTAAACTTGCATTGCAAATGGCTACTCCTTTTTACTTTTGGTGAACTGCTATGAATTGTTGTCAATGTTGTACCGAGCGTGCACAAAGCCAAGAGAAACTTGCTAGCCCCACTTTGACTGCCGAGCCTAGACAAGCGCCAAATTAAGGCGTGGGATAAATGTGGCCTTGCCCATGAGCGGTTTCTTGTAGAGCACACCAGCAGCAGTGGTGGTGAGGGAGACATAAAGTGCGGCCACTTCGTGTCTCCCTTACCACCTCGCTCGCTGCTGCTTCAGCAAGGCAGGGCTCGCTGGCCTTCTGCACCCTCAAACTGCACTGGCCGATTCCCCTCGAAATCAAGGCGAGAAATGAACGTGGCCTTGTTCATGAGCGGGTTTTCATAAAGAACACCTGCGGCAGTGGTGGTGAGCTTGATGCTTAATGGCCGGTTTGCTGCTGCTTCAGTAGGGCAGAGATTGCTGGCCATCTGCATACTCAACTGCACATGCTGCATCCTCTTTGTGTTTTGAGCACTAGGGACACTGCTGAGGAGCCTTGTGTGAGGTAGTGCTGAGTTGCTCTTGCTGGCTGCTGGTGTGGTCTCGGGCAGCCCTGCTTGTGGGTGCTCCTGGTCATGGCTGGCCTGCTCTTCTGCAAGACCTTGCAGAAGAGCAGGCCAGCCTTGTTGCCTTGCTGCGGCTTGCAGTTGCGGGTGCAGTTGAGAATACAGTTTTAGTGGTGGCAGTAGCGAATTTGCTGCTGCTACTGCTGTTGCTGTTGCTGTTGCTGCTGCTGCTGCTGCTGCTTATGCCGAGGGATGATCTTGGTTTTGGAGGCGTTGCTGTGGGCAAGTGTGTCAGAGGCCCTGGCAGGCCTTGTGCAGCGGGAGCTGGTGTGCAGCTTGGGGGTTTGGGGACGCGAGAAAATTGCTTGCTGCTGGTGCTGCTGATGGGGCAAGCAGGGGGTGGTGGTATGCGAGATTTTAAGTACTCCCAATCTCGCATACCACCACCTCAACTAGTTGGTGGATGGGGGAGTCGTTGGGCAAATTTTTGGTGGTGGGATTTGGCGAGGAGTGTGTGGTGAGCAATTGCTCTGGTCCAGCACCTGTGAGCATGACATTATGAATCAAGGTTGCTCAGACATTTCTTAGCTGGCAACGCCGTATTAACTAGATAATCACTCAGGAGAAGATAGTGAGAGGAGTGATCAGATCATGATCATGTGTCAAGGGGGAAATTAAGTACTCATGAGCAGGTTGGAATTTATCCATTGCAGGATGTTTGTAAAGTGTAAAGGACAAAATAAGCCAGTAAAGGAGAGAGACAATCTGTGTATCGACCTGGACACATACACCCTCTGCTATTCGACCTACATAACAATGTAGATACGTGGGAAAGCAGGACGTTGCTGCAACCCTGTGACTGCTCTGTAGTCTGTAGAGAGCATAGAACCGGCAACGAAATCTCAAGGCATTGCGGAGTTGCTGCTGATGAGCACTAGGGCTTTTTTCATGAACTTAAATAATTGCATACAATAAATCCATCTTAGTACGCTATGGGATCACAATCTCAACACATGGTACTAGATTGGTTTGTGCTCATAAAAAGTCTGTAATCACCCAAGCTCAAAGAACCCCAAAGCTAATCCTGCCGCCCTCTTAAACACGGCTGCTGAATGGCATCACGCGCACTCGTTGCTCTACCATCCAGCTTCCCTGCCTTTTGGCGTTTATTCGTTGGCGTACATTCAAAGCCAAGCCATATGAGACAGACTGTATTTGGACTCTACATTGTCTCGCATGCATCACAGACGTGATAAAGAATAACCTGACTCACCTTTGATTGATGAGGGCAACTGGGTGCCTGGAGGCAGAAACAGGATCTTGCCAGTGTCAGCAGGGGATGTATGGCGCCCTGACATACAGAGGAGGCTGCTGGCAGGGGGGAGCGGTAGGGTAAACACGTCGCTGTCTTGCTGCTTCATATCAAAACCACCAGCTGATTCTTGATCGTTGCCTGCGCACACACAACACGCACTCACCATGATGGCTGGAGCGCTGGCTCCTGTGTCTGGAGGCATCAGAGTTCCTTTACAATCCGGCAGCTCACAGTTGCAGAAGTCGCACACCTTTTCACGCCTAAGCACAGACACAGGGAAGCAAGTCGTGAGTGAATTGCCTGTGAGCAACAAAAAGTTGTATGATTGAAAATGCAGTACTCAAGACGCTCACCTTCTATCTGTGTAACTTTTTGCTAGAAGCAATTTGATGTATTACCTTGTGCCTGCGCTCTGCAGCTGCCACCTGGCTAGACACCTGGACACAGGATCGAGGGATGTAAAGAGGATACGTTTGAAACAGTGCAAAGCAAAGTGAAGCAACAAATTTGCGTTCTGGCTAATCAAATGCACAGGGAAAATGCACGCATGTAAAGGGGCAAAAAACTAAGCTGCCGCCTGGCTCTATATAATTTTGCCCACAAGGAAGGCATGTACTGAGTGACTTCTACGCCAATTTTAACAAAGTCTGCAGTAACAAAAGATATTGGTGTGTGGAACGGGATGACTCTCAGACTCGCCTTTGGTGGCACAGCCGCCCTGCTATCTCGGCACAGTCGCAGGGAGCTATCATGGGTCCCCTGTCATCCCCCTCCGTCTTGTCTAAGCAGATCCAGCAGTACTACTGTATTAAGGAGGCAAGCAGCAGGAGGGTGAGGATGTGCGGGTGGTGGGCGAGGGCTTACAATGAGGAAGGGAGATTGAAGCATTTCAAAAGTGTAGCATCTTGAAAGTGATAGTGCTTTGATTGATAAGCACTACACGTGAAATTCCGTTGCAATCAGTAACCTCTACTTGTATCAACCCCTTGATCACCCTCTTATCGTTTGTAGAGTGCCTCTCCATGAATGAGCGCTCCCATAAGGATGGTGGGTAGGCGCTGAGTGATTGTTTTCTCTGCATGGTTTGTGTTTCCGGTGAGAGAGGAAATCGAAGCCCTAAACCCTCCACACACACACACACACGCACACACACACACACACACACACACACACACACACACACACACACACAGACACACACGGCGTTCGTCCTCGCACTCGCACTCTCTTGACGGTGAATGGTCACACATGACGGTGTGACGATTAATGGTCCCTAACGCGGCACATCGTTAGGGACCATTAATAATTGCTCGGAATAAGTCCCAACCTACCTGTTCATCACTGCTCCTCAAGAGGCGCGCCGGTAGTGCCTGTAATGTGATCTTACTACGCGTGATGAGGTCTTCTACGGATCGCGAGCGCCGTTGCAGGCGGGGCAGCATGAAGGCAGCAGTTGCAATACGGACTCAAGAAGAGGGCCTGCTGGAATGAAGTGTGCGTAGTTGGTGTTTGAAAAATACAGCAAGGCAGGGTTGTCGCGTACGCACGTACGGACCCACATCATACGTCTTATAGTACGGTACTTATGGTACGGTACGGTACGAATTTAAAATAAAAATTTCGGAGGGGGGGGTCGTATTTTTCGGGGTTTGCGAGGGCTTTTCATTATCAATGATATAATATCTATATAATATATTTTTTGAGCAATTTTGGGCAAGAACGGACCATTTTGAATTGGTGTCAAGGGGGGGCTGAAAAGGGTGTACAGTGAGGGACACACAACTCCTAGTTTAAGGTTGTTTTGATTGCATTTTTGAAGGAGACATGCATGAAAGGCTTGCTGAATGAAATTAAGAAGCTGAAAATGGTACAATCTGCAGCTCTCGTACCATACGTACCGTACCGTACCGTACGTGCCGTTCGCAACAACACTGCAGCAAGGAGTTTGGAAAAGTGGGAGGAATTTAATAGCGCAGTTGCGACAAAGGTGTCCACATTTGTAAATGTGGTGCGTGTGATCAGGGATGTGATACAGCAGCAGTTGGGCGGGGGTTGAGGCGTGTGTGTTTTTCAAAGCGAGCGAGGAGGCCTTCCTAGGGTCCGTTGGTTGCTCCTGATGCGTGCCAAGCCACACTCACCGGTACCCTCCGACCACAGCGCCGACTGTATTGCGCGCACCCACCGTGCACGGCGTACACATCGGATACCTGCAGTGGGGCAGGGCGGAAGTGGTGGTGTCATCAGGGCTACAAAGGAAAACCTGGTGCGAATTGAGCCTCTGGCGAGGGAGAGTAATCCTCTTGCCCCGCTATTCCCATTCCATGAGGATCAGTTCCAAGCCATGTATACAGCCACTGCTACTGGCTGCTTAACTTGGTGGTAGAGTGTCTGGCGTGTGCTGCAGGCACAGCAGCAGGGACCTTTGGTGTAGGTGCTGCAAAGGCAGGCAGGTGCGTGCGTATGCTGATGTGGGCATTGCTGTAGCTGTGATATGAATAATTAAGATTAAAGCTTCTGGAGAAGCAAGCAATTATGCGATTATGGCAGATCCACAAAAAATTTTGCAACTGATCCAAAGTCTATATTAATATTAATAATAAAAACACGCCAGCCAGCCCTTCTGTCACCACTATTTACGTGGTCCCCAAAGAATTAGCATTTGCAAATGTCACACTCGTTACAAAATGATATTATAAGACTTAAACACTGACAGGTTATTGTCCAAGTAGTGCTGTATGTTGCTTTGATGCTTATGGGCATGGCGGGTGAGCGAATTCGCTTGATTGCGGACCTATTTGATGACATGTTGCATTGATAAGCAAGGGGGAAGAGAGCACGGCGTCATGAACATCAAGACACAGGTCATATGCATCTCTACCTGTTTCCTAGCATGATCATGCTAGAAAACACTGAACCTGTGTGTCCTCATTCAGTACATGAATTTTGCTGCCCGTTTGTTTGCTTAATTGCTACGTTGGTTCTACAGTGCAGTTCAAACATCGTACCCTTAACCCTTATTTCCAAATGCTCACACTACGATGCAATGGCGCTCAACTGAACTTGAGCAGCTCACGCTGTACAATACTCTCCCTCTCAACCCCCCCCGCCCCTCACAATATCGCTGACTGCGGCGCCTTTCTGCACAGGTGGCTTCCAACTTCTTTTGGCTAGTGGACGGCTTGATTTTCATTTTGTCCGATTGAGTTTTGCCTGTCAGTGTCATTCTTCTCTCTCAGTTCTCTAGTGAATTTAAAGCTCATATCTAGGATAGAGAGGCGTTGTTCGTTCACCTACTGATTGCTGCTTGTGTACATACTGAATTGATATCCTCTTCACAGCTGGAACCGGTAATTGGTAATTGAGTTACTTCAGATCCTGTCTCTCCAGCACAAGCTTCCACGTTTGCCAACATCCCAGCGCTCAAATGCACATGTTGCATAGCTGAGGTTTACACGCGCCATTCATATCTGTGTGACCTTTGTCATGTGTTTTACTGCCAAGCTTGAAGTACATACCAGTGTTCTTTATTTCAGCGCATCATTGATCCATTGTGTTTTCTGCCAGCAGCATTGCAACTAAACGTGGGCTGTATGCGTCACGGTCACTTATCCATCATTGATCTGTATGCAGCATTGATCCAGAATACGCTTAGCTACTCGTTCACAAGGCAACTTTTCAGCGCAGCTCTCTTCCCAAATTGTAGCGCTTCTCAAAAGCTGCAACCCCTAGGCTTGTGGCTTGAATCGCCACACATACTTTCATATGAAGGTCTTTGACCGTTTCTGCCCCTATCATACTCTTCCTGTCTCCACTGCTTTTAAGTACACTAATGTAAGCAAGAAATATGCCATCTTAAACCTGCATAGGCTAGATAGTGGTACGGTTTGTAAAAAAAACTAGATAGCTGCTTACTGTTTTGCTATCAATTTTGTTGGCATGCCAAAACTGTGTACCCTGTGGTTGAATGCAAGCATACAGGAGCTTGCTGCTTGCTTTTTCATTACTTATTCCGGTCAAGGAAATTGAAGCAAGTGTTGCACTTGGCAGAAAAATACCTGTCACTGCAAAGAATAGGACTCAGCACATTAACTAATCAGGTGGGGATATACAAAACTGGTAGAAGCATTAGGGACATTGGTTGTGCCTTCGGACCATGAAAGACTTCCAAGGCGGAAAACCCATCCAGAAAAGGAATGGATTTGAATTACTATGGTCCTTAATGCTTCTCTGTTGTTTCTCTATCTTTTTATTTCCTTGGTCCTCACAACTTGCTCTTAACTTAGGCTTTGTTTAACTCTCCTCTTGAGGCCCAGTATGGGTCGTCATAATCGGGATGCTGTGCTCTCCTTTCTCATGGCAACCCTGGCCTTCCTAGCAGATTTCTCTATCCTTTCTCGCTTCTTTGCGTCGCTATTTGCCAAAGCTGTGCTCAATGCCTCCGATATCATTCTGCTGTGTTTGAAGATTGGGACGTGTGTCGCGCGAGATTTGGTTTTTGGTATTTAGCTGTTGCCTTTTTTACGCTTTCCTGACGCTCGTCCACCTATGGCATCATGCTCCAGCTCTCATGGTTCACGGCATGGCTCTGGCGGGTTGGCATCTGGGACGTTGTGTGTTCAGGTATTTGAATCTCGCAATCTACTACGTATTCCTTCTCCTTTACCTCTATTCCTTCCTTCTCTCTTTTGTGCTTTTTGTTTTCTTGGTAATATCCCCCGCCTACTGCATCTCACGATGCAAACGGAAAAGAACTCTCAACTGTCAACCAGCTAACTGCCTGTCGCACGAACCGTCGCTGCCACTGATTGGGCGTGACACACCACATGTGTGTGCCTTTTTGCCTTCTCCCCTTTTCCCCCTTCACAGAACCAACTAGAAGTGTTCCTTTGCTGGAAAATCTCAGGCTTGACAAACGCCTCCCGCACTGATCTGTTCAAGGCAACCCAATTCGATAGTAATGCTTGGTGAGCCTGAAGAATAAGCTTCAAGCTGTTTAAAGCGTGCGCTTGCCAGAAGCAGGACGCGCATGCAGCATGCCAGGTATTGTGACATCACATCATGATGCGGCTAATCATTGTAGCTCATACAGATCATACTGCAAAGCTCTGTAGCGTAGGAGCTGGTGTGAATAGCGGCATCCTATTAGATCCGCATGAGATATTCATGGTTCAGAGGATCAGCAGTTTGCCATGGCGTGTGTGCCCTAAACCCTAAGTCATGATAATCTGGACAATTTAGGTGCAACCAAGCCTTTTTATTGCGGTCTGTAAGTGGCTTGGTAATTAATTCTACTGTTCAATGTGTTTTGCCAACAGCTTTTTCAGCCAGTGGATGCTCGACCAAAATTTTATTCAGAATGCTGGAAGGCTGGAAGGCTGGCAGTCAGCGTAAACTGTGCTGTCTTGCCCTTGTTATGAGAAGCTTAAATTAATCAACTGCTGCTAAAAGGGTCGTCTCGCTGTTGTAGAAATGCAGTCAGATATACCTAGGCACACCTAAATATTCATTGTCTGACCAGGCGTGTCGGTTGATGGATGATGAACCTGGTCTACACACAGTTTAATTTTACCATTTTACCTATTGGGTAGGACACACGTCATGGCACACTGCAATTGCCATTTTGCGTACATTCTCTGTCTTAGTGGGCTTGTCATGCTAAATCAGTGGCGGTCCTATTTTTTTTTTTTTGGGGTGGTGTTACAGCTACGGCCCCCAGCAGGGACCTGACAGACAACAAAAAAAAGAGGAGAGAGGGCTCAAGCAGAGGAGAAAGCAAAAGAAAGCTGCTCAAGGAGACCCAGAACCAAAGAAAGGAAACCAGGAAAAAGAAAAAAAAATCAAGTAGAGTACAGAGTTGAGGGAGCGCAGGACAGAAGACGCAGAAGAAAACCAGGAGGATGGAAGGAG